>OHTX01000262.1_pt1 | contig 10729 bp, 9 predicted proteins | sample 1579151 | NCBI WGS metagenome assembly OHTX01 (sample SAMEA3879523, study PRJEB24766) | human gut metagenome | biome: human-associated habitat; feature: feces | place: USA | collected 1985/1987 | reverse complement strand
GATTCAAACTCAGCCCGTGTGAATACGTAGACGGCGAAAGAGATTGGGTGTACGGTGTGAAATACCGAGGAAAGAACATCTTCGGGGGCGACCGTATCCCTATTGATGCCGAACTGACCCTACAAGTAGGAAGCGGAAGCTTTGGCGACGATTCGCTCTACGTTTCCGGCGACGACTCTATTTCCGTTATGGAAGAAGAGCTTTATGACGAAGACCGGGATGTTACGGTTCCGGATGATTTTTAACGTACGTTCCTCCATGATACAATGAATACGGACTGTAACAACAAAGACAGGCTGCCATCGAACGGCATTCCGTTCACGGACGAAGAACCCGACGAAGAAGGCGTATCGGTGTATGAACACCACCGCCTGACAGCGGACAGCGGACAAAAGCCGATGAGAATAGACAAGTTCCTGATGGAACATCTATACAATACGTCGCGCAACCGGCTGCAACGGGCTGCCGAGCAGGAGTTCATCCTCGTAAACGGACGGCCGGTGAAAAGCAGCTATAAAGTGAAACCGCTCGATGAAATCGTCATTCTCCTGGACCGACCTAAATATGACAATGAAATCATCGCGGAAGACATTCCCCTCGACATCGTGTACGAAGACGAAGACCTGATGGTGGTGGACAAACCTGCGGGATTGGTGGTGCATCCCGGATGCGGAAATTATACCGGCACGCTGGTCAATGCCATCGCCTGGCATCTGAAGGACAATCCGGACTATGACCCGAACGACCCGACCGTGGGATTGGTACACCGCATAGACAAGGACACCTCCGGACTTCTCGTAGTGGCCAAAAACGCCGATTCCAAAACGCATCTGGGCAAACAGTTCTTCAACAAAACCACCAAAAGACTGTACAATGCTTTGGTCTGGGGAAGCTTTCAGGAGGAAGAAGGACGTATCGAAGGCAACATCGCCCGCCACCCGAAAGACCGGATGCAGATGGCAGTCTTCCCGCCGGACAGCGAAATCGGGAAACATGCCGTCACCCACTACCGCGTACTGGAAAATTTCAATTATGTCACGCTCGTGGAATGCAGGCTGGAAACCGGACGTACCCATCAAATCCGAGCCCACATGAAACATATCGGCCATCCGCTTTTCAACGACGAACGTTATGGCGGAAACGAGATCCTGCGTGGCACACAATTCAGTAAATACAAGCAATTCATACAGAACTGCTTTGCCGTATGTCCGCGTCAGGCACTCCATGCCCGGACGTTGGGATTCATACATCCGCGCAGCGGACAGGAGATGTATTTCACTTCGGAACTCCCGGCGGACATGACGGCACTATTGGAACGGTGGCGCAGTTACACCGCGCACAGGGATATGGAATAAACAGAAACATAAGCTTATTATAATATCAGCAAAAAATGAAAAAAACAATCGCGATTGTAGCCGGAGGGGATTCCTCCGAACACGACGTTTCCCTTCGGAGCGCCGAAGGTATCCATTCCTTTCTCGACAAGGAAAGATATGAAGTTTATATCATTGAAATCAAAGGTATGACATGGGAGGCTCATCTGAAAGACGGGAGCCGTTCGAACGTGGACCGCAACGATTTCAGCTTCATGGAAGGCGGCAAGCGTATCCGGCCTGATTTCGCCTACATCACCATACATGGCACTCCGGGCGAGAACGGTATCCTGCAAGGATATTTCGACCTCATCCATCTGCCTTACTCCACATCGGACGTGCTCGTGGAGGCCATGACGTTCAATAAATTCACCCTGAACCAGTACCTGAAAGGATTCGGTGTCAGCGTCAGCGAAAGCCTCATCGTCCGTAAAGGGTTCGAGCATTTGATCACCGATGACGAAATCATAGAAAAAATAGGTTTGCCCTGTTTCGTGAAGCCCAATGCGGGCGGTTCCAGTTTCGGTGTGACGAAAGTGAAAAGCGCCGACCAGATACACGAAGCCATTCTGAAAGCCATGCACGAAAGCGACGAAGTGATGGTGGAAGCGTTCATGGAAGGAACGGAAATCAGCCAAGGGTGCTACAAGACGCAAGAGAAAGAAGTGGTGCTGCCCGCCACCGAAGTGGTGAGCGACAACGAGTTTTTCGATTACAACGCCAAGTACAACGGACAGGTCAGGGAAATCACGCCGGCACGCCTGAAAGAAGAAACCGCCGAACGCGTAAGCCTCATCACCTCCATGATATATGACATATTGGGATGTAACGGAATCATCCGGGTGGACTATATCATCACGCACACCACCGACGAAAACGGCAAAGAGAGAGAACGAATCAACATGTTGGAAGTCAACACCACACCGGGCATGACCGCCACCAGTTTCATTCCCCAACAGGTACGGGCTGCCGGGATGGACATGAAAGACGTGTTGACCGACATCATCGAAAACAAACTGTCATAACAAACCTTACAGCTTATGCGTACGCCTGAAGAATTCGACGAAATCCGTCCGTACGACCCGGAAGAGCTTCCGGCCATATTTGAAGAACTGATAGCCGACCAGGAATTCCGTGCCGCCGCCGAACAGGTATTGCCCGAAGTGCCTTATGAAGAGGCTTGCAACCGTCTGCGCCGTTGCCGGACCAATCTGGAAGTGCAACAAACCTTCTTCTATCCCTTGCTTCACGGCATTGTTGACCGATGCAGCGACGGACTAGTGCTGGAGAACAGCCAGTCGGTAGACAAACGTGTACCGCATACTTTCATCACCAACCACCGCGACATTGTGATGGACTCGGCTTTCCTTTCCATCAGTCTGTTGGACAACGGTTTCGGCAACACAATGGAAATTGCCATAGGCGACAACCTGTTGATACGCCCTTGGATTAAAAAACTGGTAAGGGTGGACAAGGCCTTCATCGTACAACGCTCTGTAAGCCTGCGCCAAATGCTGGCTTCCAGCGCACGGCTAAGCCGCTACATGCACTACGCCATCGCCACGAAACATGAAAACATCTGGATTGCCCAACGGGAAGGACGCGCCAAGGATTCAAACGACCGTACGCAAGATTCCATCCTCAAAATGATGGCCATGGGGGGAGAAGGAAGCATCATCGACCGCCTGAAGCAGTTGAATCTCGTACCGACCGCGCTTTCATACGAATACGACCCTTGTGATTATTTGAAAGCACAGGAATTCCAACAGAAGCGCGACATCGAAGGGTTCAAGAAGAGTCCGAAAGATGATCTGGTAAACATGCAGACCGGAATTTTCGGGTACAAAGGGCGGATATGCTTCCGCGTGGCCGGCCCGCTGAACGATTGGCTGGACACATTGCCCGCCGATATGCCCAAGACGGAACTGTTCACGGCCGTGGCATCTCGTATCGACAAGGAGATTCACCGCAATTACAAGTTATACGCCGGGAACTATGTGGCTGCCGACTTGTTACGGGCGACAAAAGAGTTTGCGGCACATTACACTTCTGAAGAGAAAACGCGTTTTGAAGCTTACCTCGAAAGCCGTCTGGAAAAAGTAACCTTACCCAACCCAGACACGGTCTTCTTACGCGAACGCTTGCTCACGATGTACGCCAATCCGGTATTTAACTATATGGCAGCCCGTCAGGAATAAAGATATGAAAAGGCATTTGAGGTTAAAAACAGACTTTCCGCTTTTCCGGTTCTTGCCGGAAAGGTGGACAGCCTGTCTGTTTCTTATAGGTTGCCTGTGCTGCACGGCATGCGGTGACGATGAAGAAGACGGATATGCATATCCCTCGCTTCTGACTGAATTCGTTGAAGTCTATACGGACGCGAAAGGCAACGGCACGCAATTTGTCACCGACGACGATAAGATATATGCCATCAACAGCCCGATACAAGGTTTACAGCCTGACGCAGCCTACCGTCTCGTATGCGGCTACGAAGTGACAGCCGACGACCAAGAAGGGCACCCTGTGGCTAAAATCTATACGGTCGAGACGGTTAACCTCTTGAAACAGAAAGAAGAGCCGTCGGACACTGATGACCCGTTGGCTGTCGCCAGTATCTGGAATGGCGGAAATTACCTCAACCTTCACCTCATGCCCAAGACACAAGGCGGCACGCAGGAATGGGGATATCGGTCGGATTCCACCCGCTCTTCCCATACCGGAACTATTTACCACTTGTCACTTTATCACCGGCAGCCCGGCGACCCGTATTCATATTCCACCACGGTATATGCCAGCCTCCCCCTTCTTCCTCTCGGCCTACAAGAAGGTGACAGCATCGCATTCACGATTCTGACTTTCGACGGACGGAAGACGTGGCGGTTCGGCTTTTAGCACTTCACGCCCAAATAATCCTTATAAAGAGAGCTTTCCTTAGTATTCTTTTCAATCTGACCGACAAACAGAAATATACTCCGCTTGCCGGTCAGATGTGTTAGGGTTATAATGCCTCCAGCATTCGTTTAAGCACTACTGTAGCTGAAATCTCACGATTGGCAGCCTCGGGGATGACCAACGACTGCGGGCTTTCTATCACATCGTCCGTCACAATCATATTGCGGCGCACGGGCAGACAATGCATGAAGAAAGCGTTGTTCGTCACAGCCATGTGAGCAACATCCACCGTCCAACTCATGTCCTTGTTCAACACCTTTCCGTAGTCCGCCGGACGGGTCACACCGGGACAACTCCAGTTCTTGGCGTAGATGAAGTCGGCCCCTTCGAAGGCTTTCAGTTGGTCGTACTCCACACGGGCGTCACCCACGAACTTCGGATCGAGTTCATAGCCTTCGGGATGCGTCACAACGAAATCCACGTCTGCGGCGTTCATCCATTGGGCGAAACTGTTGGGTACGGCCTGAGGCAACGCCTTGGGATGAGGAGCCCACGAGAGCACCACCTTGGGGCGCGCCGTCCGTTTGTACTCTTCGATGGTAATCAAATCGGCAAAGCTCTGCAAAGGATGTACCGTGGCGCTCTCCATAAAGAACACAGGCTTGCCGGAGTAACGGATAAACTGGTTCAGTATCTTTTCCTCATAATCGTCCTTACGGCTTTCGAAGGTGGCAAACGAACGTACTCCGATAAGGTCGCAATAGCATCCCATCACGGGAATGGCTTCCAACAAATGTTCGCTCTTGTCGCCATCCATAATCACGCCGCGCTCCGTCTCCAGTTTCCATGCCCCTTGGTTCACGTCGAGCACGATGACGTTCATGCCAAGATTCATGGCTGCCTTTTGCGTACTCAACCGCGTGCGCAGGCTGTTGTTGAAGAAGATGAGGAGGGCAGTCTTGTTCCTCCCCAATTCCTGATATTGAAAACGATTCTTCTTTACCTCGAAAGCCTCGCGCAAGGCGGCTTTCAAATCGCCTAAGTCTTCTACGTTTTGAAATACTCTCATAAGATTGTTGTTTAATGATTGATAATCGGACTACTTCGGGCGTACCTGTCCGTCGCCCTGCACGAACCATTTGTATGTCGTGATTTCTTCCAACGCCATCGGGCCGCGGGCATGCAGTTTCTGGGTGCTGATGCCTATCTCGGCTCCAAGTCCGAACTGAGCCCCGTCGGTAAAAGAGGTCGGCGCATTGGCATACACGCAGGCGGCATCCACCAACTGCAAGAACTTTTCGGTTGCATCGGCGTTCTCGGTAATGATACACTCGCTATGTCCCGAACCGAAACGGGCGATATGGGCCAACGCCTCGTCCAAAGAGTCCACCGTCTTCACGGCCATTTTGTAATCCATAAACTCAGTGCCGAAATGTTTCTCCGTAGCCGCTTCCAACAGGTCCGCCGGATAATGCCCCTGTAGGGCGGTCAAGGCGCGGCTGTCGGCATAAATGCGCACACGGCTCTCCTGCAACGGAGCGCACAATTGCGGCAGGTCGGACAAACGGGAGGCATGAATCAGCACGCTATCCAACGCATTGCATACGCTTACCCGGCGCGTTTTGGCATTGTTGATAATAGCGGCACCTTTCCGCACATCCCCATCCACGTCAAAATAAGCATGGCAAACTCCGGCTCCGGTCTCTATGACCGGAATACGGGCATTCTCACGCACATATTGAATCAAAGCACTACTGCCACGCGGAATCAGCAAATCCACATAACCGCGTGCCTGCAGCAAAGCCGCCGTGGCCTCACGTTCGGCCGGCAATAAGACAACGACGTCCGGAGTCACACCGAAACGCTCCAATACGCCGTGGATTACTTTCACAATGGCACGATTGGAAAAGTCGGCGTCGCTTCCGCCCTTCAACACGCAGGCACTCCCGGCCTTGAAGCAGAGCGAAAAGACATCGAAGCTCACGTTGGGGCGTGCCTCATAAATCACCCCTATCACGCCGAACGGCACGCTCACCCGTTTCAAGTCCAATCCGTTGGGCAATACGGTATGTTTCAGCACCCTTCCCAAAGGAGAAGGCAAATCCGCCACATGACGCGTGTCGGCGGCAATACCTTCCAAACGCGCCGATGTAAGTTTCAGGCGGTCGTACATCGGGTTGTCGGGAGACATGCGCTCCAAATCGCGCGCATTCTCCGACAGGATGTATTCCGACTGTGCCAAAGCTTCATCCGCTACCGCACGCAGTATCTCATCCACACGTCCTACCGGCAACTGCAGCAACTCACGGCCGGCTGCTCTTGCCCGTTCAAACAGAGAAGTCAAATCCATAGTTTTCCTTTTATTATTGTTTTTATTGATTTTCACCTACACGGTTCCACGTCCGGCACCAGGCATACAAGCCTCATACCTGTATCGGAAAGCACGGGCTTATTCCAAATATAAATAATCATAATGCACCAAAGGCTTACAGTCGTGCTGCCCGATGACCCGGGCGGCTTCCTCGCAGCTATATGCCACACGCCCCACTCCCAGATTCTGCCCCTCGGGCGACATGATACGTACCAGGTCGCCTTTTTCAAAATCGCCTTCCACATGCGTGACCCCTACCGGCAGGATACTCACGGCACGGTCGCCGCACACGGCTTCCACCGCCTTGGCGTTCAGGTAAACCTTCCCTTTCGTGAACCCTGTGCTGTGAGCCACCCATTTCTTCACGCTCGACACATTGCCTTCACGCGGAGCAAAACGGGTGCACACCCGGCTTCCAGGACGTAAAACCAAGTCCGTAAGCACGTCATCACGTTTGCCGTTGGCAATGATGACTTCGATGCCTTCGTCGGCCACCTTGCGAGCTATGGAACATTTAGTCATCATCCCGCCGCGTCCGAAACCGGATTTCTCCGTACGGATATACTCCTGCAAATCCCGTTCCGGTTCCACCTCACGGATAACCTCCACGCCCGGTTCGCCGGGAAGGCCGTTGTATATGCCATCCACATTGCTCAATATGATTAAAGCCTGCACGTCCATCATCGTGGCAATCAAACCGGACAGTTCGTCGTTATCCGTAAACATCAGCTCCGTCACGCTGACGGTGTCATTCTCGTTCACAATCGGGATGACTCCATTTTCCAACATCACCATCATACAGTTCCGTTGGTTCAGGTAATGGCGGCGCGTACTGAAACTCTCTTTCATCGTCAGCACCTGCCCCACCGGCAAGCGGTGCTCGCGGAACAGTTCGTAATAGCGGTTGATGAGCTTGGCCTGCCCCACTGCGGAAAACAGTTGCCGCTGGTCCACGCTGTCCATCTTGCGCGAGACGGCCTCTTTCAGCTCGCCTCTCCCGCTGGCCACGGCACCGGAAGAAATCAATATGACTTCGATACCGTTTTCCCGCAATTCGGCAATCTGGTCCACCAAAGCCGACATGCGTGTCACGTCCAAAGCCCCGTCCTTACGGGTCAGAACGTTACTTCCTATCTTGACGGCTATGCGTTTATATTGTTGTGACATAAAGACACTCCTTTCCTTATTTCTTCACCGAAGCCCTCAATCCTTTGATGACGCTTTGGGTGAACCCAGCCTCCTCCATCGCATTCAGCCCACGGATGGTCAAGCCTCCGGGAGTCGTCACCTTATCAATCTCCATTTCCGGATGTAAGCCTCCGGCCGTTAACAAATCCACGGCCCCTTTCATGGTCTGCATGATGACGCGCTGCGCATCCTTGGCATAAAAGCCCAATTCCACACCACCTTCGGTAGCCGCACGGATGTAACGCATCACGTAGGCTATGCCACAGGAAGCCAAAGCCATTCCCGCGTCCATCAAGCGTTCCTCAACCAACATGGCATCGCCCATCTCCTTAAACATCGCCAGCATTTGGGCGTCCAATTCCGGCGTGGAGCAAACGGAAGTCATAAAAGTCATACCGCTCATAACTGCAATGGCCGTATTCGGTATCAAATAGTACACTCCGGGGTATTCTCCGTCACCACGATCCAAATAAGTACAAAGTTGCGCCGTGCCAATCCCACCTGCCATAGAGGCTATCGCCTGATTGTCATAATCCAAACCACCTTTGATTTCCTCTATCACCTCTTGTATCTTCCAAGGTTTCACAGCTAATATAACCACATCAGCCCCTGTCACCGCCTGGGAATTCTCACAAGTGATGTTCAACTCCGGAAACTCAACCTTCAACGCCTCCAACTTACCCCGACTGGGATTGGACACCGTGATATCCGATGTCTTGACCAAGCTTCCCTTTGCCAAACCACGGGCAACGGCTCCTCCCATATTGCCCGCACCGATAATTGCAATCTTCATTGTCACTCTCCTCCTTAAAAGCAGACAAACCGGTCTCCGACATACGCCTGCGACCGGTTTATCTCCGCTTGATTATTCATTAATTATTCACTACACGTTCCAACCGTTTCAAGAAATCAGCCGCTTCCGCCTCACTCAGACAAAGCGGCGGCAAGAGCCTCAGCACGTTCGTACCGCTGCATCCCGTGAAACAATGCTCCTCAAAGAGCAACTTGTTCCTGATTTCCTTGTAAGGCACGTCCAACTCCACGCCGATCATCAGGCCGCGCCCCCTGACATCCACCACATGAGGCAGGCGCAAAGCCTTTATACCTTCCATCAGGAAATTTCCGACCTTGGCGGCATTTTCCACCAGATGCTCCTCTTCCATGATGTCCAACACGGCCAAGGCGGCGGCACAAGCCAAATGGTTTCCACCGAAAGTCGTGCCCAACTGGCCGTACACCGGAGTGAATTTGGGCGAAATCAGCACCGCTCCCATGGGGAAACCGTTGCCGATGCCTTTGGCCACCGTAATCAAGTCCGGCTTCACCCCCAAATGCTGGTGGGCGAAGAACTTGCCCGAACGGCCGTAGCCACACTGGATTTCATCGCAAATCAGGAAGGTGCCGTATTTCTTGCAGGCTGCCTGTAATCCCTGAGCAAACTCAGGAGTTACCATGTTGCAACCACCTACGCCCTGAATAGCTTCGATGATACAAGCACATACATCGCCCTTGGCAAGTTCCTTCTCCCAAGCCTCCAAATCGTTGATAGGAAGATAGGTTACGTGACCATTGTCATTGATAGGAGCGATGATCTTAGGATTATTTGTTACCTCTACGGCAAGAGATGTTCTGCCGTGGAAAGCCTTCTCTATAGAAAGCACGCGGGTTCTTCCGTTGGTGAAGGAAGCCAGCTTCAAGGCATTCTCGTTTGCTTCGGCACCCGAGTTGATGAGGAAGAACTGATAATCCTCATAACCGCTTATCTTGCCCAGACGCTCAGCGAGTTTCACCTGCAACTTGTTGATGACAGAGTTGGAATAGAAACCCAGATTGTTCAACTGGTTGGTGAGCATCTCCACATAATGAGGATGGCAATGACCGATGCTGATAACGGCATGACCGCCATAGAGGTCGAGGTATTCTTGACCCTTGTCGTCCCATACCTTGCAGCCCTTACCTTTTACAATATTAATATCGAAAAGAGGATATACGTCGTAAAGTTTCATGTTAAATCTATGTTTTAAGAAAGACAACTCATAGAGTTATCTTATTACAAACTATTTTTTATGATAGAAGAACGAATGATTTTTCATCCGTTCTTCCGAATTCTTTTATCTAAAATGCTGATGGCTTGAGTTTCAAACCTGCTGTCTGGTCGAGACCAAACATGATGTTCATGTTCTGAACAGCCTGACCTACGGCACCCTTCAGAAGATTGTCGATGCAGGAAGTAATCAGGAGCTTATCGCCATACTTATCCACATGAACCAGGCACTTGTTGGTATTCACCACCTGCTTCAGGTCGATTGCCTTATCCACATAGTGAGTAAACTTGGCATCCTTGTAGAACTCCTTGTAACCTGCCACGATTTCCTCGATAGGCTTGTCGGTCTTTACCACTTCTGTAGCGAAGATACCGCGGGCGAAGTCGCCACGGTAAGGGATGAAGTCGATGGCTGCATCGAGATAACCCTGTGTCTGCTTCAGACTCTCACGAATCTCTGGTACGTGCTGATGGTTGAATGCCTTGTAGATGCTCATGTTGTTGTTGCGCCATGAGAAATGGGTAGTGGCGCCTGGCTTCTGACCTGCGCCGGTGCTGCCTGTAATGGCGTTGACAGATACATCGCTGTTGATGAGGCCCATCTTAGCAGCAGGCAACAAACCAAGTTGAATGCAGGTTGCAAAACAACCTGGGTTTGCCACGTGCTGAGCTACGGCTATTTTTGATTCATTTATTTCTGGAAGACCATATACAAAATCGTGAGCGGCTGGGGTTGGCTGCTGGGTGGCAACCACAGTCTCTGGGGCCAGACGGAAGTCCTGTGCCAAGTCGATAATCTTCACGTTCTCCGGAACATTGTGCTCCTTCAGGAACGCCTCGCTCTTGCCATGACCGAAGCAG
>OHTX01000254.1_pt1 | contig 10875 bp, 6 predicted proteins | sample 1579151 | NCBI WGS metagenome assembly OHTX01 (sample SAMEA3879523, study PRJEB24766) | human gut metagenome | biome: human-associated habitat; feature: feces | place: USA | collected 1985/1987 | reverse complement strand
GGCGGTCCATCGTCCGGCCAAAGGTGTCTGCATCCGTCACTTCCATGCAACCGCCCTCGCGCAACAAATCCTGCGCCTCACGGAACTTGCGGTTGTTCGGACCTATAAGCACGGGTACGCCATATACCGCCGCCTCGGGCACGTTATGGATGCCTACGCCGAAACCGCCGCCCACGTAGGCCATCTCGCCGTAACGATAAATGGACGAAAGCAAACCGTAACCGTCGATAATCAAGCAATCGGCACGGGCGGCACTTTCCTCCGTGACACGGGAGTAACGCACAAACGGACGGCGCAACTTTCCCTCTATCTCCTTCAAATGGTCTTCACTGACCACATGGGGCGCCAACACCAGTTTCATTTCCGGATGAGCGTTGAAGTAAGGAATAATCAAATCCTCATCCGGTGCCCATGAGCTTCCGGCCACCAACACCTTGGCATCTTGCTTGAAAGCTTTCACCAACGGTAAATCCTTGGCCTGCCGACAAATGTCCAGCACACGGTCGAAACGCGTGTCTCCGGCCACGGTGACGTTCGTGATGCCCTTGCGTGCCAACAATTCGCGCGAAGTTTCGTTTTGCACGAAGAAATGGGTCACACAACGCAACACATCGCTGTAACTGCGCCCATACCAACGGAAAAACACTTGGTTCTCACGGAAAATACTGCTCACGCTGTACACCGGAATCTGACGACGGCGGCAAGCATGCAGGTAATTATTCCAAAACTCATATTTGATGAAGAACGCCATACGCGGACGAGCCAACCGCAAAAAGCTGCGCACATTGCCCGGTGTGTCGAACGGGAGATAGCACACCACGTCCGCCCCCTCGTAATCCTTGCGCACTTCATAACCCGAAGGAGAGAAAAAGGTCAGCAATATCTTGTACTCCGGATGCTCCCGCCGCAACCGCTCCATCAGCGGACGCCCCTGTTCGAACTCGCCCAAGGAAGCGGCATGAAACCAAACATACATTTCCTCCCGGCGGATGTTTTTCCGCAAAATACGGAAAGTATTCCATTGCCCTTTCACCATCAGCCACGCTTTCTTGCGGAAAGGCGAAACCAACACGACTGCCAAGGCATACAGATAAAGCGCGATCGAATATATCATTTCAGAATCTCTACGGCTTTACGCATTCTACGTAATGTTTCCTCCTTCCCAAGGAAAGCTGAAAGTTCATACATGTCGGGGCCCTTTCCTGTGCCCACCAAAGCCACACGCCAAGGATTCCAAGGTTTCTTGCCTGTCTCTTCCGCCCAACGGTCTACGGCCGCTTTCTGTCCCTCTACCGAGAAATCATCCAGGCCTTCCAGCAATGCGGCCAGTTCGGCCATGTCGACCGCCGCCGTTTCCGTCCAGTTCTTCCGCACGAACTTGTCCTCGCGGTCGTACGCTTCCGGGGCAATGAAGAAGAAGTCGCAAAGGGGCCACAGTTCTTTGATGAAATTGATTTTCTTCATCTTCATCATGCCCACCACGGCTTCTACGCGTTCCATCGGTGCTTCTATCCCATTCTCGCGCAATATCTTGTCGAAAGTGGGAGCCAATTCCTTGTTGTCCTTCATCAGGATATATTCACGGTTGAACCACAGGCCCTTCACATAATCGAACTTGGCACCGGCCTTGCTGCATTTGGTGATGTCGAAAAGCTCCACCAGTTCGTCCAACGACATGATCTCTTGGTCTGTTCCCGGATTCCAACCCAACAAGGCCAGGAAATTGATGACAGCCTCCGGCAGATAGCCGCTCTCACGATAGCCGGAGGACACTTCGCCCGTCTTGGGGTCGTGCCATTCGAGAGGGAAAACCGGAAAGCCGAGACGGTCACCGTCGCGTTTGCTCAATTTTCCCTTCCCGTCGGGCTTGAGCAACAAAGGCAAATGGGCGAACTTCGGCATCGTGTCAGCCCATCCGAACGCACGGTAAAGCAGGACATGCAACGGAGCCGAAGGCAACCATTCTTCACCGCGAATCACGTGGGTCACCTCCATCAGATGGTCGTCTACGATGTTGGCCAGATGGTAGGTCGGCAATTCGTCGGCACTCTTGTAAAGCACCTTATCGTCGAGAATGGAAGAGTTGATGACCACATCGCCGCGAATCATGTCGTCCACATGTACGTCCTCGCCCGGCTCTATCTTGAAGCGGACGACGTACTGCCGGCCAGCCGCTCCACCTCGTCAGCCGGCAACGACAGCGAATTGCGCATCATGCCGCGCGTAGAGGCATCGTACTGGAAATTCTGGATTTCCTGCCGCTTGGCCTCCAGTTCTTCCGGCGTGTCGAAGGCGATATAAGCCTTACCGGCATCCAGCAACTCCTGCACGTATTTCTTGTAAATGTCCCGGCGTTCCGACTGACGGTAAGGACCATGCTCCCCACCGAAACTTACTCCTTCGTCGAAAGGAATACCAAGCCAACGGAAAGATTCCAAAATGTATTCCTCCGCTCCCGGGACAAACCGGTTGGAGTCTGTGTCCTCGATACGGAAAATGAACTCGCCGCCATGCTGGCGCGCAAAAAGATAATTGTATAAAGCCGTACGTACACCGCCTATATGCAAGGCTCCCGTGGGACTGGGAGCGAAACGAACCCTTACTTTTCTCTGTGTCATAACAACATTTGTGAATATTGTGCAAAAATACTACTTTTTATTTAAACGCCCCGTATTTTTTTCGTATTTTCGCCCTATATAAAATACGGAAAAAGAGATGAACAGACATAACCAACAAAACAGCCTTACCCCGAAGGCTTTGATTTATAGAATCGTCATCACGGTCACGGCCTTGTTTATCGTGTGCCTGTACATGCCGCGTGACGAACGTTCGACCTACCAGTTCGACGTGGGCAAACCTTGGCGTTACAGCCAGCTCATCGCGACCTACGACTTTCCGATATACAAAAGCACGGAAACCATACAGACGGAACAGGACAGTATCTTACAGCACTACGAACCTTATTTCGCCATCGACGAGACCGTGGGGAAAGAACAGATAGAAAAGTTCAAGGCCACCATAAACGGACAGAAACCGGCCACCATACCGGCCAATTATCTGGCATACGTGGAAAACAAACTGGAACATATTTACGCGCAGGGCGTCATGGACACGGAGGATTTCGACCAAATGCACAGCGATGAAGTGGCGTCTATCCGCATATTCGCACAGAACGTGGCCAAGGAACAACCGATGACTCAGGTCTTCTCGCACAAAACCGCATACGAATACCTTATCGACTTGGGAGAAGACAGCTTGCATTATGACCGCAGAGTATTGCGGAAATGCAACCTGAGCGACTATATCGTACCCAATCTGACCTACGACAAGACAAAATCCGAAGAATCCCGGAAAGACTTGCTGTCTTCTCTTTCCTATTCGTCCGGTATGGTCATGAGCGGGCAGAAAATTATAGACCGAGGGGATATCGTGGACAAGGAAACATACGACATCCTCACTTCTCTGGAAAAAGAATATACCCGCCGAAACACGTCCAAAATGCAGACGCATACGGTATTGCTCGGCCAAATGCTTTACGTGGCTCTCATCATTGCCTGCCTGACGTTGTACTTCAACCTGTTCCGCCGTGACTATCTGGCCAACACGCGCCACATCCTGTTCATCGCCTCCATGCCGGTCATCTACCCGTTGATAACTTCATTCCTCATCAAGCATAACCTGTTCAATGTCTACATCATCCCGTTCGCCATGGCTCCTATTTTCATCCGGGTGTTCATGGATTCCCGGACGGCTTTTGTGACTCACGTGGCCACGGTGCTTATCAGTGCCATATCCCTGAAATACCCCTACGAGTTCATCGCCACACAGCTTGTGGCGGGCATGGTGGCCATCTACAGCCTGAGGGAGCTTTCCCAACGTTCGCAGCTTATCCGTTCGGCATTTTATGTCACATTGGCGTCTATAGCTTTTTACATGAGTATGGAACTTATTCACGAAAAAGACTTCGCACGCCTGGAGTATGGCATGTATATCTATATTATCATCAACGGCATCCTCTTGTTATTTGCCTACCCGTTGCTGTTCTTGTTCGAAAAGGTTTTCGGCTTCACCTCCAACGTGACTCTCGTCGAATTGTCCAACACCAACAACGAACTGCTGAAACGGCTCTCGGAAGTGGCTCCGGGCACATTCCAACACTCCATGCAGGTGGCGAACCTGGCTACGGAAGTGGCGAATAAGATCGGTGCCAAGGCGCTGCTCGTCCGAACCGGAGCCTTATACCACGACATCGGAAAGATGAACAGTCCGGCCTACTTTACGGAAAACCAGAATAACTTCAATCCTCACGATCGTATCAGTTACGAACAAAGTGCGGCGATTGTCATCAGTCATGTCAAGGACGGACTCAAACTGGCCGACAAATATAACCTGCCGCAAGTCATAAAGGATTTCATCTCGACGCACCACGGCAAAGGCAAGACCAAATACTTCCTGATTTCATACAAGAACCAGAATCCGGACCAACCGGTAGACGAATCCCTTTTCACTTACCCCGGTCCGAACCCGTTCACGCTGGAACAGGCCATTTTGATGATGGCGGACTCTGTGGAAGCCGCTTCCAGAAGCCTGAACGAATACACGGAAGAGAGTATCAGCGGACTGGTGGATAAGATCGTGGACAGCCAAGTGCAGGAAGGATTCTTCAAAGACTGCCCCATCACGTTCCACGACATCACCGTGGCTAAAGACGTGTTCAAAGAAAAGCTGAAGACGATTTACCACACGCGTATCAGCTATCCGGAACTGAAAAAGAAATAAGCGTCCTGCCTTACATGGGGTCTACGTCATAATAGATTTGGGCACTGCGGTAATCGGGATGTGCCATCAGGTTTTGGCGGAGATAAAGCAACTGTTCCCGGACCTTGGACAGAGAAGCTCCGGGTTCTACTTTCACTACGATTTTACGGATATAGAGCAATTGGATTCGTGCCACGGGCGGCGCGTCAGGCCCTAAAATACGGGAACCGAACACCTGGCGCAGACGGCTCCCCATTTCAGCAGCCAGATGGTCGAGCACATCTGCCCGCTTATGTTTCATATAGACATAAATCAAACGGCAAAAAGGAGGGTATACAAACATCTGACGCTCTTCCATCTGCCCTACGTACAACCCGAAATAGTCATGTTCCGTCACTTGACGGATGAGAGGCAGATCCGGACTCTTGGTCTGCAAGATGACACGTCCCTGCCTGCTGCGGCGTCCGGCGCGCCCGGCCACTTGTGCCATCAACTGGAAGGCGCGCTCGAAGCTTCGGAAGTCCGGGATATTAAGCATGGCGTCGGCATTCAATATGCCGACCACGCTGACTCGTTCGAAATCCAATCCTTTGGTCACCATCTGCGTTCCGATAAGCACATCAGTCTTTCCGCTTTGGAAATCCTCCAAGATTCCTTCGTAGGCCGAACGTGTACGGGTCGTATCCAAATCCATCCGGGCCACGGCGGCCTCCGGAAAGACTTGATGTACGGCATCTTCCACCTTTTCCGTACCGAACCCTCGCTGCACCAGCTCCGTACCTTCACAGGCCGGACAGCGAGTCGGCACGTTACACGTGTAGCCGCAATAATGGCAAGTCATTTGGTTCAGTCCCTTATGGTACGTCAGGCTGACATCGCAGTTTTTGCACTTGGGCACCCAACCGCACGTGTGGCATTCTATCATCGGAGCGTAACCTCGCCGGTTCTGGAACAGTATGACCTGTTCCTTGTTTTCCAATGCCCGACGCATCTCCTCCAACAAACGCGGCGAGAACGGACCGGCCATGCGCCTTCTGCGTTGCAGCTCTTTGATATCCACCACCTCGACTTCCGGTAAACGTACTTGTCCGAAACGTTCGGTCAGCTCCACCAAACCGTATTTGCCCATGCGGACGTTATAATAAGTCTCCAACGCCGGAGTAGCCGTACCGAGCAATGTACGGGCACCGTACATCCGGGCTAACATGATCGCCGCATTCCGGGCATGGTAACGCGGCGCAGGCTCCTGCTGTTTATAAGATTGTTCATGCTCTTCGTCCACTATGACCAGCCCCAGATGCCGGAAAGGCAAGAAGACGGACGAACGAACACCTACAATAATATCGTAAGGCTGTTCGGACAACTGCTTTTGCCAAATCTCGACACGTTCGGCATCGGGAAACTTGGAATGGTATACGCCCATACGGTTACCGAATACGCGATATAACCTGTCCGTCAACTGGGTGGTCAGCACAATCTCCGGCACCAAGTAAAGCACCTGTTTACCTTCGGCTATCATCTGACGAATCAGATGAATGTAAACCTCGGTCTTCCCGCTCGATGTCACTCCGTGAAGCAGGCATACCGGATGACGGGCAAAAGCTTCTTCCAGCTCCCGGAACGCCCGTACCTGTGCCTCACTCAAAGGAGAAACACCTATCGTTTCGGTGACCTCCGTATGCGCCAAACGGCCTATCTCGTATGGATAGGCCTCCAATACGCCCTTCTCTTCCAAAGCACGGCAAATCGCCAGACTGCCACCAACAGCTTCTATCAGGGCTTTCCGCCCCACCTCCGCCAGCATCTTCGGATTACGCAACCGGAAAGCCGTTCCGGCACCTGCCAGCTCTAAATACTTTAATAAAAGGGACTGCTGTTTGGGTGCTCTTCCTAAACCGTCAAGCAATTCATGAAGTTTGTCCTCGTCAAAATAGGTTTCCGATAAGCGCACATGTACTTCCGTACGTGGCTTATAGCTGCGTTTGACTTCCTCTTTCATGGCAAGGACACCCTTGTCCATCAAAGACCTTACCACCCGCAACACCCGAAAATCCTCACATTCTTTTTGAAGTTGCGTCACGGTCGATTCGGAACGCCTCGAAACCCAAGTAACGACCCGTTGTTCCCGTTCCGACAATACGGCATTTCCCGCATATTCACTGTTTACCACCACCTTGCTCTCGCTTTCCAGTTTCATACCGGACGGCAGGGCAGCCTTATACACATCCCCTACGGCACAAAGGTAATAGTCTGCCAACCATCTCCAAAAATCCAACTGCACCGGAAGTAAAACGGGAGCCGAATCAAGTATCTCCCACACGGTCTTCACGGCATAACCTTGCGGTTGCCGCCCGTGAACGTCAACCACAATAGCCGTATAAAACTTTTTGGCTCCAAACGGCACGATAACCCTACTGCCCGGCCGTACCACTTCTTGCCGCTCTTCGGGCAAAGCGTATGTATAAGCCGCCGACAAAGGAAGAGGAAGAATGACATCTACAAACTTCATACGCACGGATTTTAATGCGTTACAAAAATACGACAAAAGAAGCTAACAGACAAAAGGAAAGCCGTCCGCTTCATGCAGACGGCTTCCGTTTATTCCATTTTTCTATCGGACTACATTAAAACAAGTAAGCCAAACGAACTTGCCATGTGTTGTTCTTTACGTCAAACTCTTTTATGACATCGCCCACACCGCCTAATTTTCCGGTCTCACCCATGGCGATATTGTAGGTCACACCTACTTGCAAATGGCTAAGCAGTGTCACACCGGCTCCCACATTCCAACTGAACGTAGAGCGTTCCAAACTTCCGATACTTTCACCGGCATACTTTAAATTACGGCTCCCCAGATACCAATTGTATTGCGGACCTGTAGCCAAATAAACGCCGACCAGACTGCTAAAGCCAAAATTATACCTTAAATTAATGGGGATCTCCACGTAAGGCATGGATTTGTTAGGCGTACTCCCGTTGACATTCTCCCCGTCTACTTCACCTGAAAAGTCCATCTTCATGTACTTCTGGGAGTAGAGAAGGGAAGCATCGATACCCAAACCGATGACCGGCATGGTCATCTGCACTTTCGGTCCGACGAACCATCCCGTACGATTGGAAGCATCGAACAAGCCTCCGTCACCCTTTATACTTGCTTTACTCAAGTTCACACCGCCTTCAAGTCCCCACTTGAACTGCGCATTGGCTGGTGCCGCCCATAAAAACGCCACCATGCACATCAATACTGCACTTAATTTCTTCATAGAAGTTTGCTTTTTATTTCTTATCGAAAAACAAAGATAGCAACTGTTTGCCGTACTTTCAACTTTTTCCGAAAATATATCTCTTTTTTATTATCTACGTTGTCTGCGTACGGTCACTCTGGGCGTGGAGGCTCCTCCCCCTCCGGAACTCCCCCTACGCGTCTTGGAAACCTTAGTCTTTTCTGCCTTTGCCTTTTTCGAGTCGTCCGACGATGCCGAAGCACGACGCGAATTACGTGTAGTTCGGGAAGCTTTCTCCTTTTTCGTTTCTACAGTTTCCTTGGCTGCCGTTGAATCTACAGCCACCGAGTCGTCATGCCCCCAAACATGTTTTTCAAAGTCGGAAAGTTGTTTCTCTATCCGCTTCTGTTCGTTGGCCATGGCACTGTCCGTCTTACAATAGTTAGCCAGCACCTTCCCCTGCATATTGTTCGTCTTATAAATCTTTCCGTCATACAGATTCATGGAGAAATAATCTGCCGCCGTCATGTTCGTCACGTTGTTATAATTGCTTGCCATCATCGCGTGACGGGCCAAATACGTACTGATATCATCATATTTAAGCCAGAACAAAGGATATGGGGTAGCCTCTCCGCCAAAATCATCTCCCCGCATAAGCACCGGACATAAAGCCGTGACCTTTGTACGGAACGTCGAGGTCCTTTGGTCGAAATAAGAGCTCTCCTTTATATAATAACGGGAAACTTCAGCCGAGGGAATATCGCTGGCATTCACACGGGGACGCCCGTTCTGCTCCTCGTAATATATATGGTAACGCTCTAACAATTCTTTCACGTCCACCTTATCGCGCGAAGTAAAAGACTCGTTACCGTCCAGTTTATATTGGTATGCCGTAATCTTTCCCGTCAGCAATAAATCGAACAGATACGTAAACAGGTTTATCTGGCCTGCGGAAGGCTCCACCGGATAATACAGGGGGGCGTTCTTGTCCAACGTCAGATCCAACTGACGATACACATCGCGACGCCACACCACGTCCTCAGGCACTTCCACCGCCACGGGGAACTGCAAACTGGCACGGTCTACGGTTTTCTCGGCCTTGTCTGCATCATTGGGTTTCACCCTGCGGCGAGCCGGCTGCGCCTCCGCCTGCACGTACAGGGCAACTCCTAACAAAACAAAAAACAGACGTTTCATCCTTATCTTATTTTTACTCATAGTCTTCATTTCCATCCATTCATTAGTTGACAATCACTTCCATAGAGCCGTCGAGCGTCCGCTCCGCCCCGTCGGGGCCTACGGCTCTTATACGGGAAATATAGAACCGTTTTCCACGTCCCAACGAACGGAACATCGAACGTTGCTGTTCAGTGAAAGACGCGCTGTTCGACACCGCCGGTACGGCGTTACCCATATTGTCGAAAAACACCGTCTCGAACCCTTGCACCCGGAACTCTATATTCAAAAGTCCGTCGTCAATAGCTGCGCCGATGCCTTTCGTTCCCATCAACACTTGTTTGGACAAACGCCCGCCACGGAAACGGTTGCTGCCGCCTTCCGCCGCATACTCTATATAAGCCGACGGGTCGGGCAACTTACGCACACGAAAGGCAAACTGTCCCATCTTCTGCATACGTCCCTCCATATTGGCATTGACCGTAATCACGGCATCTTTGCCCACTTCTGCCGGTCGGGCTATATATTTGCCCGCCCCTGTGGGCTGCAACACTCCTCCGCTCATGGAAGCCACCACCTTATTGGCCGGAACCCCGGGAATAGACACGCTCATAGGGTTCTCATATCCGGCATACAACACATTCATCAAGTCTGCCGACACCGTAGCCGAAGGAGCCACCACGGTGTAAGGCTGAGAGAAGTCCCTGCGCACCATCTGGCCACGCCCGTCCATCATCTCGATATAACCTTTCAGCGTATAATCGCCCGTACTACTGCAAACCGTCTCATACAACCCGCCCGGTGAAGTGATTTGCCGTCCGTTGACATATACCGTCGGACGTTGGGTCGTATCCACGGCAGCCATGATGATCTGGGCACTGAATTTCCCGCCTTGTACCACCGTACGTGAAGCCGGTATCACAAACGCATTCAACTCGTTCACACGCAAGTCTTTCATGTCTATATTGGCCACCAAGGCATGAAGCACCTCTCCTTCGGCATACCGCACATCGCTCTGCAATTTGGAAAGCAAAGTGACGGCCGCAACCACCGGCGTATTCTCAAACATATACTCCTGCCAATTCTTCCCTAAAGTACCGGCCTTGTTCGGAACCTCCGTACTCAGGTTGTCCGCAATGATTTTCTTCTGCGTCTCGTCTGTCAACATGCCGACGATGCTTTCACGAAAACTGTTGATGGCCGCGAACAACCTCTGTCCTTCTCCTCGGCGCGGTGCCAACATCACATGGGAAGCCGCCTCCAGATCCTCCTTGTTCTGCACGTCTTTCACGTCGCCGTCTTCCCCGTCCGCCTGCTTCACGATACTGACCTTCAGGGCTTCCGCATAATTATATAAGGAGTCTGAGATTTTCTTCACATACTGTGCCTTGTCGAACCATTCCTTCACTTTGGCCGGATTGGCCTCCATCTGTCCCTGCAAATCCTTATAAAGGGCTTCGTTGGACGCAGAAGCGTTCGCCGTAGTCCGCAGAAGGCTGTCTTCCACCAATGAAAAACCGTTCAACACGTCGGAAGACACGTTCAGGGCCAACATAGCCATCAGCACCACATACATGAGGTTGATCATCTTCTGACGCGGAGACATTCTATTTTGCTGGGATGCCATTTCGTATTCCTTTCTGATTAATCCGTTTATTCTGTTATCGAACCGCCCGGCGTATGCTTCATGTTCACCGTCAAGGCCTGAATCATACGG
>OHTX01000219.1_pt1 | contig 12075 bp, 9 predicted proteins | sample 1579151 | NCBI WGS metagenome assembly OHTX01 (sample SAMEA3879523, study PRJEB24766) | human gut metagenome | biome: human-associated habitat; feature: feces | place: USA | collected 1985/1987 | reverse complement strand
CAAAGCCTTCTCCACACACCCATAAAATTTCGCTTCCGCTGGCAAGCAACGGCAGCGTATCCCGCAGTTCGTTCGGGACACCGGCCTCGTTCATCCACTTACGCAGCGGCTTGCTCAAACCCCGCCCCGCAGGCCGGAAGCGGTCTCCCGGCTGTCGGGCACGCAACACAAGGCCAGTGTACAACGTAGTTATTCTAGCATAATCCGCCCGATTTTTTAAGTCTTTTTTATGAACGACTTGTATTTTTTTCTCAAAATCGGCTGTTAACAGCTCCGCTTTCCCCTTCCAGCCCCCGCGCAGCCGGAATTCCGGCTGTTTTTCGGGCAAAAAGGGCACTTGCTGCGGCGCGCTCTCCAGCTGCCGGGGCAGCACGTCCGGCAGCATTTCCTGCCGCAGACAGCCATTCCCTGCGCAAAAGCGTACCTGTCCGGTCAGCTGTACTGCGCCGCTGCCCTGCCGCACCACGGCGCACAGCAGCTGCACATATTTTTCCTCTGCGTCCCGCACCGGAGCCACAAGGCTGTGCAGCGCAGTTTCCAGCAGCAGCGGGTCTGCTGCCTGCAAGGGTGTCAGCTGCCACGCCGGTTCTGCACCGGGCAGGCGTGCCGCCGCCAGAAGCTTTGCAGCCCCGGCGGCAAGATAGGCATCCACCCGTGCGGCCTTTTCACAGAACCGTGCCAGATTCTGCACCGCTGCCGCGTTGGTGCTTTCCAGCGCAGGCAGAGCGTTGTGGCGCAGCCGGTTGCGGGCGTAGGCGTCGGTGTCGTTGGTCTCGTCAGTGACCCACGGCTGTCCTGCTGCCCGGCAGACGGCCTCGGTCTCGGCGCGGCTCAGGCAGAGCAGCGGACGCAGGTAGCACCCGCGCCTTGGCCGGATGCCGCCCGCACCGTGCAGACCGGTGCCGCGCGCCAGCCGCAGCAGCAGCGTTTCGGCTTGGTCATTTGCAGTATGGGCCGTAGCGATGGCATCTATCCCCTGCCCTTGCAGCTGCGCAAAGGCCGTGTAACGCAGACGGCGCGCCCAGTCCTCCCCGGCGTGTGCCGGGGGCGAGGCCAGCTCTGCCGCATGGAACACCCGCAGCGGCACGCCCAAGCGGGCGCATTCCGCCCGCACAAAGGCCTCGTCCCGGTCGGCGCTCTGCCCGCGCAAACCGTGGTTCACATGGCAGGCAGAAAGCGTATAGCCGAACCTCGGCTGCAATTGCTGCAGCAAGAGCAGCAGCGCCATGCTGTCCGCGCCGCCGGAGACTGCCGCCGCCAGATGCTGCGGTGCGCCGGGCTGCAAAAGCCCCTCCCGGATGCAGAAATCCTCCACCCGGGCAAGAATCGCGATATCCATCAGCGCTTGAAGTCCACATCCATAAAGCGGGTGTGGGCACCATCCCAGCCCAGCGGCACGGTGCTGGTCTCGCCGTGACGGTTCTTTGCCACGATGCACTCGGCGGTATCAGCATCCACCTCGGCGCCGTCCGGGTTCTGGCTGGCGTAGTAGGAATCGCGGTACAAGAACAGAACGCAGTCTGCGTCCTGCTCGATGGAACCGGAGTCGCGCAGGTCCGAAAGCTGCGGGCGGTGGCTGGAGTTGTTGCCCTGCTTTTCCACTGCACGGGACAGCTGGCTCAGCGCGATGATGGGCACGTTCAGCTCCTTAGCCATGATCTTCAGGTTTCGGGTGATGGAGCTGATCTCCTGCACACGGTTCTCGCTGCGCTGGCCGGTGGTCATCAGCTGTAAATAGTCGATGACGATCAGGCCCACGTTGGGGCGGGCAGGGTCCTGATTCACCCGGCGGATCTTGGCCTTCATCTCGGTGATGGTGATACCGGAGGTATCGTCCATATAGATCGGTGCATCGTGCAGCTTTTCGGTGGCCAGCGCCAGATACTCCCAGTCCTCGGCGCGCAGCGCACCGGTACGGAAGGCCTGACTGTCGATACCGGCCTCCGACGAGAGGATACGGTTGGTCAGCTGCTCCTTGGTCATTTCCAGACTGAAGATGGCCACCGGCACCTTTTGCTGCATGGCCACGCGGGTGGCGATGTTCAGTGCAAAACTGGTTTTGCCCATACCGGGACGAGCTGCCAGAATGACCAGATCGCCGCGGCCAAGGCCGGTAAGCACGGTATCCAGCAGACGGAAACCGGTGGGGATGCCCTTGTACTTGTCGGCATCCGGGCCGCTGATCTTTTGCAGGTTGGTCAGCGTTTCCACCATGCTGGACGAAAGCGGGGTCAGGGCGCTGGAATCGCGGCCGGAGCGGATCTCGTAGATACGCTGCTCTGCGTTTTCCAGCAGAAGATCGGCGTCCGGCTCGTCTCCGGCGTCCTGCAAGATGTCCTTGGCAACGCCCATCAGCTGGCGCACCAGATATTTTTCCTGCACGATCTGGGCGTAGGCCTTTACATTGGAGATGCTGGGCACCGTTTCCGCCAGACCGGTCAGGTAGATCTTGGCCTCGTCTGCGCTGGGGAACACACCATCGGACACCACTGCATCCAGCAGGGTGACAAAATCGATGGTCTGGTCGTTGGTGAACAGGCGCAGCATCTCGGTCCAGATCTGGGCGTTCTGCCGGGTGTAGAACATTTCCGGCTTGAGGATCTCCACAAGATCGGTCAGGGTGTCGGGCTTGAGCAGCACCGCGCCCAGCACGCTCTGCTCTGCCTGCATATTGTAGGGCAGATTGATGCCCACGCTCTCCAGATTCAGTTCATTGGAATAACGTCGTTCGTTCGGCATAGTAGTTTGTCCTTATCCAAAATCCAAAGCATCCTGTAAAGCCAAAAAGCGCCCCCTGCTGTGAGGGGGCGCAAGCGGCACACAGATCAGGCCTGTTCCACTTCCACCTGGATCTTGAAGGAAGCCACGACGCCAACGTACAGACGGACTTTGCCGTTGAACACACCGGCATCCTTGATGTCCTTGGTCTCCAGCTCGATCTTCTTTTTGTCGATGGGTGCACCTGCCAGCGCAGCCAGTGCCTCGGCAACTTCCTTGCCGGTCACCTTGCCGTGCAGACGGCCGGATGCGCCGCCCTTGGCCTTGATGGTCACAGTCTTGCCCTCGATCTTGGCAGCCAGAGCCTTGGCGGCTGCCACGTTCTCAGCCTCGTGGAAATCGGCTGCGGCCTCCTTGCCGCGGGCCATGTTCACAGCGCTGGCATCCGCCACAGCGGCCAGCTTGCGCGGGAACAGGTAGTTGCGGGCGTAGCCGTCGGAGACCTCGTGGATCTCGTCCTTCTTGCCAATGCCCTTGATATCCTGCTTCAGAATCACTTTCATGATAGTATCCCTCACTTCTCACCGGAAAACCGGTGCAGTCTTATGGTAATAGTATAGCGCATTTGTCGTTTTTGGGCAAGAGGAAGCGGGGCAGCATTTCAAATGTCCTTTTGCTGCACACCTACCCCCTCAGTCGCCTGCGGCGACAGCTCTCCCAAGGGGACGCCTTTTTTGCGGCGGTGACCCGGGGCAGTTGCGCTCTTTATGCCAGCTCCTTTGCGGCCACGTCCAGCGCAACCTCGATGACCTTATCCATATCGTAGTACTTGTACTCGCCCAGACGGCCGCCGAAGATCACGCCCGGCTCGGCATCGGCCAGTACCTTATACTGCGCATACAGGGCGCCGTTCTTCTCGTCATTGACGGGATAGTAGGGCTCGTCGCCCTTTTTCCACTCGGCGCTGTACTCCCGGCTGATGACGGTCTTGGGCTGGGTGCCGAACTCGAAGTGCTTGTGCTCGATGATGCGGGTATAGGGGGTCTCGGCATCGGTGTAGTTGACCACCGCGTTGCCCTGATAGTTGTCGGTGTCCAGCACCTCGGTCTCAAAGCGGACGCTGCGGTACTGCAAAGCACCCAGACGGTAGCCGAAGTAGGCATCCACCGGGCCGGTGTAGACTACCTTCTCAGCCAGTGCGTCCAGCGCAGCCTTGTCGGCCAGATAATCCACGTTCAGGCGCACCTCGGTATCAGCCAGCATCTTTTCCACCATGGCGGTGTAGCCGCCATTGGGGATGCCCTGATACAGGGCGTTGAAGTAGTTGTCGTCGTAGGTAAAGCGCACCGGCAGGCGCTTGATGATAAAAGCGGGCAGTTCGGTGCAGGGGCGTCCCCACTGCTTGCCGGTGTAGCCCTTGATGAGCTTTTCGTAGATATCGGTGCCCACAAGGCTGATGGCCTGCTCTTCGAGGTTCTGCGGGTCGGTAATGCCCGCAGCGGCCTTCTGCTCCTCGATCTTGGCCTTGGCTTCGGCAGGAGTCACAACACCCCACATCTTGTTGAAGGTGTTCATGTTGAAGGGCAGGTTGTAGATCTGGCCGTGGTAGTTGGCCACCGGGCTGTTGGTGTAGCGGTTGAACTCAACGATAGAGTTGACGAAGTTCCACACCTCTTTGTTGGAGGTATGGAAGATGTGGGCACCATACTTATGTACGTTGATGCCCTCTATGTTTTCGCAATAGATATTGCCACCGAGATGTGGTCGCTTATCTATCACCAGACAAGTTTTTCCTTGTTTATGAGCCAAATGGGCGAATGTGGCTCCGAAGAGTCCGGAGCCAACTATGAGATAATCATATTTCTTCATACTTGCTAATTGATATGTTTATAAATATTAGCCAACTCCAACGCAGATTTTTTCCATGAAAAATGTTTTAGTCTTTCATTCTGCTTTTCTATGAGTTTCTTTTTCTCTATCCCGTCTAGATAGTAGAAAGTTTCAAACTGTTCTTCGAAATCAGTTCTCTTTTCATCCATGTGGAAGTAAACTGCTGCGTCTTCTGCGATTTCCGGAAAACAACTGGCATGATTGAGTAAAACAGGGCATTCTGCTTTGTAAGCCTCAAGAATCGGGAGTCCGAACCCTTCGTATGATGATGGGTAAACGAATGCCAGGGCATAGTGGTATAAGTCTAGCATTTCTTGATCTGTTTTGATAAACTCATGTATGAATCTATCTTCCATTTCCCATGATTTAAACATACTTTTTTCAGTCTCATTGAAAGGCTTTCCTGTGCATACTACCTTCAGTTCCTTGTGTCTTTTTAAAATAGGTACACATTGCTTGGCAAAGAAATCAAAGTTTTTATAAAAGTGACGTTCGCCAACGAAAAGTATATATTCAAATGGATGTCTGTTGTTTTCGTTTGGCGTATAAGGAGTTTCGTCTGCTCCATGATAAACTACGCTCACCTGCTCTTCCTTGATATTCATGATACGGCATAAATCCCTTTTTGTCTGTTGGCTGACTGCAATGATGTGATTTGCTTTTGGTATGACAAGATGTTTTTGCAGAATCTGATAGTCATTATGGTCATAATACTGATTGTACTGTTCGGGTATCATATCATGTACCGTGACAACATAAGGCTTACTGCCTATGTACTTGAGGAAGTAAGGGTCAAAGAAAGTTGGATGAAACAAATCGAAATCTTTAGACTTGATGTCGCAGACAGACTTGTATCTATTGATTCTTGGAGTACGATCTAATCGTGAATATTCTCCGAATTTTGCATTATAATAGAACTTATATAGCATTTTCTTTATTGCAGTATCTTTCTTCCAGAGAAAGTTATGATATAATTCTCCATCTGGTTTACTTCCTAATGTTTTGAGGTAAACATTGGCAGATTCCATGATGCTGAGGCTTGCTTCAATGTCTTGAGGCAAGTGGGAATATAATTCGGCAAAACAACGTGATACGCCTCCATGCGTTTGCATATCGAAGGCTTGACTGTCATATAATACTTTCATCTTACTTTGATTTAATAGACAAATCTTTCCATAAAAATTTAAAGCCTGTACGTAGGATTTTCCAGTCGCGTGATACTGGTTTCATCTTCAGAGCTTTTTTCAGTTTGAATGCAAAATCATCATTGATGCGTTCTTTCTTTTCTTCTGCAGTCTCTTTTATGTGAGGCAACTTGCTGGTGCTTCCAAATAACTCGGAGAACACCTCTTTTCTTTCCTTTTTCAACAAGTCACCATTTGTAAAAGAGATGCCATCAGTATAATATACAGCAACAATAGAGTTAATAGCTTGGTATGAACATTTTTTGAAATACCAGTTTTCCAGAAAGTGTGCCCAATCTGATACGATTTTCAGATTTTCATTGTAGGGGTGCTCCTTTAGCAACTGAGTCCTTGTAAATGTAGATTGATGCTGCAGAACTTTATCTCTGATAAATCGGAACGACATGTTCTGTGGTGGAAGGCAGAGTGAAGCCAGTTTGCAGTCTATGATAATGGTTTCTCCCACGTAGTAGTCTGAGCCATTGAGCATCTTGGCAGCATTCTCCAAAGATTGTGAAGAAAAGAAATGATCGCCCGAATTCATGAAGATACAATATTCGCCTTGTGCCATTCTTATGGCTTTATTCATGGCATTATATACCCCATGATCTTTTTCACTAACCCATTGATTGATATATTCTTGCTTAGATTCTATATATTCCTTGCTGCCATCTGATGACCCACCATCAACGATGATGTATTCAAAATCGCTGAATGATTGCAAAAGCACTGAAGAGATTGTTCTTTCCAAACCCTTCAGATTATTATAGTTGACTGTTATGACTGAGACTTTCTTTTTCATTATTCGTATAAATCTAAATTAGAATGTTTGTAGAACATCAGTTTGTCCATCATTCGTTGATACAATATGAATTTATTAGGGTGTTTTAACAAGAGATAAAGCAAAACGCGTTCCTTGAAACTCTTTTTCTCTATACCGATTAGAGAAAAGGCCTTGAGGTCCTTGGATATTCTGCTTACCATGGCCTTGATTTCTTTCTGCTTCGATAGAGAAGTTTGGTTTCTTGATACGTATTTAGCCGCTTTGATACCTCGCTTTACTACCATTCTTTTGGCAATCTTGCGGAAAGGAGAGCGCTTGTAATAATTATATCTTGATATTTCAGCCTTAAAGAATTCATAATATCTGTTGAGAGATAAATCGTGGACGATGCTGCTTTTTCGAAGCCGGTAATGATACAGCGGCTGGTAAGTATAGATCACCTGTTTGGCATTTTCGAACCAATGTGGCAGAATGCTATAGTCTTCGTAATTCTTAGAAGTTGGCATCGGCTTGTTGAGCAATTCTCGTTTGAAGAGCATTTGCCAGATATAGCTCTTGATTTTATCCTTAATGACAAACTCCTGTATTTCTTGGTTCTTTAAGATATATCTCTTGTCTGAAACATTTTTGCAAAGAGTCTTGTTCTTACTTTCGTCGTAATGATTACAGATAGCAATGTCTGAATTGGTAGTCTTTAAGTCATTCATCAAGACTTCATACATAGATTCTTCAATCCAGTCATCGCTGTCAACAAAGCCAATATAGGCTCCCTGACAGATTTCAAGAGCTTGGTTTCTGCTATCTGCCTGTCCGGAATTAACTTTGTGGATGACTTTGATTCTAGCATCCTTTTGAGCCCATTCTTCACATATTTCAGCCGAGCCGTCTGTTGAGCCGTCATCTATAAGAATTAGTTCCCAGTTCTTGAATGATTGTTTTAGAATAGACTCTATGCATTGAGGCAAATATTGTGCTGTATTATAAACGGGAACGATGATGCTTAATTCACAATTCATAATGCTTGAATATTTTTATAATCGTATTTTTGAACTTTTAAGTGCATTGCATATAATATACTATCGATAAGTGTCTTGAGCTTCCACGACCATGGCGTCTGAGGTCGGATACCCTTCCATCTTGTCATGTCCAGGTATTTGAAGAATAGCTTTTGATACGGACTTTGGCATATATGGAGCCATGGTTTTCTGTGGCCTGTGAAATGTATGATGACAGGATGTTTTAATTCCTCTATCAGTTTCGGTATGGCTTGCTGGCGAAGATGTCTTCTTTTTCTTAGAAAGCCATCTTGTATGTTCCATATGAAGGGTATCAGGAGTTTTCTGTCATGCAGAAGTCCGTTGAGTATGTCCTGATCGTTGAAGATTAGCTTTTCTGCATATTTTTCTGCAAATTCCAAACTGGCTTTACTCAGATGGGCATTTCTCCAGTAATCCAAATTGATGATGAGTACTCCCGAGTTGAAATAGGTATCTTCCTGAGGGTATTCGAGCCGGGTGTAGTTGTTTGCTTTTCCGCTCCACATGTCTTCTACTGCAGCTACGGCGTATGATGTAACATCTGTCTCCCACAAATCTTTTATAGAATCGTTTATGATGAGATCGCAGTCCAGATATAGAATTTTATGTATCTCTACAGGTAGAATATCTGCCACGAAAAGACGCAGGTAGGCTGCAAGCGATATGTGGGCGCTTTTGAACGATGAAAGATTCATGTTTAGATTGTAAGCATAAAAGTGTATTTGCTGATTGTATTTTTCTACTTCTTCTGTAAGCATACTTTTGGCCTCATTGCTGAGAAACTCAGCAATGATATGGAATGTTATCTGTTCATTTCTGTTATTGTACATGACAGAAACTAAAGTAGTACAACATTGCATGATGTAATTATCATCTATGTTACAAGCTATATGAATCATATCTTTGTCTTTTTAGAAGAAATGTACTGAGTGTACAGAACTTGCTTGTGAAGTGTCAGTTTAATATATTTTTAAGATTGTAGCTCCTCTATCTTGCTGAAAACTAAGTTTATATCTGCAATATTATAGCGAGCGAAAAGCGTCTTGAAGGAATCTGCCTTTGTTCAGCTTCTGAGCCAAATTTACCGCTTGCTTTTTCATCTCCTTTTTCTGTTCCGGGGTAAGATTGGCAAGTTTGTCATCCAGCTCTTCCAGCGAACAGATGGTTATACCTGCTCCAGCTTCTTCGATGATAAGAGCTACGGCAGCTTCTTTCCAGATGATGAGCGGCAAACCGGCACGGAGGTAGAAGGATACCTTATGAGGAGAATTCCATTTCAGGTATTGCCCGTATTCTCCCGAGCATCCGTCAAGAGAATCGCCGTCCCATACCAGTCCGAAGTCGGCATCTATGTGCTTGATAAATTCCTCTGACGGTACAAACCCTTGGTAAGTAATCTGAGGATTGTTTTGCAAACCTTGCAGACCTTCTTTGTTTCCACAAACCAGTAATTGCCAATGGCTCAATGTCTTGGAAAGTTCTATCAGGAATGAATTCTTCTTCATGCTCAAGGCTCCGGCATAAACCACCTTTATCTGTTCTCTTTCTGTTACCTCTTCCGAGCATCTTGATGCAGAACGATAGTCGAATAAGCCCAGGGCACCAACTGGCTTCTGTAACCCATGCTCTTTGAGCCATCCTTTCATCTTATCGTTTGATGCGATGATATAGTCACTATTCGAAAGACGGTTTATCTCTTTCTGGATGGTGAGCTTCTTTCTGCGGAAAGAGCCGAGGTCGTGAATCAGAGAAACCGTTCTGGCTCCTTTCAGTTGGGCTATATGGCAGAGAAACGAAAAGTACTTTTTTACAGGATATTGCAAGAACAGCACATCGTCTTTCTGGAGTAAGATACAGGCACGGATGACGCCTATTAAGTCTAGGAAGAAAGCCAATATCTTGCTATTCCTGATTGTGCGTGGTAAGCCAAGATTGATGGCTCCCATTTCTGCAAGCGTATCCTCGTTGTCTGTTTTTGCTTTATTGCCGGCACTTGTCAGATTATAATAGTTGCGGCTAATATAACAGAGTCTTTTTTGTTCCATATTCAATAGTTTATATGTGAAATGTACAAAGATGAGTTTGAACTATAATTCTAGCTGAAATGGAATTTCGTGCTTCTTTCCATATTTGGTCCAGAACCTAGCCCGTTCTTTCATCACATAGGCTACAGCCTTGTCGGTATCTATGTTACGCAGCAAGGCATATTCGCTTACTAAGATACGGGTGAATTCTTTGGGACCCCAGAATCTTCTGAGATTATAAAGTCCTTTCTTCTCACTTACTGGTCCGAAATCCATTCTGTTGATATCTACCAGCATGAAATGGAAGCCTTCTTCATCTTGTTTCCAGAGAATATTGCCTGGTGTAAAGTCCTTATGGAGGATTTCATGTAGATGAATGTCTGCAGCGAAATGGGCTAAAGCTTTTGCCAGATATTTATATTCTTCCGGTTTAGCATCTGCCATCTCATAGAGGGTATGAGCATAGTCACACTGGATGGTGATAAGATAGCTATATCCTAAGAGATTCAGAAAGTTACGCTCTTCAATGAGGGCTAAAGGTTCAGGAGTATTGATTCCTTTTCTTTTCAGAATCATAGGATATTCGAATGCCCGTTGACCTTTTGACTTCCTGATATTCCAAGAATAGACGAATTTATTGAGACCATGTGGTATATGAAAGCGCTTTACGTTAACCAGTGTTCCATCTGGTGCTGTTAGCACCTTGATGAGGTTGCGCTTATTATATATCTCACGACCTTCCTTCTCGAAAATATCAGGGATGCTCTCGATAAAGGCTCTCAGATATTCGTATTTAGGATTTATCTTAATCTTTCTCATTCTTATAGTTAAATATGAATGTTTATACTTCTTCCATTCGTTTCATTTCCCATCCAGCAAACTGGATGATGATTTTATGCAATGTCGTGCCTTGGCGCAAGACTTCTATTCTTGGTGCTGCGGCATAACGATTGATCTGTTCTACTGCTTCCTGCCATTGTGCCTCGGCTTTTGCCTCAAAATCCTTGGCTGGCAACATCTTCAGTTCGATGATATAGCTATGCTTGGTAGGATAGTGAGTCAGGTCGGGCAAGAGGAAGAAATCACAATAGCCGTGATTTAATTCAAGCTCGGGAGCCGTAATGTAATAGCTGCTCAGGTAGAGATATGCCATAAAGAAACCTTGCAGGTTGCGCTCGGCTTCGATGCCATCTCTTACTGATGCCACTTCGGCGTAAGCCTTCGACATAAAGCCCAAGACATCTTCCCATTTTCCATAGAACGCCATGCAGGTGAGCATATAACCAAACTCATTCAGGTTGATATGGTTGATTTCCTGATATTGCTCCTGCAGATAGCCATAATATTGACGGCGGACATTGTTGTTCGGGATTCCCAAGAGCAACTGGTCGCCGAAAGTATCCTTGATGGTAAGCATGCCGTAATAGAACAGCAGGCTTGGGAAGTATTCCGGCTTCACGATTTCACTGGCAGGGAAGGTTTCGTATAGATTCGATACGATGCTGCCTTCCTCCGTAATCCTGCGGATGATGCCCTTGCGGTTGCCGTCTAGCTTGTCGAGTTGGAGCAGTCGCTTCATCTTGTTGTAGTCGGTTTTCGTGTTTGGGTCTATCATCTGCTTAGGGGCTTTACCATCGTCCATGTAATTACGGAGATAATATAACACCATATCGCAATTGAAAACCCTGACCTTACTGTTTAAGCATGCCTCTGAGAAGCAATAATTGTCATACCACGGCTTAATCTCTTCTATCATTGCCTCGATATCGCTATCTGCCGGAATCTGTCCCGCATCGCGATAACGGGTAAACATGGCTCGTACATCTTCTGTGCTGAAGCCCAGCATCTTGTCAAACTCGGGCTTGGTTGAGATATGCCAGCCGATGTTGAAGCCACTGGTAACATCGTCTAGTGTTACAGGGCTTACACCCATCATGAATATCTTGGCGAATGAACCCTTGAACTTCTTGAAGTAGTCGCGGTAGAAACCGCTGGCATGCGTCATCGCATGATACACTTTTTCACCCTGTTCATTGAGCACGGTGTTGGTGAAGTTGTCGTATTCATCGATGATGAGATAAAGCTGATAATTGTGTTCTTTTGCGTATTTTTGGATAGTAGCAAGCTTGTTGGATGCTACATCCTCTGCAAGAACGGTCTTTCTGGTTGCTTCATCATAGAATTGTGCATATCTGTTGATGAAAGCGTCAAAGCAGATATTGCAATACGAATTGAAGCGTTCCTCCAGATTGTCGATGTTTCCTCCTACTTGTGAGAAATCGAGTGTCAGTACCTGATACTTACCCTGTAGAGGGGTAGGCTGACTGCCAATCCAGAGACCTCCGAAGATTTCCTGGAACTGGTCTTTTATCTTGCAGTCATAGTAAGCTTCGAGCATACTGAGGAACAGGCTCTTGCCGAAGCGGCGCGGGCGGCTT
>OHTX01000216.1_pt1 | contig 12200 bp, 9 predicted proteins | sample 1579151 | NCBI WGS metagenome assembly OHTX01 (sample SAMEA3879523, study PRJEB24766) | human gut metagenome | biome: human-associated habitat; feature: feces | place: USA | collected 1985/1987 | reverse complement strand
ACACACAAAATATATAAACAAAATTAAAGATGGGAAAATAAACCGTTGAATATATTTTGTGTGTTTTGTGACTCTAACTATGTCATTTATTGTTATATTTGCAATGCCGTGTGATGTTGCACGGAACTATTTCTATCGAAAAGACCTATGGCTGGAATACATTTTGACATTACAGGTGATAATTCTAATTTCTTACGTAGACTTCGTGAAGTAGAGAATGGTGTAAAAAACACGTCCAAGCAAATAGAGCAAAGCGGTTTAGGTATTGAAGAACTGTTTAACCGTATGACTAGAGCTGCCGCAGCATTCGGAGCTGGTTTTACTGCAAAAGAATTAATTTCAAATATTGCACAAGTCCGAGGAGAATTCCAACAATTGGAAGTTGCATTTAAGACAATGCTTGGCAGTGAGGATAAGGCTAATGCCCTCATGCAGCAATTGGTAAAAACGGCTGCTACCACTCCTTTTGACCTTCAAGGCGTAGCAAATGGAGCTAAACAACTTCTTGCTTATGGAGAAAATGTTGAAAACGTAAATGACGACTTGATACGTCTTGGAAACATAGCCGCCGGCCTTTCTCAGCCACTTGGTGATATTGTGTATTTGTATGGTACTACCATGACGCAAGGACGGTTATATACCGCAGATTTAAATCAGTTTACAGGTCGTGGTATTCCTATGATTCGCGAATTGGCAAAAGTATTCGGAGTAGCAGAAGGAGAAGTAAAAAGTTTAGTTGAAGCAGGGAAAGTGGGATTCCCGGAAGTCCAGAAAGTCATCCAAAACCTTACAAATGAGGGAGGAATGTTCTACAACCTTATGCAAGAACAGTCCAAGACAATCACTGGGCAAATTTCTAATATAGAGGATGCTGTTTCCACCATGTTCAATGAGATAGGGAAAGCCAATGAAGGAATTATAAACGAAGCTCTGTCCGGTGTTTCTTATTTGGTTGAGAATTATGAGAAAGTGGGAAAAGTTCTTGTTGGTCTTGTAGCAACTTATGGCGTATATAAAGTGGCTGTGATGACAGTCACGGCTTTGCAAGCTTTACAAGCTTCAGGTATTGCCGCTCTAACTATTGCCGAACGTGCCCACTACGGATGGCTGGTTTTGCAAACAACGGCACAAAAAGCTTTGAACGCTGTTATGTTTACTAATCCGTATGTGTTATTGGCAACTGCTGTTGTAGGGCTTGGAGCTGCAATGTGGTCGTTATCCGATAATACAACGTCAGCAGAACGTGCTTTAGATTCATATAACAAGAAAATAGAAAAACTCAACACGGACGAGGAAGATCGGAAACGTACTTTGGAAGGTCTTGTTAGCACCATTAATAGCGAGGTGGAAGCCGATGTTACTAAACTCAAAGCTTTAAAAGATATTGAGGAACTATACCCAGCACTCTTTAGGAAATATGTTGATGAGAAAGGTCATATACAGGATTTGATTGGTTTTTGGAAGGCATATAATGAAGAAGTTGTAAAATCCAGAACACAGTCAAAACAGGCTATAGTCGAGTCCTTGGAACAACAGATAAAAAGTGCGGAATGGGCTTATAATTTAGCTAAGAAGGAGAACAACCGTTCCGAAATGAAGGTTCAGGCACAGCGTATCGAAGACCTGAAGAATGAATTGGCAAACGCAAGAAAGGATGTCTTGTCGGAAATCAATGTCCAATTGGAAGTTGAGAACAGACAGGAAACAAAAGAAACTACATATCAGGAAGATTTGGCAAATGCTAAAGCCGAATGGGAAAAAGCGAAAAAAGGGTATGAGTCATTAATCAAAGATCAGACGGCTACATCGAAACAGGTGAAAGAAGCCAAAGATAAGATGGAGGCATCCGAAAAGGCATACAAGGATCTGGGCGGAGTAACTGGGAGCGAATTAACCAGACAGGAAAATCTAGCAAAAAAGCAAAAGGAAAACCAAGAAAAGCTGGATGGGCAACTTCTTTCACTTCGCCGTCAGAATCAGCAAGATGAAATCAACCTGATGAAAGAAGGCACGGAAAAGAAGTTGGAACAGATTGACTTTGATTATCAAAAACAGCTTGATGCGATAAGAAAACAGGAGGAAGAATGGAGCAAAGCCGGTAATGGCAAGTTGACCGACAAGCAGGTACGGGAAATCTCGGAAGCTTATGCCAATGCCGAAAGCATGAGGGATAAAGATATTACTAATGTAACCAAGGAGCAACTTAAAGCCGAACAACAGGCTTTGAACGATTACTTGAAAGAATATGGCACGTTTCAGCAACAGAAATTGGCTATCGCCCAAGAGTATTCGGAAAAAATAAGGAAAGCGCAGGAAGAAAGCGGTGCTAATAGTGCACAAGTAAAGTTGCTGGAGAAACAACGTGATGTTGCCATACAGAACAAGGAAACGGAAGCCATAAAAGCCAATATAGATTGGGTTACTGTGTTCGGTGAGTTTGGTTCCATGTTTTCCGACATGGTAAAGCCTGCCTTGGACGAAGCAAAAAAATATGTACGGACTGACAAGTTCAAGAACTCCGATCAGGCAAGCCAGAAATCATTGATTGACGCCATCAGCCAGATGGAAAAGTCTTTGGGTGGTACAAGTGGAGTCAACTTCAAGAAACTTGGAGAGGATGTAAAAGCCTATCATACAGCCGAACAAAACCGTATCAATGCCATAGAGATTGAAACAGCCGCTTTGGAAAAACTAAAGAAATCACAGGATGATTACGCCAAAGCACAGAAGAGTGGAACAGAAGAAGAAAAGCAGGTTACAGCGAATGCCCTTGATATAGCACGACAGAATGCTGACATTGCATCCGCCAATGTAAAGACACAGACGGATATCGCCAATCAGGCCCAGCGTAATGTGACTGATACCGCCACCAGACTGAAAGCAAGCATGGAAAATTTGTTGGGAGGCTTGCAGCAGATTTCATCCGGAGGGTTGTATAACGCATATAGTGGAATTATCAAAACCGTGAACGGATTCAAGGACGTCATAGGTAAGACATCGGAATCGCTTCAAGAAGTTCCCATTGTCGGATGGATTTTGTCTATTATTGACGTACTCAAAGACGGATTGAGTGATCTTGTCGGTGGTCTGCTTGATGCTGTTCTAAATGCGGTCAGTGGGATTATCAGTGATGTTTTGTCTGGAGACTTGTTTGTTACAATTGGGAATTCATTGAAAAATGGAATAGGTAATATCCTTAATGCGATTTCTTTCGGTGGTTTTAATTCTTTGTTTGGTATTGGCGGTAATAAAAAAGAGGTCGAGGAAGCTATCAACAGATTGACAGACCGTAACGAAACGTTACAAACTGCCATTGAAGACTTGACTGACGAAATGAAGGCAAGCAAGGGAACGCAGTCTGTTGCCGCATACCGGGATGCTTATAAGTATCAAAAAGAAACTATTGATAATTATAAGCGTATAGCGCAGGAACAAGCACGTTATTCTGGTTCTCATCATAGTTGGAATTATTATTGGGGCGGTTTTTCTCAGGAACAGATAGACCGTCTGAGTGGAAAGATTGGTCGTGATTGGAATGGTGATATCTGGAATCTTACCCCAGAAGAAATGAAAATGCTCCGTGAGACAGTAGATATGTGGGAAACCATTCAGAATACCGGCAAAGGTGGATACGGTGATCGTCTGACTGATAAGTTGAATGACTATATTGATCAAGCTGGTACGTTGGAAGAACTGACGAATGAACTTTACGAGGGTCTGACTGGAATGTCATTTGATTCTATGTATGATAGTTTTGTAGACAATCTTATGGATATGAAATACGATGCGAAGGCAGCATCGGAAGATATATCAGAATACTTTATGCGTGCCATGCTTTCCAATAAGATTGGTGAGTTATACAGTGAAAAGTTGGAGGAATGGTGGGAAAAGTTTGGTGCCAGCATGGAGGATAACGAGCTGACCGAAGAGGAAAGGAAAGCCTTGCAAGATGAATATATGAAGTATGTGGATGAAGCCATGAAACTGCGTGATGAGCTTGCTGCCGCAACCGGATATGACAAGATTTCACAGGAAGCAGCTTCCCAGTCTGCAAGCAGCAAAGGTTTCCAAACCATGTCTCAAGATACCGGAGAGGAATTGAATGGACGTTTTACTGCCTTGCAGGTTTCAAATGAGGAAATAAAGAGCCAGATGATAAATGTTGTTGTCGGCATAGGATCTTTGGTTTCTATTTCAACGGAGGGCAATGCTACGTTGGGTAACATCTTGAATCAGCATGTGATTACTAACGGTTATTTGGAAGATATCGTAAAATACACAAAGCCTATCCTTGAATTAGGATCGAAATTAGATAAGATAGTAGATAATACTAAAAATATGTAACATGGAAGGAGAATTTTATATAAATGATAAGGATGCTTATACCACATGGGGAATAAGTATGGATACCTCTTCTTTATCGGCGTTAATGACACCACCGCCGATGAAAGAGTTTATAGAAAACAAGTCACGTCTGGAAAACGGCAAGCGAGTTATAACTTCAGATTCCAAGATTGACGAAAGGAATATTACACTTACATTTAATCTTACGGCTAAAAGCGAAGATCAGTTTTTTGTTAGATATAATTCTTTTTGTGAAGAACTCGCCACTGGGGTATTACATATCAGAAGCAAATATCAGCCAAATGTTGTGTATAAGACTATTTATTTGTCATGTAACCAATTTACACAGTTTATGAGGGGAATCGCTAGTTTTTCCTTGAAATTAGTGGAACCTAATCCTGCGGATAGGACAACATGATTTTTTCTTTGAATATAATTGCTATCATGTGATTTATTTGTATATTTGCTACATAACATTGTATGAAGCTATACAATACTCGTATGGGACTAATAGACATTAAAAACATATCAGGAGATATTCGTTTCTCCACAGACTTCAACGTTGGTTCGATAGGTCGTTATTCATTGGGTAAGGAGGATTACATTACTCTTCCTTTTAACGTCCTAACTCCTATTAATTTTAAGATGGGTGATTATGTGGACTTGTCGGGGATATTAGATGAATCCCTAGGTGGTAAATTCGCAAAGATATATGAAGTTGTAGATTTGCCGACACCTACTTATGACCAGTCTACGGGCGGCTATAATTACGAGTTGCGTCTTGATGCTTACTATTGGAAATGGAAAAATAAGAAATTCAAGTACATGCCGGAGGTGGCAGGCCAGGAAGCGTCTTGGAACCTTACTGCCTCATTGGATATGCAATTAGGTGTGTTCCTCCGAAACTTACAAGCTCTTGGTTACAAATACAGGGGTAATGATTTCGATTTTTCTATAGATTCGTCAGTAGAGGATTCAGCTAAGTTGATGTCTTATGAGAATACCAATCTGCTGGATGCTCTTACTAACATGGCAGAAACGTGGAATTGTGAGTGGTGGGTAGAAGATAATATTATCCGATTTGGACGTTGTGAGAATGGAGATGCTGTTAGGATAGAGCTGGGTGTGGAAGCCCAAGAAATGCCGCGCAGTGAAAGCCAGGGAACCTATGCTACACGTGTGTATGCTTTTGGATCAACAAGAAACATTCCTTCCAACTATCGGACTGTTGATGAAACAGTAGTGGTAAATGGTATTGTTCAAAAGCGGTTGATGTTACCAGAAGGAACACCGTATATTGATGCTTATCGGTATAAGGATGGTAAAAGGGTATATATTGGTGAAGAAGGTTATGATATAGGTACGGAAATGCCGCAGGAGGAAGCTATTGAAGATATTATATTCCTTGATGAAGTCTATCCACGTACTGAATGTGTTGTTGGTACGGTTGGCAGTTATACGTCTACGATAGAAGATGAAGAAACACAAGAAACAGTAACCCAGACATTTTATTATGTAACCGATACTAGTGGGCTTGTCTTTGATGAAAGTTATATTATTGATGGAGAAGAACTTAGGTTGGTATTCCAGTCTGGTTTACTTAATGGTATGGATTTTGGTGTAACATTTCATAAGGCTGGCACAAGTTTAGGAAGCGTAACACTTGAAAGTGATGTCTATGAAATTGTTGCCAATGATAATTATGGAAGGACATTGCCCGATGAAACATTAAAACCTACTACAGGAGATAAATTCATTCTTTACGGCTGGGATAGTACGAAGATAACAGACCTTGGCCTCGTATCAAATGCCGAGCAAGAATTAAGAGACAAAACGGTGGATTGTGTAAAAAAGATGATGGTCGATGATGGTACATACAATACTACCCTTGCATCATCATGGGTAAAAGAAAACATGATCAGCCGGACATTTGACATTGGCCAAAGAATAGAGCTTGTCAATAAATCTTTTTTTGAGACTAGTCGGATATCTAGAGTTATAGGTCTTGAAATAAAGCTTGATTTACCTTACGATGCTCCTGTATATACAATCGGTGAAAGCACAGCATATTCCCGAATTGGGGAGCTTGAAAATAAAGTTGACAATCTTACTTATAAAGGTCAGACGTACACTAGTGGAGGTAGAAAAGGGGTTTATATAATCCGTACAAATGATTCGACTGCTCCTAGCAATAGTAATGTGTTCTCTGCTTTACGCTCCTTAGTAATGTTCCTTCGTAAGGATCAAGCGGACGGAACAAATTTCTTATTGAAGTTCGGCAAGTTCATCGACTCCATGATTGCCGGTAAAGGTGCCGGTATCTATCCTGACGGGCGCGGTCAGTTCGAGCGTCTTGAGGTACGCGGCTCCGCAGTGTTCAAGGAAATCATCTATAACCGTCTGAACGCGCAGGAAGGCGACACCTCATATTCCGAGAACGGAGTCATTGAGTCCGTGGCTTTAGAGAGCGACGGAACTTATACCCTGAAATTGCGCAAGCGCTGGGAGAATGACTTCACCGCATTCCAGGAGGGTGATATAGTGTACGGGATTGTAAACAACCTCTTTTCTACGGGGGAGTATTACGCCTCGTGGATGCGCGTGCTGTCCAAGAATGTCCCGGCCAACTCCATCTCGGTGTTGTCATACCCGGACAGTGAGGTGCCGGGCGGTAAAAACTATCCTCCCACAGAGTTGACGATCATTACCAGAAGAGGAAACGCCTTCAATGAGGACAGGCAAAGCTACTGGTATTTGTCCGCCACCACGGATAAATGTCTTGTCTGGCTGGAAGGAGTAACGAAGCCTGTCTTGGAACAGAACAACTATTACATGATATTGGGGCGTTTGCCCAATTTGGATTTGTTCGACAATCTCCCCGTCAACTATAAGCACTCGTACATATTCGCCCGTGCCGGCATCTTCGGTGAACTTTACCGGGTGGACTGGCAGGGACTGCCCGTACAGGAACTGGTGGACCGTGGCTTTTGGTCGGCCGAAGTCGCGTCCTCTGACAATCCTTACACCAATACGCAGGAGCGGGCGGACACGGTTTGGCACTACGGCTGCAAATGGAAGTGCCTGATGACGGGAACAGCCGACGAACCGCAATATGCGGCGGTCGGATGGGCGATGCTGGAAGGGAACCCGGAATTTACGATAGAGATCGGCAGCACAAAGGGGTGGTATTTTGATATCGAGACTTTTTCCACAACGTTATATATTACCGGCAAGCTGTACAACCGTGACGTGACAGATCATATACTTGACGCTGATGTGAGCTGGACGCGTGATACCGGGAATGTATCAGAAGATAACGCATGGGCGGTGAAGCGTGCCGGCGCCGGGAAAAATCTTCCTCTGACGATAGATGATCTCGGACCGAATTATACCAACATGCGGGTGTGTACGTTTAAAGCACAGGCGTTATTGCGTGACGGGCAGCAGTTTGAAGTGGCGGAGAATTTTGTAACATTTTAAAATGGTTTTATACAATGGCAACAAAGCAACGAAAAATAGAAATCAACTACCGGCTGTTACAAACCAGTTGTAACATCGAGGTGGTGGGCAGCGTGCCGGACATGCAGGTCTACCAGGCTGACAAAGCTGAATACACTCCGGACTATACGCTGACACCGCTGGTCCTGTTTCCGCGGTGCAACGCCACCGATCCGGAAGCGGTGACTAAAATCGGGGCGGTCAACTCCAGGCTGACCAACATGAAGTGGTACGAGCGCATCGGAACCACACGCACACTTATCACATCGACAAACACAGGCTACAGCATTACGGAGTCCGGTGACAGCAAGGGACAGATCACAATGAAAAAAAATGTCACCGTCCTAAAACCCGTCACGCTGGAGTTTTACGCGGAATATGCCGACACACGTACCGGACAGCTGTTTACTTTTCAGATGAGCTGTCTTGTCCGCGCGGTTGACGGTACGGATGCGATCCCCGTATTGACGATAGACAGCCCGTCCACGCTGGACTGGAACCCGGTGCGTGACATCACCGCACAGACCATCACGGCTAAACTGATGGTAGGCGACACGGACGTGACGGCTACGGGCAAATGCAAGTTCTTCTGGTACCGTCTGTTGTCTACGGGAGCGCTGGAGGCGATAACCACAGGAGCGGGTGACAACGACTGGGAGTTTGTATCACTGAACAAGAATGTATATAAGATTGACCGCAATTATATAGGTGATGACATCACGATTGTCTGCAAGGCCACCTATGCGGCTTCCGGGACTCCGGCATCAACCCCGGGCACATCGGACCCGGCAGTCTCTACGGTGATACGCCGCAGGATTCCGAAGATTGAAGCCGACTGGGAGGGCGTACCTACGGGTGTTCCGGATGGGACTTACGCCATCTTTCCCAGACCCGTCATTCGGGATACCATGGGGGTTATCCCGAATCCATCCGCCATGTTTAACTGCCACTGGTACGTCAAGAAGAGCGGAGATGCCGGATATGCCAAGGTTGCCGACGGATACTCTCCCAGGATACCTTTCAGCAACGGCATGATGTTAAAGCTGGAGGTGGAGGACAGAGGCCCTTACGTGGCGCTGACACAAGGCGGCAAGGTGCTCACACAGGGGGGCAAGGCGGTAGTAGTAAGAAAATTTGGATAACATTAAAAACAATAGAATTATGGCATTTTACATTAAAGTAACGAAGGAGGTTGCCGACCGGTTGCATCTGACCGATATCCGCAACAGGACAGCGGATGGCAATGTATTATTGTGGCAGGCGGACGTGGCACGTTTCCCCGGCGACACGGTATTTGACAGGGCCAAGGAAGCGGGCGGCGTCTGCCTGACCCCGCAGGCGGCGAAAGAAGAGATAGACGGTACGGACCATCCCGTCGAAGTATTCACACCTGCCTCTTGGGGGGAGGACAACACCGAAAGCTCCGAAGGCACGGATAGTACGGAAACGACCGGGGAAGGAGGAGCGTCATGAGTTTGGCCAGCGCGACCGGACAGGTCATATTTTCGCAAAAGGGCGGCGTATACATGCCTGCCATCCAGTGTAACCAGGGAGATCTGTATCAGGAGTATATGGGCGAAGCGTCCGCGCCGACGAACATCGCACCGGATTTCGCTTCGCTCAAGCCCGTCTTGTCCTTCATTCTCACCTCTTCGCGGGTGGCGGAAGGGCTGGTGGTTCCTTCCTCCATGAAATGGTATTTCAATGATGTCGAGATCAAGTTCTCGGGCAATGTCTCCACCAACACGTTTGGCGGTGAGACGGGACATTTCAAGTTTATCCCTTACCAGCCCGGTACGACGGATTACTACGGATTGCAGATCGTCAAGAATCTGGTCAAGGCGAGCGGAGCGGCCTCTTGTACCATCAAGGGTGAAGCCACCGTGACCGTTGGGAATACCAGCGACACCGTCCAGTTCGTCTATAGCATCCCCATTACCAAGGGGGTCGGAAACCAAAAGCATGTGACGATCATTGCCGGTGACAACAAGTATTTTACCCTTCGGGACAAAGGGCAGAGCTGCATTCTGAAAGCCGTAGCGCGCATGGGCAGTGACGAGATCACTACCGGACTGGCGTACAAGTGGTACAACCAGGTCAACGGTGCGTGGAGCGTGCTGAGCGGAAAGACCACACAGACATTGACCGTCACCAACGATATGGTTGACACGACAGGTGTGTTCAAGGCGGAGGTGTACCAGGGCGGCAAGCTCATCGGTCAGGACACGCAGTCCGTAATGGATGCGTCCGATCCGTTTGATTTGATCCTGAATCCCACGCCCGAGGACGAGACCATCCGGGAAAGTGGTGACACGGTGGTCTATAAGCCCATTCTGGTCAAGCGTGGAAGTACCACCAAGTACAAGGACATGACTTTCTATTTCGTGTTCATGGACAGTGCAGGAGTAGTCCTTAACCCGTCTACTTCCGGTACAGCAGCCACTTCCGGCACGTGTACTTGGGACATGTGCCAGCAGGCAGGAGGCAACGTGGCATGGACCATCACAACCAAGGAATAAGGAGGTGATATGCCGTTGGTGACTAGAACCGGACAGGTCAGTTTTGCTCCAAAAGGTGACAAGGGAGATAAGGGGGCGCGCATGCGTATGCGTGTATGGGAGGCGTCTGTGTCTTACCTGGAGGGCAAGCAAGGGCAGCAGTTTTACGACATTGTACTTTATGACAACCTGCTGTACCTGTGCATCCGTTCGCATACGTCGGTATCGACGGAAACCCCCAAACAGAATGTGGCTTCGGGAAAAATAAAATACTGGGAGGTAGCACAGAGCTGGACTTTTATCGCCACCAAGCTGTTGCTGACCGAGAAGATCAAGGCGTCCATGATTGATGCGGACGGTATCAGGGCGGTCAATGTGGATATCAGCGGAAAAATCACGGCGGATAGCGGACGTATCGGTCCGTTTTCCATAGATTCCGGTATGTTGTCCTCAAAAACTCTTTATGAGGGGACGGATTCCCATGTCGGTTTCAACCTATCCGCCGGACAGATAGAGTTTTATAACGAAAGGACATTTGCACGTGTAAAAATCGGAGGGAACACGAAATTTGTCACAATCGAAGGGATATCGTATGATGCCGGAATTGACATACAGAGTCCGAATGCCATGATCGGGATGCACATCAAGACCCTGAGCATTCCTCTGTTCGTGGAGGGGGGTAACATTTTCCTTCATCCGAACAATGACAGTTATGTGTCTCTTCATGGCATAGTGGGGAACTGGAGGAACATATCCGTCAGCACTTCCCTGAATAACAATGATGACAATGTGATGTTTATTAATACGGGTAATATAGAAGTGACACTTCCTCCGGATGTTCCGGGACATACCATATACTTCAAACGTATGAGCGGCGGGGTAAGACTGACAGGCGGGCGCATCCTGCCTGCCCCCGGAGGAAAAGAGATGTCCTCCATTGATCTGGATTATGCGTCCGGATTCGTTAAATGTATGGGCAATTATTGGGTTATGTTTTATTGCGGATAACAGTATTTAATTAAGAATATTATGAAAGTTGATTTTACAAAATTTCCCCTGTTCACGGGGATAGACAGACAGGATATGGTGATAGCGGATATCCGTAAGGATATTGCTGACGGCATTTACAGGAACGTGCCCGGTCTTCCGGCGCACGTGCTTGCGGAGAAGATCTATCGGAACGAGCTTGTGGAGCTTGCCGATGACGAGATTCATATACTTGACCTCTACACTTCCGCTTCGGTGGGGCAGCTCGCCGACTCATGGCAGGATTATAAGAAAAACAATTTGGAAACTGGTAAATAAAAAATATTATGGAAAAGATGGAATTAAGTGAGGCGTTGAAAGCCAATGCCTCAGTACTGGAAGAACTGATTGGTGTTGCTACGAGTGAAAAAGATGGATTGATGCCATCAATTCAAAGAATGACCACTTCATATCAAAAAGACCATCAGAAGTATTGTAAAATTGCCGAATTTAGAAATCGTTTAACAGGAATATCAATGCTTATTTCAGTATTTAAGAACCATGAAAATTCATCTCCGTCTGTTGTTTTATTAACAGGATATAGCGATGATCTATCCGTTAATTCGATAAAAAGAGGAATCTATTTAACTAATGTTTATTATCAAAAAAAAGAGAACAAAACCATTGTTTATGTAAAATCATCAGCATACGTGTATATCAGTACATTGTGCATTGGCATGAATGGGTCGCTCAAACTAAGCCATGAAAACAATCTAGATTTACCATCCGACGCAATCGAAATTCCTATATCTTGACAAGAATTTAGCAATATTTGAGTACTGGAAGGACTGTTAGGGATAAATGATACGTGGTACAAAAGGAGATTTGGTGAAA
>OHTX01000212.1_pt1 | contig 12329 bp, 9 predicted proteins | sample 1579151 | NCBI WGS metagenome assembly OHTX01 (sample SAMEA3879523, study PRJEB24766) | human gut metagenome | biome: human-associated habitat; feature: feces | place: USA | collected 1985/1987 | reverse complement strand
CCCACGATCGTTACTTCATGGACAATGTGGCCGAATGGATCTGCGAGGTCGACCGCGGCCACCTGTACCCGTACAAGGGCAACTACTCCACCTACTTGGAGACCAAGGCCAAGCGTCTGGAGATCCAGGGCGCCAAGGACGCCAAGCTCGCCAAGCGACTGAAGAACGAGCTCGACTGGGTGCGCTCCTCGCCCAAAGCCCGTCAGGCCAAGAACAAGGCCCGTCTGGAACGTTACGACCAGATGGAGAACGAGGCACGCAACAACAAGAAGCTCGACTTCTCCGAGATCCAGATCCCGGCCGGCCCGCGCCTGGGCTCCACCGTGCTGGAAGCCAACCACATCCACAAGGCTTTCGGCGATCGCGTGCTCATCGACGACCTGTCCTTCACGCTGCCGCGCAACGGCATCGTCGGCGTGATCGGCCCGAACGGCGTGGGTAAGTCCACGCTGTTCAAGACCATCGTGGGCCTGGAGCCGCTGACCAGCGGCGAGCTGAAGATCGGCGACACCGTCAAAATCAGCTACGTGGACCAGAACCGTGAGGGCCTGGATCCGAACAAGAACCTGTGGGAAGCCGTGTCCGGCGGCCTCGACTTCATCGAGGTGGCCGGTGTGGAGGTGCCGACCCGCGCCTATGTGGCCAGCTTCGGCTTCAAGGGCGCCGATCAGCAGAAGCTGACTGGTGTGCTGTCCGGTGGTGAGCGCAACCGTCTGAACCTGGCCCTGACCCTGAAGCAGGGCGGCAACCTGCTGCTGCTCGACGAGCCCACCAACGATCTGGACGTCGAGACCTTGGAATCCCTCGAAAACGCGCTGCTCGAATTCCCTGGCTGCGCTGTGGTGATTTCCCACGACCGTTGGTTCCTCGACCGTGTCGCCACGCATATCCTCGCGTGGGAAGGCGACGACGACAACCCGGCCAAGTGGTACTGGTTCGAAGGCAACTTCCAGGCCTACCAGGAGAACAAGGTGACACGCCTCGGCGAGGATGCGGCCCGCCCGCACCGCCTGCACAAGAAGCTTGTGCGCGGCTGAGATACGCCGGCATTAGTGCCACAACGCGCTTTATACGTCGAAAGCCGTCCCTCAGGGGCGGCTTTCCCCATAATTGCCCCATGGCTGCCCGCCCCGCATCCCATAAAATCCCACAGTCGCCTACGGCAACACACCGGCAGCGCAGCAGCAACGTAGCGGCAATGCGCCGCATAACCCACCGTTTACCTTCCAAACAGTGTGTTTTGTCAAGTTGGAGTAGGCCGTTTCGGCGTTTCTTTTAGTCCATGTGAGCGGCGGGTTTCAGGCCGTTTCGGCGTTGGCCGGTCCTGCTGGTTGTTGGTTATTGCATTGGTTATTGCATGAGGGCGTGGGTCTTGCGCCAGGATTCGCCCTCGAAGCGGATCATCCGTCCGTGGTGGACGGTGCGGTCGATGATCGCGGCGGCCATGTTGGGGTCGCCGAAGATCCTGCCCCATCCGCTGAACTCGATGTTGGTGGTGTAGATGATGCTCTGGGTCTCGTACGCGTTGGTGACGACCTGGAACAGGAGCCTGCTGCCGTCCTCGTCGATGGGCACGTAGCCGAGTTCGTCGATGACGAGCAGCGGGGTCCTGCCGATCGCGGCGAGTTCCCGGTCGAGCCGGTTGTCCGATTGGGCCCTGAGGAGCCGCATGACCAGGCCTGCGGCGGTGAAGTAGCGTGCGGGTATGCCCTTGCGGCATGCGTTCCTGCCGAGCGCGATGGCGAGGTGGGTCTTGCCGGTGCCGGGAGGGCCGAACAGGACGAGGTCGTCGTGGCCGGCGATGAAGTCGAGGGTCGTGATCTGCCCGCGCCCGTAGTCGACGGGGAAGCGGATCGGGGTCCAGTCGTAGCCGCCGAGCTCCTTGTCGGCGGGGAATCCGGCGGCCTTGAGCAGGCGTGAGCGTTTGGAGCGTTCCCTGGATTCGATCTCGGCGTTCATCCACGATTCCATGAATTCCATCTGGCTGGGGGTCGCGTCCGCGAGCTGGTCGGCGAGGACCTGGCGGGTCAGAGGCAGCCGTCTGGCCAGGGTCATGATCGTTGCGATTCTTTCGCCGGTGGACGCGCGCCTGCGTTTCATGTCGGGCATGACGACCGGCGGACGGTGGGTTCCCATGGTCAGGCCTCCTTCCTTTCCCATGGCTGTCGGGGTTTCATGAACACGTCGTATCCGGTCAGGTCGGGTACCGACTGCTCGTACGGCTTCTCGCCGGCGGCGATGCGCCGGGCCATGGTGGTCACACTGGCCTCGTCGATCGCGTGCCCCTGTTCGACCAGGTGCTCTCCGGCCCGGACGGCGGCCTCGAAGCCGGACGCGGCGCTGGCCTTGGCGATGACGCGGAACGTGGTCCTGCGTGTCTTGGCGTCCATGCGGTCGATGGCGATCCTGAGTTTGTCGGGGAAATCGTCACGGATGGTGGAATCGGTCCATGCGTGGGTCTTGCGGCTCAACGCGGGCAGGAGCGTGGCGGGGTTGCGCACCGTGGCCGGCGAATCCCCGTACACGCGCGGCAGTCTGGCACAGGTGCGTCCGTCCTGGGTGCGGATCGTCACGTCGAACGCGCGCAGACCCACGTCGAGAGTCCAGCCGCGCCACGAGGGGCCGGCGAGGTAGTAGTTGCCGTCGATCTGCACACGCCCGTCCTTGTCGGCCTTCCTCACCTCCCAACGGATCGCGTCGTACGGCTTGGCGGGAAGCGGCTGCATATCCATCTTCTCACCGGCGAACAGGCCGCCGATCGGCGCGCCCTTGCGGTAATGCGTCTCCTTGGCCATCGCGTCGCAACGCTCCAGCATGTACCGGGTCAGTTGGCCGTGGGACTCTGCGTTGAGCATGGGCACCATGATGTTGCGGCGCAGGAACCCGACCGCGTTCTCCACGCTGCCCTTCTCGTTGCCCGAGTTCGGGTTGCAGAACCTGGTCTCCAGCCGGTAATGCTCCACGAACAGTTCGAACACGTGCACGACGGTGACCTTGTCCCACGCGATCCGATGGCCGGCGCCGGTGGCGTTGTCAAGCACCAGCGTCAGGGGGACCGCGCCTATGTGCTCGAACACCGTGCGCAGCCCCGCGCACACGCATTCGGCGTTCTCCCCGGGCAGGGCCACGCAGTAGCGCATGTTCGAATACGGGAACGTGACGACCAGGCAATGCACGTCGACCCGGTCCCCGCCGACCACGGCCTGCGCCATGCCGAAATCGACCTGCGCCTCGCCCGGATGCCACTTGAGCTCCAGATACCCGTCCGACGGGAGGCGATGCTCCTCGCGCCACCGTTTCACGTACCGCTGCACCGGCGAATACGAGCCCTCGTAGCCCTTCTCCGACACGAGTCTGTCGTACACGCGCTTGGCGGTGTGCCGCTGCTTGCGGGGCATGAACCGGTCCGCCTGCAGCCACCCGTCCACCGTCGCCCTGAACGGATCGAGCTTCGACGGCCGCGATACGGAGCGCTCCGGTCCGGGAGAGCAATCCTCCCTCCCGGCGTACTTCGCGACCGTGTCGCGGGCCACGCCCACCTCTTTCGCGATGCTCCTCCATGACATGCCATGCGCGTCAAGCACCCTGATACGTTGTTGTACGGACACCGGTACCGTCATTCCTTTCCTTTCCCGAGAAAACCGAACGGTTTGACTTTCAACTCGGGAAACTAGTCCAGGCAGGACGGGCCGGTGTTCGTTTCTCACCACACGCTGAAGTGGACCAGAACCTGCCGCTCACATGGAAGACATCCACACGCTCACACGGCCCACTTTCTATTGAACAGACACATGTGTTTTGCTTCAATGTTTGTTCGACAGGTTCGGCAGTGTTTTTCCGCAGTGTGGGCTGATGGTTTTCCCCGGTGTCGTCATCGTTTCCCGGTGATGTGAGAGGCATCGGTGCCGCCGCCTGTATATTCCCGAGTTGCCAATCGGTTTTGATTCGGCCGGTTGCCGCCGGCCGGCGCTCGGGAAGGAAAGGAACATGGCGATACCGATGCCCATTGTGCAAGATATCAGGAGACTCGACCGGCAGGGAATGTCGCGCGCGCAGATAGCGCGGCGTCTTCACGTGGATCGCGGGACGGTCGCGAAGTACGCGGATATGGAGGATTGCTCGCCCAAGCCGAAGGCGGATCGCAGGTACGGGTCGAAGATCGACCCGTACGCGCATCTGGTGGACGGGTGGCTGGAGGCCGATCGTCTGCTGCCCAGGAAGCAGCGGCACACGATCAGGCGCGTGCACGACCGTCTGCTGGCGGAGACGGACTACGACGGCGAGTATTCGACCACGATGCGTTACGTGCACCGGTGGCGCGAGGCGAACCGCGGCGTGCCGGATCGCGAGGGGTACGTGCGGCTCGAGTGGGCGGCGGGCAGCATGCAGGTCGATTTCGGCGTGGCCCGGGCCCGGATCGCTGGCGAGATGGCGGACGTGCATTGCCTGGTGGCCTCGTTGCCGTATTCGAACATGCGGTTGTGCGTGGCGTTGCCGGGCGAGAACGCGGAGTGTCTGTGCCATGGCCTGATGCTCGTGTTCGAGCATATCGGGGGTGTTCCTCCCGTGATCGTGATGGACAACGCGACCGGTGCCGGCCGGCGCAACGCGAAGGGCGAGGTCGCGTTGACCGGGGTGTTCTCCGCGTTCGTGGCGCATTACCGGCTCGAGGTCCGGTTCTGCAACCCGTACTCGGGCAACGAGAAGGGCAGCGTGGAGAACGCGGTCGGGTTTTTGCGGCGCAATCTCATGGTGCCGCCCATGCGCGCGGAATCGTATGGGCAGTTGAGCCGTCTCCTGCTGGAGCGGTGCGACGGGCTCGCCAGGGACTCGTATTGCCCGAGGTTGCCGGGCGTGCCCGTGGCCGAGGTGTTCGACGAGGAGAGGGCCGCGTTGATGCCGTTGCCGTCCACGGCGTTCGACCCGGTTCGCTGGGAAAGCCGGACGGCCGACAAGTACGGGCTGGTCGACATCGACTCGAACCGGTACCTCGCCGGCCCCGATTCGGCGCGTTCCAGGGTATTGGCCGCGATCCGGTGGGACACGGTCACGCTCACCTCGCCCGCCACCGGCGAGCTCCTCGCGGAATATCCCAGACAGTACGGACGGTCGCGCAATGTGGAGGATCCCGCGCTCGTGCTTCCCCGGCTCGCGGTCAAACCCCGCGCGTGGCGGGAAAGCTCGATCCGCCCGGACGTGCCCGACGATATACGCGCGTGGCTTGATTCCATGGACGAAAAGACGTTGAGGGAGAGCCTCAAAGCGATCGGGGACGCGTGCCGGGCGGCCGGGTTCGATCCCGCGATGCAGGCGTGCGGCGAGATCCTGCGCTCGAACAGGGACATGGGCCTGCACGCGGACTCGCTCACCCCGATCGCGTTGCGCATGCGCGACGGCGAGTGGGAATACCCCGGCGGGATCGAGGAGCCCGACCTGAGCGGCTGCGACCGGTTCATCACCGGCACGGACGACGGAGGGGAAGAACGGTGAGCGTCAGACCCGATCCGGTGATCCCGGAGACCCGCCGCCGTCGCGCGTCCACGACCGAGAAAAGCGAACGCATCCTGAAGATGAGCCGCAGCCTGACCCTGACACGCAGCGTGCTCGCCGGCACGCTCGCCGAGGCCACGCCCAACCAGCTCGACTTCATCGAACGATGGTTCACGGCCGAACTCGACTCGCGCGAGCGATCCAAACGCCTGCGCCTGCTCAAACAGGCCGGCTTCCCCGCCGACAAGACCCTCGACGGCTATGACTGGACCAACCTGAAGATGCCCGCCGACTGGGGGCGCGCGCAGCTCGAGAACCTCGACTTCGTCGCCGGATGCGAGGACCTCGTGCTCTACGGGCCCGTCGGCACCGGCAAGAGCCACCTGGCCATCGCGATCGGACGGCTCGCCTGCGAGCGGGGCGTCCCGGTGCGCTTCTTCACCGCGACCGGACTGCTCATGCGTCTGCGCCGCGCCCAGCAGGAGAACCGGCTCGACCGGGAACTCGCGAGCATCGGCAAGGCCCGACTTCTCATCATCGACGAGTTCGGCTACCTGCCCATAGACGAGGAGGGCAGCAGGCTCCTCTTCCAGATCATTTCCGATTCCTACGAGACAAGGAGCATCATCTACACCACCAACATCGAATTCAGCGGATGGGGACGCGTGCTCGGCGACAAGAACATGGCCGCCGCCCTCATCGACCGCACCGTCCACCACGGACGGCTCATCAGATTCGAGGGCCGCTCCTACCGAAGCGAACACGCCCTCATGACCAAATAACCAACACAACGCAGACAGGCAGCGGCCGATACCGCACACCCTGCGGAAAACCCGCTGCCTACACTGCGGAAAAACACCGCTCACAAAGCGGACGCCAACTTGCTAAAACACAGCCAGCGCCGTCCCACAGCTTGAGCTCATACTTGGTATCGCCAAGATCAGTGCTCACCGCTTCGGTTTCGGTGTTGGCTTTGTTGCTGGACGAGCCCGGGCCGCAAGCGGCGACGGATGCCAGGCATGCCACAGACATCAGACCGGCAATAACGGTTTTGGCGGTTCGTTCGATCCTCATTGATCATTCCTTTCTTCCTTCCGGGCGATCCCGGCTATGTCTTCCTTGGCTATCTCGGCTTAGCGTATTTGCTAAGCGCTTATGCATGAGGATAACAGATGTCGAACCGGTTCGTCAAATCCGCAACACGCAAACAAATGGCCGATTCCCGAAGAAATGAGGAAGGCTTGACGTTCCCCATAGGCAAGCACTTCCTTCTCGCGAAATTGCGACATCGGTCCCTTAAATACCTAAGCGCTTATTCATTCACCTAGGATGACGTTTCGAAGGCTCGGGCAGCTCGGGAAAAATTGAATGTGGCTCAATTTGATACCAGTACGCCACGCTAGACACATCATCCTGACGCTCAAATGCACCTTCATATCCTGAACCAATTTGTTGAAGCGTGACTCTAAGCTCACTATCAAACCTGATGGGATCAGGAATATGCCATCGGTACAAGCCACGCATAGGTGGACAATAATCGTCATGATATTGGTTTGCTATAGCCCCATCGCGCACAGAATAAAATGGATATCCTACATATGGGGCACAAAAAGTACGCTCGCGCGTATGACCATCTCGCTGCTCAGCGAAGCTCCATGCACCGCCAAAATAATCTTCGGTGCCGGTACTACACACTGTGGGATAATCGTTATCGCCATCTAGGAAAAACTTAATCTCTCCCTCACCCCACCAATATCGTTGCAACGTAGAAATAGCAAGATATGTGCCGACGTAATGGCCCCGTCCGCTGACTCCATCGAGGATTACATAGTCCTCGCCTAAAGTAGTGATTGGCTGTCTGCGCCATTGCGCATGGAAATAAGCCATTTCACGGGAGGAATACGCATTACCCAATGCATAATCAATCTGATAAAACAAAGCCGGAATAGCATGAGCGTGGTCATTGCGCACTACGATACGTGCCCGTTTACGAAACGGCATCGTGAAATAACAATTCATACCTCGTGTAGGTGCCACCACAATAGGCTCTGAGAACACATCGCAACTTTGTCCAAAGCCGCAACAGAAGAAGTCTCCTAGGGGACATTCCACAGAAGGTCGCTTTTCATCATCCCAATAGATGGCAAGCACCGCATCGCGCAGAACGTATCGATCAGCGTCACTGGTGCGATCCGTAACGGTAAACCACATGTGCCGAATACAACCGGGGCCTTCAATATCTGCCAATGTCACAGACTGCCCGGGAGCAATGTCATTCAAACACGGTTTTCCCTTGCGCGACGGCCCCAACGGACCAGTTTCACGGCAACCAAAACCCTTGGCTCCCGTTGGGTTCTCCGCATTAATCGAACATGTTACTTCGTCGCGGACAGTCGGCAAATCCGATAAAGTTCCCGCGTACGGGCCTGCCATCATCATAGGTTAACTCTCCTCAATTCAAGCGTCGCTAGCGAAACCGGCATATAGTTGAAGCTGTTTCTACTGCTTCGCTTCTTTGTCATATTGCGCCTGCACATTCTTTGTGAATTCCTGAGGCGTGATGCTGTTATCCAGCAGTAACTGGAAGTTAGGGATTAGCCCACTTGACTGCATTCCCGCAGTAGCATTATTAATGAAATCGCTAGTATGACCGCTCATCAGCACGTCGGCATAGGCATCAAACATACTCTGCTGCAATGCGCTATTCGCCTTGAGATCCGAAGTAGATGATTTTGGCAAATAGCCAGAATTGTCAACAATAATCTGTTGTGCTTCGGCACTTTGCGTATAATCGAGGAACGCCGCAGCAGCATCACGGTTCTTAGCATTCACCGGAATACCATAAAATGCACCTGCATTAGCAGCAACGTTCGGCTCATCTTCACTGGTGGCACCCGGGAAAGCAAAGAACTGAACATCATCACCCAACGCTTTGGCCACAGTATCCAGATTCCAATTACCGCTCGGGAAAAATAGTCCTTCACCATTGCAGAACCTGCTCAGAGCAGTAGAGGCATCCACTGCGTTAACACCTTCAGGCATATATCCCTTGTTATTCCAATCCTGCAAGGTGGACGCAGCGTCCTGCGCCGCCTGATTGTCGAAGGTACCAGATTTCTGCAAAATCCAGTTCTGCACATCTTCTGCAGAACTGTTATTAGCCATTAACGCCTGAAAGACAAAAGAGGTACCGCCATCCTTGGCATATGTCATCATCGGCAGTATGCCGGCATCCTTGGCTGTCTGCATATCCGCCTCAAACTCCTCGACAGAGGTAGGAGCTGCATCAATACCTAGCTGCTCGGCAAGCTTGGTATTGAAATAAATGCCAGTCACCGAATAGGAGTTCGGCAATGCGTACAAATCACCGCTGCCGAGCTTGCCATTTGAACCCACTCGATACAATTCAGTCTGCGAATCGGGAACATCCCAGCCGTACGCATCCACATATGCCTCTAAAGACACCAAATGGTTGCCACGAACCGCTGAATTCATGTCGGTGACGCGGGCGATATCCGGCGCATCTTTTGCTGAAATCACACGCGGGCCATTTTGTCCAGAGACATTATCCGGATCATATTGTCCCGTGATGGTGATGTTTGGGTATTTCGCTTCGAACCCGGCAATCAGCGCCTCATCTACAGCCTTCAGACCCGCTCCATCCCACAAAGTCAGCTCATATTTTTTATTACCTAAATCAGTGCTGACCTCAGTAGGATTTGTATCACTTCGTGAGCTACTTGCCGAGCCGGGACCACATGCAGTCAGACTTCCAGCGATAAATATCGCAGCAAGCGCCGCGCCGCTGTTACGCATAATCCTATTCATCGGTTACCTCCTTGCATCCTCATCATATGCAATCGATATTTCTCTTTACTGTCACCATTTTTCGGCGGCAATAAAATATATTTGCGATATCGATTACGCACATCGTACATCTTTTTGCGGAACCCGTCAACCTTGCATCACACCAATGGTGGCCTTAACTTCAAAATCCAGATACAATACAATCGATTACGCAATGCAGGAGATCCCATGAGCGAACCAACAATCTATGAAGTAGCCAAGGAGGCTGGAGTCTCTGCGGCGACCGTATCTCGTGCAATCAACGGACGTGACCGCATATCGGAAACTACTAGGCAAAAGGTATTTGATGCATGTGCAAAGTTGGGGTTTTCAGCATCGAAAACAGCCTCCATGCTGCGAACGGGAAAGACAAATCGTATAGCACTTACCGTAGGTAACTCACTGGCTGGCTGGTTCAGTTCACAACTAGCCGAAGGCGTATATTCCGTGCTCGCATCCCAAGGATATGACTTGCTATCATACCGACTTGCAAACGCCGATCAAAGACGCGATTTCTTTTCCTCAATGCCAGTGAAGCGCAACGCAGACGCGGTCATCATCTCCTCCTTCGACATCAGCGAGACAGAGAGGCGAACCTTAGAACAACTCGGTATGCCAGTCATCGGTGTCAACACCATCGGGCTTACGGAACAGCGAGATATGATTTCCATCGGCGTAGACGAAATTATAGCAATGCGACAAACCGTTCATCAGCTCGCAGGACTGGGACATCGCAATATCGCCTTTATCTGCAAGCAGCAAGACAGTAACGGATTCATATGGGAAGCTGACCAACGTATAGAAGGGTTCCGTCTTGGCATGGCGGCTGAGGGACTCAACTTGCCCGACGGATACATCATCGCAGTACAGGACAACGAATTTGCCGGAGCAGAGGCACTCAGTAGCCTGCTCGCACTCTCCCCTCGCCCAACCGCCGTATGCTGCATCAGCGACGAGAATGCCATTCCTCTAGTCCATGCGCTTCGCTCATACGGATTCCGCGTACCTGAGGACATATCCGTCATCGGATTCGATGACTGGCCAATGGCACAAGCGCTCAATATATCAACCGTTCGGCACGACCCTCGGTCCTACGGAGCATTAGCGGCAGATGCCGCAATCCGATTATCACGAGGCGAAATTCTGACAGAAAGTTGCATCGTTGTTCCCACGACGCTCATGTTGCGCGGCACCACAGGCCCAGCACCTCGAGATTAAACATCGACAACGTCCGCATTTGATGATGTGCATATCATTATTGCAACAGCGAAACAACAGGTACCAGCCAGAGGAAGGACGACCGGGTAACAGCCACAAGGCGGCCACCCATTCACCATGAAACGCGCGACCATCAACGACGTAGCTCTCACGGCCGGAGTCTCAACTTTTACCGCATCCCGCGCTTTGCGAGGTAAGGATCACGTGGCAGCAGCTACGCGGGATAAGGTGCTGAAAGCGGCCAAAGAGCTGAATTACACCGCGTCTCGCTCGGCGGCGGCGCTGGCAAGCGGACGCACCAATCGCATTGCCATGCTGGCTCGCGAACGGCTGGCCGGCTGGTTCATGGGCGAATTATTCGACGGGCTGTATGACGAACTGAGCCGCGCACGCTATGACTTGACCGTATACCGAGCCGGCAGCGTCGAGGAGCGTGCGGAATTCTTTACTCGGCTGCCAGCCAATCGTAACGCCGACGCCCTCATCGTATCCGGATTTTCCGCCACCGATGAGGAAGCCGACACGTTGGCCAGCATGGGTATGCCCATCGTCTCGGTGAATTCGCCGTATATCAGCTGCTGCCAAGCCTCCGTGGCCATTGATGACGAGGCGGCCGAAGCCATGGCAGTGCGTTATCTTGCGGCCCTCGGGCATCGTCGTTTCTGCTATGTGGGGCGCACCGATCCGCTGACCGGCAAGGAATGGGGATTCGATGCACGCGCACGCGGATACAAAGATGAGATAGTCTCGCTTGGCCTCACCGACTGCGGCATCCACTTCATCGACTCGGAATCACCACGCTCGGCCAAACAAGTCATCGCCACCATGCTCGCGCAGCCTGAGCGGCCGACCGCTATCTGCGTGTGGTCTGACTACTACGCATTGCGCGTGGTACATGAGTTGCAGGCAATCGGAGTACGAATCCCCGAAGACGTTTCGGTCTTTGGCTTTGATGGGTCCGACGTGGCGGAATCCATTGGATTAAGCACCATGGTGCCAACTCCCCCGCGCGAAATCGGACAGATTGCCGCGCGCAAGGCACTGAATTTGGTTGAGGGGAAGACCTTGGACGACCCTCATACGACTGTACCTGTGGCGGTCGAGCCCGGCGCGACCAGTGGGCCAGTGCGGGAATAGGCGATATGGGAAAAGCCCCCCTCGGCGGAAAACCGAAGGAGGCTTGGGTGGAGCTGCACTACTTCACAGCGCCTCGCATGACTCCACCGACGACCCACTTTTGGGCGAAGATGTAGACGATGAGGATCGGGGCCATGGCCATCAGGTAGCTGGAGAAGGCCATCGGGTAGTTGGTGGCGAACTGCGAGCTGAAGACGTACTGGGCGAGCGGGATGGTCTGGTTCGACTGGTCGGTCAGGATGAAGTCGTTCCAGGCCCACAGTGCGGTCAGGATGGCGATGGTGGCGTTAATCGGGCTCATCAGCGGGAAGATGATGGTCCAGAAAATGCGCCACGTGGATGCGCCATCGATTCGGGCCGCCTCTTCCAGCGAAACCGGAATCGAACGGATGAAGCCAGTGGCGATGAACAGGTTCGTGCCCAGGCCGAGCACCGTGTACAGAATGATCAGGCCGACCTGGTTGTCCAGGTGCAGGGAGCCCATCTGCTTCGCAATCGGCAGCATGACGACCGGGAACGGCACGAACATGGCGGCGATGAAGAAGTAGTACAGGAAGCGGAAGAAGCGCTTGTCCATGTTGCGGGCCACGGCGTAGGCCACGAAGGTGTTGGTCAGCAGGGTGAGCACCACGGCGGCC
>OHTX01000207.1_pt1 | contig 12550 bp, 8 predicted proteins | sample 1579151 | NCBI WGS metagenome assembly OHTX01 (sample SAMEA3879523, study PRJEB24766) | human gut metagenome | biome: human-associated habitat; feature: feces | place: USA | collected 1985/1987 | reverse complement strand
AAGAGGCTTTTAATTTTTATTCTATGACTCCAATTGTAAGTATTATCATGGGCAGTACGTCCGACCTTCCGGTGATGGAAAAGGCTGCCAAGTTCTTCGATGAGATGGAAATCCCTTTCGAGATGAACGCTTTGTCGGCCCATCGGACACCGGCCGAGGTGGAGGCTTTTGCCAAAGAGGCTGCCGGACGCGGCCTGAAAGTAATTATTGCGGGAGCGGGGATGGCAGCGGCTTTGCCGGGTGTGATAGCAGCCAATACGACGTTGCCCGTCATCGGGGTTCCTATCAAGGGGATGCTGGACGGTTTGGATGCCATGCTTTCCATTATCCAGATGCCTCCCGGCATACCGGTGGCTACGGTGGGTGTAAACGGAGCGCAGAATGCCGCCATTCTGGCCGCACAGATGCTGTCGCTGGCTGATGAAGGACTGGCTTTGCGTTTGGCGGGTTATAAAGAAAACCTGAAGCAGAAGATTGTAAAGGCCAATACGGAACTGGCCGATGTGAAGTATAAGTTTAAGTGCAATTAAAGACAGACGGATGAACTTGTTTGATTACCGACGCAGGGAAACCGGTGAAGTGCAGATCGGCGGTAAGCCGTTGGGTGGGAACCATCCGATTCGGGTGCAGAGCATGACGAACACTTCTACGATGGATACCGAGGCCTGTGTGGCTCAGACGTTACGCATTGCCGAAGCCGGAGGAGATTATGTACGTCTGACGACCCAAGGGGTGCGTGAGGCCGAGAACTTGCGGAACATCAACGCCGGTGTACGTGCGGCAGGCTGTGCGGTACCTTTGGTGGCCGACGTGCATTTCAATCCGAAAGTGGCCGATGTGGCAGCTTTGTATGCTGAGAAGGTACGTATCAATCCCGGAAACTATGTGGACGCAGCCCGTACGTTCAAGCATCTTGAATATACGGACGAGGAGTATGCGCAGGAGTTGAAAAAGATAGAGGAGCGTTTCGTTCCTTTCTTACGCATTTGCCGTGAGAACCATACGGCCATCCGCATCGGTGTGAACCACGGTTCGTTGAGCGACCGCATCATGAGCCGCTATGGAGATACGCCGGAAGGTATTGTGGAGAGTTGCATGGAGTTCCTGCGCATTTGTGTGAAGGAAGATTTCAAGGACGTGGTGGTGTCCATCAAAGCCAGCAACACGGTGGTGATGGTACGTAGTGTGCGTTTGTTGGTCGATGCCATGGAGCGTGAAGGAATGCGTTTTCCTTTGCATTTGGGTGTGACCGAAGCCGGCGACGGTGAGGACGGACGTATCAAGAGTGCCGTAGGCATCGGGGCTTTGTTGGCAGACGGTATCGGTGATACGGTCCGTGTGTCATTGAGCGAAGCTCCGGAGGCTGAAATTCCGGTGGCACGTAAGTTGGTGAATTATGTGCTCCGTCGGGACGGTGCCATGATGATACCGGCAGCCGAAGCGGAGGATTTCGATTACTTGAATCCCGTACGGCGGAAAACGCGGGCCGTGCGTAATATCGGAGGAGACCATGTGCCTGTTGTCATAGCCGACCGTATGGACTTGGCTGCTTCCGGCAGATTGAAAGGTTTCAAGGCTCATCCCGATTTTCGTCCCGACTACATTTATTGCGGCCGTAATCTGCCTCCCGTGGAAGAGCGCGAGGGGGATTATATCGTGGATGCGGATGTCTGGACCGGTGAATCCGGTACGTATCCGGCTTTTCCTTATAATATGCTGCCTTTCATGAGCCAGTGTACAGCCGATTTGAAGTTTCTTTTCCTTTCATACGGAGCTTTGAATGAAGAAGTGCGTGCCTGCCTGAAATATCATCCGGAGGTGGTGGTGATTTCTCAAAGCAACCATCAGAACCGTTTGGGCGAGCATCGTGCTCTGGTGCACGAACTGACGCGTGAAGGTTTGCAGAACCCCGTGGTCATTTTCCAGCAGTACGCCCACGGGCAGGAGGAAAAGGAGGATTTCCAGATAGAAAGTGCGGCCGACATGGGAGCCTTGCTCTTCGACGGGCTTTGCGATGGCCTGTACCTATATAATAATGGTACGTTGGAGCATCGCGATATAGACGCCACCGCATTCGGCATCCTTCAGGCTGCCCGTTTGCGGACGACCAAGACGGAATATATCTCTTGTCCCGGTTGCGGGCGCACGCTCTACGACCTGCAAGACACGATAGCGCGTATCAAGGCGGCCACCGGGCATCTGAAAGGCCTGAAGATTGGCATCATGGGCTGTATCGTGAACGGTCCCGGCGAGATGGCGGATGCCGATTACGGTTATGTGGGGGCTGCGCGCGGTAAAGTCAGCTTGTATAAGAAAAAAGAATGTGTGGAGCGGAACATTCCGGCGGAAGAAGCTGTGGAGAAACTGCTCCGCCTGATCCGGGAAAACGGAGACGACCCGGAATATGCATCATAGACCATCAAATACTTTGATTATGGAACAAAAATTATTTATCTATAATACGCTTTCCCGTAAAAAGGAAGAGTTCAAACCCATCACGCCGGGGCGTGTCGGGATGTATGTCTGCGGGCCGACAGTATATGGGGATGCCCATCTGGGACATGCCCGTCCGGCCATTACGTTCGACCTGCTGTTCCGTTACTTGCAGCATATCGGCTATAAAGTACGCTATGTGCGTAATATTACGGATGTGGGGCATTTGGAGCACGATGCCGACGAAGGCGAAGATAAAATTGCCAAGAAGGCTCGTTTGGAGGAATTGGAGCCGATGGAGGTGGCACAATACTACACGAACCGTTTCCATGCGGCCATGGAGGCTCTGAATGTGTTGCCGCCCAGTATCGAACCGCATGCTACCGGGCATATCATCGAGCAGATAGAACTGGTAAAGGAAATCCTGGATAACGGTTATGCCTACGTCAGTGAGGGCAGCGTGTACTTCGATGTGGAGAAATACAACAAGGCGCATCATTACGGCAAGCTTTCCGGACGCAATCTGGAGGATGTCATCAACAACTCCCGGGCTTTGGACGGCGTGGGAGAGAAGCATAACCAAGTGGATTTCGCTTTATGGAAGTGTGCCCAGCCGCAACATATCATGCGTTGGCCCAGTCCGTGGAGTAACGGTTTCCCTGGTTGGCATTGCGAGTGTACGGCTATGGGCCGCAAGTACTTGGGCGACCATTTCGACATCCACGGTGGAGGAATGGACCTGATTTTCCCACACCATGAGTGTGAAATCGCACAAGCCGTGGCCAGCCAGGGTAGCGACATGGTGAACTATTGGATGCACAACAACATGATTACCATCAACGGGCAGAAGATGGGCAAGAGTCTGGGCAATTTCATTACTTTGGCACAGTTCTTCAGCGGTGGGCACGAAAGCCTGACGCAGGCTTACAGTCCGATGACCATCCGTTTCTTCATTCTTCAGGCTCATTATCGCAGTACGGTGGATTTCAGTAATGAAGCTTTGCAGGCCAGTGAGAAAGGATTGGCCCGCCTGATGGAGGGCATAGCCAATCTGAAGCGGATTACCCCGACAGCCGGTGGCAGTGTAGAGATGGCGTATGTGGACGAACTTCGCCGGAAGTGCTACGAGGCGATGAACGACGACCTGAATTCACCCATCGTTATCAGCCACTTGTTCGATGCTTGCCGTGTCATCAACACGGTGGTAGACCAAAAAGCTACGATGGCCGGTGATGTATTGGCCGCCTTGACCGAAGTGTTCCATACCTTTGCTTTCGACATTCTCGGTTTGAAAGAAGAGGCGGGAGGCGGAAGCGGACGTGAAGAAGCTTTCGGCAAAGTGGTGGATATGCTTTTGGAACAGCGTATGATAGCCAAAGCCAATAAGGATTGGGCTACCAGTGATAAAATCCGCGATAACCTGGCCGCTTTGGGCTTTGAGGTGAAAGATACGAAAGACGGTTTTACCTGGAAGCTGAATAAGTAAATCCGGGTCTTCTTTTCCGATTAAGCCGGATGGATAGGAACTGCGCACGTAAGGGGGATACCTTTACGTGCGTAGTTTATTTTGCAGGCCGATAGCTTGGGGGATTGTTTCGTTGGCGGAGTATTCCGCCTTGCGGAACGGTCTGGATATGGAAAGGGGCAGCCCTTCCTTGGACTGCCCCAAAAACGGGAAACGTCTTGTAGTTCCGTTCCTCTTCGAATGGGAAACCTTAAAGTTCGTTTCCCCAAATGTCTGTGAACTTCTCCATGTTGGTCAACACATCGATGTGCTCATCTGCAGGACTGTCGAAACGGGAAGGACCGCTGCATGCCATCATCTGGTCGGTTTCCACATGGCATATTGAAATCTCAGGTTGGATATATTTGTTCTTTTCCATAATCTTTTTCATTGTTTTTTGTTTTTCAGATGTTCGGTTTATTTTACGGCTTTCTTTGTACCGTTTACGATGTAGATGCCTTTGGAAAGGCCTTCGAGAGCCTGACCTAACTTCACATTCTCACGTACAAGTATGCCGTTGAGGTCGTACACGTTCACCAAGGCGTCTTCTGCCACGATTCCGTTGATGCCGGTTTCGATGCCCGGGAGAAGCAGAGCCACGATGTTGGCTTCGGCCACGTCGGCATTGATGTAGGCGCGGTAAGGCTTGATGGTGGGTTCGCTGCCCGCGGCCACCTTGTAGAATCCTACTTTACCCTCTTGGTTCTGGAGTACGTAAGTGTTGGCGACGGCTTTTTGCTGTGTGAAGGTACCCGTCATCAGTCCGGCTGCATATTGGTCTTGCAGGGCCGTACCGTAGTCGGAGAAGTCGTGAGTGTCCCCGTCCTTGCCTTTTATGATGTACGGCGTGTGTGCCTCGATGCTTTCAGCTTTCTCCAAGACCAATGCCGTGGATGTTCCTACCGGAACTTCTGTACCCGTGCAACTGTACACTTCAAAGCCTTCCGGGATTTCTGCGTCGAACGGCAGGATGAGTGTACACCAACCCGCAGCCGTGATGGACAAGGGTACGTTGGCTTTTTCCGCTTTCACGAGAGACAGGTCGGAAAGATTGTTCGTGGTGAAGAAGCCGTCATCGCTTGTGCTTCCGATGTTACTGCCATGTAGGGTGTTTTTCAGTTTGTACACGCCTTCGCCAGCCAAGCTGATTTCGAACGGCAATGCTTTTTCGGCTTCTTTCGTTGCGCGGATGCGATCATGCCGTGTGCTCACGTTGCCCCCGTCCATATATCCGGCTAAGGCTTGTGTGCTAAAGTAGCGGGTGTTGCCCTCTTCGTCGATGAAGCTGATCGTGTATTGGTTCTTTTGTCCCTCCACCGGAGTAAACTTGAGAGCCTGAGCGTAGTTGGCATCCACGATGTGGTACCATTTCAGGTCATATTCTCCGTCCTCAGCCTTGGCTTCGTTATAGACCGGAGACACGGCATTGTTCTTATACGCGAAACCCTCCGAGATGTTGGCGATGCAGAAGAGTTCGCCTTTCTTCGGGGCATTGAGTGTCGGGTTCTTCAAAGCTTGCATCGCTTCTTCCAGAGCCTTGGTGGCTGCTTCTATTTCGTCTACTTTTTCTGATGAATTGTAGATGTTGTTGGCTTCGTTAAAGACTTCATCGAATGCATCTATGGCCGTTTCCGGGATTTGGAATGCTTCCGAGCCCACGTTGGTTTCGGTATCCATGCTGCCGGCTTCCTCTAATTTGGCATGGAGTGCTTCTTTGGCTTTGGCAGAAGCTTCTGCGTCGGTCAGTTTGGAGAGGTATTGCAGTTGGATGTTGGTGATTCCGGTCCAATTCGCATCTGTTGTGTTCAAGCCGACAGTCAGTTTGCCTTCGTCCACGATGACATCTTCTATCGTAGGATTCGTGAACAAGGCAGTACTATTGTCCATTTTTGCTTCCTTGTCGTTGGCCGTGAAACTGGTGTTTCCATTAACCGTAGTGAAGGCGTATGCTGAAACCTTGTAGTGTCCGTTGGGGAGCTCGTTGCGTGTATAGGCGATAGTGGCCGTGTAGTTTTTGCCGTCCCAAGCTTCCATGAATCCGGTCTTCTGCAAGTTACCGTTGTTCTTTTCTGCAGATTCTTTGTACTGGAAGTTATAGATGTTACCTCCGGTTACGTTTTTGGTCCATCCGTTGGCAGAGTTATTAGCCTCGTTCATGAGGAATGTGTAGTCGAAAGGATAACCCTCTTCCGGTGCCGCATTCAGTACGTAAGTTTCACATGCTGCCTGCAAGGTCTGGGTGGCATCTTGGATGGCTTCAGTCTTGGTGGCCGCATCTAAGGTAGCCTGGGCATCGGTCATGGCCTTTTGGAATGCCTGTTTTACACTTTCTTCTGCGCTTGAGTGGCTGGCATAGCCTTGGCTGGTTGCCATGAGGGTTTTGAATGCTTCGGTTGCCGGTGCTGTTTCTTCTGCCAACGCAATGGCTTGGGTCAGTGCGGCAATGGCTGCGTTCAGGCTTTCTTCCGTGGGTTGGGCATTATCCCCCTGGGTGATGGCTGCATTTACGATGGCTGCAATGCCTTTGGGGCAGTTCTCCGCGTATGCCTTAGCCTCCTCTATCTTTTCTTGCAATGTGGCTTGCAGTTGTTCTATGCTGGCAGCTCCCAAGTACTGCAATTTGAAGTTCTTGAAAGACACCCAATTGAAATTGGCATTGGCCACTTTTATACCGAAAGTCAGTACGCCGTCTGTTCCTACCGTGCCTTTCACTATATATGTACCGTAAACACCGTTAGTACAAGGCTCTCCGTTGCAAGCATTCGTGCTACCTTCGTTGGCATAAAGTGTGGCTCCGGATGGGGTATCTCCTCCGGCTTCGTTCAGTACACGAATCAAGCCGCTTACTTCGTAAATACCCGGTATCAGATGGCTGACTGTATGGCTGATAGTGGCGTTTGCAGCCTTGTTTTCTTTTCCTACGTGGTCTTCGATGAAAGGAGTCGTCATGCCGCTTCCGTCATTTTCACCTTCTGTAGACCAAGTGTTGACTTGGAATGTATTTCCTCCTTCGATATTCCAACCACCGAAGGCATAATAGTTGGAAGTGGTAATCAGCCCGCTCACATCCATGGGGGCATTTTCGCTCACGTCCTCTATTTTATAGAGGCGCAGGTTGTCCCAAGCGATGTCCGAACGTCCGCTGTTTTTCATGTTTTGTACGAGGGAAATGGTTACGGTGGTAGGTTCTGTCACGGTGAACATCGTGCCTAATTCATTCCATGCAGCGTTGACCATATAGGCATCGCTCTCCGGATTAGAACCCCCATTTGCCATGGAATAAGCCCGTCTGACGGCAGGATTTTCACCCAAAAGGTTCGAGGCGGCATCATTGACTTTGATACCTATGGTCGTACCGTTAGTGTTCGCATTGTTGTTGTTGGAATAGTCTGCCGCTTTATAGTCGATGACGGCATAATAAGTTCCGGCAGGCAATTCTTTCGAAGTGGTGGTTTTCAATTCAGAGTCCTTATTGCCCCAACCTTGGCGGTTGAAGTAATAATAGGTGCCTTCTGTCGGTTTGATTTTGCCTGAGCCGTCGGCGGGGAAACCCGTGGAAGAACCGCTTGCCTCGCTTTCCACTTGATAATGACTCATTGCCACGACTTCCCATCCTTGCAGGCCGTTTTCAAGCGTGGTCTTTACCGTCACGTCGGTTGTTCCGTCCGCAGCTTTTAAAGTCTCAAAAGACGGATTGACGAGATACTCCTTAGTGACATCAGTTTGGGCTTGTGCGATGCCCAATGCAGAGCAAAAAGCCAATGCACTTAGTACTTGTTTTTTCATTTGATTTAGAAATTAATTAATGTTTTATATGAAACTCTCTATAGGTATTCGTTTTAGGTTGTGATGAGGCTGTTTTTCCGGCGTGTTTTTCAGTCGCTCTCTTAGGGAGAGATAAACCGTCTGTGTTAGTATGTTTATATATAATGAATTATAAAGAAGAGAGTATTGTATCATCAAACATTGTGTACGCAAACGAAAACAAAATTATGAGGAGAAATACGAAAAAAATGTCCCGATTTATTGCTTATATCATTGTAAATCCATACATTTGCAGCGGTGACACTTAAATTCTTGCCAATATCGGTTTATCTCTCCCTAAGAGATAAACCGTTTTCATCTCCGCTTGAAAATATTTAGCCATGTAGGGGCATGTTCACGAAATGAAATGTCTTCTTTCGGCTATTGAATACCGTTTTAGAGAGTAGGCGATAAGTCCGGGATTTACAAATTGACAGAATGTTAAAGAGGCAGGTGCGAGATTCGCGTATTTGTGGACAAGGTGGAGGGGAGCGCGGAAAACACGAGTATTTCGGGGGCGGGGTATTGACATTCGGAACAGTTTCGGTCATAATGGCTTACAAGGTACGGGGCAGTATGCGGTACACGGTTTACAAAACTGACTCTCAAGTTAGTGCAGTGAGGAAAACGCTTACTTTTTGATTTCGGTTTTAACGTTTCGGGAATGGAGCAACGGGAAAGAAAAAGCCGTTCTCGGCGGGCAGGACAGACACTTTCAGGGTGTTTTCAGGGCAAAAAACAGGGGCTGAAAAATCGTTCGCCGTAGATTAGAATTTCTCTTTCAGCCCAACGAAAAATTATTCGGCTGAGAAAAATCGGGAAAATGGGGTAGAAATGATTCCATATGGCAGTTCCGTCAATTCCTTTTTAAGGAATACCGTTCTAAATAGTCCATTCCATCTGTCTTTGCCGTAAGGATAAAACATCTGAAAACTATCATTTTGCACGGTGTTACGGGAATGTATAATCAAAATGAATGTTTAGGTTTGTTTTTCACGTAGCTCGGTTATTAAGTCGTTGACAATATAAGTATCGCTCATCAGATGCAAACCGTAATGCTCATCGTGCAACATACGACATACGTCAGATTCGTAAAACAATTCTAAAGCACGGTCATAATCTACGTCCAATGTTTCAGCAAGTTGGTCGATGACCCTTGCTATTTTGTTCCAAAGTAAGAAGTCCAGCATGTCCGGTTCAAATTAGTTTCTCGTTAGTGATATACTGCAAGTTGGCATTTAAAATGTCTTGTGAAAGAATACAAACTTGGAAGTTCGGCTTTTGGTAAGCCAGTTTGGATAACGTATGTGCCACGTCGGCATAACCATTGATATATGCTTCAACGGCATCAATCACACGGTCATTGGCTATACCCCCTTCTACGATGTCGAATCCTTTCCATGGCATTTCTCCTTTTCGGCTTGCCACTATGAAGTCTAACCATTCTTTGTCATAAGCGGAAAAGACTTTTTTTATACATTTGTCTGGTTCGTGGAAGAGATAAGTATTGAGATACGCATGGGACGTGTTTTTGATGGTTCGGATGCGCAATGCCCATCGTTCGGCCTGTTCACGTAAAGGGGTCAGGTAAAATCCCGGACCAAAATCCAAATCCCGACGGCCTATGCTTGCCAAAGGTTGTTCTACGATAACGGAAGAACCGTGATAAAGTGTCCTATCCATCATTATTCCCTCCGGTCCTTTTCACGGTTTAACAATGCCTCTACGACATCTTCGGCCACGGCTTTCCGGCTTTCGGTATGCAAAGTGTCGTAGCAATCCCGGATGAGGTCTTTCATCAATCCGGTACGCTCCAGTCTCCGTCGCATTTCCGTAGCGGTGACACCTAATTTTTCTGCGGAGACTTCGATGGCCAGTACCGTGAAAGCCAGCTTGTCGAATTCCGGAGTGCGTGGTTTCATCTCCATAGCTTTCTTGTTTGAATATGGTTAGTATCGTGACAAAGATAGGTGTTTTTTGTGTTTTCTACGTGATTAGGTTGGAAAAAATAACGAAAGATAATAATGAGGTGGAATGGCAAAAAGGTGCGGATGACTGCCCTATGGTGCAGGGCAACCATCCGCGTGGAACGTCCGTTTGCGGGAAAATCCCGGACGGGGGTTAGCAATACATATTCACGATGGCCTCGTAGAGTTCCTGCTTACCGCTGGTCTGGGCCGGTTCGCCTTGGGTTTTGGCGTATGCCACTACGTCTTCGAGCGAAAGCTTACCTTCTTCGAACTCCTTGCCCTTGCCGGCATCGAAGCTGGCATAACGGTCGGTTACCATTTGTTTGATGGGTGATTTCTCCAACAGTTCGGCGGCGTTCTCCAAGGCACGTGCCATGGCATCCATACCGGCGATGTGGGCGATGAAGATGTCTTCCAAGTCGGTAGAGTTACGACGGGTCTTGGCGTCGAAGTTCGTACCGCCGTTACCAAAGCCGCCGTTGCGGATGATTTGCATCATGGCTTGGATGAGTTCGTAGTTGTCGATGGGGAACTGGTCGGTATCCCATCCGTTCTGGTAGTCACCACGGTTGGCGTCAATGGAACCCAACATGCCTGCGTCTACGGCGCAAGCCAGTTCGTGTTCGAACGTGTGCCCGGCCAATGTGGCATGGTTCACCTCGATGTTCACCTTGAAGTCCTTCTCCAAGCCGTGTGCACGCAAGAAACCGATAACCGTTTCCGTGTCCACATCGTACTGGTGCTTGGTCGGTTCCATCGGTTTCGGCTCGATGAGGAACGTGCCTTTGAAGCCTTTGGCGCGGGCGTAGTCGCGGGCGGCCTTCAGCATCTGTGCCAGATGTTCCTTTTCACGCTTCATGTCGGTGTTCAGCAAGCTCATGTAGCCTTCGCGTCCGCCCCAGAACACGTAGTTGCTTCCGCCCAGTTCGATGGTGGCGTCGATGGCGTTCTTGATTTGTACGGCTGCGCGTGCCACCACGTTGAAATCCGGGTTGGTGGCTGCACCGTTCATATAGCGTTCGTGTCCGAATACGTTGGCCGTACCCCAAAGGTTCTTGATGCCCGTAGCCTGCATCTTTTCCTTGATATAAGCCACGATGGCCTTCATGTTGGCTTCATATTCCTCGATGGAATTGCCTTCGGAGATGAGGTCCACGTCGTGGAAGCAGAAATATTCGATACCCAGTTTCTCCATGATTTCAAAACCGGCGTCAGCCTTCTGTTTGGCAACGGTCAGGGCATCGGCGCCCTGGTTCCAGGGGAACGTCTTCGTGCCGCCACCGAACTGGTCGCCGCCTTCTGCGCAAAGGGTGTGCCACCAAGCCATGGCAAATTTCAACCAGTCTTTCATCTTCTTACCCATGATGACCTTTTCGGCATCATAATAGCGGTATGCCAATGGGTTTTTGCTCTCTTTTCCTTCGAATTTAATCTTTCCGATACTCGGAAAATACTCTTTCTGTGCCATAATTTTCTTCGTTTAAAATAAGGTTTATGAAAATAATTTTGAATTTAATGGATTTGTTCGATGCTTCGGAGTACGTTTAACCAACGTTGGTAAGCCTCTTCGTAGGCCGGTTGCAAGGCGGTATCCGGATCGATGACCTTCAGCCGTTCGAGCGAGGAGAACGCTTCGCGGTTGTCTTTATAGATACCTGCGCCTATGCCCGCTCCTTTGGCCGCACCTACGGAGCCGTCTGTCTCATACAGCTCGATGATGGCACCCGTCACTCCTGCCAATGTGTTGCGGAAGAGGGGGCTGAGGAACATATTGGCTTGTCCGGCGTGGATTTTGTTCACATCCATGCCCATGCCTTTCATCACGTCGATGCCGTAGCGGAAAGAGAAGACAATGCCTTCCTGGGCGGCGCGCACGATGTGGTTGCGGCCATGGATATTGAAATTGATACCATGCACGGCGCAGCCCGTTTCCTTGTTTTGCATGACACGTTCGGCTCCGTTGCCGAAAGGAATGATGCTGAGGCCTTCGCTGCCCACGGGCACGTTCTCGGCCATGCGGTTCATCTCTTCGTAGCTGCATCCTTCGGGTACGACATTACGGCGCACCCATGAATTCAGGATACCGGTGCCGTTGATGCAAAGCAATACGCCGAGGCGCGTCTGTTCCGTGGCGGGGAATGCCGCGCGGTTGTAAGTCCCTGCGGCGTGGTTGACGTGGGCGAAAGTGTTGACACGCGAGAGCGGGTCGTAATTCACCGTTCCGTTCACGCCATACACTACGCCCGAAGTGCCGGCCGTAGAAGCGATTTCACCGGGATTGAACACGTTGAGCGAAAGGGCATTGTTTGGTTGGTCGCCCGCACGGTAAGTCACGGGTATGCCGGCCTTGATGCCTAACTCTTCGGCTACGGTCTCCGTCACCCGTCCCTGTTCGCTGAAGGTGGGGCGTATTTCGGGAATCAGGTCCATGCTGAAGCCGTAGTATTCCATCAGCTCCTTGCAGACGCAGTTGTGCTTGAAGTCCCAGAACATGCCTTCCGAGAGCCCGGAGACGGTGGTGCACGCCGTACCCGTCAGCCTCATGGCAATGTAGTCGCCGGGCAGCATGACCTTGTCTATTTTCTCATATACCTCCGGTTCGTGTTCCTTCACCCATGCCAGTTTGCTGGCGGTGAAGTTGCCCGGTGAGTTCAGCAGGTGGCTCAGGCAAAAGTCTGCGCCCAACGTTTCCATGGCTTTTTGCCCGTAGGGGACAGCCCGGGAGTCGCACCAGATGATGGCCGGGCGCAGGGCTTTTTGTGTGCGGTCTACACATACCAAGCCGTGCATCTGGTAACTGATACCGATGGCGGCCAGCCCTTCTTTCAGGGCGGATACC
>OHTX01000192.1_pt1 | contig 13211 bp, 3 predicted proteins | sample 1579151 | NCBI WGS metagenome assembly OHTX01 (sample SAMEA3879523, study PRJEB24766) | human gut metagenome | biome: human-associated habitat; feature: feces | place: USA | collected 1985/1987 | reverse complement strand
TCTACTGGCTTGATAACAAGACTGTCATTAACTTTGCCATTAGTTGTCAAAACTCCATTCTTGATGATTCCAAAAACAGGTCTTCTGTCTTCTGATGATACATTAGGGATGTCTTTAAGACTTCTTTCTGTACTACCATAAGGAATTCTGCCTACCATCATCTTGGATACTCTTGTAACAGGTGTGGCAATGAATTTACCAGCCTTATTTTCTCTGTTAGCAAACTCATCTTTTATCCTCTCTTCAAGTCCCTTCAGTCCCTCATATCTTGAAACACTGTAATCAGACTCATCCAAGCTGCCAACTACTTGGTTATTCTTCCTATCTATAATGAAGATGGTTTTGTCATTGAAGTCTGGGTCAATCATAAATCCAAGTTCATCACCTACCTTCAAGTTACCTTCATTTAAATATCTGAATGTATCCTGGTCTCTAAGATAACCATAGATACCAGAGAAGTCCACTCCCTTTTCCCTTTCACCTACTACAACATCAAATGGCCTAAAGTCACCTTCCTTGCTTGCTTCTATATGTAACTCAGGTATGGCAGGTCTATAGAACTGGTTGACTCTGTCCCTACTTGGCCTCTGTGGAGCTTCCACCCTTTCATTGGCTTTCTTATTCTCCTCATTAACCATTTCAGGAGTTACATTGCCAACAGGTACTTCTGTTACAGGCAAGTCCTCACTACTTGTCACTACAGGGACAGTAGGAGTCCCACTGTCTCCAGTAGTGTCTCTTCTATTATCTCCTCTTGTGGTACCTTCTCTTTTTTCTACAGGTTTCCTATATTCAGGAGAGAACCTATCCTTGAATCTATTATCATCATTTACCTGGGACATTGCCTTTTGCAGGGCATATTGAGCTTCTTGGAATCTTGTTGTAGACAACTCAATATCTCCTTCAGAATCTTCATCAAAAGCATTATCGTTATTAATGAATATGGAGTTGGGATTGGCTATCTGTTCAAGATTCTCAGAGTTATTGAATTGGTCTTGAAGGAGTTTAATAGCATCTTGCTTTACTTGTGGCTCTTCATCTGAGGATTGTATAATCCTACTGACCTCATTATTATATTGTGAGGTTTCTCTATAGTTCTTGGCCATCTCGTTACCTTCATCTTCCAAGTCTTTCAGGGTGTTATTCCTGTTTACTATATCATCTTGGTCATCCAAGATAGCTCTGAACTCTTGTAGATTCTGTGCAGAACTCAAAGAAGCTTTCAGGTCATTTGATTTCTTCTCAGCTTCTTGTTGTGCAGCTTGTTCACCTGCCTTTATATGGTCTTCTATCTGCTTCTGAGGATTCCTGAGGTACTCATTAAGTTTGTTGTTATATACCTCTGAGGCATTTCCTAACTTGACAATATCATTAATCTTGGTTATAATGTCTTCTTTCTCATCCCCACTAAGCACAGTATCATCAACCTCATTAATCTCATTGATTAATCCCTTGGTAAACTTAGGATAGTCTATCAATGTTCTAGGCAAGACATTATCCTCCTGACCTTTTACAAAGCTAAGAGTATTTATAGCTTTCTCAATGGCTCTTATATTATTGTCTGCCTGTTGATACCCTTCAGATAATCCTTTATGAGACTGACCCTCACTGCTCCTTACTTGCTGATTGAATCTAAGGAATGAATTTAGATTGCCTATCACATTACCAATAGCTGACTTTACCTCTCCAGACATAGCTGTAGCCCTTTCAGCCCAATTACCAATTTGGGACTTCATCCAAGTCAGTTCCTCAAGTTGGTCATCTGATAATTGCTGACCTGTCCTAATATCAACGTCATCTCTTATCTTCAGATAATCACTGATAGTCTTGGTCATTTCATCATGATTCTGCTGTAGTTTCTCTATCATCTCCTGTTTGCCTTCTGGAGTAGCATACATGGGGTTTCCATTCTTATCTACAAATGGACCAACCTTAGAACCATCTTCAAGGGTAGTTGTGGTATTCTCTACAATAGAGGCAAGATTCTCATCTGATGTATCAAATGCAGCATCAATAAGTGTGTTAAGGTCTTCCATCCTTCCTGCATTATCAAACATGGCAATATCAGATACCAACTGGGCATGCTCTGCATTTTTGAAGTTGAACTCATCACCCTGCTCAGCAGCTCTATTCATATCATTTTGATACTTATTATGCCTGATAAGACCTTGATAGTAGTTCTTAAACTCAGGAGAATTTACTCTGTCATTCATGTAGTTGGCAATTCTCTCTTCCCTTGCCATCCTCTCATTGTAATCTCTCCACTCATTTATAGCCCCACCCTCAATGGTAATAGGAGATTGGATACCTCCCTGCTTATTCCTCATGCTTCTGAATCTAGGCATACCCAATGCACCTGTAAGGGCACCAATAAAGAACTCTTCCCAAGAAGACCCCTCATTGACAGTCTCATTTACTCCTTGGGCAAATGCCTTAACCCAATCCAATGTTTCTTGTGAAGCTTCAGGGTCAGTCTTTGACTTGTAGAAGTTGTTTACATCAGTTGAATAGTAATTACCTGCTGTCCTGCTTGCTATACTCTGTGCCATCTCCTCAGCACCTTCTGACAGGGCACCTCTTGTTATGGCAGCAACAGTTCCCAACCTTGTAGTACCAGCAGTATATTCCCCTGCTTTTCCCATTATATTGGTAGTCTTTCTTGCAGTCTTGAATCCATTGGCATACAGTTTGCCAAACTGAGTTATATTGGAAGCCAACAGGACAGGTATATTCATAAGCAAATCCACATTACCCATCTTTAACCTGTCTTCACTCAGCTTCTCCAATGCCTCATTATATGCTTGGCTTTCAGCAGATACAAGCTGGTTATACATTTCAGTGCCACCATAAGCATCCCCTATAGCCTGCATCCTTTGATTATACCTGTCATCAAGCTGTGCCTTTTGCAACTCAAACCAATCCTTACTATTATTCAGGGCCTCTATTCTTCCCTCATTTACTGAGGAGATAGTGGCTCCTACGGCAGAATTGACTATTGCTGGAGCCTTTGATGAGTTCTTAATGGCTCCTATTAATTGAGGCAGTTTGGAGGCTTTCAATCCAGCAGCAGTTATATTACCGCTATAGAAGGCACCTACACTGAATCCTAGATTCTTGATGAACTTGTCACCTATGAAGTTTGCAGTAAAGATGTTCTCATACCAAGGCTCCTCCTGCTCATCTCTTGTATAGTAATTAGGTAGTGCCTCTTCAGACCATTCATTGACTGATTGCATAGCCTTGGAAAAATCATTATCCCACAGACCAGACCATCTCCCCTCATTTATTGCAGTGCCTGCACCAAGCACCAATCCTACAGTACCATCAAGAAAGGTAGTACCTGTCAACACAGCTCCTTTGGCAAGACCTGCCCCTAACTGGGCATACCAAGGCTGCTCTATGGCTCTGACTTCATTCAGGTCATCAGCCTGACTGACAAAGTTTATGTCTTCATCATAGATGCTTTGTCCATATCCTTTGTCAGCCAGCTCCATGCCTACATCCTCAGAAGTGGAAGGTGCCAAGGACTGTTGTAATGCCCTTGTACCTCCCAATACACTTAATTCAAACTCTCCCATTTCAGGGATTCTATTAAGTCCCTTGAGTCCTTTAAGACCTACAGGACCTGTCTTTGTTATATCTTGATACTCCATATTTACTTATCCCCCAACTTTAGAACTGGTCTTTGTCAAAGACTGGTTATATCCACTCAATCCCATAGAACTTATACCTTCCATAATAAACATTTCTCCATAATCCTCTGCCTCTTTCTCAGTAAATCCTTCAGACATCAACTCTTTAATCCTTCTGTCATATAGCCTGAACAGGTTACCCATTTCCCCTGAGATAAGGTCAGGATTAAATGCAACCTTTGACCCATCCTTATAAGATACTATCACCTTGTTCCTGTGCTTGGTACTATGACTGAAATCCACTATAGGATTGTCCTCAGTTCCATAATCTTCAGGATTGAACTTCTTGGAAGTCTTGTTAAAGTTCTTATCCAAGATAGTCGCATTTTCTGCAAATGGCTTCTCCCAGTTTTCTTGGTTACTGATGTTATGGGTTAATACTTTTGACAGATACTCAGGGTCTCCATTCATGAAATATTCAGTATAGGACTTGGCAGAGGCATCTATTATGTTATCCATATTCTTGAAATCCTCAAAAGAAGACTTGTTAGTATAACCCATGGTCTTCAAAGCATTGTAATCCTCATCTGATATAACCTTTATATCATTTCCATACTTCTTCTTGAGGGCAGACATAGCATCATTTTCCACTTCAGACCAAGGCTTAACCACACCATATTGAGCCTGATACAACTCAGTTCCTCTACCCGGTCTTGTAGCTCCTGTCATCTTCTTATATTCCTCATATACTTCCAAAGGATTACAATTTCCTCTCTTACCAAAGTAAGATGCCTTTAATCCCTTACCTTGCACATTCAATTTGTCTCTTGTCTGCTTCATGACATATAAGGCACCATTAGCTTCCAAGTGTGAGAATGTCCTAGGCTTATAATTCAATGTCGGAGTGGGATTGTCTAAAGCTTTTAATCTCCTCTGCATAGCTTCCTGTGCTGATAACTTGGCTCCATAATCCTCATAAGGAGATACTTGGGTCTGACCAACTGCCTGATATAATGCTGGAGCTACTCTACTGAAATAGTCCATAACAGCAGCTTTGTCTGACCACTTGCCTACTCCGGAAACATTAAGCTCATCTTGAAGGATAGAATTAAGGACTCCATTAGTATCCACATCAGTGTCTCCGTTAATCAGTCTTTGAATGTCATTGATGGCCTTTGCTACATCAGTATCCTTATATCCGTGTTCTTGTAGCCAAGTCTTGACATAAGGGTCAAGTCTCTTGCCATTCCTGTAGTCTCTTAATCCTTTGGATAATGCAGAAGCAGTAGTAGCTACCCTCTTGAATCCCTCTTGGCTATTAGCCTGATTGAATCTTATAGAGGGATTATTCAGGTATCTGTCTAATGATGCTGTAGAAGCATCTCCTTCATATACCATACCAGCAGCTCTTCCCTTATATTGTTCTGCTGCCTCTTCTGTCCTTGCCTTATATGCTTGCTCAATAGGAATAATTTCCTTACTGTACCTTGCTCTCATGTTAAGCATATTCTTCCTACTTACAGCATTAAGTCCTTCACTTGCAAGCTGACTGGCTTGATTCTCCAAATCATTTGCATAGGTCTTGTACATCTTATAGGTATATGGGTCAGTCTGCTCATTGGCTAAGCCATCCCATATACCAGCCTTTGTAGACAAGTCAGTATATTGTTCCTCAATTTCCTTATAATTCTGACCATATATTTGATATGGTTGCAAGTACCTGTCAAAAGAGAAAGGCTGGAACTTGCTATTTACAACCAAACTATAATTTGCCATATTAGTAAGTGAGACCTCCTCTTCTCTTCTTTAATCTTCCTCCTTTAGAATACTTGCCTCCTGCTACAGACATCTTGTAATCCTCCCACTCTTCTTTACTCCATTCCTTAGGTTTCTGGCTTAGAGTACCAAATACCCCTGAGTTGATTAGCATATCCCTGTCAGACCTGTTATAAGCATCTATTCCTATATTACCCAATGAGTCAAACAGATTAGTCAGGTTAGCACTCATACTTGCACCTCTTCTTGCATCTATTGCATCTCTCATTGCCATAGCTTGTGTAATACCACTTAGCCTTGTACTTCCTGCCTTTAGTGCAGCCTCCTGATTAGCCATTGCAGCTTTAAGCCCCATCTCAGAGTTTGCTTGATTGGTTCCTCTATTAAACTGCTCTACCATCTGTCTCTGTGCCAAGTTATACTCCTCAGCCTGTCTTGCCAAGTCTCCCAACTTGCCTTGTGCATTATAGTCTGCTGCAAGTAGTGCGGCATTCCTTGAAGGACTTGAAGAGTTCATAATAGCTCTTCTTGTTGCACCAGCCTGTGCACCAAGCTTATTTATATAAAAGTTCCTGTCAAGTGGTTTATATTGCAGATAATTCCCTATTGGCTTATAGCTTACAGGAACATAATTACCTACTTTGTTTGCAGCCTTTATGATTGCATCAGGTCCTGTATAATCAGGCCTGCTGAATATACTTTGACCCAATCCTATTGCAGAACCTACTACAGGTGCATATCTTAGCCAAGTAGCATCAAATCCTCTTCTATCTGTATTACCCTTTCTTTTGGGTACCCTAACTTTAGCAGGAGTTGTACCTTCCACATTAGAAGGTATATCATATCCTACTTCACCAATACCTGATATTTCCATAGGGGACAAGCCACTAAATCCTGCATAAAGCCCATCAATACCTATAGGCTCTATGGTAGAAGGTATGTCATAATCCACATATTTAATCATGCTGGGTCTCTTTGCTGTAGCTGTAACCTCTGGCATCTCTCCTGATTTCCAAGAACCAAACACCGGAGTATATGTGTAATCATCAGGTATAAGACCTCCTTCTGCATATTGTACTCCTTCAAGTCCATATTGTCCCTGTCCTCTAAGAGCCTCTTGCTCCTGCATTAACTTTATGAGACCATCTTCCAGCCCCCTCTTGCTTATTGGGTCATTGGGCCTTTCCTCAGATTCCTTTTGAATCTTTTTGGCAGCATCTGCAAATGTCAGACCTTTGCCACCCTTCAATTTATACCTCTGCTTCACTGAATCAGGTACTTTAATCCTGTTACTAAATACATAATCATTATAAATCACCTCTCCTTCTTCCACAAGATTAGGTATTCCATTATAATCAACCCCAATCTGTACTCCTTCATGTGGATTCTCTTCATGGTATCCTCCATTATTTATAACAGTGACACCATTGGTAAAATCTGCTCCATGAGTACCCATGAGGCCACCATCTCCAAATGGATTAAAAGGTATCTGTATATTAGGTTTGGTAATAGTTCTCATATTATAATCTGATAAGTCAGACAGACTGGGAGTGTGCATCTTGTCATATACAGACCTTGCCTTCTTTCTTTTAGAGGTTCTAGAGAACTCCTCTCCCCTGACATATCCTCTTTCAAATGCAGAAGAGGAAGCCTCAGGAGTATTGGATTTCTTGAAATTGTTCAGACTTCTCTTACTCAACCAATTCATCCTATCTACACTATTAAGTGTATTTTCCAAGTAGTCCATTTGGCTAGGCAGATAAGAGCTTTCAGGTATTCTGGCACCTCTCCATTGCATGATTCCATGTGCTCCCTTTCCACCACCTCTGGGATTATAGGCATAGGGATTGAACCTTGATTCCCCATATATTGAACTGTATACAGCAGCCTTTTGAGAGTTATTAAGTCCCATGTTATTTACCCTGTCTGCTATATAGGCACTGTAAGGCAAAGTAAACTCTTCATCTATCCATCCTCCATCATCATGTTTCCACTTTCTAGCATTCAAGGCAAAGGTAGCCATCTTCTTTTGTGCAGGAGTACCATGCTCCTTGAACCAAGATGCTGACTTTCCAGTCCTCTTTTTAAGGGCAGTAAACTTGCCTCTGTTCTCAGGCTTGATATGAATCTTACCTCCCTTTGCCATGTAATTGGACATAGCTCTTAAATCATTCATCTTATCAGCACTTTCTATTGCATTATCATAACTTAGCAGTGCTCTGCCTCTGGCTATCTCCTGTTCCTTCTTCAACTCATTATATAAATCTTCTGCCTTGTCACTGAACAATCCATCTTTCCCAATATCTGATTGGGAGAAGTCTGCTCCAAAGTCCTGATTAGACCATTGATTAAGTATAGAGTCATTGCTACTGCTATCAACTTTAACTGTACTCAGGGCATTATTGGAGTTTCTGACATTATTGACATTTTCCTCATTAATCTTTGAACCGAATAATGCATTGGTTATACCACCTATCAACCCAGTACCAGCAGATACAATGCCTCCTAATAAAGGGTTGACTGTGCTAATGGCAGAACCCACAGTACTTCCTACTTTATTGACTGCATTGCCTGCTCCTGAACTTAGTCCATTACTTATTAAACCATTTGCTGCATTACCAGCAGGGCCTAATAATCCAAGACCTAGTTTACCTAAGTTTTCTTTGGTAAAAAGCTTGCTAATGTCCCATATACTACCACCATCATCATATCTATTAATGATACCAGTAGTAACAGGACTATTGTGTTTCCTTATAACTTTTCTATTAACCATGTTATAATAATTTATTTGCAAAGATAAGTAAAGTATCAGAATTATACAAGAATATTATTTAAAAAGTAAAGGGAAGATAAGTTTATTACTTACCTTCCCTTTAGGCTATCTCCATCAAGTTATTCAAAGTAGTGCACCACCATATCATGCAATATGGTCTTATTTGTATTTTCAGATTCCATAGATAGCTTAAGATATAACCAAGGATTTCTCATCCTGTCTTTATTGTTTGATTTATCCCTTGGTATATTAGCCCTCCATATCCTGAACTTCTTCTTGAGACTTGAAGGTCTTCCAAGTACATGGGTAAGCTTGGATTCACCACTTTGGTATTCATTCCAAACACTGAGAGTATCATAGGTTGTATCCAATAGCTTACCTTCACTGTTCCAACTGTCTGCCCTGAACTCAAGAGTGTTGAATATCTTATCTTGGGTCATATCAGGATTGGATATGACAGTAGTATAGAAAGGTTGGTAACTGTTAAAGAAGGTATTATAATCGCCTTCATTGTGCAGCCATAGCTTCCCATCCTTTACCCACAGTCCCCTGTCTAGTATATTGGAGAAATATGGCACATTCTCATAGCTGTAGAATGAAGAGAACTGGCCTAATGGTTCTGAAAATGCCAAGCACTCATCCTTGCTTATGAAGAATACATCCCCATTTACCTTATCATAGTATGTTACAAATCCACTAAAGTCTTTAGGATTCCATACATTTATTCCAGTTGACCTACTGTTAATCCATGAATGGAATCCAAGCCTATCAGAGATGTTATCCAACTGGTTGTTAAGTAGGAAGATACCTTTGGTAATATCATCTATAAAATAGGTACCATTAGGTGTCCTGCATATAGACCACTTATTAGAACATCCTATACTATCAGATAAGTACCTCTTACCAGTAACTTTTCCACTGTTGGCAATTTCAATAGGCACTCCATTAGTGGGAGAAATCTGCACATTCTCATTATACAATATCTGACTAATGCCTTTATCTTGAAAAGCAAGGATATTATTATTATGCATTCTCAGAGCTGTTATACTACCCTTATCACCATCAAAATCAAGAGTGGATGCAAGAGTGATATTGGTCCAAGTATCAATAAGTTCTCCAGCAGTTTTAGTCTTAGTCCAAGTAACCACATTAGGAAATTTGTTCAATACTGAAGTATCATCAGTACTTACCTTATAGGTAAAGAAGTTATCCTTTTGATTGTATACTTGATTTAGCTTGTTAAAGTTCTCAGGGGTTATATATAGATTAGAAGTATTGCCTCTATTATTGTCATACCTGCCATCTAGATTTACCCTTGTCTCACACATAAATGACATTATCTCAGTCACCGAGTTTTCATCTTCCAAAGTAAATGGATAAGTCTTTAAATGGTCATATCTTTGGAAGTATGTGTCTCCTTCCAAGTACTTTACAAGATAAGTATGGCTGGAGTCATCATCATAGAAATAGGTAGTTTCTCCACATGGTAACCATTGATTACTCTGTATAGCATCATCAGACTCTCCTCCAAACCTATTAGTGACATCACTTCTGTATAATTCTGCTAACCACCACCAGCCATATTGGATACTTTTAACTGTCTTATTAGGACCAGTACCTACAAAGTCTCCTATAACATCCTGAGACACAGAGTTGTATACTTCCAAAGTATCCCAGAAGTTAGGGGCACCATCATGAGTTATTGCAACACGGTTTACAGGCCAACTACTAGATGTAGGCTCTCCATAATCATTACCATCTATGATAGTAGGCAAAACCTTATATGAGTACTTACCCAAGTTGTACTTGTCTTCAAGTACAATAACAGCATGAGGGGTAGACTTGTACTTTATGTGTACAGGGTCATATACCTTATTTATTGAGTTATCAGTGAAAGGTATGGTAGGTGTAAAGTCACCAACATATATGTCGTGGTTAGTATATGAGGTATCATTCTGATTATAGGTGGAAGATGTTACAATCTGGTAATAATCACTACCTGAATATTCAGTATTTGAAGTAATCTTATCCACATTTCCATAGTACACTAAAGTACCTTTTCCAGAATGCTCCTGAGCCTTCAATTTGAGTGGAGTAACCTCGTTTGAATTAAAAATCTGTGCATCTGCAAGTTCCCCTGAATCCCATGTACTAGTACTGCTAAGGTACAGGTTAGTGGCAGAGAATTTCAAATTGGATAGCCTCTTATACTGTAACTTGGCAGGTCTATATCCATTCTCATCTGCCCAGCCTGTACCATCAAGACCTCCACTCCTATGCCAAGGATATGTGGCAAAGCCTACCTGCATCCTTCTATATTGTGAGGGCATAATATCACCAAAGTCTCTTTGAATATTATCTATCCAGTTGATATTAGCCAATTGGCTTCTGAATGCCCAAGGGGATATGTTGACACTACCACAAGACTCTTTGTAAAACCCTGTTGGTGGGAACTTCTCATTACCTGCGCCAACCATGGTAGTTCCTGTGGTAGAAGTTACAATGTCAATATCCCCTACACTGGCGGTTACCAAAGTTGCACCTATTATCCTCAGCTTACACTTGGAAATATCATAATTCTCAACTTCACTGTTAAATTCAATATCTGGGGAATGAAGAGTAACTATTGATTGGTCTACAAAAAACTCATGTTTATGCTTCTCCACATATTCACTAAAATCTGTCAGCAAATGGTTTCCTCCTGCAAGGCGTGGAGTGGCAGGAGGGTAGGATATATTCTGTATCTCCGCATTCCTATGAGTGTTTCCTGGTATAGGACTACTATGCCTACACTCAGCCCAAGTACCTGTATCAATCAAGGAAATATTTATATTAACCGACTCATTAGGAGAATAAAACTGCTTATCATTATTTATTATACCATATCTTGACAAGGTTTGGTCACTATATAATGCCTTTTCAGGAACGTCAAATATAGGTGACACATCTGGCAAGCCTGCATCCCCAGACTCTGACCTCATCACATCAAAGGGAATGTTGGGTCTTGAGAACCAAGAAGACTGTACAAATGGGGAATTACTGAATCTGTCACCAACATTATAAACAGTGGGACATAAAACTCCTTGGCATATTACTTCTCTATCCCCTATAGAGGGATATACTATTATAGGTCTGAATCCAATATATCCTAAATCCTTTAGTTTACCAATTATGGTATCATCATTGAATGATACCTCAGGTATGCACTTATAGAATACCAGATTTGAAACACCAAAACTACCATATAAGTCATTAGTACCGGGTGTTTTGGTAATCTGAGCGTCTTTTATGAATACTGGAGAAGACCACCTGCCTGACTTATGCTTAAACTGTATGCCAAATCTGTACCACTCCAAATATTTAAATATCTTAATAGTGCTAGAGTTGTTATTCAACTGAAACTCATGTTGATAATATCCAGAAGGTGTTCCCAAATTAATTGTGGTAACTGTATTGAGGTTTACATTTAATCCTCTGAAGTACTCTCTAATAGAGCTATCAGGCTCAATTCTATTAACATTGATATTTCCTAAGAATAATGTATTGTCCTTTTGGCACATTGTACCACAAGATATGTCTTCTCCTCCCAAGTATAATAATTCAGTAGGGTCAATACTCTCTCCAATATTACCAGTATCTGTAAAACTGATTGTTTGAGTAGAGGAAGATAACTTTATATCTTGAACTCTTTTGACAATGGGAGTTGAATCTTGTGTAGTTCTCAGTATTGAATATAATCTGACATATTCACATGCAACATCTTTAACAGACACTGTCACATTAAAACTCACAGATAAAGAATCCTCAGGACTACCTCCATTATCATACTTTGTTATGTAATATAGAGGAGATATAGCCAGTATATTGGACTCCTGAGCATTCTTGGTATAGACTGTAACACAATATTGTATTACCCCTGACGGGAATATCCCACTATACCCTTTTTCTATATTGGTTATGTTAACAGTTGAACCGGGATTCAAACTCATAACAAAGTCAAAAGAATTGGGTGTGTAATCTTCTATAGAAGTAATATTGATAACTCTGGGCTGGTTTAATCCATCAGTCCAATATACTTTCTGTATGTTATCATCTTCATAGAATGACAATGTCTCTATAGGATAGAGAGGATTAAAGTTAAGATTGCCTTTGTTACTATCATATAATATTACTCCATGCAAGCTGTCCTTGTCAAACCATATCTTATATATGTAATCTTTTCCATTGTCTTGGTCTGTAGTGAACAGTACTAGATAACCATTAATTGTAGCTTGTCCTATAGGCAATCCCTTTATAGAGTCTATACCTTCTATGTTTGATACCTCTTTAGTGCCCTTCTCATTTACTATGCTGAGCAGGGTATTATCATCAGTAGACATTATCCTTATATTCTTGTTCTCATAAGCATACTCAGAAGAGAATTTGCTTACAGACAAGTCCCTCTGCATACCTTTTATCTGCCATGTAGATTTCTTTATCATACTATTGCAATTTTATATACTCTTTATTGCCAAGAGAAGAGAATCCATTATCAAACTCACTTGTCCTTTGAATAAGAGTATTCCACATTCTGCTTATTGATTCCATTTCAGATTGTGATGGTATAGTAAATTCACTCTGTAATTGTCCTGCTGACCAAGCATATTGTTGTTGGGTGTTCTGTAATACAGCAGGAGAAATCTTTCCCATATCAAACAAAGTAGTGAACTCTTCCATCTTAATATATAGCTCAAGTGTTCTCATAAACACAGGATTGTCTATGAGCAATGGAAACCCATCCTCATCTATTGGAACAGACTTATATGAGACTATTATATCTCCTGACTTGAAGGAAGTATATATTACTCTGCCTTGTGTCTTAAAGGCAAACTCTTGTGGTCTTTTATGTCCTTCATACTTATCACGATGTTCTCTAGGCATGAAATTATCTGTCATGCTCCTTAAACATATCCCAGTCTTACACTCCTTCACCTGATTTATGGATACAAGGTCACAGGGCAATATGGCCCTAAACTCTTCTATATGCAGTA
>OHTX01000190.1_pt1 | contig 13265 bp, 7 predicted proteins | sample 1579151 | NCBI WGS metagenome assembly OHTX01 (sample SAMEA3879523, study PRJEB24766) | human gut metagenome | biome: human-associated habitat; feature: feces | place: USA | collected 1985/1987 | reverse complement strand
ACATCTCATAGTAAGACTGTCCGTAGCGTGGGGAGAACATGGCTCCGATGAGCGGCAGGCTGGTTTGGTAGCGGGCGGTGAAAGGTACTTTGCGGATATGGAACGGGTAGACGGCCATCAGGGATGCGTCTATGTCGATGTCAGCCTTGGCCTGTACCGGATTGTTGGAATTACGGTTGTTGTAAATCGCTCCCAGTCCGGCATGGACTTCTCCTCCGGCCATCAGCCGCAACCGTCCGCCCACGACCCAGTTGTAATGCCAACCGATGGAATAATTTATCTTGCCCCCCAGTTCGTCGGAGTTTCCGGTCCGGTTAGAGGTATAACAAAAAAATCCGTCGAGGATGCTTTGTGTCGTGATGCGTCCGTCTAACCAGTGGGTTTTACGTAAGGTCTCATGCAGAATACTCAGGTGAGGTCCGGTATAAGTGGAGGGAGACAGGTAAGTCTCGTATAGGCTTGTGCGTCCCGCGCCGAAGAGTGTGGCGTGTGTCGTATAGCGGTTTTCCGGGAGGGGGGCGGCATCTTGGGCTTGGCATGGCCTGATGCCAAGAAATGTCCCTATGGCCAATAAGAAAATGAGTGCCCGCTCCCTGACGGAGCGGGACATTTGGAACGAAACGGTTGTATAGGCCGGTAAGAGGTGAGACATATTATTCGTCTTCAAAAAGTTTCATTTGCCCGGTAAGCTCATCCATGATGTCGCTTTGGCTTTTACCGGCATCCGGATCCAGATTCTCCTTTTCTGTGTCTTTTTCTTCCGTTTCTTCCGCCACGGCTTCTTCGGTTTCCGGTTCCGGGCGGCGTATGGGTTCCAGTTCGGTAATGGTTTCCGTATCGAACGTAGTGAGCCGTTTGCCTTTCGCTTTGAAACTCTTTACGCCGATGAAACTTTCCGCATCGATTTCCTGTGGGTCGCGGAAACTGTCGTGCCCGCCGAACGTGATTTGCAACCTTGGATAGGCTTCATCCGTGAGCAAGACGAAGCGGCTGTCCTTGTTTTCTCCCATGAAACTTTGGGGCTTGGTACTCGGTTCGAACGCAAAACGCTTGACGTAAGGATAACCTTGCTGGTCGGCATCGTAGAGAACGGCACACCATATCTTGTCCGGTGAGAACTTTTCGATACGGAGTATACCCGGTTCATAATGGTTGTTTACGTCGAAATTGGTCGTGTAGAACTCTCCGCTTTTCAGGATGACCAAAATCAGGTCTTCGCTGTGGAACTCGCCCAGATATTCTCCCCGTTCATCGTAATTCAGGCGGTTGACATCATGGTCGAACCATACTTTGCGTCCGCCCAAGGTAGAACCGCCGTGGGATTTCAGGCCGATACGCTGTATCTCGTTTTTGCTTAAAATGTTGCCCATACTTTGGCGACCTTTGATAGTCACAGTGCTGAAATCCTTTTCCACAAATATCTTTTTGAGTTTCAGGGCGGGTTTCAGGGTAATTTTGATGACCTCCGCTTCTCCGTTCGGATTGGCAGTGAAGTAGACGACGCGTGAAAAGGGTTTGCCTTGCGTCAGGTCGTATTCACGGTCGCGGGTGATGGAAGTCACATTGAAACGTTTGATGTAATAGAAACCGTCCTTACCGTCCCGGTAGGCTACGTTGTAAATCGTCCGTTTGTCGTTGCGTTTGAACACTGCGGCATGGATGATTTCGGCTTTTTTCTTTTCCGCCTTGCTTCTTTCCGTTTCGCCCACGAACGTTTTGTCGCTGATACGGATGACTTTATAAGTTCCGTCGCGGTAGAAAATGATGGCATCGTCGAGGTCGGAACAGTTGGCAATGAATTCGTCCTTTTTGAGCGATGTGCCGATAAAGCCCTCTTCGCGGTTGATGTACAGTTTCTCGTTGGCTTCCACCACCTTGGTAGCTACGATCGTATCGAAATTGCGCAGTTCGGTATGACGCGGATGCTCATCGCCGTATTTGGCTTTCAGCATACGGAACCAGTTGCAGGTGACTTCCACCATGTTGTCCAAGTCGCGGTCGATGCGTGCAATCTCATCTTTCATCCGGGCGATGGCGTCGTTGGCCTTGTCTTTATTGAATTTCAGGATTCGGGCCATTTTGATGTCCATCAGTTTGAGGATATCGTCTTGAGTCACTTCCCTTATCATCTGTGGATAGAAAGGCGTGAGCCGTTCGTCGATGTGTGCGCAGGCCGCGTCCATATCTTTGGCCTGTTCGAAGTTGCGGTCTTTGTAAATCCGCTCTTCGATGAATATCTTTTCGAGCGAGGCGAAATGCAGGCTTTCTTGAAGCTCTCCTTTCCGGATGAGCAATTCCTTGCGGAGCAGTCCGAGCGTGTTGTCCACTGAACGTTTCAGCACTTCGCTGACGGTCAGGAAGCAAGGCTTCTTGTCGTCGATGACACAACAGTTGGGCGAGATACTGACTTCGCAGTCGGTAAAGGCATAGAGGGCATCCAATGCCTTGTCCGAACTTACGCCCGGCGTCAGGTGCACTAAGATTTCTACTTTGGCAGCCGTGTTGTCCTCTACCTTGCGTACTTTGATTTTGCCTTTTTCGATGGCTTTCAGGATGGAGTCGATCAGGGTTGTAGTAGTCTTTCCGTAAGGAATCTCACGGATGGCCAGCGTCTTGTTGTCTATCTTGGTGATTTTGGCACGTACTTTCACTACGCCCCCTCGTCCGCCGTCGTTATACTTGCTTACGTCGATACTTCCTCCAGTCAGGAAATCCGGATAAAGTTGAAACGGTTCGTCATGCAGGTAGTTTACGGCGGCATCGCATATCTCGTTTAAATTGTGCGGCAGGATTTTGGAAGACAAACCTACGGCAATGCCTTCCACGCCTTGAGCCAACAGCAGCGGGAACTTGACCGGAAGCGTCACCGGTTCCTTGTTCCGGCCGTCGTATGAAAGTTTCCATTCCGTGGTTTTGGGGTTGAATACCACATCGAGGGCGAATTTGGAGAGCCGGGCCTCGATATAACGTGGGGCAGCCGCCGAATCGCCGGTAAGGATGTTGCCCCAGTTTCCTTGGCAGTCTATGAGCAAATCCTTCTGTCCCAACTGTACCAAGGCATCCCCGATGGAAGCGTCTCCGTGCGGATGGAATTGCATGGTATGTCCCACGATGTTGGCCACCTTGTTGTAGCGCCCGTCGTCCATACGCTTCATGGAGTGCAGGATGCGGCGTTGTACCGGTTTGAAACCATCATTGATGTGGGGCACGGCCCGTTCGAGAATCACGTAAGAGGCATAATCCAGAAACCAATTCTGATACATTCCGCTCAGGTGGTGCGTGATGCTGTCGTGAGGACTTGTTTCCGGTTGGTAATTGGAGTGTGCGTCATTTTCCTCTTCCGGGCTTCCCGTAGTCAGGTCTGTCAACTCGTCTTTGTCTTCGCTCATATTTATGTCGATTATATATCTATTTTAACGCAAAAATAACATTTTAATGAAAAAAAAGGCGTACTTTTGCGAAAGATTTATCAATATTTTACGAATAGAGTATGGCTCAGGAAGATGTATTCAAGAAAATAGTGTCACATTGTAAGGAATACGGTTTCGTGTTTCCTTCAAGCGACATCTATGACGGATTGGGTGCCGTGTATGATTACGGTCAGAACGGTGTGGAGTTGAAAAATAACATCAAGCAATATTGGTGGCAGAGCATGGTGTTGCTGCACGAGAACATCGTAGGTATCGATGCCGCCATCTTCATGCACCCTACGACGTGGAAGGCCAGCGGACACGTGGACGCATTCAACGACCCTTTGATTGACAACCGCGACAGCAAGAAGCGTTATCGTGCGGATGTATTGATTGAAGACCAGATTGCCAAGTACGAGGAAAAGATAAACAAAGAAATAGCCAAGGCGGCCAAGAAGTTCGGGGATAGCTTTGATGAGCAGAAGTTCCGCGAAACCAATCCCCGCGTGTTGGAACATCAGCAGAAACGCGATGCGTTGCACCAGCGTTACAGTGATGCGATGAATGCGGGCGACCTGAATGAACTGAAACAGATCATATTGGATGAGGGTATCGTGTGCCCCATCAGCGGCACGCACAACTGGACCGACGTCCGTCAGTTCAATCTGATGTTCAAGACCGAGGTCGGTTCTACGGCCGAAGGTTCTTCCACTGTTTACCTGCGTCCGGAAACCGCCCAAGGCATCTTCGTGAACTACCTGAACGTGCAGAAGACGGGGCGCATGAAGCTGCCTTTCGGTATCGCACAGATCGGCAAGGCGTTCCGCAACGAAATCGTGGCCCGTCAGTTTATTTTCCGTATGCGCGAGTTCGAGCAAATGGAAATGCAGTACTTCGTGAAGCCCGGCACGGAGCTTCAATGGTTCGAAACGTGGAAGAAGACCCGTATGGCTTGGCATCAGGCATTAGGCTTCGGAGCGGAAAACTACCGTTTCCACGACCATGAGAAACTGGCGCACTATGCCAATGCGGCCAGTGATGTGGAGTTCCGTATGCCTTTCGGTTTCAAGGAAGTGGAAGGTATCCATAGCCGTACGAATTTTGATTTGAGCCAACATGCCAAGTATTCGGGCAAGAAGATAGAATATTTCGACCCCGAAACGAACGAAAGCTATACGCCGTACGTCATCGAGACTTCTATCGGAGTGGACCGCATGTTCCTTTCCATCATGTGCCACAGCTATGAGGAAGAGAAACTGGAAAACGGGGAAACTCGCGTGGTGCTCAAGTTACCGGAGGCATTGGCGCCGGTAAAACTGGCCGTCATGCCGTTGGTAAAGAAAGACGGTCTGCCGGAGAAAGCGCACGAAATCATCAGCAACCTACGTTTCCATTTCAACTGCAAATACGATGAGAAAGATTCTATCGGCAAACGTTACCGCCGTCAGGATGCCATCGGTACGCCGTATTGCGTGACAGTGGATTACGATACGTTGAAAGACAATACCGTGACGTTGCGTCACCGCGACACGATGGAGCAGAAGAGGGTGAACATTGCCGACTTGCAAGGTATCATCGAAGACCGTGTGAGCATCACTTCGTTGCTGAAAAAGATTATGTAACCCTGCCTAAAAAAGACAGACATTAATGAAAAAAGGTTTATTGTATCTGGCAGTCGTCATCTTCTCCGTATGTACCTTGGGGGCTTGCAAGGAGGAAGACGATACGTATGATGCTTATGCGAATTGGCCTGCCCGTAATGCCGAGTATTTTGCTCAAATCGCTGCCGAAGCCCGTGATTCCATTGCCCGGGCAAAGGGACAGTATGGCGAACGTTGGGAAGAACATTGCAACTGGCGTATGTTCAAATCGACGACCAAGTCGCAGAATGCGGCCGGGGCGTTGACCGATTCGATTTGTGTATATATTGAACAGCGGGGACGGAAAGTCCGACATGGTCCGACACGGTCCGTGTCAATTATCGGGGCTATCTGATGCCTACCCAAAATGTGGTAAACGGAGAATGGGTGGAAGAGCGTAAGGTGTTCTCCCAGTCCTTCATGGGCGAACTGGACAATCAGATTGCCGTGCCGGCCAAGATGGGAGTGTCGAGTGCCGTAGCCGGATTTGCCACGGCTTTGCAATACATGCACAAAGGTGATGTCTGGTGGGTATATATACCGTCTGAACTGGCTTACGGAAGCCAGTCTGCAGGTTCGGTGCTACCTTATTCCACGTTGACGTTTTATGCCAATCTGGTAGAGTATTACGAACCGGGAGAGGACGTTCCGGACTGGAAATAAGACGTAACAGGAATATAAATTTTATATGGATATGTGAAAATGAATGGCACGGCAGGTTTGTAGCTGTCGTGCCATTCGTTTGGGATAGATAATGCTGTTTTATTTATTCCACGGGCATACCGTATGCGGTGAGCTCATAGACACCATCGGCCCAGGTGGCCGGATTATTGTTATGCACATTGATGATTCTCAGTACCGTTAACCTGAGGTATCTGTAAACAGACGAGTCCGTGACGGGGAGTATCTGGAAACCTACTAGCCAGTTGTCCGTTCCGTCTACCAAGGTTTGAAAGTGTTCGCCGTCTACACTCCCTTCGATCGTGTATTTATATGCCGTTTCCGAGCCGTTGACCAATTTGGTTGACAAGTTGAGCTCCGATATCTTGGCCTTTTTCTGCATATCTATGGTCAGGACGTACGGGTACGTACTGTTCTGGAAGTAAACGGAAGAATTCATGTCGGCTCCGTCCGTGATACAGGATGCCGTATGAAGATTGGCACCAACCGTGGTGGTAGAGACCGGTGCGTTAAGCGTAAGGTTCCTGCCGTTTTGTACGGGGACAATGCCGTATGAGTCATGAAATTCGATATAACGGTAATAATCCATGGAAGCATAGCCTTTATTGAACTTAGCTACGGATATTCTCGGGAAATTCCCGTCCGGATCTTTATGGTGGTACTGGGCGCCCCAATGGTAACTCCACACGCCGAATGTTTCGTGGTTTGTGCCTCTTCTTTGGATATTGTTGAACTGTGCCCCGAAAGTAGAGTTGTTACCGATTTCCCGTAATGAAGTCCATACCCCACCCAAATTTTCCGCCGAGGCATACATGGCCTGGCTGGGATACCATCCGGACGCTTTGGAACTGAAGAAATAGTATTCTCCGTCTTTTTTGATGATGGATGGGGTCTCGCGGTGTTGCCCTTTACATATCGTATTGACCAGTTCTAATGGTTTGGTCCATGTCTCGTCCAGTTTGTAGATGTGGATATCGCTGTTCATATTGGTGGCAGACAAGAGGTATCCGCTACCGTCGTCATCCACGAATAACGATTGGTCTCTGGAATCGTAACCTAAGGGGCGTTCCATCGTGCCGACCTCGATACCGCCTTTCGGGGTTATCTGCGCCAAAAATATTTTAGCTGCGGTATATCCGCCTTGGTCTTCATAATGGGCGGACAATACGACTTTACGGGTCTTTTCGTTGTAACGGAATCCTATACCCTCGAAATTTACATTGGGATAGAAAGCTATCTCGCGTGGAGTGTTCCAACTTCCTTCCTTTCCTGTCGTGGAATAAGATTCTGACAGCAACCAACCGTCTTTTTCCTGTCCATCTACAGTTTTCTTCTTCCGTTCCAGCCGGTAAGAGAAATAAAGGTCTCCTATTTTCATCCCGGAGATGCCACCTTCTCTATTTTTCAGATATTGACCGTTGCGGTTGTCGTACACGTCGCAATCTTGTGAAGGGCTGAAAGGCATGGCCGACTGCGATTCCGATGTGGCTATCTTTCGACCCTCTTTGTAGCCTTCTACATGATAGGTATAATTTTCCCCTAAAGACAACCCGTAATCATCGTAGGTGTCTCCCTGGGTCTTCCCAATCAAGGTTCCGTTTCGAAATATTTTGTACACGTCTGCGTCATTTCTTTGCATCCAGTTGATTTTTACGTTCTTCACTTCGTTTTCGCCGATTAACTTGAATGGGGTGGCAGTGACGGCCCATGTACTGATGGCAAAATCTGCCGAGACTATTTTACTGGCGCCTTCCGCATTGTAAGCAATGGCGTTGACTTTTGTCGTTTTGTCGATCGTGAACGGAGCAATATATTTATGGCTGTTTTTGTCCGGTTGGCTGCCATCGAGCGTATAGTAAATTTCGGCAGAAGGGTCCTTGTGTTTTAATTCTACGGTTCGGCTATCCCACGAACCGCCGTCCCAGGAAATGATGGGTGTTTCTAAGTTGGCACTGATTTGCTCTACGGAAATCAGGCTGATATTGCCGTTTTCCCATTCCTTTCCACCAATCTTGTTGCTTTCGTAGGTGAAAGTTGTGGGGTGCGTCAATTTCAGATCGTGAGTTACCCATACGGCTGGGTGTATCTTGTCTTCGGATACGTTGGTAGACAGTTGTTTGGTGTTGACAATCTTTTGATCTACTCTGAGATAACTGGTGAAGTTTAATTTGATAATCGGAACGTGTGCGACTCTGATTCTGTATACTCCCGGTTGTAAGGTCAGTTTGTAGGTCAGTCCTTCGTCTTTATCTTTACCGTCGCTGAGGAATGAGGTCGCCCAGTCATCCCCATTTCCGGCTGTGACATATACCTTCTGGTCCTCATATTGTTCGCGTTCCACATATCCCCATTGGTCAGTGCCCGAATGGAATTTACGGTCCGGGGCATCATTCAGTAAAGCCTCGCCACGCAGGGACTTGGCTGCTTCGAATATTTGGGAGGAATGAGGGGCAACACGTCCTGCGTCAATAAGGTAAACCAAATTCTCCGGCAAAGTCCATACGGCGGCAGTTACTGGTATTTTTGTACCTTTTCGGTCTGCTTCGCCTTTTACAACCGTCTTGTCGAATGGAGTATTGAACTGGTTCTTATTGGTTTTGTCCCATTTTACCGGCAGGCTGTCCGAACCGAGTTGAATGCTTGATGGCAATGCGGGAAGTTGGTTGACCACAGTACCTATGACCACGGTTTCTCCCTTGGTGTCATCGGGGGAGGCCATACCCTGTAAAGGGGGACATAACAGGAACGTTCCTATAATATAGTTCCTCATCCATGATTTTTTGAGTGTCATTTGATAAATATTTAACGGTTTGTAATTTGATTGCTTGTCTCTTTAAAGAAAGTAAGTGCGAGGCCGTCACGGATACGCACTTAACAACATTAACCTAATTTCAAGTGTTTTTATCGAATAGTTTAAGATGCCCTGTATGAATATTTGTCTGAATCGAAGTAAACTCCGAAATAGTGAGGTTCTCCGTTTTCCGTGAGGTATAAAGGAGTTCCCTCGAAAGTATTATTGCCCGAAACAGAGATGAACTTCTGGTCCTGCATGCTTAGTATGCGATAGAATCCGTCTGCTTGTCGGATGAATTTCCACTTTTGACTGTTGCCGTCTGTTGCTTCGGCATTCAGGCGTAAGGAACCGAACGTGTTGGTCAGGAGCTTGCCGCTTTTGGTGTCTTTCAACTTATACACGTCCGGAGTTTCGGTTTGCAAGAATACGAAGTTCAGGTTGATTTCGTCGTTGTCGTCAGCTAGGGTGAAACCGTTCGCAGGTTTGGACACGAGCCGGTCTGCCTGTTGTTCCAATAAGGCGTAAGTGTTTCCCGGCACGATTTCCGCAGCTTGTTTATAGCGGTACATTTTGTCGAAGATACTCAAGTCCCATTGGTCGTACCAGCGGACGACAGGATAACCCGAACGCATACTGACCGGTAACCAGACATGAGTGGAATGTTCCACATCGTTGGGATTCCAACGATCGCCCATATAGATGAATGCATCTTTTTTACCTTCCACCTGGAAGACGTAACACGGTTGCGTACGGTAACTTATTTGTTTCATCTTGTCGATGGCAAAATTGCCGTTGCGTTGCCATTCGCCCATGAGGTTGTCCGTGTAGGCGCGCCGTCCCGGGTTGGGGGCCCAGCCGGTGCAACCCGAAAACAGACCGAAATACCGGTTGTTCCATTTGAAGACGGCTGCCGCTTCGCATTTCTGCCCTTTCAACACTTGCTGATTTGTGCCTTCCGGCTCCAGATAGTCTTCACGCAGGAGGGCGATGTTCGTGTTGGTGTTCATTTCGGTGGAACAGATATGGTAAGCTTTTCCGTCGCTGTCCACGAACAATGTTTGGTCGCGCGATTCGTTTCCGTTCGGTCTGAACGTCTTGTAGAGCGTGTAAGGACCGGTGATTCGGTCGCTCGTGGCTACGCATACCCGTGCGGCACCATAGTCGCTGCTCGATTTTTCCCAATGGCTCCACATCACCCACTTTTGGGTCTTCGGGTTGTATATGACTTTCGGGCGTTCAAAGAGGCGGCCTTGTGAGATGTCGTTCAAGTCTTCACGGGGTTGGCCGTCGGTTTTCAATGCCAGTCCGATACGTTTCCAGTTGTAGAGGTCTGTGGAAGAATAGCAACTGACACCGTTCGATTCGAATTTCGTACGATCCTCGCCAAACCAATAGTATGTGCCATTGTGGAACACTACGCAGCCTCCGTGGGCATTGATGGGGGCGTTTTCAGTGTCGTTCCATACTTCGCCCGGATGGAATTGGGCAAGTTGTGCCGGACAGTGGGTATGCCATGTCCACAAAGCAACGATGAACAAAAACAGTTTCTTCATGCTTCGTTTGCGGGTTAGTTGATATTTACCGTAATTTCAGGAGATGCCGGAGCGTATGCCCTGGTGGTATCGAATGTGAAGTATTCCACCTTGGCATTATGGTTGGTGAAGCCGATTTTGGGCGTATATTGGCGTGATACTCCGGTCAGTTTTACGTTGTCTATCTCGAACGGGCTTCTGTGTTCGCCCCATTTTCCGGATTCGGTCTGGAAGACGACACGGATTTGACGGCAATCGGGAGAGGTGGTATAGTCCAGAGAGTAAGTCTCCCATGAATCGCTGGCAATTTCCACCTTGGTTTTTTTCTCACGGTCTTGCATTTCTTCAATAAACATAGTGGCGGCTAAGGTCCCCTCTTTTTCCCGGATTCCGCCTTTGGCCAGTGCCGTGAGCGTGTAGGTTTCATTCGGCGCCACGTCGACAATTTGGTTGATATTGCCGTTGCCCCAACCGTTGGCCCACATATAGGGAGCTATTTTGGCGATGTGATTGTCCACGTCGACCGTGTTGTCTATTTCTTCCGGGAGGATAAACTGTTGGCAGCACCAATAGTCGTGTATGTCTATATACCAGCCTTCTATGCTTTTGGCCACGTCTTCTGCATTTTTAATACCGAAAACTTCGAATTCCCCTTCGAATCCCGGATTCTTCAGCAGGTTTTCCTTTAGTTCTCCATTGCCGGTGGCAAAGTCGGGTTGCAATCCGTAGTCGTGCAGACGTACTGTGTCCACGGCTATGCCGTCGCGATAGAAGAACGCACGGTTGTCCGGCATTACGGCAATTCTATAGGTATGTGCTTTACCATCGTTGTTGTAGAATTTGCCTCGTCCTCCGGTTACGTTGGTCGACGGGTTTGTGAAACCGTCCGCTTTGGAAGTAGAATGGAATAAACCGAAAGCGGTGGAAGAGACATAACTTTTAAAGCCGTTGCCTTGGGAGTCGATGGCGAAAGGATAAAATTCATCTCCATCCGTAGGTGTCGCCACCTTGAATTCTATCGTGTATCCGTCGGCAGACGGATTGAATGCTTTTTCAAAAGTTTCCTCTTCGCCTCCTTGGTAGGTGGGAGTGGCGGATAAGTCTTTGACAGGGAGTGCTTTTCCGGCTCCTTTGACAGCGACATAATAACGGGTGTCACCGCTGCGAAGGATTACCTTCCCTGTGGTTTGTTGTTTGGAACTTATCAGTTTCACGGTCACTGTACCCTTGCTGTTAGGAGAAAGTTCGCGGGGAGAAACCTCAAATCCGTTTGTTGCAGAAATCAGGATGGGTTCGTCCGAATGCAGATTTCTGGAATCTACGGTGAACGACGCTGTCTCTCCATATCCGTGAATGGCGATTTCTGACGGGGCGGCTGTGGCGTTCTTTTTCGACTTGGCATTGAGCGTAAGCGGGCAGTACACCATGGTCATTCCTACTACAGCAGCTATGACTTTTACATAATTTCTTTTCATATTCTATTTTTTTAATCATACATATACAACATCTGGTAAAGCATTATTCTGAAAACATCTTTTATACCTGGCAAAACTTTACCTGTTTCTTTCACTCTTGCTTTTTTCTGATGCAAAATTCATAAAAAATAAAATGAGTAAGGGACGATTTTTATTCAGATTAGGACAAAATTCAATCTAATATCGTCTGAGGAAGATTATAGTTCAATAAAGGCAAAAATGGTTCACTCATGTGGGGTGAAAACCGTGCTCCTCATAGTCGAAAATCAGTTGCCGCAGATTGAAAAATCGTTTGGCTGAGAACGAAAAATCGTTTGGCGCAGAAAATAAAAGGAGAAAAAAGAACTGTGAAAGACAGCATATAGCTATATTTTATTATTTTTGCATGCGAAAAAACAGATTGATTGGACACCATGAAAAAAAGGAGTGTAGTTTTTCTCATTTCGTTTTTACTGTATACGGCTTGGGCTTGCGGGAGTTTATTGGATAAGATTTCAGTGAAACCGTTTCCTTTGTTGGGACAGTTGCCTTCCAATAAGGTGTATTGTATGTATCAGGATCAGGAAGGAGTACTTTGGTTGGGCACTACCGACGGGTTGTGCCGCTACGATGGCTACGGGCTTCATGTCTTTCGCTCTTCTCCAATGTATCCTACACTTTTGCCTCATAACGACATCCGGGAAATTACCGAAACACGGGATGGGAAAATTCTCATCGGTACGCAGAAAGGAATGTGTGCGTGGGATAAGAGGGCCAATCGGTTCATTTCTTTTACGGATTCTTTGTTGACGAATTATGAGATACGCTCCATCGTGACCGACGATGAAGGGTATATTTGGGTCGGTTCATATAAGAATTTGGTGCGGATTAGTCCGGATTTGTCCGAGGTCAAGTCTTACGATTCAAGCCTTCCCGTGACCAGCGTGAACATGGTATATAAAGATGGGGCCGGTACGGTTTGGGTCGGTTTCTGGCAAAGCGGGTTGTACCGTTATAACCGGACGACGGACCGTTTCGAGCGTATGCCCCGATTGGGGTTATACGACAATCCTTTTCGTATGTTGCAAGACAAGCAAGGAAGGTATTGGCTTTCTACATGGGGAGAAGGGCTGTTCAGGATGGAGGTGGACGACAAGAATGCCATTCATTATGTCAGCGAGTCTCTGTCGGGCGAGAACGAAGACGAAGTTCAGAATTTGAAGTATGCTTTTTGTTTGTTCGAAGACAGCCACTGGGGATATTTGTGGATGCTCGGTTATTATGGTTTGACCATCGCCCGGATTGAAGACGGGCATTTGGTGGCTATACCGTCGGACAAGTTGGCCACCCAGACGAATAATCTGTTTAATCGGATTTGTGCCGATAGAGAGGGGAATATCTGGATTTCTGCAGCCGGGGACGGAGCTTATCAGTTGATTGTCAATGACAGCCGAATCTCTAATTACTCTTTGCCTGTATGGCAAGACAAAACGGGAAGGCTTAGTCCTATCGTCCGGGGGATATTCAAGAATAACGCGGAGCTGTTTTGGATTAATTACGACCGTATCGGTTTGGGGTGGTATAACCCCGTCGATAATACTCTGTTTTTTTGCCGTGACCTGGAGTCTACGGATGATTTAGGGGATTTGGGAGATATTTCTACGTTCTTTTCACCTTCTTCGCAGAAAGAAGAGGTTTGGGTGGGAGCTAAATTTGCACCTAAAATTTATGTATTTTTAACACGAGGGGGGGGG
>OHTX01000180.1_pt1:2500-13637 | contig 13637 bp, 10 predicted proteins | sample 1579151 | NCBI WGS metagenome assembly OHTX01 (sample SAMEA3879523, study PRJEB24766) | human gut metagenome | biome: human-associated habitat; feature: feces | place: USA | collected 1985/1987 | reverse complement strand
CTGTATGGCCGTACAGCTCCCGAGCGGCGACGTACGTAACGCACTCAACCTGCAAGCTCATCCGGAAAACTTAGGCAAGGAAGTCATGCTCTATGGCACCATGGAGAAGTACTTCGGCAGCGCCGGGGTGAAAACCGTTACTGCCGCCATCCTTGACGGACAGGAGATAGGTGATGTCCCTGAAGAGCCGGGAGACGCCATCTTCAGTGAAACGTTCGCAGAGGGTATGGGTGAATTTACAATTAACAACGTCAACGTACCGTCTGAAATGGGTAGCGAAGTGTGGACCTTCGACAGTTACAAATACATGAAAGCCACATCGTACATCAACAGTGTAAACTATGCCGCCGAAAGTTGGTTGGTATCTCCTGCTATCAACTTGACGCAAGCTTCGGCTGCCACTTTGACTTTTGATTATTGTGCCCGTTATTTCAACGACTTGGAAAACAACATGACCGTATGGATTACGGAAGCATCCAATGAAAACTGGCAAAAACTTCCTGTAGAAATCAAAGATTGCAGTGATTGGAACTTTGTTGATTCTAAAGACATCGACCTGAACGCCTACAAAGGCAAGAGCATCAAGCTTGCTTTCGTCTACAACTGCACGGACAAAGCCGGTACATTTGAATTGAAAAATATTCTGGTTGAAGAGCGTAATGCCCAAGCCGACCAACCCATCACAGGAGAAAACCTCCTCAAAAACGGTGGCTTTGAAACTTGGGAAAACGGTGTGGCCACAGGTTGGAAGTCAAGCAACAGTGCAGGAAATGCCACCGTTACCCAATCTACCGACGCCCATGCAGGAAGTTATTCAGCCATGATAGAAGGATCAACCGATGCGAACAAGCGTCTGGGCAGCACGGAAATAACCTTGAAAGCCGGCACGTATGCTATCAAAGCCTACTTCAAAGCCGTAGATGCCAACGCCAGCATACGTTTAGGCTACGCTGTAAACGAAGCTGACGGAAGCATTGCCGGAGGAGATAGTTACAAATATGGAGCATACGTTAATGACATTACCAAAGATACATGGGTAGAAGCCACCCACGAATTCACATTGGAGGCAAATACCACAGTAAACTTGGTGGTCATGGTCGGCAAGAATCCTGGACAAAGCGTCCTCATAGACGATTTCTCCTTGCAAACTAACGACGGGGGAATCATCGAAGGAGGCAATCCGGAACAACCGGAAGAACCGGGAGATGCCATCCTCTCTGAAACCTTCGCCAACGGCTTCGGCGTGTTCACCCCACAAGACATAACCGGCACACAAGCATGGTATGCAGACACCCAATACCACTACGTAAAAATGTCGGCTTACCAACAAGGCAGCACTTACGACAACGAAGACTGGTTGGTTTCTCCGGCTGTCGACTTGAGCAAATCTCGCACATTGGCCTTTGAACAGGCTTTCGGCCCGGCCAACAAAGACATGAGCAATGCCGCAGAGATTTACACCTTGTGGGTTTCTGACAACTATTCCGGCGATGTGGCTACAGCCACATGGACACAAGTTGCCATCGAATATCCTTCTGAATCGGGTTGGACTTTCGTGCCGACATCCGTCACCCTTCCGGCTACCGGAAAAAATGCACATTTCGCTTTCAAATACAAGAATACAGCGAGTGATGCAACCCTGACTTGGGAAATCAAAAACCTGACCGTGAAATAAAGATTGGCGAACTATCATAGAACATAATAACAGAATAAGGATACGCCTGCACGGGCGTGTCCTTATTTGTATACAAGATTCATCCGTATGAAGAAAAAGACTTTATTCCTCTGCCTTTTGGCTCTATCGTCCACCTTTACCGCCTGCAACGACGACTCTTCCGATGGAGCCTCGGGCGACACCACGAACCAAAACGCCAACCCTTCGGTCATCCCCAATGCAGCCAATCTCGAGATGCCGAGGTTGGACGACCAGACAGGCGACATTTATTCCCATTACGTGACCTACAATGGTACGCGAGTATTGAACTACACCGTAGATTGGCATAAAGAAAAAAAGCATTCACGTTGGGTGGCTTTCATTTTTACCAATACAACGGCGGGCACTTCCTGGAACCGCAACAACTGGAAAGGCACAGAATGGAACGGCACCGTATGGGAGGGGGATCCCTTCCAAGCCGACCCGGATATTCCGGCCGGAGAGCGCACGGAACTGGAAGACTACCGGGGAAGCGGCTACAACCGGGGGCACCTTTGCGCCTCGGCCGACCGGCTGTTCTCCAAAGATGCCAACGGGCAAACCTTTTACCTGTCTAACATGAGTCCGCAAATGGGACGGTTCAACCAGGACGACTGGGTGGACTTGGAAGGTCAGGTACAAAACTGGGGGCGCAACAGTTCCTTTCGTGACACGCTCTTCGTCGTGAAAGGCGGCACGATTCTCGACGGCCAGATTAAAGCATACACCCGAAGCGGAATGCCCGTCCCGAAGTATTATTTCATGGCCTTGCTTTGCAAGAAATACGCAGGTGGACAAAACACTTACAAGGCCATCGGATTTTGGGTGGAACACAAGTCGTATGGCGGTAACCCCGACCTGCGTAGTTGGGCCGTAAGCATCGACGAACTGGAAGAGAAAACGGGCATCGACTTCTTCTGCAACCTGCCCGATCGGATAGAGACACCTGTAGAACAAACTTATAATATAGAAAGTTGGAACGGATTATAGCCGAAAATATTCCGCAGAAAGTTTGGTGGTTCTGAATAAAAGGCTTAACTTTGCACCTCGTAAATCAGACCATTACACATATAGTTACCAACTATAAGTTGAACTGACAAAAAATTATAAGACAATGAAGAAAGATATCCATCCTGAGAATTATCGTCCCGTAGTGTTCAAAGACATGAGCAACGGCGACATGTTCCTTTCACGTTCTACTTGCAAAACGAGCGAGACCATAGAATTTGAAGGCGAAACCTATCCGGTAGTGAAAATTGAAATTTCCAGTAGCTCTCACCCTTTCTACACAGGCAAGAGCAAGTTGGTGGACACGGCAGGTCGCGTAGACAAGTTCATGAGCCGCTACGGAAAGAGCCGCAAATAAATCGGGATTCCATATTTTATCGAAAAGATAAAAAACGGTGTGGTGACAACAGTTTCCACACCGTTTTCTTTTGCACAAAAAGGAGACACACCGCAGAATGAAGTCGCATTTTTTCGCCATTTCCTACCCCTGAGGAATAGGCTTCAAAAGACCGTGATTCCATTCTGCGCCAAATGAAAAATCAATCACAGCAGAACGAAAAATCAATCACAGCAGAACGAAAAATCAATCACAGCCAAACAATTTTCCGTTTGGCGCAGATTTTTCCTAAAAGATATAATCAGCTAAAATACAATATTTTAATCTTCAACTCGTACAAACCGCTTACCTTGCCACCCATACACGACAGGACGTAAAACTTTCTTCATACGCTCCGCCTCATCCTTATCCACCTCGCCGGGCTGCAAAACAAAAGTCAGCCGCATATCGTCCGGTTGCAGGGAAGCCGTCACAAAGCGCATGTCCTGCAAATGCTGCAGACGTGCCACTTCCTCCTTGTCCACCGAATCGTTCGTTTCCCAAAAATCGGCATACACCGGACGGGACATCCATTTCTCTTCGGGCAATGTTTCCCAATCCGGTGTGTAAAGGGCTACCTTCGTCTCTGCCATCGGTCCGGAATAAGTACGTGCCACACAAATATAATACAACGTGTCCTCCGACGGCAAAAGCTTCATCTCCACCCGGCAATTCTTTGTCAGCTGCAATTCGAGATAGTCCACCGTGAGAGCTTTCAGTTCCGTGTCGCCATCGAACCGGTTGTGCACTTTGGCGGCCATGGTGTTCTCGATGAAGTCGATACAATCCAAACGGTTATTTTTCGTCATGATGCCCAACACGCTGTCGGGCATGGCGGCAAACACGTCGCGCATCTTCTGTGCCTGAAGAGCCTGGCCCAATGCCAACGTTATGACAAGAGGTAAAAAACGTTTCATATATCCATTTTATTTTACGGGCACAAACTTAGTCATTTTTATCGACATTCCGCGCCTCGCACCTTATTAATAACATCTCTTCACGTTAACGGGAACCCAAATAAAGGAACACCATCCCGAGCAAGACCAACACCAAGTCCACGGCCTTGCTCTGCAAGTTCTTCTCGCGGAAAACCATGGCTCCGAAAAGGAACGAAACGATTACACTGCCGCGGCGTACCATGGAGACAATGGAAATCATGGCACCGTCCAGGCTGAGTGCATAAAAGTAAACGAAGTCTGCCGCCGACAGGAAGAGCGAAATCGGAAGGATGCACCAATCCCACCGGAAAGGCGTGGTCTGCTTCCTGCGCGGCCACCATAACAGAAGCATCATGACGCCCATCATCGCCAACTGGTAGAGATTATAATAACTCTGCACCACCATGCGGTCCAACCCCACTCCCCCATTCTCCGGCGAGGCCATCAGATATTTGTCGTACAAGCCGCTCACGGCTCCGAGCACACTGGCCAAGACGATGAAATAAATCCACTTGTCATGCCGGAAGTCGATGCCTTCTTTCTTGCCGCTCCGGCTCAACATGAAGAACGACAGCACAGCCAAGGCCACACCCGCCCACTGATAAAGGTTCAACCGCTCGCCGAAGACCAACAGCGCACCGACGAGCACCATGACGGGGCGTGTGGCATTGATGGGCCCCACTATCGTCAACGGCAAATGCTTCATGCCGAAATAACCGAATATCCATGAAGAAAGCACGATGCAGGACTTCAACAGGATGTACTTCTGCGCCCCCCAGTCGGTCGGGGGGATATAAAACAAGCTACCGGTGTCCGTCATTCCCCATGCCGAACCGAGAATGAACGGCAGGAAGATAAGGCTGCAAAACAATGTATTGAGAAACAAGACGGGAATCACAGCATTGCCTCTCAACGACTTTTTCTTGAACACATCGTAAAAGCCCAACAGGGCGGCGGAAGTAAACGCCAGAATCAACCACATATATCTCTTTCTTTTCCGTTTCTACTCTATACCATGAAACATTTGTCCGGATAGGCCACATCCACCAAGAAGAGGGCGTTCCCCGGCATGGACTCTCCCGCACGGCAACGGTCTTTTCCTTCTATCACCGCCCGAAAGCCTTCCGGCGTAAGCTTGCCCCGCCCCACTTCGACGAGCGTACCGACGATGGCACGCACCATGTTGCGCAAAAAACGATCCGCCTGGATTTCAAAACGCCATTCGCCTGGCGCAAGCTCCGTCCAACGGGCTTGCATGATACGGCAGTTGTTGGTCTTCGTATCGGTATTCACTTTGCTGAAACTGGTGAAATCGGTATAATCGAACAATGCAGCAGCAGCTTCGTTCATCTTCCCAAAATCAAGCATCTGGTACAGACGGCAGGAATAAGCCCGCAAGAACGGGGACTTGCCGAAATGCAGGTAATAATGGTAGGTGCGCGACAAGGCATCGAAACGGGCATGTGCATCGGCTGCCACAGGCACCGTCTTGTAAATGGAGATATCCGGCGGCAACAGGCGGTTGAGCTTGTCCGTCAGCCACCTTCCGTCAATCCGTCGCACAGGGTCATCGGCATACTCGAAATCGAAATGAGCCACCATCATCCGGGCGTGTACTCCGGTATCCGTCCGTCCCGCTCCTGTGATGGACACGGGCTGCCGCAAGAGGGTGGCCAAGGCTTTCTGCAACACCTCTTGCACACTGATACCGTTGGGCTGAATCTGCCAACCGTGGTAACTCGTGCCGTCATAGGCCAAATATAAAAAATATCTTTGCATCCGTCTGATTTGTAAACGGATGCAAAGATAATGCTTTTATTTAGATTCTCACCGGTTTTTCCTTACTACCTATATCGTAACACCATAGGCTTTTTACACTATAAGTCCAAATAAAAGAAGTGGGAATCATCGTAAGGATAGTCATACTCAACCGGAAGTTCTTCTTTTTCTATTCTCCTGAAACCGGCCTTCTCGTAAAACAAATGCGCCCTATCCGTATTTTTGGGTGTATCGAGAATTATCCTTGAAAAACCATGTAGTTTCGCAAACTCCAAAAACACACCGTACAACTGCTGTCCGAGGTTATGCGGTTTCCCCCTATACGGTTCGTACACAAAGAATTTTTTCAATATACATAAGCCGTTTCCCTTATTCATCAAACCGATAGTCCCAGCGACCTTTCCGTTTTCCTTTGCCACCCAAAAATTACCTCCGTCATAGATATATTCTTCTTCGATATGAAGTAAATCCGACTGGTCTTCGACACCCACCAACGGACGGGTACCGTCATTCTGGCAATGTAACACAAGGGCTATGACGCTTTCTTTATCGCACGTTGAATATGTTCCTATTTCTATCATCTTTATTGTTTAAAGGCATACCTATATACTTTCAGATTTGCTTGTATTGCGGGAACAAGTCACAAAACCCTCGCTTGTTAAATTGATAGTACATTTCGATATGTTCCGGCGTATCGTTTTCAAGCAATAGAAGAAGTTCTTTGGCAAATTCAAGCGTTGCAGAACCATTGGCTGTTACAATCCTGTTATCACTGACTGCCGACGTATGGACGTAACCTTCGAAATGGGTATAATGGTCTCCTCCCCAAAGCTTAAGTTGTTCCAAACCATTCCCGGTGTGCCGGACATGATTAAGGAAACCACATTTAGCCATGAACGACGCGGCATTACATATCGCACCTACCACCTTGCCTGCCTCAATGGCCTTACTGACAATCGGTGCGACTTTCTCTGCAACCGGTGTAGTCCATCCGAAACCGCCAATCAGCACCAACGCCGCATAGTCTTCAGGCATCGTGTCAAACGAATAATCCGGTATGACTCGGAATCCGCCTATCGACTTTACCGGCTCTAAAGTCGGAGCCACAACTTTATTAACATATTTCGGGTTCTCTTTCAAGGCAAATTCGTCGGAAGCAATGGCTTCTGAGAGATATACCATCTCATGTGCCGCATAATCGGGCAAAAGGACATATAGGACTTCCTTATTCATATAGTCGTATTTTCGTTCAACAGTATTTCTGCAAAAGTACGAAAAATGCAGTTTATGCAGAGCGACAGGAGGCTCTTTTTACTCCTTTTCAGTGAAATAAAAACAGTGGCAGTTTATTTTTCCTCTTTCTCATGAGCCTTACACCCAAAAGAACAATACGTAACGAAACGCCATTTTAGCAGACTCGTTACGTATTGCTCCAATGTATCATGCCGGTATGCGTTTATTTCACAATATAATAATCCGGCCTCAAACCCTTCAGCGCATCTTTACGCTTAGCCTTACGTACCCAAATGCCGCCCAGGGTATACACATCCACCCACTCGTCGGGATTCTCCACCCGGATTTGCCGCACACCGTCGCCCGTACCGTAATCGCTCATCTGTATGTCGTCCACGTTGATTCGCTTCGAAGAGGTTCCCGTCACGCTGAACTTCAACCGCACAAGACCGTCTACGTCCAATTTGTAACCGTAACGTTTCCATTCTCCTTTGTTGAAAGCCAGATTATTTGCCACAGGCAGCCACGTCATCCCCCCATCCAAGGAATATTCCACACTGAGCTTCACGCCCATATCCTTCTCACCATACAGCCCGGCATAGAACCACAAAGAGTCGCAACCCTCCGTCTTGTCTTCCATCATCTCCAGTTCTGTCGTGACACCGGATTTGGCCTGCATACGCACGCTCCAATCACCGTTTTTCCTGTCGTCCGCCAAGTTGCCTATCAAGGTCTGCGCCATCCGCCACTGCGCGGCCACACACGTCACCTGGCCTTCCTTATAACTGTTTTTAAAACCGGTCTCAAAGGTCTCGAAAAACGCCTTTTTCTTATCAACTTCTCCCGAAAGGCTCACGATGATGTCTTCCGCCCCAGGAGTGGACAGCACCATTTCGCCTTCCGTCATCCCTTCCTCAGGCATTGCCCCCATGCGCACCATGAGACGTTGTTCCGTGCCTTCCACAGATGCCTTGGTACTCCATTCCTTACCGTCTGCACTCACTTCAAACGGAGCCTCTACCGTGGCTGTGGTCACATACTGGTCTACGCCTAAAGCCGTAACCGTCACTGTCTGCGGGGAAGAAACCCGTCCAGGCACAGACGTGAAATGCAATTCAGAAGCATCGGCCGTAAACACAGGCGTGACCTCCGGCATACGGACTTCCACCTCGTTGGAAACCATCGCCTCTCCGCCCTCTCCGTCCGGAAGACTTACCGTATAATAATAAGTCGTAGCGGGAAGCAGGCCTTCCACTGTGGCAGAAACGCCAGTCAACGTTTTGGGATAGCCTTCAAGCATCTGCTGTTGTCCACTCTCATCCTTCGTATAGACAGCCAACGTGTAATCCAATCCCTCTCCCATATCCATCCACGAAGCAGTAAATCGTTGGGCATTCACCGTACAAACCACATCACGGGCCGGATAGGCAGGAATACCGTCCACATACTCTACTCTCAGGGGATTCCGGTGCTCGAAACCGTCGCCTTTCAACAGGAGTACAGCCTCGTGCACCCCGGCTTCGGCAGTACGGCAACGTACCGTCAAAGTCACTCCCCGGACGATTTCGTCTTCCGTCAGTTGCGTCTTGTCCGCCTCAAAACCGGACTGTCCGAAATCTAAAGCCAGTCCTCCGGGTAAGTTACGCCCCCGAATGGTCAAACGCCCCTCCAATCCCTTGGACAAGGCTTGCAGCCCGAAGTCCACCGTCTCCCCTTCTCCGGGCACAAACAACTCGGGGCTCGTGGATGTGCGGTCGATATAAAAAGCATAATCCGTACTGTCTCCCCAAATATAAGAGGCCAACTGCGGATAATCCACAAAGGGATTACGATTTCCCTGAATACCGGACACGGCTTCGTTACGCTCACGTTCTACATCGTCCACAGGGTCGGCTTCGCTCCACGCTAACAATAGGTTGCTCACCCAAGGCCGCAAAGTCGGATAACGGTTTTTCTCTACCATCAACAAACCTTCTGTCGTCTGCCACAAATCAGCGTAATCTTCATAACAAGTAGCCATATAAAAGTAAGTACGTGCAAAATCTCCTTTCCATTCATCCGCCGGTTCCCACACAGTAATCAATGAATCCGTACGATAAGATGTGGATTTCCCGACGCGGGTCACCCCATTGTCGAAAGCGGGCGTTTCCGTGACCACTCCAATCGGGTTGTTGCTTTTCCTCCCGTTGGCCGTTCCGTCACTGGGAAACAGGTTAAACAAATCGCAGTAGGCGTTGTTCACAATATGTCCCCACCAACTGTTGGCAAAAGAATGCTCGATGTTCATGCCCTCCACAGCATTCAATCCGTTGAACTCACGAACGACGTTACTGTAACGGTCGCGCACCGTTCCGTCCGGCATACGGTCGGTCACGACAAAGCCCGACCAGGTATAGCCTTCGCCCTTACCACCATAGTCCAATACTCTCTCCGGCTGTATCAACTCATGAAGCGCGGTTTTCAACTCCGACTTCTTCAGCCCTTCCACCGGCCTGTAATAATCCTCCTGTCCGTAAGCCATCAGCCCACAGAACGCAAGACACCAAAATTCAAGTAATAACTTCCTCATACTTATGATATTTGCTCAAAAGCAAATATACAATAAAAAACAAAGAACAAGCATTATCCGGCATAAAAAATCATATAAAATCCTGTATCCGTTACAGTTCTTCGCTAAAGAAACCCAACGATTGTGATTATTCTGCAATACAAAGAAGGAATAAAAAACGTCCCAACCTAAACTCTATACAGAAAGTTTAGATTGGGGCATTTTCACGTTCGTTTATTATAAGGCTTATTCAGCCACGGGCTCCGTAGCTTCGGGAGCCTGGTCTATAAGTTCCATGAACTGGTCCAACTTCGGCGTAATGATGATTTGCGTCCGACGGTTACGCATCTTACCTTCCGGAGTGTCATTGGAAGCCACAGGATTATACTCACCCCGTCCGGCTGCCGTCAAACGCTTGGGATCCACCCCGTATGTATTTTGCAAAGCCTGAACCACAGAAGAAGCACGCAATGTACTCAAGTCCCAATTATTACGGATATTAGGCCGCGAAATAGGATCGGTATCCGTATTGCCCTCGATCAGCACTTCATACTCCTTGTAATCCATGATGATTTTGGCAATCTTGCTCAACGTCTCACCGGCACGCTCACTGATTTCATAACTACCCGACTTGTACAGCATATTGTCTGCTAAGGAAATATAGACTACGCCTTTCAACACCTGAATATCCACGTCTTTCATTTCCTCACGACTCAGCGAACGCGTCAAGTTGTTGGTCAGCACCATATTCAAGGAGTCAGACTTATCCTTTGCCTCCACCAACTGTTTGATGAATTTATTGGAAGCATTGATTTCGTCTACCAACTTCGAGATATTCACGTTACCTTGCGAATTCTGTTGGATACTCTTATCCAATGAGCCTTGCAAAGCTGCGTACGAAGCTTTCAACTCTTCATTCGCCTTCTGGGCTTCGGCCAAACGCTCTTCCAAACTCTTGGATTTCGTACCGCAAGCCACCAGTTTCATTTTCGTATCCTGGTACGACTTGTCCAATTTGTTATAGTCCGTCTGTAACTGCGCATACTGTTTCTTAGTCACACAACTCGAAAACACCAAAGTTCCCGAGAGGAAAGAAAACATAAGAAATGAACGATTCATATTGATTTGATTTTTTAGTATTAATTGCCCATAAAGATATCATGTTGCAAGTTAGTCATTTTTCTAAATTCAGCGAAACATTATTATATAAGAATAAGAAAATATCATATTTATTTAAGAAATAATGGTGGACCGCCCTCGCTTCAGCCCGCATACAAACAAATGTAAATTGGAACTCTTCCCTCTTCTCCGTAAGACACAATTTTACTTTATCTGCATAAAGCAACAACAGGGCTTTCGGATTGACACCCAAATACCGCAGAAGAATGGACTACTTCCAAGGACGGGCAAAGGGAACGGAAAAGGAAAAGAAGAAAGGGACGGAAAGTCTCGGCAAGAAACCTCAGAAGAAACTGCCTCAAAAGTTTTATATCCGGCTTTCGGGACGCTTCAGCCCGCATGCAAACGAAAATCCCCCGTGCTGACGGAATTGCTCCCTTACC
>OHTX01000176.1_pt1 | contig 14155 bp, 9 predicted proteins | sample 1579151 | NCBI WGS metagenome assembly OHTX01 (sample SAMEA3879523, study PRJEB24766) | human gut metagenome | biome: human-associated habitat; feature: feces | place: USA | collected 1985/1987 | reverse complement strand
TGGCTTGCAGATACATGAAGGAAATAAAGAATCCGGAAGTGATTTTGCCACAAATGGCAACCGAAGCAGATGCGCATGTATTCCATATTTTTACGATATTCACTCCCGGACGTGACAGGCTGCGTGAACATTTGGAGCATTATGGCGTGCAATCCCTGATACACTACCCTATCCCACCTCACCGGCAAGGCGCATTATCAGCGTACGCTTCGCTGTCATTGCCGGTGACGGAGCGTATTCATCATGAGGAATTGAGCTTGCCGATGTCTCCTTTATTGACAGATGAGGAAATCAATTCGGTGATAACCGCCGTAAATACTTTTAATGGATGAAAGTGACGCGGTTCACGATGGCTTTTTTTCCTTCTGCATTGGTGGAGATGATATTGTAGACTCCTGAAGAGACTCTTTTGCCGCTTTGGTTCCGTCCGTCCCAAGTGAACAGACCGCCGTTGGCACGACCGGAATACACCAACTGTCCCGTGACGGTAGTGATTTTGACTTCAGCATTGAGGGTAAGCCCGTCTACTGCGATAACTCCGTTGTAGTCCGGTTTTACGGGATTGGGATACACACGCACGTTGCTTTTATCCAATTCTGTGGCAGGAGTATTGGCATCGCTCATATACGATACGAGCCCTAAAAAGGTACCTATCATGACTTCTCCGGTTTGCGGATTGACAGCTATGCTCTGTATTTCATCGGATATGAGTGGAGAGTTGTCCGTAGTGAAATGCTGTAATATTTCCTGTCCGTCTGCACTTACCAGGTAAACACCGTCCGCAACCGTCCCTATCCATTTCCGGTTGGCTGCGTCAATGGCTATGCTACTGATATTAACACCGTTGAGCAAATAGTCGGCATAGTCCGTTCCGTCGTTACGGGCGATTTTGATTTGGGTAAACCTGAAGTCGTCGTTTTGGATGAAGTCGTCCGGGTCTTCTATGACGAAGAGTCCTTCGCTTGTACCCACCCATATCTGATTGTTGAGGTCTTGTGCAAAGCTATAGAAATAGTATGGAGCATACTCAACACCGTCTTGATTGGTGATATCTTTCCTTATTATATGTATATCATCTGATGTGTCTTCCAAAGTTCCGTGATAATCCAATACGAAAACACCAGCTTTGTTGGTGGAATTTCTTTTAGAGAGAACCCATAGTCTTCCTTTGTCATCGAAAAACATATCAGGAAGGTTGGGGGCTGTTTTAAGTTCTTCGTAATACAGTCTTGTCCAGGTATTGTCTTTTTTCAATATGGTCAAGACGGTGTCTACTTGACAATTCACCATCCATAGATTTCCTTCTGTGTCATATGTTAATGCATCGCAGCGTACATAGTTTTCTGGAGTAGATTGTACTGGTTGAAGTGTTCTCAGCAGACTGTTTGTGTAGTCGAACCGTTGTACGAATTTTAAGTCTTTGAATTCATAAAGTCCGTGTCCGGCAGAAGTTACAAAATGATGCGTTGGGTCATTCGGGTCTTGGGCTATGCTGGATATGTTGGTATAGGTCAATCCTGTTTGTTCCGTAATGTTGTCTTCAATGAAATTATACCATGTTCCGTTGTCGTAATACATGATAGTGCCTTCTCTGTTGATACTATTATAGTTCAAATCTCCGCCGGCAATGAGCAAACGATTGCCATTGTAGTGCATGTTGCAAAAATAGTCGCGGATGGGGCTGTTAGGCTGGATGGCAGATTGCGTGGCAGAGAGTGTCTTGCCTGAAAGAACATAAGGTTGCAATCCTTTTATGCCTTGGCTTGCCCAATATGTACCGTTGTTATAAACTAAATAATTGAATGGATTGTCTTGTTTGATTTCCTGTTTGTCTGTGACGTTGTTGAACAGATAAATATGGGAAGAGTTTCCGGTGAGCATGACGTCTTCGGAGCAAGAAAAAAATGAGTAGCCTCCTTTTACCAAGGCTGTGATTGTATAATATTGTTGGTCGATGGTGAATAACCCTGTACTCTTGTTATACCCAATCAGTTTACCTTTGAAGAATGTAAGTTCGTGGAAGAAGTTAGTGCTGGTGTGCTTCCAATTGTTTTTATCCAATAAGTTAAGGTTCAAGTCGCCTATGTTGAAACCGTTTTCCGAACAACAAAGGTAGATGTAATGTGCATTTGCCGTACAACTGTATACGTTCAAGTTTAAGTCGTATGTAGCTTCGAATTCTTCTTTATCCGTATTCACCACGACTATACCGAAGTTCGTGCATATATATGCTTTTTCGTTTACTACGGAAACATTATTGATGATGAGGTTAGAATAGTTTTTGTCTTTTAATTGCTTCATGTTGACCACCTCGTTGTCCGGATAGATTAAGTCTATGTTTCCGTTTTCATATACAAGAATAAGCTTTTGGCTTGCGTTGCTATATCTTATGAATTGTATTTTGGTGTCGTGCAATCCGTTAAGTCTATCGAACACGTAGACTTCCGTATCTTCGGTGTTGTAACTGAAAAGATTTCCATTACAAAGAGAATATACTTTATGTCCTACCGGTATATTATAAGTAGATATTTGCAATGCCGGATAAGCTTTCCAAGAACCGATAGCCTGTCCGAATGAAATGGTCGTATATATAAAGAATATAAACCATAAAATATATTTATTCATAAGATTTACTATTAAATTTATACTCCTTCTTTATTAACGGGATAATGCTGATAAATTGTGCTTTACGATGTTTTTTTCATTTGTCGATTTCATTCGACAATGGATATTTATAAGGCTTGAAAATTTTATCTTCATGTCTTCGTCTTATTAAGTTTCTTTTCAAAGTAAGGCCCTCTACCTACGAGAAAAGGCACATAAGAATTGATTAGTTTGATAGGTAAGCAGCAAATGATGATGGTTAATAGAGTCAATATTATATTGGTAGCATATCCTCCATACTCTATTATGCTTTTAAAATATAATTTAAAGCATCCAATGATGTAATTTTGCAGAGCTAAAATGATAATCGTATTTTTGCCAATAAAAGAAACGGCTTTGTCTATTTTCAGATGTGAGAAAGCCTTTATGAAAATGGTGTATATTGGCATTACTAAAAGGCCGCATATTACAATCTGTATGTTTTTGAATATCATATTGCTATAATTACCATATCGTATGCATACGAGTGTTATGCAAAAAGCAATGATGGCGCCTAAGATATGTTTTGATGTCAAAGATTGGATAAAATCCTTGTTCATGTTGGAAAAAGCATAAAAAGGAATATATAGCAATGCTGCCGACAAATTCCAAGGTAAATAAGAAGTCCATGGAATACAATGTAAAAGGGGACATATCGATACGATAATTATGACTATGGGTTTAGGAAATTGTCGAATGAGTAAATAATAGATTATTTGCATACTGAACAAGCAGCAAATAAACCAATATGGGGCAATAATGGTTACGGGGGTTCCATAAGCGAATTCCATTAAAGGCTTCCATAGCGGGATATCCAATTCATTTCCTCCTATCCAGTCTCGCCCAAAGAGTAACCATGAAATATAGAAAAATGTAAAAAAGGATGTATAGGGTATTAATAATTGTATGCTTCTGTGTTTTAGGAAATAACTGAGTGAATGGAATTTGTTTGTGTTGAAAAGAAATCCTGCTATCATGAAAAAAGCAGGCATTCTCAGTAAGGACAATAATTCTCCTACGTATCCGTCAGCGCGGTGAGGAATATGGTAGGATACAACCAAAAATATAGAGAAAAATTTGGCATAATCTACCCATGCATATCTGATTTTTGGAGAAGTATCATAGGATTTTATATTTGCTTTTTCCATTCTATACTTATTTATTTGGCAAATTCATTTTGTTGAGAATATAATCTGTGGATTTTTTAAGTCAATAATTATTCTTTCTTAGATAATCACAAAGGGCGGCTACTGCACGTGCGCGGTGGCTGATGCGGTTCTTGATGTCGCTACCCAATTCGGCGAATGTGGTTTCATAACCGTCGGGTTGAAAGATAGGATCGTAGCCGAATCCGGATTCTCCTCTTTTTTCTCTGGTAATTTGTCCCTTCACAATTCCTTCGAACTGCCTTTCTTCTCCTTTTTCTATTAACGAGATAATGGTGCGAAATTGTGCTTTTCGATCATTTTTTTCTTCCATTTCTTTCAGGAGTTTATTCATGTTGGCTTGAGAGTCATGTCCTTGTCCGTTGGCATAACGTGCGGAATACACGCCCGGTGCCCCTCCAAGGCTTTCTACTTCCAGTCCGGTATCATCGGCAAAACAATCTAACCCATAATGTTCGTATACGTACCGTGACTTTTGTCGGGCATTGCCTTCAAGAGTATCGGCTGTTTCGGGAATGTCGGCATGACAATGGATGTCGGCAAGACTTAATATTTCGATACTGTTACCTAAGATAGCTCTTATTTCTTCCAATTTATGAGCGTTGTTTGTGGCAAAAACAAGTCGTTTTTTCATGTTCCGTTATTTTATTTTCAATTTATCGAATCCTTCTCCATAGACACCTACTACATTACTTTGCGAAACAAAGGCTTTGGGGTCGATACGGTGAATGAGACGGAATATTTCTATACCTTCACGTCGTTTAGCCAAAACAACCAATACCTTCCTCGGTTCCTTGCTGTACCAGCCTTCTCCGTTAAGAATGGTGACTCCTCGGTCGAGTTGTTTGCCTATGGCTTCCGCTATCTCGTCATATTTGTTGGAAAAAATAAGAAACTGTACGGATTGGCGTGCACTGTTCATATAATAGTCCAACATAATCATGGAAATGATGAGTACGCAAAATCCGAATACTACTTTTTGCGATTCGTGAAATACAAAATAGCTGGAAGATACGATGGCAATATCGCAAAACATAAGTGCGCGTCCTAAACTGATGTCGCGGTATTTGTTGACAATGGCAGCTATGATATCAGTTCCTCCTGTACTACCATTACTTAAAAATACAATGGCAAGCCCTACTCCTTCGCAGCAGGCTCCAAGTACACAGGCCATAAAAGTCTGATCTCCTAGAATCATAGGAAGTTGTCCGCTTTCGTCAGACAAAAGTTTTTGGAAAAGGTCGAATTCGAATGTCAGGGCCAATGTACCTACAATCGTTTTTAAACAGAAACGGAAGCCTAAAATTTTGATGGCAGCGATAAGTAAGGCTGCGTTAACCAAGAAATAAGTATATTGTACAGGAAAACCTGTGGCATAGTATATGATAGCGGATACACCGGATAATCCACCGGTTGTAATTTGGTAAGGTAAGATAAAAGCGGTGAATCCTAACGCGTAAATAGTAAGTCCTATAAAAAGACTAATGTAATCTTTGGTTTCTTGCCAAATATCTTCTTTTGAGTATTTCATATTTATTGAATACAAAGATTTCTATATAAGAGACTACTTGAAAAACAAGTAGTCTCCAAAAGGTTTGACACTATTTTAATACTATATTTACGATGCGCTTCGGTACGATAATGACCTTGACGATTTGCCTGCCTTCCGTGTACTTTTGGGTTTGTTCGTCATTCAGTACCGTCTTTTCGATGGAAGCATTGTCGGCATCTGCGGGAAAATCCAGTGTGAAACGGGTTTTCCCGTTGAAGGAAATGCTCAGTTTCATGCTGTCTTCCGTCAGGTACTCTTCCTTCCATTCCGGCCATTCGGCATCGCATACGCTATTTGCTTCTCCCAGAGCATGCCACAATTCTTCTGCAATATGCGGAGCAAAGGGAGCCATGAGGATGACCAACGTGCGAAGAATGTCCCAGTTATGGCATTTTTGCTGAGAAAGTTCATTCACGCAAATCATAAATGCACTGATAGAGGTGTTATAAGAGAAAGCTTCGATGTCCGCGGTGACTTTCTTGATAAGCTTGTGCAACGATTTCAGTGCTTCCTTGCTGTCTTCCCCTTCTGTGGGCAGGAAATTACCGGTGCGGTCGTAGAACAAGGCCCAGAACTTCTTCAGGAAACGATGACAGCCGTCGATGCCGTTGGTGTCCCAAGGTTTGCTTTGTTCCACCGGACCGAGGAACATTTCATACAGGCGGAGCGTATCGGCTCCGAACTTCTCTACTATCATGTCCGGATTGACCACATTAAACATACTTTTGCTCATTTTTTCAATGGCCCATCCGCAAATGTATTTGCCGTCTTCCAGAATAAATTCCGCATCGTGATACTCCGGCCGCCAGTTACGGAAAGCTTCGATGTCCAACATGTCGCCCGATACGATATTGACATCCACATGCAGGGGCGTAGTGTCGTATTGGTCTTTCAGGTTTAGCGAGACGAACGTGTTGGTGTCTTTGATACGATACACAAAGTTACTCCGTCCCTGTATCATGCCTTGGTTGATGAGCTTTTGGAACGGTTCTTCTTTGCAACTGTAACCCAAGTCGTGCAGGAATTTGTTCCAAAAACGACTGTAAATCAGATGGCCGGTAGCGTGTTCCGTACCGCCCACGTATAAGTCTACGTTTTGCCAGTAAGCATCCACGTCCTTGTCTACCAGTGCATGGTCGTTTTTCGGGTCCATGTACCGGAGATAATAGGCAGAACTGCCTGCAAATCCCGGCATGGTGTTCAGTTCCAACGGGAAAACCGTTTGGTGGTCAATGCGTGAGTTTTCCGTCACGCAACGGTTCACGGTATCCCATGCCCATTTCGTGGCATGTCCCAATGGCGGTTCCCCGCTTTCCGTGGGGAGGAATTTGCTGACTTCCGGTAATTCCAACGGCAGGCAATCTTCGGGAATCATGTAAGGCATTTGGTCTTTGTAATATACAGGGAACGGTTCGCCCCAGTAGCGTTGGCGGCTGAAAATGGCATCGCGCAAGCGGTAGTTTACCTTTACCCTACCCAATCCATGCGTTTTGACATACTCTTTTGTGGCTGCAATGGCTTCCTTGACGGTCAGTCCGTTGAGCGAGAAATCAATATAGGGAGTAACTCCTGCGCGTGGCGAATTGGTTACGATTCCTTCTTTGGCATCGAAACTTTCTTCACTTACGTCGCAACCTTCCACCAACGGGATGATAGGCAAGTTGAAATGTTTGGCAAAGGCATAGTCACGGCTGTCATGTGCCGGTACGGCCATGATGGCTCCTGTCCCGTAGCCGGCCAATACGTAATCGCTTATCCAAATGGGGATGTTTTCGCCCGTGAAAGGGTTGACGGCATACGAACCCGAGAACACGCCGGTCACGCGGCGGTCGGCGATGCGTTCGCGTTCCGTACGTTTTTTGGTGGCATCGAGATAAGCTTCCACTTCTGCCTTCTGGGCTTCGGTCGTAACTTCCGGTACCCATTCGCTTTCGGGAGCCAATACCATGAACGTGACGCCGAACATGGTGTCGGCCCGTGTGGTAAAGATCGTGAATTCCTTATTGCTGTCTTTTATTTTAAATTGCACTTCCGTGCCTTCAGAGCGTCCTATCCAGTTGCGTTGCGTTTCTTTCAATGAATCCGTCCACTCCACCGTGTCCAATCCATCCAATAAGCGTTGGGCGTATGCACTGACACGCAAGCACCATTGGCGCATCTTTTTCTGAACGACGGGATAACCTCCACGTTCGCTCACGCCGTCCACTACCTCGTCGTTGGCCAGTACCGTACCGAGTTTCGGACACCAGTTCACCATCGTTTCGCCCAAATAGGCGATGCGGTAATTCATGAGCGTCTCCTGCTGTTTCTTTTCGTCCATGGCTTTCCATTCGTCGGCAGTGAACCGCAGTTCCTCGCTACAAGCCACGTTCAAGCCTTCCGTACCATTTTTATCAAATGCCTTCACCAGTTCTTCAATAGGGCGTGCTTGCTGCCTGTCATTGCAATAATAACTGTCGAACATCTTCTGGAAAGCCCATTGCGTCCAGTGGTAATAGGCCGGGTCGCAAGTACGTACTTCCCTATCCCAGTCGAAGCAAAAACCAATCTTGTCCAACTGTTCACGGTAGCGGTTGATATTGGCCGCCGTGGTAACGGCCGGGTGTTGTCCGGTTTGTATGGCATATTGCTCGGCCGGAAGTCCGTAAGCATCGTATCCCATGGGATTCAATACGTTAAATCCTTGTAGACGTTTGTAACGTGCGTAAATATCCGAAGCAATGTAACCTAACGGATGTCCTACATGAAGTCCTGCACCACTGGGGTAAGGAAACATGTTGAGCACGTAGAATTTCTCCTTGTCTTTGTTTTCCACAACCTTGTAAGTCTGATGCTCCACCCAATATTTCTGCCATTTCGGCTCTATTTCTCTAAAATTGTATTCCATGTTATATATTGATATTTTTATTTTAATCCGTTTATAGAGTGATGCACGTTTATCCACGCGCCGGTGATTTCTACAATATACATTTTGTGATAACCGCCTTGTTTACCGTACCATCTTTCGTTGAGCGACGGGTCGAGGAAAGCTTCGGGAGCCAGATTGTCGGCATACAACTTCCGAGCCGTGCCTGTTCAAAAGTCACGCATTTGCCGTCTTCAAGGGGATATGGCGTGAGTCCGCTTTCGAGTGTCTTGTCTATATCCCGTCCGGATTTTGAACCGCATAAGTTATATACTTCACGCGCCTTGGGCGATTTCCCCAAGAAAGAGAGCGTCATGAAGTCGTTGTTTTCTGTAAATTCAAAAGTATAGCGTTCGGGACGAATGAATACGAAAGCTACAGGTTTGTTCCATAACCACCCTATTCCGCCCCATGATGCGGTCATCATGTTATATTGGTTGGCATCGCCAGCACAGACTAATATCCATTCTTTGCTGATCGTTTCGAAAAAATTCTCCGTAAGTTCAGAGACTTCTATCTTTTTCATGCTCTTTTCTTTTTATAATAAGGTGCAAAGATAGTGAAAGGCGAGCGCAGAGACAAATGAAAACTCAGTTTTCTGATTTGTCTTTGCCGAGCCGCCTCCTATTTTCGTGGAAACAAAGATACGGATTTTACAGGTCGCAGCGAATATTTTCAGGATATTCCTTGACGTAAATCAAGAAAAAAAGGTTTTATGGGAATATTACGTCTGAAAGTATGCATCTTTCAGGAATATCGTGTAACTTTGCATTGTCTTAAAACAAGAGACGATATTGAAAGCATCGTGAGATGCAGATAAATTAGGTATTAGATTGAGGTAAAAAAGATTGTTACAGTATAATGTTGAGCATAGGACTGTGTGAAGCAGTAGTTTAATAGGAAAAGCAAACGAATAGTTCGTTTATTGTTTATGAGAAAAATTTTGAGAGATTAAAGATTTGTTTGTCGGGGCTTTCCTCTTGTGAACTGAGGGTTGTCCCGTTTTTTGTATCTTGTAGAAAAACAGAATAATCCGTTTCAAATCAGAAAAAATAATCGTATTTTTGTGGTTGATTCTAAAAAGTTAACGATTATGGCAAAAGAAGGGTTGACCCCGATGATGAAGCAATTTTATGATTTGAAAGCGAAACACCCCGATGCGATCATGTTGTTCCGCTGTGGGGATTTCTATGAAACTTATTGTGAGGATGCTGTCGTTGCTTCTGAAATATTGGGTATTACCTTGACAAAACGTAGCAATGGCGGAAAGAACGGCGAACCGGTGGAGATGGCCGGCTTTCCTTATCATGCTTTGGATACGTATTTGCCTAAACTCATCCGGGCAGGGCGGCGTGTGGCCATCTGCGACCAGTTGGAAGACCCTAAGCTGACCAAGACATTGGTGAAGCGGGGGATTACGGAGTTGGTGACTCCCGGAGTTTCAATGAATGACAATGTATTGAGTTACAAGGAAAACAATTTCCTTGCTGCCGTACATTTCAATAAGAATGTTTGCGGCGTAGCCTTTTTGGATATCAGCACGGGAGAGTTTCTCACGGCAGAGGGTACGGCTGAATATGTAGACAAACTCTTGGGGAATTTTTCGCCGAAAGAAGTGCTTTTCGAGCGTGGAAAACGGAATCTGTTTGAGGGTAATTTCGGAACAAAGTTTTTTACGTTCGAGTTGGACGACTGGGTCTTTTCCGAACGTTCGGCTACGGAAAAGCTGCTGAAACACTTCGAAGTGAAAAATCTGAAAGGCTTCGGCATCGACCATTTGAAATGCGGCATCGTGGCATCAGGCGTGATTCTGCAATATTTAGAGATGACCCAGCACAGCCAGATCGGACATATCACGTCCATTTCGCGTATTGAAGAAGAACGTTATGTCCGTTTGGATAAATTCACGGTGCGCAATCTGGAGTTGTTGAATTCCATGGTAGACGGTGGTAATTCTCTGTTGGGCGTGATAGACCGTACGATTACCCCGATGGGTGCCCGCTTGATGCGCCGTTGGATATTGTTTCCGTTGAAAGACGAAAAACCGGTCAACGAGCGTTTGGATGTGGTGGATTACTTTTTCCGCGAACCGGAGTTTAAGGAACTGATTGGCGACCAGTTGCACCTGATGGGCGATTTGGAACGCATCATTTCCAAGGTTTCCGTAGGACGGGTGTCGCCGCGCGATGTGGTGCAACTGAAAGTGGCCTTACAAGCCATCGAACCAATCAAGATAGCTTGCGAACATGCTTCGGACGAGACTTTGAAGAGGATAGGAGAGCAGTTGAACCTATGCGCTTCCATCCGCGACCGCATAGCCCGCGAAATACAGAACGACCCGCCTTTGTTGGTCAACAAGGGGGGAGTGATAGCCGAAGGAGTAGACCGGGAATTGGACGAGCTTCGCCATATAGCTTTTGAAGGTAAGGATTATTTGCTGAAGATACAGCAAAGGGAAACGGAACTCACCGGAATCCCGAGCCTGAAGATTTCCTATAACAATGTCTTCGGGTATTATCTGGAAGTGCGGAATACGCATAAGGACAAAGTGCCTGCCGATTGGATACGCAAGCAGACGCTGGTAAATGCCGAGCGTTACATTACCCAGGAACTTAAGGAATACGAGGAAAAGATTATGGGCGCACAGGATAAAATTCTGGTGCTCGAGACGAAATTGTATAATGACCTGGTGTTGGCCTTGGCCGAATTCACACCGGCCATTCAGATTAATGCCAATTTACTGGCACGGTTGGACTGCTTGCTGTCTTTTGCCCAAGTGGCACAAGACAACCGTTATATCCGTCCGGTGATTCAAGACGACGATGTGCTGGACATCAAACAAGGGCGTCATCCGGTGATTGAAAAGGAGTTGCCGGTAGGGGAACAATATATTGCCAACGATGTCTATCTGGACACGGAGAAACAACAAATCATTATCATTACGGGTCCGAACATGGCCGGTAAGTCAGCTCTGTTGCGCCAGACGGCCTTGATAACGCTCATGGCTCAGATAGGTTGCTTCGTTCCGGCCGAATCTGCCCATATAGGATTGGTGGACAAGATATTCACCCGTGTGGGAGCAAGCGACAATATTTCCATGGGAGAGAGTACGTTCATGGTGGAAATGAACGAGGCAGCCAATATCCTGAATAACATATCCTCGCGCAGCTTGGTGCTTTTCGATGAATTGGGACGTGGCACGTCTACGTACGACGGTATCAGCATCGCGTGGGCTATCGTGGAATACATCCATGAAAATAAAAAAGGGAGGGCAAGGACACTTTTCGCCACGCATTACCATGAGCTGAACGAGATGGAAAAGTTGTATCCCCGCGTGAAGAACTATAACGTGTCGGTGCGCGAAGTGGATCAGAAAGTCATCTTCCTGCGTAAGTTGGAACGGGGAGGAAGCGAGCACTCCTTCGGTATCCACGTGGCCAAGTTGGCCGGCATGCCGAAGAGCATCGTGTCGCGGGCGAATACCATATTGAAGGAACTGGAATCTGCCAACAGCAAGGATGTGATGAAAAACAGCCGTGGGGCGAAGCAGGTCATGCAGGCGGACAACGGTGTGCAGCTTAGCTTCTTCCAACTGGACGACCCGGTGCTGTGCCAAATCCGGGACGAGATATTGCATCTCGACATCAATAACTTAACTCCTATGGAGGCTTTGAATAAGTTGGATGGCATTAAGAAGATTGTGGGTGGAAAATAGTTTTTTGTGTGATTGTTTGCAGCAGGGCGTGGCGTAGTTTCTTTTCGGGAGGAATTTGTAATTTTCTGCGTATGTTGGAGCGTTGGCAATTGACATTAGATTCCTTTTTGTCGGTCAGGCTGCAAATATCTTTAAGTTGGTATCCTTTTAGTATCAAAGTAGCGATTTCCTGTTCAGAAGGAGACAATTCCGGAAAGAAAGATTTGATGTTCTGATAGTCTATTCGGGTTTGTTCGTGCCATTTTGCTATATGGTTTTCTATACTTTTTTGTCTTGGTGTGCCTTGGTTTTCTAATAAGATTTTCAGGTATTGGTTGGTTTGCTGTTCTGTCAATCCTTGTGTGTGTGATTGCCGAATATAATGATTGATATGATTTTTGTCAATATTGAATAGGGATATCATTTCCTTTTGTATCTGCTCCAAGTTGTTGTTTATTTGTGTGATGGATGTGAGTTTTCTAGTCAGGTGGTATCCTAAAAATCCGGAAAGAATAAAAGTGATTACCAATACGCCATAAGTACGAGGCTGGATAGAGTCGTTCAGGGTAAAGCAACAGATGGTATAAACAATTAGCGATATCAGGGTTTGTATCGAAATGATAGACGGTTTTAAATGGCTGAGAGTAGAGAGAAAGATAATGCCTATGAGCAGAATCATGTTACCTATAATAAGTATGGCATCGTTTTGTAGAGTAAAAGTTATAAATAGCATTTCTGATATGCAAAACAGTTGGCATACTGACATAAGGCCGATAACAGCGTTTTCCAAATTTATGTATTTGCGTAGAAAAGCCAATAGTAAAAAGGTTATGAAGAACAAATTGATACTGTTAGCTATGAAATAATATTTTCCCATGGGGCCTGATAGTCCTAGAAGGTTTAGTATCAGTAATAACCCTCCTCCTATACTCACATATATATATATGAGCAGTCTTTGCTTCTCGATGAATGAATCACCTACATGGTGTCTAAGACTTACGAAGAGTTGGCGATGCAGTTTATTGTTTTTTTGTTTTTCCATATCGGTTTAATGAAAGTTATTAAATTCTCTTCTGTATTCGTTCCTGTAATACGGTTTTCAGGTCCTCTTCTTTTTTTAAATGGAGTTTGGCGCGTATTTTGGAACGTTGGCATGTGATGTTTGACGGGCTTTTACCTAATGTTTTGGCAATATTTCCGGTTGAATGGTTTTCTAAAATAAGGTGGCATATTTCTTGCTGGGTTTCAGATAACATGGGTAACTTTTGGGCAATGATATTTTTCTTGTTTTGGGAGTGGGTGTACCATTCCGAGATATGCTGTTTGATGTCCGGCATGTTTTTCTTATCTATTAATCCATCCATCAGGCCGTTTATTTCTTCGGAGGACAGTTTCTTGTTTTCAGCCAGTTCCAACAAACTGGTTAGTGCGGATTTGTCTAAGTCCAAAAGCGAGAATACTTCATATTGGGTTGCAACAAGTTGTTTATTGGTATGGCTGAGTTCATTTATGAGATTGACAAGCCTATTGCCTAAAAGGACTATAATAATAAGAAATACCGCTATGATCCAGAATATGTCGTTCAATGTAGGAATGTCAGTAATTATACAACATATCCAGAGGGATATTATAGTGGATGAAGCGATGAACAAAGGATAGAATTTTAAATAAGAAATCAGTGAGAGAAAGAGTAGTACGGTTTGTATGACCGTATGTACAACCACAAAGGTAAGGTTATCTTCATTGTTGTATGCCAAGAAAATCATTTGGAAAATATTGAAAGAATTACATAATACTAAGTGAGTGCATAAGGCTTGCTTCAGTGTGAATTTATGTGTTAGGAACAGTATGAATATTAATAATGAAGGGATACAAACCCCCATCTGTATGTAGGCCGAGAAGACCGTTTTTGCACTAAACCCCTTGAATAAGGTGAAAAATATAAGTAGATACGTTGTTATCACGAAGTATACATATACTAATAGACGTTGGTAGTCTATATGATTGTGTTCTATATATCCTCCAAAAAAACTCTTAATTTTCCGATGAAATCGATTAAAAAGAGAAAAAGTAGCCATAGTTATTAGATATAAATTTTATTCTATACAAATATAGCTATTTTAAGTGTATATGTTTGTCGTAATCCTGCTTTTTAAGGTATGTTAGTCTTATTTCTTCCGTTTGAGATTGAAATA
>OHTX01000159.1_pt1 | contig 14936 bp, 10 predicted proteins | sample 1579151 | NCBI WGS metagenome assembly OHTX01 (sample SAMEA3879523, study PRJEB24766) | human gut metagenome | biome: human-associated habitat; feature: feces | place: USA | collected 1985/1987 | reverse complement strand
ATTTTGCGTTTTCTTTTACGCTGACTTTACATTTTGTCGTATACCCGTTTCGTTTCGCGTAAATATATGCCGTACCGGCTTTTTTACCAACCACACGGCCACTGCTATTTACCGTAGCAATGTTTTTATTTGATGAAGACCAGGTAATCTTACCTGTACCGCCATTTACTTTTAAGGTTGTATAAAATCCTGTATATATACTCTTGCTGGTTGCATTCACGCTAGGTTTTTTCACTGTTAATTTACACTGAGCAGTATAACCATTACGTTTTGCCTTAATATAAACAGTTCCAGCTTTTTTCGTTGTGACATACCCTTTGCTGTTTACTGTCGCAATGCTCTTATTGGAAGATGTCCAAGTAATCGCACCGGTTCCACCAGTTACTTTCAGTGTCATATGAGAACCTAAATACAAAGATGCAGAATGCTTATTCAAAGCTGGCTGTTTCACTGTGATTTTACATTTAGAAATTGCCGTCTTTGATTTCGCCGTAATATAAGCAGTACCGGGTCTTACAGCTGTTACTTTCCCATACTTGTCTACTGTCGCAACACTTTTTTTATCAGATGACCATGTTACTGTTCCATAAGATCCCTTAAACGTTAATTTGGTCGTTCCTTTTACATACAGTGATGCGCTGGTCGTTGTTAAACCTCTTTTAAGAACGGTGATTTTACAAGTCTTTGTAATACCATTTGAGGTCATTGCGGTAATCGTAGCAGTACCAGGTGTTTTTGTGTAAACCAAACCAGTACTGTTTACGGATGCAACTTTGGTATTGCTAGAAGACCATGTAATCGCACTGTTTGTTGCATTGCTAGGTGTTAGTGTAGCTTTTAATTGTAAATGTTCATTTGTGTAAAGTGTTTTTGAAATATAATTAAATGAAATCTTTGAAACACTAACATCATTCCTTTGGCTTTCCATCGTTGCTGCTTGTACTGGTCCCATCATGCTAAACACTATAAATAGACTCATCAAACAGCCAATAAGCTTTTTGCATATTTTCATGTTATTCCCCTCCTAAGGCCAATTACGCCTTTAATAGGATTATTATAGCTTCATTTCAGGTACATGGCAATATTTCTCATACAATCGATTAAAAAAAGGCAAGATTTCAGTCTCTTGCCCATTATTTATTTATGATCTAAACGTTTATGGTAAGGTGGATATCATAGAAAATTGTTGCAAATCGCGATTTTGAAGAAATTTTCTAACGGCTTCCCAAATGGAATACATAATATTTTCTAAAACACCAAGCTCCATACTATGAATGATCAGCTGCAGCAGATAATCCTCTTTTCCGGTATTTCGATCATTATCAAACATCAACAACAAAACAGCTATGAGATCATTTTTCTTTAAATACTCCAAATCCTCTTCCACCATACCCCCATTATGAAGTTGCATGGTTTCTTCTCCATGTTGACGTATTTCAGCATACACTTCTTTTGGTATCGCAATACGTCCTTTGCGATAAAATAACTGATCTTCCTCCTGCCATAATACAAAACGATTTGTAAAATCCATGACCCGCTTCGTAAGTGGTAAGCGCCAGTCTTCAAATGGTTCTAATTTGCCACTTTGATTCAGATCTTTAAACGCAAAGCCATCCTGCTCAATTATTTGTATACCTAGGTTGGGATTATAACTTAATGTTTTTCCTCCTTCATTTTCAATGATGTCATGTTCATGTTTATGAGTCAATTTCCATTTCATATAGAAACCTCCTTGTGATCTCTATTGTCAGTATATCACTAAACCCTGGCAAGATATGTCAAGTAATCTTGTGAAATTATGTAATCGTTATTACAAATCCAAAACCTTAGCATGGAGCATAGGAAAAGGGAGCTCAGCTCCCTTTATCATCCCTTCTGCTTATTTTGTTTTCACATGCTTTAAACTACTATAAGAACCATAGCATTTCTTTCCATCTATTGTTTTATAGGCTCTTACCTTTACATAATACGTTTTATTTCGCGAAAGCTTTATCGTTTTACTGCTGCCACTCATCGTATAGTTCCATTTCCCCTTGTTACTTGTCGCATATGCAATCTGATAACCGCTGGCACCAACGGCTTTCATGCTTACCTGAAGCTTTCCCTTTGCCGCCTTAACACTTACACTTGGTGCTTTCGGTACAATTTTAAAGCTTTTCACAACCGTGCCAGCATAATTACCTTTTCCGGTTATTTGTACAGTTCCCTTACCAACAGATGTGTTTTTTCCATATTTGACAGTATAATCTTTTCCCCTTTTTAATGTCGTCTTTCCATATTTTATAACTACTGCCGGATTCATTCTCTTCCCTGTATAAGAGCGTGTTGTTAAACCTGAATAACTTAACCCTGATATATTCTTTTTTACAATTGTAAAGGATTTCTTTATTGATCCTGTATAATTTCCAATACCTGTGATTTGGATTGTTGCCTTACCAACCGCTGTATTTTTAGTATAAGATAACTTATAATCTTTTCCTTCTTTTAAAGTTTTTTTGCCTAGCTTAACTGTCACAGAAGGTTTTATCTGTCCTCCTGTATACGTTTTATTTGGGATGGTTGCTACCGTGGCAGAAAGCAGACTGACTGGCTTCACCGTTATATTAGCGCTTCCCGTTATCGCTTTATAATTAGGATGTTCAATCTTATAATATACTTTTGTCGTTCCTGCACTGGCTCGTAATGGTTTCTTTGTTGTCCATACGCCAGAAGGACTTGTTCTGTAATGTATGCTACTACCCGTTGGATAGCCACTCAAAGTAATACCATGCGCCTTAGCATCATACGTTCCAGAATAACCTTTCACCGTAGCAGTAGCTGTTTTTTCTTTAGTCAGAAAGAAGAAACCTTTTTGATTCGTCTTAAATGTTAATACGTTATCCTTTTCTACAGCCCTGCCCGCATAAGAGATGCCATTTGTTTTCGGATCATAATTATATAAATTATAATTACCGTTCGAAAGGTTTTCCGCCCGCATATAAATTTCCGCCATACCAGGAATGATCTTAGCATCCTTATTTACTTCAATCGTGTAAGCATTTTCTAGCTTATGATTTTTAAGATATGTGTTAAGCTGGGTATTGCTTATTTGATCATGCGCTGAAGGTTTAAATGAATTCGTACTATTCGTAATTTTCTTAAACATCATATGATAATCATGAAGATACCCATATTCACCAGAATAGAATATGATCGGCACATCAATTTTCTTTAATGACGTTAATTCTTGAGATGTGAAGGTTGTTGGATGCTTATAATGCATCTTTATCGTATCCTTATACATGCGATAGGCATTTTCACCGTCTGCCAAATCTGAATAATATGCCCCATCATAACAATATTTGTCATGATCTCCATAATAGTAACATTTCTTTTCTATCACTTGACTCGGTAAAACAAAGGCGTTAATTTTATTCTTTTGTTTAGCCATTTGATATTCTTTTATCGCATATTCCAACCATTGATTTGAATTTTTTTGTATTTCACCTGTCGCAACATAATTATAAAAATCCGAATAATTAACAGTAAACTTCGTATTATCAAGGCCAGCTTTCACCCCAGTTATAGTCCCATAAACGCCATTTTTTCCTCGTGTTTTACCATCGATATAATAACGAAAATAGCTATCATGTCCTGTATAATCAAATTCACGATAGATTTCTAAACTATTTTCATTTTGATTACTTTTACATGCTTGTACTTCTTTTGCCGTTCTTGTCCGATCTTGTTTCTCTGCAGCATACAGTGAACTGACTTCAATTACAGATAATCCCAATAACAAAGCCAAACAAGTAATGAATCCTTTTTTTAAACTAAATTTTTTTAAACTAATTTCAACATTTTTCATACATTTCTCCCTTTCCTTTTTAATATTCAAATGAATTCTTTATATCGTAGCCTCATCTCCTTTATGATACAGTCATTAAATGTCCTAATACATAGATATTTGCTAATCGATCATTGCTTATAATCTTCCATAGCCCATTATCGTTATATACATGATAATATAGTTTTTTGTTAAGTTATAGTTGTGACAAAAGGTGTGACAGGAATTCCATTTAGAGCAGGCATCCAGCAAATCATGTATAGTAAAAGCTGCCTCGTGCATATCAAGTTACAAACAAGAAAAAAACTGTCAGAATATGAGAAAGTTTTATAGCTTTTCACTAAACTACTTTCCGTAATTCTGACAGTTTCTTTTACAATGCCGATAGCTGATGTGTTTCTATTTGAGAGGATTCTGCTTACTCACTGTCCGCATATTCTCCCATTATCAACGTTGCTATTTTCATAAACTTTTTTGCACATAACCTTTATCTAAAATATGCTCGCATCCCCTGTGTGGATAAAAGATAACACTATGTAAGTGTTAAGCCTTTTTAAAAATAAAATACTTTTCGATCATCCAAGCGCAACAATGCTAATTGTGTATATGCATTATTTGCCGCACACCCACAGTCAATATTAATCACATGTGCATCTTTTATACTTCTATTCCCTGTCCATATCGTGTACGGTCTGCTATCTTGCAAATATAAGGTAGGCGTATGTCCTAAAATTACGCAACGATCATTAAAAAATGCCTCATCTTTTTCGATTCGCTCCCAGACAAAATCCTCAACACACACCTCTGTATCTTCCAGATCCTTCATCCTTACACAGCCACTTTGAAATTGCATGCAAGGATAACCATGCACCAGATAATACTGCTGCTCTTGCACATGTACATCACAATAAGCCAGTGGAAGATCGGCTAGATAAGATAAGATTTCTTCTTGTTCCTTTATTGTCAGCTTTTGAAACTGGGCAATAGTTACCTGGCAGTGATTACGCTGCCAACGATCCAGGATTAACATCTTATCGTATAAATCCATTTTTTCATCTTTTAATGCCTGATAATACTGCAGCATCATATATTCATGATTTCCCATCAGCATCTTCACATTGCTTCGTTGCATGACATCCTGTAAAATGACGATACCATCAGGGCCACGATCAATCACATCTCCTAAGATGTACAAAGTATCCTCTTCATGAATATTTTCCATCATACGATCATAGCGATCCTTTAATCCATGCACATCACTCATCACATAAACAGCCATAGAATGCTCCTTTCTCAACAAACAGTTGAAATTTTCATAAAAAACTTAACAAATACTCGCTTGTCGTTGCGCTTTTGCTCAACTATAATAAAACCATACAAGGCCATGTATAGAAAGAGGTTTATATGAAATATAGTTTAGGAAATAAAATACGCGAATTGCGCTTACACAAACAGCTGACACAAGAGCAGCTTGCCCAGCTTTGCAAAGTAAGCAGTGCAGCGATTAGTAAATGGGAACATGACCTTTCTTATCCCGATATTACTCTTCTTCCTATTTTAGCACGAATCTTCCATGTGAGTACGGATGAATTACTTAATTTTGAAAGTGAACCAAGTGAAGAAGAAATTGTAGAAATGGCTAAAAAAGCTTTGGAAATGTATCAAAGCGTTCCTTTTGAAGAAGCTTTTGCCTATACGAAAGAATTGTTATATACCTACCCAAACAGTGAATTACTGAAATTGCGCATTGCGTCAAATACGATGTATGTCATGATGTTTGGCGGTGAAAAGAATGGTGCTGTCTATCAAACATTTGCGAAAGAACTATGTGAAGAACTCATCAACAATACCAGCGATCCTATCAAGGAAGGAGCTGTTATTTTTCTTGTGGATTTTTATATGATGGAAGAAAAATACGACAAGGCAGAACAGCTGTTAGAAAGCTTTCCAAAGCATTTTGATCCAATATCCATGTTGCCAAGCATTTACTTAATGCAAAAGGATTATGTAAAGGCAAACAAATTATTGCAGGAACAATTATATCAGCATTATCATGCCATCTGCATGAATATAATGTCCTTAGCAACCATTGCCAGAAACACGCATAAGAAGGAAGAAATTAAAGCCTATCTAGATTTACTAAAGGCGCTACAAACAATCTTTCATATGGAAGAGGATATTTCCTTTATGCCGATTACAGAAGGTTATTATGAAGATAAACAAGAAGCCTTGTATTATGTAAAACGCTATGTGGATATGTTGTTGCATTGGGATGAGATGGCAAAACGCAAAGAAGCTTTGTTGAAACAAACACTTTGGTTTCAAGAGATTGCATTGGATAAAAACAGCTTACCTACCATTATGGGAAAGGAACAGCTGTTACAGCTCTTAGACGATAAAGATTTGGATTATTTAAGAGAGGAAGAAGAATTTCAGTCATTATATAAGAAGATACAAAACAGTTAAATTCGGATGCTGATGCAAAAAGCAACCTATATAGAGAAAGAGTCGTATAAGTGATCATACGGCTCTTTTTAATAAATAGTGAATATTTACATATGTATAGAGTATTCTCTACCCTTTTTCGCCTTGCATCGCATGCCATTTTTGACAATTGCGTAAACGCTCTCCCTGATCTCCTTGCTTTTCATCATAAGCAAAGGATTTTGCTAAGGCGCATGGAAATTGCGCACATTCTCCACAATGGGCAAGCTTTTTTTCTTCAACACAGCTTTTTACCGGACATTGTTCTCCCCAAAATGGTTTTGTAATCTGTAAACAACCGGCACAATTCATCGTGTTTTGAAATTCGCACTTGCTGCAACAGATACCACATCTTGATTCTATCATCTTCATCACCATCGTAATGACATCATCATTACCGATCCTTTCTTCCCTTATAGTATAAGAGATGAACGCCCTTATTTCATGTAAAAAAAGGACATAATTAGGGATCTTCCTAAACGTTACCTAATCATAAGACTTAGCAAAGATATCTAAGCTCTTGCTGTTTGGTAAATACCTTAGGTAACATGGTCACAAACATCAAAAAAGGGATGCTATTACTTCATCCCTATCTTCATTATTTCTTTGTCATCTTACGACTTTTATCCGCACAAGCTCGCATACCTTCCATGATGGCACTACGCAAACCTTTTTCTTCCATTTTCATGACAGCCTCAATAGTGGTGCCACCCGGTGAACAAACCATATCTTTAAGCTCCCCGGGATGTTTCCCGGTTTCTAATAACATTTTAGCAGAACCAAGCATGGCTTGTGCCGCAAATTTATAAGCATCTTTTCGTGGCATGCCCTCTAACACCGCCTCATCTGCCATAGCTTCCAAAATCATAAACATGTATGCCGGTGAAGAACCGCTGACTACCGTTACCGCCTCCATCATTGACTCCTGTACTTCTGCACATTGTCCAAAGCTTTCAAAGATATCAATGATATCTTCTTTATCATCCTTACTCATCATCTCTCCAAAAGCTAGTGCACTCATTGCCTCACCAACAAAAGCAGGGGTATTGGGCATCGCTTTTACCGCTTTCACCTTACGATGAAACATTGCATACAGATCTGCTAAGGTAACACCGGCAGCGATATTCACCATGATTGCATTTGGTTTCACATGCTCTCGTATTTCTTCAATGATCTTGCCATACATATGCGGTTTGACAGCAAGAAATAAAATATCCGCATTGCAGGCTACGGTTTCATTATCACTGATATATAAATCATAAGTTCTGCTTAATGTTTCCAGTTTCTCTGGATGCTGATTACTGACGATCATATGATCGCCATCCACTAACTGTGCCTTCATAATGCCTTCTACCATAGCTTTTCCCATATTGCCACAGCCAATAAATCCAATTGTTTTCATATGTGTGCCTCCTATCGTGTATGGGGTTCCTGTATCAGTTTTCCCAATAAAACAGCTTTTTGCTGTTCATCCTTTGTTTGTTTAAACTCTTCTTGTGTAATTGGATGAATCCATGTCAGATGAACACCTTGTTTTTTAATTGATAAAGCTAAAGCGTCGGCAAAATGATCATCATCTAACAATATGCAATATGATGTATCATGAAGCTGCATATCCAAGGTATGCTGATCAGCCAGACAATCCATTTGTTTCCAAGGCAGCTCGCATAAACCGGCAATTCTTGCAAAGACTTCCATTTGCTCATCTGCGCTATATACATCTTTTCTTAAGGCGATAGCAAACTCACTACGCGCATAAGATTCATAATCATCATAATAGCTATCGGCATTTGGCATCGCAAACATTCCCACACCAATTGTAAATGCATATAGGACTTCATCCTTTTCAAAGGTCATTAACAGACGGCTTGGAAATTGATCCTTAAGCAAATCATAACAGTTGCTTGCCTTGCCAAAGATCTTATACAAATCTTCAAAGTAAGGCGTATGATAAGCCTTCCATACCTCATTAAATTCCTGTGCCCAGAAGGCCTTCCCTGCCTGCATGCGTGGTGCTAAAGCTTCATAAGCATCCATCAGCTTCCATCCTACCATCGTATTTTCTTTCAAATTACGAGTATAACCGCTAAAACTTTTTCCATCAGCCCAGCTTGGGATAATGCTGTAGAGCTCTTTTTGATAATATAAAGCTGCGATATGCCCTTCCTTGCTCCAAACAATTTCAATATTGTCTTCATCCCAAGGTAAAATATCTGTTGGATCCTGCAAAAATTGCTTTGGCAGCATGGGCTGATGATCCTTAGCAATCGCATCCTGATCAAACGCATCCGGTGCTGCTTTCAGATTTTTGACCCAACACGCACTGCGGGCAATTAAACGCTGTTGTTCATAATCCAAATCATACATATAGAAATAGATGCTTTCACCATCACTGATAACATCTGCCGCAATCGGACATAGCGGTGATTGTGAAAACGCCAAACTTTCTTCTTTTATTTGCTCCATAACAGCCTCCTATTTCTTTCTATTATTATACAAGATATCGCAGACGATGAACAGTTGTTCAAAGAAAATAGTCATTTGATTCTTGCTCATTGGGAAGAAACATCATATTTTAAGTATCTTATGAGCTTTCTGTTTGTATTCTAATAGAATCATCGATCTCTTTCTCATCTTACTCATCATATGAAACATGATTACAGTATTTTGCATAGTGTATGAGATGCTGAAGCATACAAGCATAACAAAAAGTGAAGCTTTCATCCTGTTGCTTAGATGATTGCTCCACTTCCTTGCTTATTTAATTTCTTTAATCGTTTTAATTCCTTCCGTATCAACATAAGTGATATTCAGCTTATCCTTTGGTTTTAAGAATACCAGCTGATTCTCATATTTCGTTGTAAAGGAGATCTTAAAGATTTCATTGTTCTCTGCCTGAATATAATACAGTGTATTTCCTTCCACATTTAGTTTTTCAATAGATTTTACGACAATCGTTGCCGTCTTCATACTTTCGGCACTGATATTGTCACTGGACGTACCTAACAGGTTCAAAGTCTTTTTAAACAAGGCATCCAAGCCTTCATCACTGGATACGGTCGCAACCTTTTGATAATCAACTGCTGAAACTGTCGCATACATCTTAATCAAGCCATTGTCTTTCAATGACATTAAATACACTGGGTTGCCTTTGATATTGATCAATAATGGGAAAGTAGACTCATAGCCATAGTTTTTCACTTCGGATTGTGCACTCTTCATAGCGCTGGTTTCATTTGCTCCGGCCGTCGCAATCTTCATTGCTTCATGAGTTCTCAGATTCACTAATACAAAGCCTAAGTTGGATTCATCGGCATTCGCAGATGTAATGCCACTATACAGCCAAATATCGCCATCTTTTTCTAAATAATTATAGCCTTCACTTGTTAAGGTCACACCATTTTGTCCAAACACGGAATTCCAATAGCCACCTTGCAAACTACCATTTTCATCTAATTCATTAATAACCAGTGATTCAGGGAAAATACGGTCAGCCCATGTCGGTATATTTCCTTTATCATATTTTGTACTTTCACCGGTAATCGGATCAAGGAAAATTGCTCCTGTTACACTCTTCTTCGCCCCTACCCCTTTATAGGTATAGGTCGAACAGATATACCAAGGTCTTCCTTTTTCATCAATTTCAAAAGAAGGAGAGCCAAAGATTTCAGTTGGATGTTGGAAACGTAAATGACGCATCAGATTTTCATTAAACATTGCCGATGGGACATATTTCATTCCATCCAATCCCAAATCCTTTAATTTTACCAAAGATGTTTTTCCACTTGTACTATCTACCGTGATATAAGCAGGAATCCCATTCCCTTTATTTTTAAAATACTTAATGAAACCATTGTAGGTTAACGGGGTCACGCGATACACACTGTCTTTATAAGAAATCTGTGTATATTCATCACTGACATTAAACTGTGATACCCATTCACTCATATTGCCCATTACCTTATCACCCAGACGAATTGAGCTATCTCGATCAATGATGGGTGTCTTTTTGAAATCCACTTCCGGAATTTCCTTAAACTTTACATCCTTCACCGCAATACGGTTTGCATATTCTTTTGCATGGAAGATTTTTGAACTGATTAAGGATGACGCAAAAGGAAAGATAATCATGATGGCTAAAGCAATCGCACTTAGTTTTGCCGCGGTTTTCCAATTGCTTGTTTTTGCTGTTGCATCATGTACCGTCTGCTTCATGAATTTGCCTTTTAATCTATCAAATGCATGCATTCCCTGATTGGTTAAAGAGAAAATCAGGGTGATAACTAAGATTGGTCCTACGGTAAAAATCAGAAACTGCCAAAACTCTGGCGCATGCCAGTTTAATGGCGGTAATACGACATAGAAATATCCGAAAACATATACCAGATATACCGGTATGATAAATAACATATATTTTTTCATATAACGCACCTCACTTTTTGATAGTACTTACTATATCATATTTATCACAAAAGATACAGAAAGTTTTCTTATCAAAGTTTTTCACAAAGATAATATGAAAACTGTGAGCAAATCAGCTTCACTCACAGTTATATACACTATCTTTTCTCATCCATTAATACGATGTGATGACACTCTCTGGTTTTCTTCATATCAATCAGACGCTGATTGCTAGAACCACGAAAACGTAAAGTAATATCCTTTAACTCTTCGATAAAACGTCCATCGACCAACACATCAATAAGCGAGAGCATTTCATCGGTATCCTCACCATATCGTTTCCCTTGCACAATTAAATCCTCATCCAATGTAAAACCGGTAAAACACCAGATATCTTTTTCCGGCAATTCTTTGCGCACTTTTCTTAGTAGCTTTACCAGCACTTTTTGATTCTCGAATTCAAACGGTTCCCCGCCAAGTAATGTCAAACCTTTAATATAAGGAGAAGCCAATGCCTGCAGTATTTCTTGTTCACTTTCTTCTGTATATGGCTGTCCATAGGTAAAATCCCATGTTTCCGGTTGGAAACAATGCGCACAGCGATTTGTACATCCAGATACAAACAAACTAACGCGTACTCCGGGACCATTGGCTATATCATACTTTTTAATTGCTCCATAATACATGGCGATTGCTCCTACAGATGCAAGACACGTTCTTTGATTTCCTGTGTTCTTCCTTGATTCCAGAACTGTGTACCGATATAACCACACGTTCTTCTAGCAACATTCATCTTATCCTGATCACGGTTATGACAGTGTGGACATTCCCAGATAAGCTTATTATGCTCATCACGAATGATCTGGATTTCTCCATCAAAGCCGCAAACCTGACAATAATCACTCTTTGTATTTAATTCAGCGTACATGATATGATCATAAATATGCTGCATAACCGCTAAAACAGCATCTATATTATTCTTCATATCCGGCACTTCCACATAGCTGATTGCTCCACCTGGAGATAGCTTCTGGAATTGTGACTCAAAAGTCAATTTATCAAATGCATTGATTTCTTCCGTCACATGGACATGATAGCTATTTGTTATGTAGTTTTTATCCGTTACACCTTCAATAATGCCAAAACGTTCCTGTAAACATTTTGAGAATTTATATGTTGTAGATTCTAATGGTGTGCCATATAAAGAGAAGTCAATATTTTCTTCAGCTTTCCATTTTGCACATGCATCATTCAAATACTGCATAACCTCTAACGCAAATGGAGTAGCTTCTGGATCCGTATGAGGTTTTCCTGTCATATAGCGTGTCATTTCACATAAGCCGGCATAGCCTAAAGAAATCGTAGAATATCCATTAAACAACAATTTATCAATGGTTTCTCCCTTCTTTAAACGGGCCAAAGCGCCATTCTGCCAAAGGATAGGTGCCACATCACTTGGTGTTCCTTTTAAGCGATTATGACGACACATCAAGGCTTCCTTACATAATGCCAAACGCTCATCCAAGATACGCCAGAATTCCTTCATATCTTTTCCACTGGAACAAGCAACATCCACTAGGTTTAAGGTTACAACACCTTGATTGAAACGACCATAGAATTTATATTGATCATTTTCATCCTTATATACAGTTAAGAAAGATCGGCATCCCATACATGTATAGCAATTGCCATCCTTCAGCTGTTTCATGATCTTTTCCGAAATATAATCTGGAACCATACGTTTTGCCGTACATTCTGCAGCTAATTTTGTCAGATACCAATATTTGCTGCCTTCACGCACATTATCTTCTTCTAATACATAAATCAGTTTTGGGAATGCCGGTGTAATATAAACGCCCTGTTCATTTTTCACACCCTGAATACGCTGATTTAACATTTCTTCAATAATCAAAGCCAAATCATCGCGCAGTCTTCCTTCCGGTACTTCATTCAGATACATGAACATGGTAATAAATGGTGCCTGTCCATTCGTTGTCATCAACGTAATGACCTGATATTGAATTGTCTGTACCCCTTGTTTGATTTCACGCTTTACACGCAGCTCTGCAATTTCATTGATAATTTCATCGCTTACCTGTACCCCGGTTGTTTCCATTTCACGATGTACTTCCCTTTGGAATTTTTCACGACTGATCTGTACAAACGGTGCTAAATGTGACATGGTGATACTTTGCCCGCCATACTGACAAGAGGCAATTTGTGCAATCGCCTGGGTTGCGATGTTACAAGCTGTTAAAAAGCTATGTGGCTTTTCAATCATCGTTTCCCCAATGACCGTACCATTCTGCAGCATATCCTCTAAGTTTACCAAACAACAATTATGCATATGCTGAGCAAAATAATCCGAATCATGGAAATGGATAATACCTTTTTCATGTGCTTCTACAATTTCCGGAGGCAATAAAAAACGCTTCGTAATATCCTTGCTTACTTCTCCTGCCATATAGTCACGCTGTACGCTGGAAATGGTAGGATTCTTATTAGAATTCTCTTGTGCCACATCTTCATTCTCAAATTCCAACAAACTTAAGATCTGTTTATCTGTTGAATTTGATTTTCTTACCAATTCCCTTTTATATCGGTAAGTAATATAATTATTGGCTACCTTAAAAGCCGACTGCTTCATGATTTCTTCTTCTACCTTATCTTGAATTTCTTCTACGGTAGCACTGCGATTCAGATGCTGACAATATGCCGTGACATTTGTTACGATCTGGGCAATCTGTTCACCACTCATCTGGTAAATATGGGTGACACTTTGATTTGCTTTACAGACAGCATCCTCAATTTTTGATGCGTCAAAGACAACTTCCTTTCCACTTCTCTTAATGATATTCATACACTACACCTCTTCATCATTCCTAATATCCTTTAGCATTATATAGGAAAAAGCGAAGAAAATAAAGTGTCATGCTAAAGAACTTTATCACCATATTTCACAAGTGAAAACTTTCAATAAAAGAAAGCCTTTGTTCATCGCTTTTCTATTTTTGGAATAGCCTTTGTGAATGAAAATATATTTTTTATTTTCACATCATCATCGTAGTAAAATTAACATAAAAAGAAAGATGCCGTTAACTTTTTAGAGCTCCCCCCATGAAGGTATCGGTTAAAAAAAGGATCTAGAGAAATGGACTCCACTTCCTGATTATTACCCCCATTTGATTCGCTGATGCCTTGCTTGTTTCTACTCCTATCATAGCCTCTTGTATAGGTATTTTATAGTATACAAAGAAAGCAAAGAAATAATTAACTCGCTATCTCATAAGTTCAAGACACCCTAATCTTTATGGGCATTCTTGAGCTTTTTAAATTGCATTTTGATAGGATAATTTAAGCACATAAATTAGTAAACATTTCATAATACGTAGTTCTGCAACACCAAGACATACAAAATATGCACTTGAATACTAGCCAAAACATACAAAATACGCAGTTCATTTTTACTGAAAACATACAAAATACGCAGTTAATGACCATAATCCTATCTTTTTCTTTATGACTTCCCTTATTTTACCATTGCCACCTGCATGTATAAAGACAAAAGAAAAGAACCCTATGCAGGATTCTTTGTGATACTTAAAACTTTATAGCCATTTTCTGTCAGATCCTTTTCCAGATTATCTGTCTGGAATGTATCAATACGGAAAATCAACTCAGAATATCCATTATGCTGATTATACACACCTAAGTGCGTGATATTGCAATTGTTGCGCACAAAGATCTTGCTTAATTCACCAATGGTTCCAAGCTCATCTTTTACTTCTACGCAGACGCGGCTACCACTTGTACGATAACCTAGGATATCTAAGAAGCTACTTAACACATCGTTGCTGGTTAGGATACCAACTACCTCATTGTCATCATTGACAACTGGCAGACAACCGATATCATGTTTAAACATCAACAGTGCCGCATCTTCTAAGAAACGATCCTCATGAATGGTGATCACATCACGAATCATGATGGCATCCACACTTGTTTTAGACAATAGATAGTTTAGCTCATAGATGCTCAAGCTGGTAGCTTTAGAAGCACCTTTCTTGCTGATCATGCCTTCCGTAACCAAGCCAACCAATTTTTTGCCGCTGACTACCGGAATACGGTGCAGATTCTTTTCACTCATGATATCGACAACATCACTGATCTTCGCATTCACATCAATACATATTGGATTCTTTGTCATTCGATTTTTTACGTACAT
>OHTX01000150.1_pt1 | contig 15616 bp, 10 predicted proteins | sample 1579151 | NCBI WGS metagenome assembly OHTX01 (sample SAMEA3879523, study PRJEB24766) | human gut metagenome | biome: human-associated habitat; feature: feces | place: USA | collected 1985/1987 | reverse complement strand
CTGGCCGCAACGATACCGTTTGGCTGGGGCTTTCAGCGCTGCTGGAGCAGCTGCCGGAGCTTAGCGGCTGTATGTTTCTGCCCGGGGATCAGCCCCTGCTGCGCCGGGAGACGGTAGAAGCTATGACCGCTCTTTTCTGCCGTGAGCAGCCCTCCCCGGCAGAATGGCAAAAAGAAACAGAACGGGAGATCTTCCGTCTGGGTGCCGTGGCCGAAAACGACCCGGCGCCTCTTGTTGGAAGTCCCGTTCTGTTTGGAAGCAGTTTCTTTCCGGAACTGCTCGCCCTACCGGAAAATAAAGGCGGCAACGTGCTGCTTAAAAAGTATCCTGCGCAGGTGCGCACGGTCTGCATTGCGGACAGCGCAGAGCTGCTGGACGCAGACACCCCGGAGGTGTTGCAGCAGCTGGAAGCCCTTGCCCGGCAAAAAAGTTAAAATTTATTCTGCCATATCGTTCTTGGGCAGCAGCACGTTCAGCAGAATTGCCACAAAGGCGGCCGGAACAATGCCGGACTCGCCGCAGATCAGCTGGAGGGCCTGCGGAGCCTGTGCCAGAATGCCGCTGTTGGCACCCATGCCATAGCCCACGCCCAGTGCCACAGACACGATGGTCAGGTGGCGCGGAGTCATCTTTTCCTTGGTGATCAGCTGGATGCCGCTGACCACGATGGAAGAGAACATCATAACGGCAGCACCGCCCAGAACGGCCTGCGGCATGATGGAAATCAGCGCGCCCAGCTTGGGAATCAGGCCGCAGAGGATCAGGAACACAGCACCGGAGGCCAGTGCCATACGGTTAACCACCTTGGTCATGGCCACCAGACCCACGTTCTGGCTGAAGGAGGTATTGGGCAGCACGCCGAACAGTGCGGCAAAGGTAGAGCCGAGGCCATCGCAGATGACGCCGCCGGACAGCTCCTTATCGGAGGGCTCACGGTTCATGCCGCCCTCCATCACGCCGGAGATATCGCCCACAGTCTCCACTGCGGTAACGATGAACATGATCAGCACCGGCAGGATCGCACGGGCATCGAATACCACCTTGACCGGCATCAGCTTGGGTACTGCGAACCAGGAGGCCTGTGCCACCTTGTTCCAGTTGAGCACCCATGCCTTGGTGAACTCTACACCATCAGCAGTCACGCCGGTGGTGGGCAGCACCAGACCCATAATGAAAGCAACCACATAACCGGCCAGAATGCCGATGAGGATGGCAGAGGAGCTAAGGAAGCCGGTGGTCCAGTGTTTGAAGAACAGGATGACCACCAGCACGAACAGTGCCAGAAGCAGGTTCTCCACAGAGCCGAAGTCCTTGGCCTTGTTGCCGCCGCCGAAGGAGTTGATACCCACCGAGATCAGCGAAAGACCGATGGAAAGCACCACCGTGCCGGTGACCACCGGCGGGAAGAACCTGCGCAGCGGCTTCAGGAAGAAGCCCAGCACGCTTTCAAAAATACCGCCGATGATGGATGCGCCCATGATCGCGCCATAGGCCAGCACACCGCCGCCCATCGTGCCCACAACGCTGTTGAACACGCCGATAAAGCCGGAACTGGTACCCATGATGATAGGCACTGCGCCGCCCACGGGTCCGATGGTGAACAACTGCACCAGCGTAACGATGCCTGCCACGAACATGGCGCTCTGCAGCAGGGTGACCTGCAGGTCTGCAAACTCGCCGCCTGCAATGCCGCAGGCGCTGGTAATGATCAGCAGCGGGGTCAGGTTGCCCACGAACATGGCGCAGACATGCTGCAAGCCCAGCGGGATGGCCTGCCGCAGGGACATTTTGGCTTCAAACTGATAAGCCGCTTCTTCAAGCTTGACTTCCTTCAAAAATTCCACTCTCCTCAAGGTTTTAAAGGTTTATGCGGTTCGGATGCTTTGCAAAAAAGCGAAAATATTATAGCAAAATGCAGATAAGATGTAAAATAAGTATGACTTTTTATATGAAAAATGCTGCATCCTTTAAGCGAACTTTTCTTCGGCAGACAAGCAAAAAAGCAGGGCTTCCGCATGATTTGTCCAGCCTGATTCGCCTGGCATCATACAGAATCCCCTGCTTTTTTCGTGCTTTTCTCTGTTTTTTGTGCGATACGGAAAAATTTTTGTTTCTGCAGTCAGAGCAGTCCATAATCCCGCAAACAGCGCGTCAGCCCTGCCTGTGTGGTGTCAAATACGATGCCCTGCGCCCGCAGCTTGCTGCAATCCATCGCAAGATTCCGTGCCCAGTCAGCTTCCTGAATATCGACCGTGATCCCCAGTGTCTCAGCAAACTGCCGGGCGGTCAGTACCATGTTTTCAGCGTTTTCACTGCCAAAGTTATAGACCCCGCCGGGCAGGGTCAGGGCAGCTTCCAGCAGTGCTACCGCCTGCCGGACATAGGTGATGCCCCGGAAGTCCCAGACAGAAAAGCGGACAGATTCTCCCCGCTGCGCCGCACGCAGAAGGTTCAGCGGCAGGTTGCCCCGGATGGGCAGCCGGTAGCCCGGCAGGTCGTACATCCATGTGGCGCGCAGCAATACGGCACCCGGGCAGAGCGCCTGCACCCGCTGCTCCATTTCCAGCTTGCCCTGCCCGTACACATTGGCAGGCTTTAACGGAATTGTTTCCGGCAGCGGGCCGGACTGCTCCACACCGGCATAGACCTGATCCGAGCTGAAAGCCACCAGCTTTGCGCCGATCTCAGCTGCCGCCCGGGCAAGCCAGACCGGCAGTTCCACATTGGCGCGGTAAGCCTGCTCCGTGTGGTCGGCACAGTAGCCGGTATCCGAAATGGCGGCAGTGTGCAGAATGACATCCGGGCGCTGCTGCAAAACAGCCTGCCGCACGGCGTCCTCCCCTGCTGTTGCCAGAAAGCCTTTAGGAAAGGTGCACAGTTCGTAACGCCCCGCCCATTGCTGCATCACGCGGGAACCTACAAAGCCGCCTGCACCGGTTACAAGGATCTTCTTCATTTTGTTCTCCCGCTATAAGGCATCAGATAAAAAATTCCAGCACGAACACCACGGCACAGCAGCCTGCAGCCACCTGAAACAGGCTTGCGCCAAACCATGCGGCGGCAATACCAACTACCAGTGCAACAGCACCTGCTGCCGGGCTCTGCGTTGCCTGAATGATGGCCGGAAAGGTCATCACAGCCAGCGTTACATAGGGCACATAGTACAAAAACGACTGGATGAAGCGGTTTTTGATCGGTTTGCGGATCAGCGTCAGCGGCAGGATGCGGATGGCATAGGACACCAGCGCCATGACCGCAATATAGATATAATTGTTATGCGTCATCTTCGTTTTCCTCCTGCCTGACCGGGAACAGCACCGCTGCTGCACCGGAGATCGCCACTGTCAAAAGGATGGTGCGGGTGCCTTCGGAGAGTGCCGAGATGCCCGGCAGATAGCTGCACAGAAAACTCAGCGCAAAGCTGATGACGACCAGCACCGCAACGATCCGATCCTTGCGGGCCGGCGGGATGATGATGGCCAGAAACATTCCGTAAAGTGCCACGCTCAGGGCGCTGACTACCCGCAGCGGCAGCAGGTTGCCCGCTATAATGCCCAGCGCCGTACCACAAGCCCAAGCCGGCGCTGCCAGCAGGATAGCGCCATAGGTATAGTACGGGTTCAGGCTGCCCGGGCGGGCGATAGTAATGCCGAACAGTTCGTCCGTGACATCATAGCCGATGAGCAGCCGATGCCAGAAGGGCGTTTCCGGAGCAAAGCGCTGTGCCAGTGCACAGCTCATCAGCAGATACCGCGCATTGGCGATTAAAGTAATGACCGCCACCTCAAAATAGGTGGCGTTTGCCATGATCAACGCAAATGCGGCATATTCTCCTGCGGAGGCATTGTTCAGCAGGCTGACAAGAAACCCCTGAAACGGCGTAAAACCCGCCTTGCGCGCCGCGATGCCCAACGAAAACGATACCGCAAAATAGCCCAGTGCAATGGGCACACCGTCCCGCATTCCGTCACAGAACACCTTGCGGCTGAACTGATCTGCCCTTCCTGTTTGGACGAGCTGCGGCTCCAAAAGCCTCTGCTTCGATTCCATAGTTGATACTTCCCCTTTCCTATTTTGCAAACAACAGATTCTATTATACTCCCCTGTGGGCGGAGAAGGAAGGGGTTTCGGGCTTTTTTTGTGTAAAATGCTACGGTCAAAATGCTTAGAGTTTGCGCTGATATAGGAACCACTTTGAATGTTACGGCTTGTTTGATCGTGCTGGAAGATAAAAACACCCCGGAAGGTTTCGTTTTTGAAGGACCTTCTGGGGTGTTGGTGCTATAAGGGATTACTCGAGCTCGGTAAGTTTGGATTCTTACTAAACAAATTTGCTTAGTAACGCTATTCTTGAATGTTCACTTTTTCATGAGATTGCTGTGCTAGATATGGCTTTTAGTATCAGGATAGTATCACACAACCAGCGGGATCTCTGTGAGTATTATAACGTATTCACGTTTAAGATGCAACTGCTTTTCAGCAGGGAGATTCTTATTATTTCCTTAAGGTACAATCTCTGCTTCTAGCTGATCATGCTGAGCTTCTGATTCCATCCATTTAGCTAGCTGCAGGAGAATCTTTGCACTCTGTGGAAACTTCAATCTCAGTTCCCGCGCCTGCGCTCGGTAACATTTTGCTTGTTCATAAAGGGTTCGGCCATCCTGTACAATCCGTGCACCACGGGAATTAAACTTTCCATAGAATACCGCTTTCGTCAATTTCTCATTCTGTTGTTTTTCCAGAAACTCTCGGATAAATTCATGCGGAAAAGCACCGTCTTTTCCATTACAGCTTTTTCCCATAATATAGCCTAAAATCTCTGGAAACTCCTCATACAAACATTCAGCCCAGCAGTCAAATGCACGCTTGTCCTGATACGCCTCCTCGGGCAGATAATAGTCGTTTTCTACATCAAACGATCTTGAAGGATTCTCTTCCAAAAACATTTTCATCTTATCCGGATGCCTAAAGAAGAGCCGCTGCAAACACAGAGGAGGTTTCTGCAGCAACTCCTTTTTATAGAGTAGCAGACAACACTTAGCCCATTCATCAGTATAATATTGCTCGTCCACTCTGCGGACAATACCAGAAAGGTATCCCCTTTCCTCCGCATTGACTCCCTGTTCAGCAATTGCCTCAAATACTTTCCTGAATAGATCAAACAAGTGCTCAACCTGTCCACTATTGCCATACAGGTAAAGTAAGAGCCCTCCCGGATGGTACTGCAATAGCTTCTTGTATCTCCGTTCGTTGTAGGACCACCTCATGTCCTGATTCGCCCAATACGTCTGTTCTCTCTCCCGCGTTGTCAGCCATGGGTCAATTTCTTCACGCCGCAACGTAGACAACAGCCGAAGTTTTTCATTTTCTGACATTTTTTCAAAGACAGAAGATGCTTCTTGAAAATTCCCCTGATCGAAAAAGCCAGCCAACAATTGTTGTTTTTCTTGTTTTCGAATTGCTTCAGCTACATCCGAAAATTCTTCACATGTAGTGTTTTTAGCAAGAAATACGCCCCATGCGTGCTGGTCCCTCATTGTTTCCAGCAGCCGCCACACTGCGTCCATCCCAAATTCTATTTTCAGTGCTGCAAATTTCTCCGCTCGAATGCGTTCTCTTTCCTCTTCCTCCTTCGTCCAGCTCTTTTCTTCTTGATTGTCTAAAAGCTCTTCCATAGGCAGGCAGTTCCATTCCAGAAATATCCATCCAAATTTTCCCACAGGATCACTGGATTCCGTGCAGCGTATCCATGTTTTCAGAACTTCTATCCAATCTGTCCAACCATATTCTTTACTACCACAAAGTTCAGTTCTTAACCAATATTGCATTGGTTGTAATGCTGTTGATGAGAATTGTGTTGCATCAAACTGCTCTGCCATCTCCAGTAGAACATCCTGTCCCAGCCGACGATACTCTTTCAACAGGTTTTCTATTTGCCCAAGCCATTTCTTCTGTAGTGCTGTACGATAAACAACTCGTGTGATTTCATCGTAAGCTTCAAACAATTCTTGTTCTAGGATTAATTGAGCGGGTCGTTCCTTCTTTCCTCGGCGATGTCCTCGAATCAGTGAGGTTTTACGGAGCAGTTCAATGCCGAATTTCACTCCGAAATCTGGATTTTGCTGAATTATCTGAATCGTCAGAACCTTTTTCTCTTCAAGAGTCAGCGCCGTATGAGAACTCCATAGGCAAAGTGCATCTAACAGATGCTGTTTTGCCTCTTTATCATTCTGTTCTCCTTGCAATGCTAGCCGATACAGTATTTGGCAAGCTGAAAGACATGTATTCTCTCGTTCTATTAAAGTATCTAGCGTCCAGAGGATTTCATTTTGTCCCCCCAGCTGTTCTTCTTTCTTTAAAAATTCAAGCACAGCTTCCGGAGCTGCTTCAGCAAGGATTCGAAGTTCCTTTATGATGCACTCTTTACAATTATCTTTATGAAAAAAGGAAAGGACTTCCCTCACCTGAGCATCAATCATATTTTGATCTGACCCAGTCTCCGCAAAACAAATGTAATTTTTAAGCAACCGTTGAAGAATGCCATACCTTCTATGATTTTGTGCTGCATCTGTGCAGGAGAGTGCCGCACAGATTTCCTGGTGCATCCGTTGCCCCATGGCACTTTCTATGTCTATGTTCAATGCCAGCCACGCTTCTTCATCATTGACGATTTGATACCACGCTCCAACTTTTTTGATTGGGCTGTCATCTATCCGCAATAGTTCCTCATATTTTCGTTCCACTACAGGATATGGTGTTTCAGCCAATCGTGCAACCAGCTGTTTCTCTTTCTCGTCTAAAATATTGTAGTGTCGCAGAAGTACAAGCGGTTGCAACAAATCAATATCTGCCGCACTCATCCATTCCGGCTGTAAATCGGCTTCATTTCCCGGAATTTTTCGGATGAGTGCTGGAAGATTTCCGTGTGTATAACTATAAAGTTCATCAGCATTTGCGCTATCGATGCCCATCTCCTGCAACGCCTGAAGATACTGCGTTTTCCATTGCGGAAGCAATCGAATTACATTCTTTTTTGCAGCACCCTTTCCCTCGCAGAGAATAGTTTGGTTACGTCCTGATACCCGCCCGTTATACGGAAACCTCAACAGGAAATATGCGTTTTCGCATAAGCTGTCCAAATTATGATACGTCGTTTCGCTGCAAACAACAGTCACCTGTTCGGCCAATGCCGAATCTTGCATCAGCGCAGCCAAGCAGAATCCATATGCTTCGATTCGGGATTCTGCCGCCACACGGCATATCTTTTCATTCACCTTTTTGCGAAAAGCTTCCAGCTGCTCTTCCCTACCGATTTGGAACATTGCCTGATTAAGCGGAGGATTTGTCCTTTGTACAAACTGCTCCCATGCATGCGCAACAGAATCTATTTCCATCGCTTCATTTTCCAGATAGTTTTGTATTAGCCATGCACAAACCGCCGGTTCCGAGTTAAGCCAATCGCACAAAACAGATGCGTCATATACATAGACTGCTTTCCATTCATCTCTGTGTTCCGCCTCCCACTCTGTAAGTGATATATTGTAAGCCCATATTTTAGGCACTACGAGATAGAAAGTAGTATCTGATTTTTTCACTCCAAGCGGACGGGTTGTGCGTTTTCCATAATCGCTGTTGATTTTTTCCAAGGAATCCGCATTGGTTCCAAGTTCCCTGTGCCACATAAGGCGTTTTTGTTCCGTTATCCACGATTCCATCATATCCCGGTGCCCAAATATCATCTTCCTCTGGCGCGCGAAGATACGAATAATCCGGGCAACTGCTTCGGATCAACCGCTTGATAATTTCTGGCAGCAGTCCTTCCGACTTTTTCTTTTGTTCGCTCATCAATCGTTCGAGCATTTTACTTGTGAACAATTTCATAGACATCCCTCCACAAGCAACTTTGTTTTAATTTCAGGGTAATATTCTTCCTAACTAAAGAGTAAAAAGTTAGTTTTTCCGCTCACGAACACTCGACATTAGACATTATTTGTTATCTCCCGCTGTCATCGAACTTCCGCCAATCCCAAAGAACTTATCAAAGAAGCTCTTCAGCTTATCGATCACGCCTTGCTTCTTCTGCGCACGGCCACCGCCGCCAAAGCGGGAAACAGGAGGCATCAGCTTATCAATGTCAGTGCCCACAGTTTTGATCTCGCCATCACGGAACGCATTGGCCAGATACTTGCGGGTCTCCGGCTCTTTCAGCTTTTCCTCCTGAATGATTTGGACAAGCTCTTTCTCTCGCTGTTCGGACACATAGCTGTTCCACTCTGCCATCACGTCATCCACATCGTTGACCCCTGCAATAAAGGTTTCAATCAGTTGCTTTTTGCTGCGCAGTTCCGGGCTGGCGTCAATCGCCTTGCGAATCGTGATGAGCACCTCTTTGTCATCGCAATGGGTGTCATGGTACTTTTTGACCAGCATCAGGATGTAGTCAATGTTAATTTCGACCTGCCGAATCAGCTCCACCTCGAACACCACATCATCCGTGATATCCTCTTTGGTTTCATCGTGCTTCTTGTTACGCCATTCATCCCGCAAATCCTGATAGCGGCCCAAATAGTCCTGTAAATCCCGTTCAGAGATCAGTTCGTTGCCCTTGAAATCGTCAAAGGAAGACAGCAAGTTCCGCATCCGCAGCAGTGCGCCAAACAGTACGATAAAGTCTTTCTGGTTCTGCTCTCCGATGATCTGCGGCTCTGTCAACGGGAACTTCTGCGTCAGGTCATCGATCATGTCCGTATAGCCCTGATGGTATTTTCCCTGCTCGTCCATATAACCGTGGTAGTAGTCCGCATATTTGCGCAGCAGAACGATGCCGCCCGCATTTTTATCTCCGAACAGCGAAATTGCCGCATCCACTCTCTTTTGCAGGTTGCGGAAGCAGACGATATTGCCAAAGGTCTTGATGCTGTTCAGGATACGGTTTGTCCGGCTGAACGCCTGAATCAGACCGTGCATCTTCAGGTTTTTGTCCACCCAAAGGGTGTTCAGCGTGGTGGCATCGAAGCCCGTCAGAAACATATTGACGACGATCAGCAGGTCAAGTTCCTTGTTCTTCATGCGGAGCGATACATCTTTGTAGTAATTCTGGAACCGTTCGCCATCGGTGGAGTAGTTCGTATGGAACATCTCGTTGTAATCCTGAATGGCTGCGTCCAGAAAATCCCGGCTGCTTTGGTCAAGGTTGGAGGTATCTTCCGGGTTTTCCTCGTCCAGAATGCCATCCGTTTCCGCTTCATTGGCTCCATAGCTGTAAATGGTGGCAATGCGCAGCCGCTTGGTCGGGTCTGCTGCCATCTGCTTTTTGAACTCCTGATAATACAGCTTTGCCATCGGCACAGAAGCCACGCAGAAAATCGAATTAAAACCGCTGACGCGCTGTTTTTGCTTGATTTCCTCCACCGCACCACGCTGGGCAGAGGCCACCTCTGCCACATTCGTCAGCAGATTAAACTCATACGATTTGTCTCCCCGATAGGTTTTCTGGTCGAAGTGGTCGAGGATGTACTTGGTCACCAGAGAAATACGCTTGGGTGCCATAAACGCCTTTTCCCGGTCAATGTCCCAAACCTGCTTGTCGTCCATGTCCGGCTCTGCGTCCATCGTTTTGATGTAATCCACACGGAACGGCAGCACATTCTTGTCGTTGATGGCATCCACGATGGTGTAGGTGTGCAGTTGGTCACCGAACGTCTGCGCCGTGGTGAAATAGCGTGGATCAGTGGAGCTTCCTGCGTTGACTGCAAAAATCGGCGTTCCGGTAAAGCCGAACAGGTGGTACTTTTTGAAATTGTGGACAATGGCTTTATGCATATCACCGAACTGGCTGCGGTGGCACTCGTCAAAGATGATCACAACGTGCTTCTGGTAGACTTCATGCCCCGGATTTTTCTTGATGAAGGTCGCCAGCTTCTGGATGGTTGTAATGATGATATGCGCTTCCGAGTTTTCCAACTGGCGTTTCAGAATCGTGGTGCTGGTGTTGGAGTTCGCTGCGCCCTTCTCGAAGCGGTCATACTCTTTCATCGTCTGGTAGTCCAAGTCCTTGCGGTCTACCACAAACAGTACCTTGTCGATGTAGGGCAACTGCGATGCCAGCCGTGCCGTTTTGAAGGAGGTCAGCGTCTTGCCGGAGCCAGTGGTGTGCCAGATGTAGCCGCCGCCCTCGATGCTTCCATACTTTTTGTAGTTGTTGGCGATCTCGATGCGGTTCAATATCCTCTCGGTTGCCGTGATTTGATATGGGCGCATCACCATCAGCATCTTTTCTGAGGTAAAGATGCAGTACCGGGTCAGCACGCTCAGGATCGTGTGCTTTGCAAAGAATGTCCGGGTAAAGTCGATCAGATCCGTCAGCACACGGTTATTCGCATCGGCCCAGTAGGAGGTAAATTCAAAGCTATTGCTGGTCTTTTCCTTTTTCGTCTTGCCGTGTTTGGCATCTTTGATGGCATTGTAGCGAGTGCTGTTGGAGTAGTACTTGGTATTTGTGCCGTTGGAGATCACAAAAATCTGCGTATACTCGTATAAACCGCAGCCCGCCCAGAACGAATCCCGCTGGTAGCGGTTGATTTGGTTAAATGCCTCCCGGATGGCCACCCCGCGCCGCTTCAATTCCACATGAACCAGCGGAAAGCCGTTGACCAGAATCGTAACATCGTAGCGGTTATCATGCCGTGCGCCGTCTGCTTGTTTTACCTCATACTGGTTGATGACCTGCAGGCGGTTGTTATGGATGTTCTTCTTGTCGATCAGCGTGATGTTTTTGGAGCTGCCATCATCCCGGTGCAGCACCTGCACATTGTCTTCCTGAATCTTCCGGGTCTTTTCGGGAATATGCTCGTTGGGGTTGGCAATTACATCACTGAAAAACTGCCGCCACTCCGTATCGGAAAACTGGTAGTGGTTCAGCTCTTCCAGTTGGCTGCGGAGGTTAGCAATCAATTCATCCTCGGTATGCAGCGACAGATAGGTGTAGCCCTGCTCGCACAACAGCCGGATAAACTCTTTTTCCAGTTCCGCCTCACTTTGGTAGCTGTCAGAGCGCACTTTGGAGGGTTCATAGGCAGCAACAACAGTATCTTCATTGGTAGCCGCAACGATATTGAAAAAGGACATTTCAAATTCCTCCTGCAATTTATCCTTCCGCTATATGCCACAATTCACAATATAGCGAACTTTTATAAACTGGTATCATTTCAACAAATTCAAGTTTATTTCCTGTCCATTTGGTTATTACAAAGTTTTCTTTTTCGTAGATGAATGAAACATAGGTATCATACTCTGGCAACCTGTCCATTCGATATTGAAAAAGATACTTAAAGTCCGCATTCAATCCATCAATCGCAAGTTTTCTTCCTTGTTCAAAATTGTCATTTGAATCAAAATTGAAATTATATGGAAAGAACAGCATTATATTTTTCTTTGTCTCAAATATCTTTATAATTTGAGATACATCCTTTTCCAATACATCTTCTTTCTCTTTCTTCTCTCGAATTTCTATCATTTTATTCCAGTTTAGGCTCCGAAACACTGCATACGGAATGCTGTAAGTAATCGGTTTATACCCCGGAACACCTTCGTGCTTTTCTGGCAGTCCAAAGCCTATCACACCGGGCATGAATTCTTGGATTGATGGTGAGAGGATTTTAGCCGCTTGCAGCCTTGATTGAGATGCGAAAAGCTTAAAATCAAGCTTGTATTCATCTGAAGCGCAGTCGTATTCTCCGTGTGCTTCTGACTTCGGCTTCTTATATAGCTTTCCATTGGATTTTTTCAGGAAGTAGCTTGAACAATTCACAAAATCCCGCAAGTAATCTTCATACGAATATGGCTCCATCACACCACCTATAAAGTTGTCAATCACTCTAGCTGCTCCAAGAAAATCCACTCTCATTTCAGAATATCCCAATCAATTCAACTCCTTAAAGCTCAACAGCCTATCCCGATAATGCTCATACTGCTTTTGTCTTGCTTCAATCTCCGCTGGCAAGCCGCTCGTCAAATCATTGCAGATAGCATCAAAACGGTCGAGAATAGAAACGATGCGCTTTTGCTCCTCAATAGGCGGTACTGCAATTACAGCCTTTGCAATATTGTCATTGTACAATCTCGGAATCGTTCCGCCCTCGGACGCTTTCCACGGTTTTAGTTCATAACAGTAGCGAAGATAGCTATTCAAAACAATACTTTCATCGTTATCAATCCAAACGATATTGGAATCTTGAAAATATGCTGGTTTGCCGTCATAAACGACCGTTCTGCCAATCGTTCCTGCCGCAGAAATCAGCACATCGCCTTTTTTCGGGAAGTTATATCTCGACCGATATTCGTCATATGTTTCCTTCGAAATATAGGCATCAGCTTCTTTTCCAAAGGTTCCAATTTTATAGAATGGAACTCCGCTCACTGTGTTTGTCTGGCTCTTCAAAATTCGCTTGCACATACAGATAGAACCCACATCACCCAAAGGAATCCTTACATAGCCAAATACATACCGCAAGAGCTTAATCAGCGTTCCGTTCCGTTCCGTTCCGTTCAAAATTGTGTTGCCGGTTTCTACAAATGTCAAGAGCTTATCCCGGTAATATTCATATTGCTTTTGGCGGGCTTCAATCTCAGCGGGCAAACCAATGTTGAGGTCAGAACAGATTTTCTCAAAGTTGTCCAGTACATTCACAATGCGTTTTTGGACATCGAGAGGTGGAACTGGAACCGTTAATTTTTCATAGCTCTTTTGATTCAAATTGTTCCTGTCGCTAATTGTCACACTCTCTATATCTCGTTTGCACTGATGCGAGTTTAAGTAATGACACAAGTATTCCGGCGTTATTTCCTTTCTATCTCTAATTCTTGTCGTAATCGTAGTAAAACCTATAGCACCATCAAACGCATCATCTATCACAGCAGATGTACCCACGTCGCCTGTGTGAACAGTTATAATATCGCCTTTTCTCAAAACTTTCTTTTTATTTTTCTCCGCAAATTCTTCACTAACATATTCAATTGACTTCAAGACAACTTTATTTGGCTAAATATCCGAGTTATGAATCAGCACAACACCACTATTCCGTTTGTGCTGTGTAACCGATGTTGCAAGCCCAATATTTGTATCAGCTAATTCTGCTATTGTATACTTTTTCACGTTATCTTTATAACTTAGCAAATAATCTCTATAATAATTATACTGTGTCTTTCTGGCTGTAAGCTCCGCTGTAAGTTCTGCTGTAAGCTTTGTGAAATTGTCTAAGATGCGGACAATTTCACACTGAATCTCTATTGGTGGAATAGGTATCATCAGCCTTGAAAAAAGTGCTTGTGTCAAGTGACTAATGGTCGAACCTGTTTTCTGTTGCTCAACAACTCTTTGAAAATGATTAGAAAGCAAATAGTGCAAAATAAACCGATTTTCTAACGAACCATCTTTACAGCGTACAACAAAAACTCCACCGTTTAATGTGGCAGGCATTTCAAGACCTTTTACTTGTGCTACCTTGCCAAGAGTTCCATCTTTGGTTATCAGAATATCGCCATTTTTCAGTTGAATTTTCGCGTCTTGCTTGTATCGTTCTTCCGTCACATATACACAGGTGCTATAATCAATTTCATGTATTTCAGTAAAGTCGGTTCCTGTTATAAGCAAGTAGTCGCCCTTACTCATATACTCTGCTTTCGTTAGCCGTTGCCAGCCAATTCGAGCATTTAATGTGCAAACTTCATCGAATCTTTTATACTCAACGCCATCCGGACAAAGCTCCCGGAGCAGTTCATCTAGCTTACTCATCTGCACCCTCTTCTTTCTTTGCAATATAGGTACTGTACAGTGCCATCACCGCATAATAGTACATATCTTCCTGTGTTTCAATCAAATCTTCATCAAAAACAAAATCTTCTTCTGATTTAGCAAATACCCGGCAACAGTCAATAACAATTCGCATCGTCCAGTATGTCATTATTTCTTCTGGGCATTCAGCTAAATCACATTGCAACCAAACCATATCAATTGGTGGCTGCAGTAGCCATTTGGATTTTCCCAAATCTGCGGAGTGAAGGTAATCATACATATATCCGTATAGCGTTCCGTTATAGCTCGTGTCTTTTAATAATTGGAGTGAATCACCTTGATAAAAGTGTGTTCGCCTTATGTCCTCAAATATGTACGGATTTACGGTTTCAATTTTTTCATCCGAATAATGCTCTATCGCTCGATGAAAGTATTTAGCCCCATCATATAAAGTATCTTGTCCAAAACCGCACGCCTTAATATCATCTTTTAGTCGTTTTAATGCAGCACTCACCTGTTCTTTAGAAACCTCTATTAGCTGAAAATTGGCTTGCTTCAGAATTTCCTTTTGGACTTCCTCACTACATCTTAAAAACTTAGTCGTTATCGCTCTATGATGCTTTCTTTTGAGTTTCAGGCTTTTTGCAATCGCTGACAACGGCAAGTATTCTATTTCATCTTCATTATCAATCAGAAAAACTCTTGCCGCTTCAGCAACAGCTTTTTTCTGCGCCTCCACTTCCATTTGCTCACGTTCTTTTTCATGTGAGCGCTGTAGCCAATAGATTGCAACTGTCAATACAACTGTTGCAATCAATGAGAGCACATCCACTACGAAACTCCAAATCTCAAGGCTCATCTTTACTCTAGGTTTTCCTCCAAATACCTGTCAAAATCGCTCTGGTACAACCGATCCTGCACCACACGGTACTTTTCAAACTCCGTTTCGGCGTGCATTTTTGCAAGCTGTGCCGAGATTTTGCCTGCATCCTTCAGCACTTCCAGATCATCCGCCTGCAAATAGATGTCCAGCCGCTTGGCCCAGTCCTCCATGGTCATGGGGATATGACGGCGGGCACGGTTCTCGGCAAGGTCGAGATATGCCGAAACGATCAGCTCCATGGACTTCATTTCATCTTCGGTCAGGTAGTTTTTCGCCACCGAAACATCGCTCTTTTTAATTTTGCCGTTGGGAGCATCCTTCCATGTGTGAAGCCCCATGTGCGGCTTTTCGGCATCGGCACGCTCATAGATCAGCTCTGCCGCCGTATGGCGATGCACGGCATAGTGCATCTTGTTCTGTACCTTCTTGAAGAAAAGACGGGTTGTCGGAGCATCCTTCGCAAAGAACTCTTTTGTGGTCAGCGCATTGCGGTCATAATCCAGCGAAGTAGCGTAAATGTCAGTGAGTTTCTGGTAGAAGTTGCGCTCCGAAATACGAATTTCCCGGATGCGCTCCAACTGCTCTTCAAAGTATTTCTTGGTCAGGACTGTGCCTCCGTTTTTCAGGCGTTCCTCGTCCATTGCCCATCCCTTGATGGTGTACTGCTCCACGATCTGGTTCGCCCAGACACGGAACCGCACCGCCCGCTGGTTGTTCACCTTGAAGCCGACCGCAATAATCATTTGCAGATTATAGTGGTTCACGCTGCGAGTAACCTGTCGGCCACCCTCATTTTGAACTATTCGGAATTTCCGAATAGTTGCCGCTTCGTCCTGCTCATGGTCAGCATAAATCTTCTTGATATGCTCATTGATGGTCGGAAGCCCCACATCGTAAAGAGTCGCCATCATCTTTTGCGTCAGCCAGATGTTTTCATCCTC
>OHTX01000106.1_pt1 | contig 20964 bp, 21 predicted proteins | sample 1579151 | NCBI WGS metagenome assembly OHTX01 (sample SAMEA3879523, study PRJEB24766) | human gut metagenome | biome: human-associated habitat; feature: feces | place: USA | collected 1985/1987 | reverse complement strand
TCAGGATAGGCAAATATCCGGTGTTCCGGCGGGATGTCCTGCGATCCGTGGTAATACTCCTTGAAGCCCTCCGGGACTGCCGACACATACCCACCGGGAGCGAATACGCCGCCCTCGTTGATACGCACATCCCGCCCGTATGCCTCATAATCGAAGTAGTTCTGAATGTGCTCCGGTATGTCGATGGTCCCAAGCTCGTCGGCGTAAAGACGGCCCAGCCCTTCATCATCAGAAATATCCGGGTAAAAGCGGTAAAGGTCAAGGTTCTGCGTCAGGTTTATCAAATCCTTCACGCTCCTTGTGTGGTTTCCCAAGACAAGAGCGGCTTCAAAGGTTTCCAGTCCGCCCTTATCCCGTACTTCCAGCAGGGCGTGGCCCAGCTCGTTCAGCTCGTCGATGTTCTCACATTCGTAGAGATGATCGTAGAGCCCCAGCACATCACTGTCAAAGCTGGTAAAGAACACTTCGCTGTACCGTTTCCCATCTATCCCGATTTTGGCAAGGGCGGCCTGCAACTCCTGTGTCGTCGTGGGGAAATGTACCGTTGTCCCTACCTCAATCCCCATTAAGGGGTATAGGGCTGTATTGGTTATATAGGCTTCAAACATGGGCTTATTCCTCCTTTCCGGCCCGGTCAGCCAGCACCTCATAAATCCCGGCCATAATGTAATCGGCGCAAGGGAGGGCAATCGCATTTCCCAGCGCCTTGTAGCGTTGCAGAGGCCGGATCTCCACGCCGTCCGCCCCGTACTTTGTCCAGCCCTCCGGCAGCCCCATCAGCCGTTCGCTTTCCGTTTCCGTCAGAAAACGGATACAGCCGCCCTCCGGGTCGCCCTCATACCAGAAGGCAAAGGGCGTTACATCACTGGCTAAAAGAGTGGGAAAAGGGTCAGTTGGTAATCCGAAGCTGTTTCGGAAGGCCGTTTCTTCCTGCCTTTTTGCCGCTCCCCGCATACGGAAGCACTGAAAGGGGTGGATGACTGGTATCTGCCGCCCTGTTTCAAAAGAAGCTGTTCGATCTCCTTCGGCGGCGACCCGCCCGCCCTCTCCGCAAGGCGGAGGAAGTGGGAGCATTGGACGGGGCTTAAATAGTATGTCTGCGGCACGTCTGCCTCCAAAATCCGCCACGACGAAAATCCGCTGCCTTCGTGCCAGCCTTCGGGAGCCTGCCCAATACTGGGCGTCCATGAGCCGCCAGCACACATCAGGTGTTCCCCCTCGCACCATTCCGGCGTTTCCCCATCTTCCCGAAGGAGGCATTGGAACTTCGGTGTCCGAGAAGGCGGATAGGACGGCTCTAAAGTCCATCCGGTCATTTGTAGAAAACGCTCCCATGACGTTTTCCCAAACAGCGATAGCTGGATATAGGTTATCAGTAGCATCCCTCATTTCCTGTATGATACGAAACGCCTGATAGAACAGGCTTGATTTTGCCCCGGCAAGGCCGGAGCGGTTGCCGATCAGAGAAAGGTTCTGACAGGGGGAACCGAAGGTAATTATATGGACAGGTGGGATTTTCCCGCCGTCCACCTTCGTAATATCTCCCAAATGCGCCATATCGGGAAAGTGCCTTTTGGTTATGGAGATGGGCGCTTTTTCAATCTCGCTGGCCCAGACCGGACGGATACCGCACCGGGAAGCAGCCAGAGGGAACACGCCGATCCCGTCAAAAAGGCTCCCCAGCTTAATGTCCGGCATGGCCCGGGGTGCCGTGTCCCTTCACGGCAAGCACCCCTTCCAGCGTTGTCGCCGCAATGCCCAGCCGTCCGGCAACCGCAATATCGTTTTTCACATCCTCGTCCACAGCGCTGCCGCAGACGATCAGGGTGTGGGAGCGCCGCAGCATATCCCGGCGCATATCAATCCCGGCCTTGTGTTCCTCGGGAACGCTGTCATTCAAAAACAGCGGCAGGTACAAGAGCGGGCAGATCGGGGAAAAGCCCGCCTCATAAGCAAGACGGCAGTAGTGGGCCGCCAGCTCCATATCAACATCCGGCTCGCCGCTCCATGCGGCGGTCAGGTATGCTAAAGGTCGTTTCATTGGTTGAGCCTCCATTTCTGTTTTGGTTTAGGGAAAAGCAAGAGTTCGCCCAACCCGTCAAGGGTGCCTCTGGCACCGCCTGCGGCGGCGCTGCCCTTGACTGATTTTCCCGGCTATGCTACGGAATAACTGGCGACGGGGAATCATTTATATCTCCAGAGCTTCGGGGCGCGGGGCAGAACCCCGCAATCCTCGGGCCATGCTGACCCGAAGTTTGGGCTTACTTTTCCTGTTCGGTTTTCTTCTCCGGCTTTTCGTGTTCCTTCTGCTGACCCTTCCAGTCGTCCAGCAGCTTGATGATCTGGTCCTTCATTTCCCTCGGCGTAGTTTCCTTGCCGAAATACTTGCTCAGTTCCGCACCTGTCAAAATCACTTTGTCTACCTCCTTTTTGTCCTCCATCATAATGCCGTCGATCACATCCCCGTTGAGCAGCTTCTTTTCGTCCAACTCACGCATACGCTTTGCCTGCGCCTGCGAAGGAGAGGACTGCTGGCTGTCAATGGCAACGGCGATATAGTTCTGGTTCTTCTTGCCGATATAGGAAAGCTCCACCGCCGTAGTAAAGCCCAGCTTTTTTTCATCCATCAGCTTCATCAGGTCGGGAACCAGCTCATTCAGCCGGATATACCGCTGCACCTGCTTGACCGCCATCTTATTGCGCTCGGCCACGATCTCGTTGGAGCGTTTGCCTGCGTCCTTCGGGTCAATCTGGCCCGAAGTGCGGGAGCCCTGGTGCTTGATAGCTTCAAGCTGCATTTTCAAGGCTTTGGCCCGCTCACTGGGGAGGATTTCTTCACGCTGGTTGAGATTGTCCTCGACCATCTGGGTGATGGCTTCATCATCCGTCAGGTTTCGGACGATACAGGGCATATCCGCATACCCGGCAAGCTCGCTGGCTTTCTGGCGGCGGTGGCCGGACACGATCTCATAGCCGCCATCCTCACGGGGACGGACGATAGCGGGCTGGGTCACGCCCTTGTCCTTGACGCTGGACACCATAGCCCGCATTTCTTCATCGTCCCGGACCTCAAAGGGATGGTTCTTGAAGGCGTAGAGCTCGTTCAGCTTGATATAGACGATCTGCTCCTTGCCCCGGCGTGGAGCATCCTTTGGCTTTTCGGGTCCTTTCGGAGCGGGAGCGGCCTGTACCGTTGGAGCCGTTTTTTTCTCCGGTTCCTTTTTGACCGCATTTTCCGGTTTCTGTGCGGGAGCTTTGGACTTCGGGGCTGCGTCCTTGTCCTTATCTGCTTTCGGGGGACGGCCCCGGCGCTTCGGCGGTTCCGGCTCTTTGGGCTTTTCCTGTTTTCCCTCAGCCTTTTTGGGAGCCTCCGGCTGCTTTTCCGGTTTCTCCGCTTTTGCCGGGTCAGGCTTTTCCCCGCCGGGAGCTGCCGCCCGTTCCTCGGCTTTCTTTTCCTTCATAATTTCAGCGAAGTTATAGACAGAAACCTGTGGGTTCTTTACCTCCGGTTCCGTCTTTTTTTCCGGCTCCGGGGAAACGGAAACCTTCTCCGGCTCTTTTGGGGGAGCGGGAGGCGTTTCCTTGCCCGGTCCGGTATCCGTTACCGGCTGTTCCGGCGTTTTTGTGGTTTTATCATCTGCCATAAGCATTTACCTCCTGTTTTTTGGCATGAAAAAAGGGGCTCAACTTTTCAGTCAAGCCCCCGTGGGAAGTTCCTCCTTTCTCCGCCATGATACAAAAATACCGCCCGTAGTCTCGTTTGGGCGGTACTTTGTGTAAGATTGGCAGTCCATTATTAAGTTTTTTATTATGTTCCCTTTGTACACCGTTGCAAGCAATTATACAGAAACAGGTATCCCATTTTTGCGTTCAACAAATATAGAACCGTTTGATATAAAGCTCGATGATATAAAATATATATCTTCGAATTTCAATGAGTCATTAAGAAAGTCTGAGTTACATCCTAATGATGTTGTAATCGTCCGCACAGGAACCCCCGGGGCATGTGCTGTAATACCGGCTGGCGTGAAAGCATGGAACTGTTCCGATTTGGTGATTGTTCGTCCCCATAGAAATAAACTGAATCCATTGTTTTTAGCATCATATGTTAATTTAGCTAGTGGAGTTATCAATACACAATTAGTGGGAGCTGTTCAACAGCACTACAATGTTGGGGCAGCAAAGAAAATGCAAATTCCGCTTCCCCCGATTGGCGAACAAGATAAAATAGCATCAATCATTGGAATGTTGAATAAGAAAATTACAATAAACTCGAAGATAAACGATAATTTACTTGAGCAAATCAGAACATTATGCACTGCTTGGCTTTCTGATTATAAACCTTTTGATGGTGCGGTTCCTTCTGATTGGGTAGAAACACCTTTGTCAGACATAGCAGAGTTTGTTAGTGGATACTCTTACAAAGGAAGTGAACTGACAGATTCAACAATAGCTATGGCAACAATAAAGAACTTTGACCGTAAAGGTGGATTCAAACTGGATGGTTATAAAGAAATTATCCCATCCTCAAAACTAAAAGAATCTCAACACGCAGAATTGTTTGATACTTTAGTTGCTCATACAGACTTGACACAAAATGCCGAAGTTATCGGTAATGCTGAACCAGTAATGAGCAAATCAGGGTACGATGATATCATTTTCTCTATGGATTTGGTCAAAGTTCTTCCAAAGAAAGAAAATGTTTCTAAATTTCTCCTTGCTGCAATTCTTCAAGACAAGAAATTCAAGGCGCATTGCTTGGGATATGTAAATGGTACAACAGTTCTACATTTAAGTAAAAAAGCTTTACCAGAATACAAGTTATTCCTACCAAGTGACCTTTCAAAATTGAGACCATTAGATGAGATTGTAACGACCTTATATAAACAAATTTCATCTAATATTTCAGAAAACACATACCTCGAAGAACTGAGAGTAGCTTTATTGCCTAAATTGATGTCCGGCGAACTTGATGTCTCCGGCATCGACCTTTAAGCTGCTAAATTATCGTTTACCAGAATTTCAATAACTCTCACCAGTGGCGGGAGATTTTATGGAGAAACTGCCACTGCCGTCGTTCTCTGAAATCGTAATAAGGAGATACGGCGATGAAAAATCAAATTATCAACGAGATACAGCGAAAAATGCTGCCGTATCTCAATAACGAACAGTTGCTGCATTTGAAAGCAGTGCTGGAAGCGTCATTTCAAGGTGTCATAATCGAAATGGGTGAAGAACAGCCAAAGGCTGAGGAACAAGATTCGGCAGCAGCGTTCATTACGGCAAAGCGGATAGAAGGCTGTTCCGAGAAAACACTGGCCTACTACTCAAAAACCATCGAAGCGATGCTGAATGGTGTGGGAAAATTACCGCAGCAGATTACAACGGATGATTTACGAAAGTATCTGACGGATTATCAGACACAGCGGCACTCAAGCAAAGTTACGATTGACAATATCCGGCGTATTCTTTCCAGTTTCTTCTCGTGGCTGGAAGATGAAGATTTCATTGTGAAAAGCCCTGTCCGCAGGATTCACAAAGTGAAAACCGCCAAAATCATCAAGGAAACGTACACCGATGAAGCACTGGAACTGATGCGTGACAACTGTTCAACAGTACGAGATTTGGCGATTATTGATTTGCTTGCATCTTCTGGAATGCGTGTTGGGGAATTGGTGACACTTAATCGGGAGGATATCAATTTCAACGAGCGCGAATGTGTTGTATTTGGTAAGGGCAACAAGGAACGATTGGTATACTTTGACGCACGGACGAAAATCCACCTTCAAAATTATCTGGATGAACGGTCAGATAGCAATCCCGCACTCTTTGTGACGCTGAAAGAGCCACATGAACGGTTGATGATTGGTGGTGTGGAAACGATGCTTCGTGAATTGGGACGGCGATTAAAGCTAAATAAAGTGCATCCACACAAGTTCAGACGGACGTTGGCAACGACAGCGATTGACAAGGGGATGCCGATTGAACAGGTGCAGCAGCTTTTAGGACACCAGAAAATTGACACAACGATGCACTATGCAATGGTAAAACAACAAAATGTGAAATTGGCACATAGGAAATTTATAGGATGAGGAAAAATATGATTGTGACGCTAAAAGATATTACGACCAAAATAACAAAAGGGACAACGCCGACATCTATTGGATGTAAATTTGAGAAAAGCGGCATTAATTTTATTAAATCAGAGTCTTTAGTCGATGGGAAAACGATTGATAAAAGTAAATTTGCCTTTATCTCGGAGCGGACACACGAAAGGCTAAAAAGATCTCAAATTGAGGAAAACGATATCCTTTTCTCGATGGCCGGTATGTTCTTGGGCAAAACGGGAATTGCAACCGCTGAAGTGGTGCCAGCAAATACGAATCAAGCGGTTGCAATTATAAGGGTAGATGATACAAAAGCAAACTATGAGTATGTGTACTACTACCTTAATCAAAAGTCTGTCATACATACTATTAATACGACATCTGCACAATCAGCTCAACCGAACATTAATTTGAAACAAATTGGGAAAATCAAGATAAATCTTCCTAACAGAAAAAAGCAAGATCAAATAGTTTCACTTCTTTCTGCAATAGATTTGAAAATTTCAAATAATGTAGAGATAAACGATAATTTAGCGGCTTAGAGCTGGATGTTGGAAACATCGAGCTCGCCTGACATCAATTTGGGAAGAAGCGCATCTCTTAGCAATTCTAATTGTTTGATTTCAAATCGATTTTCAACGATTTTTTCCACCATAGGCGTTGTGATTGCATCAAATGAGTCAAGCACTCTAGGGTCTGGCAGTGTGATTTCAAACGCATCAAAATCCTTTTTTCCAATATGAATAACGGTTGTGGCCACCTGCGTTTGCTCGATTGCATATAAAAGAGGTTTGATTGTAAAATAAAGGAAGGCTTTTCCTTTTAAACGCTTGTTTTTGAATACGCAAACTCGCTGATTCAGCCAAGCTTCATCGCTGCCCCAAATGTATGGAACGAATTCTCCGTCCATTCCAACTACAATATCGCCAGCTTGCAAGAGATACCCTTTTGGATGCTTTTCTGTTGTGTATGTTGCGACCTTTTGCTCTTTGAGGTCTCGAATCCGGATGATGGGAATCCCTTTTCCATCTGTGTTGAACTGCTTGGAAGAAAATGGTGCGCCATAAATAATATCTGCTATAGTATAGATACTAGTTTTTTGCCAAGACGATGGCTTTATCCCTCCGAACGGAATGCAGTCAATAAACCACGCAGCATAAAGTGCTTGCATTTGCGCAAATAAATTATCGTTTATAAAAGAAATGAAGGGATAATATGGAAGATTTTGATAATGCTAAGACGAAAGATTTAAACGAATGCGTTGTTACAGACCTTAATAGCTATCTGACCTACATTTCTGATATAAAGGAAACCATAAAGAAAGAGGAAGGCGCGGAAGTGAGCACAAAGCACTTTTTCTTCCGTGGACAGGCCAGCAACGAATGGAACGTCATGCCGGGAGTGTTCCGTGGTGGGATGCTGCCACACGAAGCAGAATTGATAAATGCTGCCTACACACGGAATCCTGACGACTTCCGAAAACTGACAACAGATTTTGAAAAGCTCGCAAAATTGCAACACTATGGGTTGCCAACAAGACTGTTGGATGTGACGGAAAACCCACTGGTGGCACTGTATTTTGCTTGCCAAAACAATCAAGAGAAAAAGATAACTGACGGGAAGACTACGTTATTGCCGCCGACCGATGGGAAAATCTATTATAAGCGCGATTACGGAAAAAGTTATAGTGACATAGAGATCAAAGTGTTGGCATATTTAGCGAGTCATGAAATTTCGGGCGATTATACATTAGAAAAGCTGCTCTCGGATTTGAACAAGTATGGAATTTATACAGATAAAGAGGTAAAAGAGTGCGAGGCAAGCGAGTATAAAAGCTTGCTTTCGATTATTCAAAGAAATTATTTTGTGATTTCCAACTTGAATAATGAAAGATTGGTACGGCAAAGCGGCTCTTTTCTGATTAGCGGGAAATACAATGTTCAGCTGAAAGGAAAAATCAGGCAGAGCATTGTTAAACGGGCATATAGTGATGTCCAAGATGAATTTGAACTTCAAAGTTTTAGAATACCAGCGGGAAGAAAAAGTGCAATTTTAGAAGAACTAAGTTTTTACAATATCAATGAAGGAACACTTTTCCCGGAACTTGAGCACCAGATGGCATATATTAAAAGCAATTATGCGAACATACAAAAGCCTATGGCCGATAGGTTTGTGAAAATAGAAGTTCCGGTAACAAATATTAGAGAAGTATGTGATTTAGATATTTCAGACGATAAAGTGGATGAGATTATTCAGAGGGTACTGCGGGATGAAATAAATCCAGCGTTTTTTGATGAGTCCTATATTGCAATTCAGGAAAATCTGATGCCAGATTGGTATCGCAAGGAAATTGGACTCAGTAAAGTTCGATTGGCACTGACGGACACATTGGATAATGGTACGCCGATAGGACGTGCGATGGCAAAAAGAGCAGCACAGTCTATCGTTGAAAAGATTGTGAATGCCATTGCGCAAGAATCGAATACAGCAACTTCGGATAATAGTTGAGGAGAAAAAATCATGCTTTCATTTACCGAAGATACCTTTGAACAAGCGGTCATAGAGCTATTTGAAAATATGGGTTACACCCACATTTATGCTCCTGATATGAACCGAACAGATTACAGCCGCCCTCTGCTGGACGATGTTTTGCGGGATTGTCTGGTGCGGCTGAATCGCAGCCTTCCGGCTGTGGCAATTGATGAAGCCATCCTGAAACTGAATGATTTTGATGCAGGAAGCCTGTTGCAGAAGAATATTGTCTTTATGGACTATCTGCAAAACGGTATCACGGTCAAATACGCAGTCAAGGGTGAAGAACGGTCTTCGGTAGTAAAGCTGATTGATTATGCAGATGCAGACAAAAATGATTTCTATGTGGTAAACCAGTATACCTTCGTGGAAAATGGAAACAACCGCCGCCCGGATATTATTTTGTTTATCAACGGTTTGCCGTTGGTTTTGATCGAACTGAAAAGTCCTTCCAAGGACGAAGTGGGCGCAGAAAACGCATACAACCAGATTCGGAACTACATGAAGGACATCCCTTCGATGTTCTATTATAATGCAATCTGCGTAATCAGCGACCTTTCGACCAATAAGGCGGGAACAATCACTTCTGGACTTGACCGTTTTATGGAGTGGAAAACAAAGGATGGCGATTGCGAAAATACGGCGTATGCGCAGTTTGATACCTTCTATGAGGGGATGTTCCAGAAAGCCCGGTTGCTAGATATTCTGAAAAATTTTATCCTGTTTTCCGGCGATGGGCAGAAGCCGATTAAAATTTTGGCTGGATACCACCAGTATTTTGCAGTGCGAAAAGCTATCGAAAAGGCCAAGATTGCCACTAAAACGGATGGCAAGGGTGGTGTGTTCTGGCATACGCAGGGCAGCGGGAAATCGCTGTCGATGGTATTCTACGCCCATTTACTGCAAGAAGCTTTGGATAGCCCCACCATCGTTGTGATGACAGACCGCATTGACCTTGACGATCAGCTCTACACGCAGTTCGCCAAGTGTGCGCCGTTTTTGCGCCAGACACCTGTACAGGCAACCAGCAAGGAAAATCTAAGCAAGCTGCTGGATGGTCGAAAAGCAAACGGCATTATCTTCACCACGATGTTCAAGTTTGAGCGTGGCGAGAAGCCACTGTCCGAACGTAGAAATATTGTGGTAATGGCGGATGAAGCCCACCGTGGACAGTATGGTTTTGATGAAAAAATTGTCATCAAAGAAAATGAACAGGGCGAAAAAGAAGCACATACGGTCATTGGCAATGCCCGTATCATTCATGATGCCCTGCCGAATGCAACTTACATAGGCTTTACAGGAACACCTATTTCGGCAAAAGATAGAAATACGCGTGAAGTTTTTGGTGATTATATCGATATTTATGATATGACACAGGCGGTGGAAGATGGCGCAACGCGTCCGGTTTACTATGAGAGCCGCGTTATCAAACTCCACCTTGACCAAAATACGCTGGCCTTGATTGATGCGACCTACGATGCGCTGGAACAGCAATCGGACGCTGCAACGATTGAAAAAAGCAAAAAGATGTTGGGGCAGATGGAGAGTGTGCTGGGGGCAGACTCTACCATTCAATCGCTGTGCGAAGATATTGTCAACCATTACGAAAAGTACCGCGCTAATCTTTTGACGGGCAAGGCGATGATCGTGGCGTATTCGCGCCCGATTGCGATGAAGATTTATCGGAAACTTCTGGAGCTGCGCCCGACATGGAATGAAAAAATCGGCGTAGTTATGACGGGTGGCAACAATGACCCGGAGGATTGGAAAGAAATCATCGGTACAAAATCTCACAAAGAAGAACTTGCCCGGAAATTCAAAGACAACGATGACCCGATGAAGATTGCCATTGTTGTGGATATGTGGCTGACAGGTTTTGATGTGCCTTCACTGGCTACGATGTATGTTTACAAGCCAATGCACGGATACAATCTGATGCAGGCCATCGCGCGTGTCAACCGCGTGTTTAAGGACAAAGAGGGCGGCTTGATTGTAGATTACGTTGGCATTGCATCTGCCCTCAAAGCCGCTATGAAGGAGTATACCAAGCGTGACCAGTCCCGATATGGCGATATGGACATTGCCAAAGTTGCTTATCCAAAGTTTCAGGAAAAGCTTCAGGTGTGCAAAGATTTGTTGCACGGCTTTGATTTCAGCGGATTTATTGGTGGTTCTCCGTTGATGATGGCAAAGCTGGTCACTGGCGGCGTAAACTTTGTTCTGGACGCAAAAGCACCCAAGCGCAAAGATCTGTTCCTGCGAGAAGCTCTGTTGCTGAAACAGTCGCATTCGCTGTGTTCCAGCATGACCACGGAGCAGGAGCGACATGAAGCGGCCTATATGGAAGCAGTCCGTTCTACGGTGGTGAAGATCACCTATGGTGGGAGTGGCGGCAAGACACTTTCTTTGAAAGAAATCAATGCTCAAATCAATGAACTGCTGAAAGCAAGTATCCAGAGTCAAGGTGTTATCAGTTTGTTTGACAGTAAGAAGGCAGATGAAAATATCAGCCTGTTTGACCCGGCGGTGTTGGATGAAATTTCAAAAATGAAAGAAAAGAACATTGCCGTAGAAATTTTGAAAAAACTTATGGCAGAGCAAGTTTCACTGTATAAACGGACAAATGTTGTGCAGTCTCAGAAGTTTTCAGAAAAGATTACACAGTTGATGAACTCTTACTACAATGGCTTGATTACAAACGAGGAGGTCATCAAGGAACTTCTGAAAACGGCACAGGAGATTACAGAACTGTATAACAACGGTAAAAAGCTGGGCTTGACGCAGGAAGAACTGGCTTTTTACGATGCTCTGACAAAGCCGGAAAACATAAAGGACTTCTATCAAAATAATGAATTGATTGACTTGACCAGAGAACTTACGGAAATGCTGCGCAAAAATCGGACGATAGACTGGCAGAAAAAAGAAACTGCCCGTGCGAGTATGCGTAAGATGGTGAAGCACTTGCTGAAAAAATATAAGTATCCACCGGAAGATTATGATACGGCAATCAGCACGGTCATTAGCCAGTGTGAGATGTGGACTGACAACATGGTAGTATGAATTGTATGAAATGTCGTTGATTTGTGCTTGACAATCGGATTCCTTTTCTGTAAAATGATTTTAGAAAATACTATTATTGAAAATAAGAAAGGCTGTTTTATGGGAAAGATGATCTTAGATGACCTCCGCAAGCGTCTGGAACGTCTGGACGAAGACGCAGACCTGATGATCGACAATAACGACCGCTATCAGATGGTGATTGTAGGTGGCAGTGCGTTTATTTTGTTGGGCAAGCTGACCCGCGCTACTCATGACATTGATGCCTTGAGTGTTCCGAAAGAACTGTACAGTTTGCTTGGCAAGTACGACATCAACACCGATGTGGAAGCCTACATCGACAATTTCCCGTATAACTTCCAAGACCGGCTTCAGCCGCTGCCCTTTGGTGGAACAAAGGTACAGTTCTACACACCCAGTCTGGAGGATTTGGTGATTGCAAAGCTCTGCTCGTTCCGGGATACTGACAAGGCAGACGTAGAGAGCGAAGCTGTGCGGAACTCTTTGGATTGGGACTTGCTAGAACACCTTGCAACGGATGAAGATGAACTGAAAGCCAGCATCTTGAACGATTGGCGGTATCGGGATTTTTATATCCGTTATCAGGCGTATGTGGAGAGGTGGAGACCATGCGAAAGCTGACATTTGAGGGTTTCTTGAAGCAGTATGTGGCAGAGCTTTCCGGGGTGCAGACGGCAAGTGTCCATAAGTTGGCAGATTGCATGGCAGAAAATCCCCGCCTGAAAGAACCGCTCTTCCTCTATGCGCTGGCCTTTAATAAAGTAGAACTGCTGCTCCGCTACACCGCAAACAGCACGATTGCTGCGGAATATGAGAAACTTTCTAATCTCTATTCGCTGGAGCAAATGCTGGTGCTTCTTGAAAAGCAATCATCAGAACTGCCGGAAGGCTATTTGAAGGTTTGGCGCAGCTATTGTTCGGTACGGGATGCCGCCCTTGCAGACAATGACACGAAAGAACTGATTCATCGCCGGGTGTTGGAACTTCAGCAAAAAAAGAAACTGACGAATTATCGCCTTTACACAGACTTAAAGCTAAATCCGGGCAACGTGAACGCATGGCTCAAACACAACGATTCCAGCAAAATGAGCCTTGACTGTGCACGGCAGATCTACAAGTATGCAAAAAGCTACCCGTCTGTTCGATAAGAAAAAGGAAGTGAGTCTATGACCGCCGTAATCTATGCCCGCTATTCATCGGATAACCAGCGTGAAGAATCCATTGAAGGCCAGATTCGGGAATGCACGGCTTATGCGGAAAAGAACGGCATCACGGTCATCAAGCACTACATTGACCGTGCATTCTCTGCCAAAACGGACAATCGCCCGGAATTCCAGCAGATGATCAAAGACAGCGGCAAAAAGCTGTTTGATGTTGTTCTCGTCTGGAAATTTGACCGCTTTGCCCGGAATCGTTTTGATAGCGCAAACTACAAGATGATCCTGAAAAAGAACGGTGTTCATCTGATCTCCGTTATGGAACCCATTGCCGAGGGCTCACAGGGCATTCTGGTGGAAACGCTGCTGGAGGGTATGGCGGAATACTATTCCGCTGAGTTGTCCGAAAAGGTGATCCGTGGTCAAACTGAGAACGCTCTGAAAGGGAAATGCACCGGCGGTACGGGAACCATCGGCTACAAAATCGACGAGGAAAAGTTTTATCACCTTGACCCGTTGACCTCGCCGCTGGTGCTGGAAGCCTTTCAGAGGTATGACAACGGCGATAAGATGGTGGAAATTGTAAACTTCCTCAACGACAAGGGCGTCCGCAATATGCTGGGCGGTAAAATGACCCACAGCAGCGTGAATACCATGCTGAAGAACCGTCGGTACATTGGTGAATTGTCTTTCCGGGATATCGTTGTACCGGATGCAATTCCGGTTATTGTTCCGAAAGACCTGTTTGACCGGGTGCAGAAGCGTTTGGATAAGAACAAGCGTGCCCCTGCCTGTGGCAAGGCAGACGAGGAATATCTGCTGACCACCAAGCTGTTCTGCGGCAAGTGCGGTGCGCTGATGTTTGGCGAAAGCGGAACCAGTGCCACCGGACGAACCTACTATTATTATAAATGCGCCAACGTCAAACGGCGCAAGGGCTGCAACAAAAAGACTGTGCAGAAGGACTGGCTGGAAGATCTGGTCGTCCGGGAGACTATGAAGCTGATTCAGGACGATGCGGTGATCGATAAGATCGTTCAACTGGTCATGGATGTCCAGAATCAGGAGAACACAACGGTCCCGCTGCTGGAAAAGCAACTGCAAGAGGTCAACAAAAAGCTGGACAATCTGATGAAGGCTATCGAGGACGGCTTGTACACCCGGACAACGAAAGAGCGTCTGGAAGTGCTGGAAGCCCAGAAAGATGAGCTGACTGCAAAAATTGCAGACGAAAAGTTGAAGAAGCCCAGCTTCAATGAGGATTTCATCCGATTCTGGCTGATGAAATTTAGAAAGTTCGATATTTCGCAGAAAAAGCAGCGGAAAGCGCTGATTGAAATTTTTGTAAATGCCATTTTTCTGTACGATGACCGGATGCTGATCACGTTCAACTACAAGGATGGCACCCAAACCGTCCGGTTTGAAGACACTTTGACCGCCGATGGGGTGGAAGGAAAAAGTTCGGATTTGTCCGGCTCTGCTGGACCATTTAGATCCAACGATTTCACGTTAGAAATCGTTGGATTTTTTTCGTTTACGGGCTGACCTCATTTGGGCTTGACCACAATTTTGACCACAATGCCAAAGATTTTATCTGGTCAATCGCAGGGGCAAGTGGGCTTTTTTGACGCAACATCATCTGCTGCGATATGCGAGCCAGCGTTGATGCCAACGATTTGAAAAGCTGGCTCGCGATAATTAGTGCCGTTCCGTCCAATTTTCAGGCCGAAAATGCCTCGCTGAACAACTGGATCGCACTCTGCCGAATGGATTCCTGAACATGGAGATCATGCTCAGTCATTTCGGTATCGGCATGGCCTACGATGCTCTGGATGGTCTGAATATCCACGCCCAACGCCTGCATCGGCGATACAATTCCTTTTGTTTAATGGGCCTGTTTGACGGAGCATACAATCAAATTGTCAGGTTTTTGGCAATACTGTCGATTGCGTCAAACAATTTTTTTTTCCCTCCCAAAAAAATTGGATTTTGGAGTGTTTTTCATTGACCGATTGCGGAATTAGCTGTAAAATCTAAAAAAGAATAGTGGCTGTAGAGTGGGGTACTCTACGATCTGCTCGATCTTTAAGTATTATGATAAGGATTACGCCAATGCGGTGCTGGAACTGCAGGCGGCCGTCCGGTTACAGGGAGCAGGTACTGAAAGCTATCGGGGGTCTTGCTATTGCACTTGCCAATGATGGAAAGCTGGAAGAGGCACAGCAGGAGCTGGATACATTGCAGAAAAAAGGCGCTTCCTTCGGTGACTGTGATCTGGTTGCGGCAGAGATCCTGTCCTTGCAAAAGAACTATGATCAGGCTCTTGCGCTTTACATAAAAGTGTTCAATGAGGTGGAGGACCCGCAGCTCCTGAGCCATGCTTACCTGTCAGCCGCAAATGCAGCGCTGAATCAGGACGATATGGAAAAGGCTGTGCGCATTCTGAAACAGGGATGCCAGAATCTTCCGGAAGGTCAGGCTGTGCTTCAAAAGGAGATGCTTGCGGATCTTATGATGCAGCAGGCAGCATCTGACAAAGAAAATGCAGAAGAATACTATGCTGAAGCGCAGCAGCTGCTGGAGGAACTGGTGGACAGCGGCTACGATACTATTGCCACCCGGTTGAATCTGGCAACTGTACTGCAGGCATTGGATCAGTACAGTGAAGCTGAAAAGGTTTTGAAAGATCTGCAGGAGCAGTATCCATCGGATTATCGTTTTGATATGCAGATGGCCTATCTTCTGATCGACCAGCTCCGCACCAGCGGATGGCTCAAATAAGGAGGGAATACCTGCGTCTACCGGACAGATCTTTTGTGTGGTTGGAATCGTTGACATGATCGTTTCGGCTGTTGCGGCAGTCGTTTCAGCATGGATCCTGCGCAGGCAGGAAAAAAAGCTGAAGGAACAGATCTGGAACGAGTATCAATAAAAATCAATCGATTAAGGGGTATGAAAAAATGCTGAAAAAACTTAGTGTAACGGCTGTTATTCTTGCAATGTCGGCCATGCTTCTGGTGCCGACTGCATACGCGGTGCAGTCAGTAGACGCACCGGCACAGGTGGCTTTGTGACGATTGACGGCAAGCTGTATCATGTTTCGAAGAATGGCTATGCCATCGATCGGTACGCCAAGGGTTTGCACGAGATCGACGGAGGAATGTACTATGTCAAAGAGGATGGCTCGTTCCTGACGAACAGCGCGGTAGAATACCTTACTTTTGATGCGAATGGCCGCTATACCTCTGGCAATGCAACGCTGGACAGCTATGTGGATCAGGCACTGGCTGCGTGCACAAACTCTGGCATGACGAAGGCGCAAAAGCTGCGCGCCGCCTATTTGTATGTCCGGGATCACGGCGCATACCTTGCCCGTCCGCATCAGGCAAGAGGCACAACGGCTTGGGCAGAAGAGAGCGCTTTGTTCATGTTTGAACACAAAAAGGGCAACTGCTACTGCTTTGCAGGCCAGTTCCTTTATATGGCCCGGCGGCTGGGCTACAATGCCTATGTAGTGTCTGGCGGTGTGGGCCGCAAGGACTCGGACCATGCATGGGTCATGATCTGCGAGAACGGAGTTCCCTATATCTATGATGTGGAACTGGAGTGGGGCTATCGTGCCGGCAGATACGGCCATGCAGAATATAATATGTATAAAATGCCGCTGAATAAAACGGTGTTCAGCTACCAGTTTCCGTGATTGCTGAGGTAGCCGAAAAATGGTTTTTAGCTCCGTAATTTTCTTGTTTTTGTTTTTGCCCATCGTGCTGGGATGCCATTATCTTTTGCCCGGGCGGGAAGCAAAAAATCTCTGGCTCGTCGCAGCCAGTCTGCTGTTCTATGCCTTCAGGCACTGAGTTATGCAGGGGTGCTGGCGCTTTTGCTGGTGGATATCCTGCATCTGTCGGCTGCATCCTATGTGCCTTTTATCTATTTCCAGTTCTGAGGTGGAAAAATGCAAGTGAAAAAATTAGGATATATCCTGTTTGTGGGGGTCATTGCCACAATTTGCATTTTGCCTGTGGCTGTGATGCCTTGGCAGACGGAAAAAGCGGTGGGCAATGAGCAGCTTGCATCCTTTCCTGAATTACGGAAAGAGGATGGCAGCTTCAATACCGGTATCCTGAATGAGTTTTCGGATTATTTTGCGGATCATTTCGGGCTCCGTCATGAGATGATCACCTTGAACGATCAGCTTACCGGAACCGTGCTCAAAACGCTGGACAGCAGCAGTGTGCTGTTGGGAAAAGACGATTGGCTGTTCTATAAAAGCACCCTTGCGGACTATACCGGCGCAGAACTCTTTACAGCCCGGCAGAGTTATGCGGCCGCTCATGTACTGGGTCTGATGCAGGAATACTGCGAAGAGAATGGCATTGGGTTCTGCTTTACCATCGCACCCAATAAAAATTCCCTGTATGGCGGTCAGATGCCGGCACGGTATACGGCAGCCTCCGTACGAAACGCCCAACTGCTTCAGCAGCAGATGGAACAGCAGAACGTCCGGTATGTGGATCTGTTCAAAACACTGTCTGACCACGAAGAGCGGCTGTATTACCGTCGGGACAGCCACTGGAATATGCGGGGCGCACAGCTGGCAGCACAGACTTTGCTGAAAGAACTGAAAGGCTCTGAAGCGGAGTTTGATTCCTGCATCAATGGAAAAACATCCCCGCATACCGGCGACCTGTATGAGATGGTGTACCCTGCCGGAAACGAGACGGAACAGGATACGGCATACGACTTTACCTATCAGTATGACGAAAAATTCCACTCGGCAGATGATATCACGATCCACACGGAAAATTCGGGGGCAGACGGAAGCATTTTTGTATACCGCGATTCCTTTGGCATCAATCTGCATCCTTTTCTGGCACAGAGCTACGGCAACGCCTGTTTCTCCCGGAATATGCCCTACCTTTTGACGGCTGTTACAGAAGAGCAGCCCGATGTGCTGCTGGTGGAACTGGTGGAAAGCAACCTGAACTGGCTGCTGGAACGCGCCCCGGAAATGCCTGCTCCGGAACGCACGGCAGTCCCGGCAGCAGATACCGGTACAAGTGCGAAGGCACAACGGAAGGACAGCCGAATGGAGGGGACTTTCTGCCTGACAGGCGATCTGAGCGGGCAGCGTGTGGATGACGACTCTCCGATCTACATTCTGGCAGAGACCGGAACCTACGAAGCTTCCCCCTGCGGAGAGGGAACACAGCCGTTTACGGCGTATCTTCCGCAGAATGTGCGGGAGCAGCAACTAAAAGCAGCATTTCTGTCGGACGGTGAATGGGTTTTTTGCGCCCTGGCCGACTGACTGAAAGAATAGAAAGAAGGAACAAAAAATGAATGTAAACTATAAGATGATGGGTGTAGTGCTCTGCGGTGCGATGCTTCTGGCATCGGGATGCGGGGCAAAAGCAGAAACGACCGCTTCCTCGGCTGTGGAATCCGAATCGGTTTCCGTTGTGGCATTGGAGGCTGCTTCGTCGGAGGCTGTGCCGGAAAGCGGGGCTGTCTCGGAGGCAGTTTCCGAAGCTTCTTCTGCGGTAAGCGAGGCGGCATCGGAGAAACCGACAGAATCCAAGGCGGAATCCAAGGCAGAATCCAAGGCCGAGACTGCGGCAAAATCTAAGCCTGCAAAGCAGGAGACGGCTGCTTCCTCCAAAGAAGAAAAGACGGAGCCTGTGGAAAGCAAGCCCGTTACAGAGACTGCTCCGGCAGAAACTGCCAGCCTGGAAACTGCCCTGAAGTATGTGGGCAAAGATGTTTCCAAGCTGTATGCCGCTATTGGCAAGCCGAACAGTTCGGAGTATGCTTCCAGCTGCATCGGTGATGGCGAGGATGGCCTGCTGTATTACAACGGCTTTACTGTGACGACCTACCGTGAAAACGGTAAAGAGACGGTACAGGACGCCTATTAAACATGAAATTCGGCCTCTGGCATTCCACCGGGGGCTGAATCTTTATATGGGAAGATGAGAATGAAACGCCAGAAGATCAAACGATATCGGTTTAGCGTGACGCAGAATACGCGCAGAAGAAGGGCGGCAACGCCGCTGAAAGCCGTCGGTGTAGTACTGGTGTGCCTGTGTCTGCTCACAGGGGCCGCTTTTGGAGTTTACAATGCGATCCAGAGTAAGACTACGGGGTGGCACGGCGAAGGACTGCATCGCTACTATATCTCGCCGACTACCGGCACCCGTGCGCAGGGGCTGTATGAGATCAACTATAAGCTCTACTATTTTGGCAGCAACAACTTTTTGAAGACCGGCTGGATCGAAGAGAACGGCTATGTCGGCTATGCCAACGCAGATGGAGCGCTCACCCAGGGCGAAGCGAAGATAGACGGAAAATACTACTATTTCCAACCGGAGACCGGCCAGTTGTACACCGGCTGGATCATGCTGGACGGAGTGCAGTACTGCTTTGACGAAACCGGACATCCGCGCACCGGTACTTATCAGGAGGACGGAAAGGTCTGGGAACTGGATAGTGATGGACGGGTCAAAAACCGACTGAACGGTTGGAAAAAAACGGACGGCGTCCTGAAATACTACAACAACAGCGGCGCACCGGCACAGGGCTGGACAGAGATCGATGGAAAGGATTATTTCTTTGTGGACGGTGTCAGTCAGGCCGGCTGGGTTGAAACGGATGCGGGCACGCGCTATTTGGACGGCAACGGAAATCAGATGACCGGGTGGTGTGTGATCGACGGCCAGCCCTATGCTTTTGGGACAAATGGAGAACTGAAGCAGGGATGGGATCATTCCCATGAAAAAAGCTACTATTTTATCAACGGCGTCAGTCAGTCGGGCACATTCGGGGAGGGTGCACTTAGCAGCAACCTGAACGGCAGCGGCAGTGTTCAGCCGGTTGGGGATCAGGCACCGGAGGACGATCTTGCAGAGGATGCCGAGGGCGAACCGCCGGAGGAAGAACTGCTGGAAGCGCAGCCGACACAGACCGAAACAACGGAAGCGGGGCAGACTGCCCCGGCGGCACAACAGCCGACGCAGTCGCCGGAGCGATCGGCGGCAGAGCAGGAGACCGCATCGAAGGCACCGACAGCGCCGGAAACTCCGGCACAGGAACAGCAGGAAGAAGGGACGGAAAATACATGAAAACAACAAGACGTGATTTTCTGTGCCTTTCGGCCATGGCATGCGCATGGCTTCTGACGGGCTGCCAGAACCCCACAGTGGAAGAGCGGGCTGTCAGCTGGCAGCAGCAGGAAGTCAGTGATCCGGTCTCTGAAACCGGACCAATGTGGAATGCAGAACTGGACGACAATGCGGTTCTGCGGGATGGTATCCGCGTTCCCCAGAACTTCGAACTGCCGTTGGAAGGTTCAACAGGCTTTGCGGGGGCGGCTGTGATGCTGCTGTACGAGAGACCGGATGGGACCAGTACAGTACTGCGCAGACTTGCAGCGGGAGATATGTTTTATATCCGGCAGGAGTCTGGCGCATATTGGCAGGTCTGCCTGCTGGACGGCACCGTGGGCTGGTTGGAAAATGAACTGTGTATGATCAATCTGCCCGATGTTCTGCCTTCCATCGTATACGAAAACCCCAATGCCAAGGCATCGATCTTTAAAATCTGCGGAAAGGATATTGAAGGCATTACGGGACAGAAACTGTATGACGGCCTGTTCTACAACCAGCGCCTTGGGCGGGATGAGTATCTAATGCCTATCAATTACGCTATGGCAAAAAAAGTTGGTGCAGCGCAGAAAAATGCTTTGAAGGCGGGCGATTGCCTGAAGATCGTAGAGACATTCCGGCCCTATGAGGTGCAGATGCTGGTAAAGGATGCAGTGTACGCCAAGGCAAGGATGGACAAGGAACTGATGACGGCGCTGAACAAGGGCGCGTGGAATATCGGCTGGTTTATTGCAACGTCTCTTTCCAACCATCAGCGCGGTGTGGCAATGGACACGACCCTGCTGCGCATCACTGAGCAGACAGAGCACAGCATGGCGGGGTGTCCCTTTGTACAGGTGACCGGTGAGGAATACGCCATGCCCTCTGCCATGCACGAGCTGAGCAGTGCGGCGGCCTGATTTACCGGCCCGGTAACTTCTAATTCGG
>OHTX01000105.1_pt1 | contig 21202 bp, 24 predicted proteins | sample 1579151 | NCBI WGS metagenome assembly OHTX01 (sample SAMEA3879523, study PRJEB24766) | human gut metagenome | biome: human-associated habitat; feature: feces | place: USA | collected 1985/1987 | reverse complement strand
TATGCCGTCTATTGCCTTCGTTTCTTCCTTGCTCAATATGCCAACCCGCTTGATCTTGCCGTCCTTCATCATCTTGTCGAACCTGGCCACGTATTTGGCCTGATCGGTATAGGCTTCCTTGTCCGCTTCGGTCTGTTCGGCAGTGTTCTCGTTGTAGCGCGCCACGGGGCCGCAGGTGGCGACATACCGCCCGTGCTGGTAGATATACACCTCGTCGATGTTTCCGTCCCTGTCGGGCAGATAATAGGCCTCCACCTTGTAGTTCCTCGGTTCCAGCCTGCCGATGACTTCCGGATCAGGAAGGCGGAAGTTCCGGTACTGCACTGTGAAGTAGCTGTTGTTCCGTATGGTCGTTTCCGTGCGGAAACCGATGTACCGGTAAAGCACCGCCTTGTCCCACGGGGCGAGGTCGGGGTTCTGACGGGCGCAGAGCACGTCCCACCGTGTCATGCCGGGGTATTTCTTCTGGTTCGGATGCAACTGGCTGTTGTATTCTCCGATGGCGCGGATGTCGTCGGCCACAAGTTCATCGTAGGTGTAAGTCTTCACCTTGTAGGTGTTGTTCTTTTCATCATACACCTTCTCCTCCTTCGGGCGGTTGGCTTCCAGCCGGGCATACCAGCGGCCTATTCCGGCCTGCGTCCGCTTCTCCACTCCGTACTTCTTCTGACGGTTGAAGTGCTCGGCACGTTTCTCACGGCTGTTGCCGGGGTTGCACCAGCGTATCAAGGGGAAAACCGTGCCGGCCTGCATCAGCCCGTCGGCGAAGTCGCTCACCAGGTGGTGCTCCACTTCCAGCTCCGCCGGGATATACATGCCGTTCCGGTCAAGGGTTTGGAACATGTTTCTCATGCAGTCAAGGAACAGCTCGGCGGTCTTCAGACGGTTGTAGGCGTAGCCCACCACCGCGCCGCTCACCACATCATAGGCGTAGTAGGCCTTCACGCGGTTGCCGTCCTTCATCGGGCGGGGAAGGTCGCGGTCGTCAAGCGAAATCTTGCTGAGGGAGTATTCGCCAAGGCGACGCAGGTGGTACGGACGGTAGGCGTTGTTGAAGTCCCATTGGCTCATGTGATGTTTCGCCCTCAACGCCTTGTTCTTGGGATTGGTCAGATAGTTCGCCACCGTCTTGGGACTTAACACGATCGGGTTGCCGTTTTTGTCTGTAAAATCGGCCGGGTCGAGTATCTCGCCCGTTTCCGGGTCAAATAATTCGCATTCTCCTTCCAGAAACAGGTTGTATTGTTCCCATACCGTGGTGTTGAACGGTTGCTCCGGCTGGCCGTCGATGGCCATAAGCAGCCGTTCGATGCCGTAGGTCACCTTCCTGCGGTTCTGGTTCATGAACTTCCCGCTGATCAGACTTTCATACCCGCGTGCCTTGAAGTCCCACACGCGTTTCTTGAAACGGTTGGCGCTGGTCGGCAGCGTGTGCCCGAACTCCGATTGGTAATAGCTGATGGCACCGGCCATCTCGCCCCAGTTCACCGGTCCGCCCTTCATCACCTTTCGCATCAGCACCGTGTCGGCCATCACCGCCAGCACGCTCTCTATCACCGAGGCGTTCACCGTGTACTCCTGTATGTGTTCAGGCGGCAGCGCGTCGCCGTTGTCAAAGCGGAACTTCGTGTAGAACTCCCGCGCCTTCGCATCGATGCGGAAATGGGTGCCGAACCAGTTTTTCAGAATATCCTCTTTCATATCTCCGTATTTTAGTTTGATTTTTTCTTGGAAGCGCAGGGGCATCGTGGCTATTTCAACAAGAACATAGCCGCCCAAACCTCTTCCTGAACGTACCACGTTTATTTTACCTTCTCTTTTCAGATATTTGTAATTGGCATCCGACATGATGGGAGCGAGTTCTTCTTCGGAAAGAGTGGACGGATGCACGCCTTTCAGTGTCCGGCTCCTGCTGTAGTCGGCAATCCCGTTCACAATGACGGGACGGTCGTCATAAGTCAGGTCATAGTATGATATGCACAATATTTTTCCGAAATACTCCATCGTTCACTCGTTTACAATGCGGCCGCCATCAGTTCCACCTCATACTGCAACTGCATGAAGTCAGGAACATCCAGCCCTTTGTAGCTTTCTTTGCATTGGCCGTCTACAAGCACTTGGGTTTCTTCCGTTACGCGGTCATACACAATCTTCACTCTCGCCCCGAAAGCCTGCTCCATCTTGTTCTCACATTCATTGAATACGGTGTCACAGTCCGGCACATAACCGTCCGTCAGTTTGCCGCCACGTTTCAGGGCAAGCTGGCGTATCTTCCGCGCCTGATCGCTGTCGCGCTTGAAGTTCAAAGCCTGCCATACGGCTTGGCGGGAACACCCGAAAGCCTTCATCAGAAAGGTTTTGGTCTCGTTGTCTGTCAAAATCTGCTTTCTCATTTGATTATCATTTTGAATTGTTGTTACCTTGTGTCATAAATCGCGTACGGCTCTTTCTGCAATCTCGTCAACTTCCGATTCCTCCTTGCAGAGCCTTTCGTAAAGCCGGGTACCTCTTTGCAGTTCCTCGCACAGCACCTGCAGCGCTTCCTCACACACGCATGACACGTTCTCAATCACCCGGCAGGCATCCGAGTCAACCTGCTCGGCTTCCGTCATGATGTCCTTGGCCAATGCCAGGGCTTGGTCGGCAATGTTCTGCGTGTGTGTCACGCTGCCAATCAGAGTTCGCAGTTTTTGCTTGTACTGTGCCTCCTGTTTTTCCTTCAATGTCTTTGTCATAGTCACCAGTCTTTTGATTTGTCAAACTTCGTGGAGCGCGGGGAGTCGAACCCCGGCGGCTGTCCTACGCTTTCATGCTTTCGCTTTCGATTTACCAACTTTCCGGCCGCGCCGTCCGGACCGCCCCTTGCCCGTCTTTCCGGGCTGCCAGTTATCCGGCAATCTTCTTGCCTTGTTCGTCAATCATCGAAAGAATGCACTTCCGGTCTTCATCCCAAAGCGGAAGCCCCAATTCGATAGTCCGCTTTACCACATCCATTTCCCCGACTATCTTCACTGCCTGATTCCGGAAATCGGTATCGTCATACGCGTGTGCTTTCCCTATCAGGAAGTCGGCCAGGTTGTCGATAACCTTCTTTTGTTGTTCACATTTCATCTCATAGTTCAATACTCGCACATGAACATCACGGATAATCCGGCTGTCCCCATGTTTCTTGAAGTCTTTGCAGAACTCGTCCTTATTCATTGAGGTGTTCAAATAGACCGCATGGATGTAGTAAAACTCCTCCTCTGTCGGCTTGATGCCTGTTCTTTCTTCAAATTCTTTCTGTGTCATATCGTTCTATTTTAATTCAATTCTATATCTATCGCATCCAATAGGTTGTCCGTCCTCATGCTGTTAACCGAGAGGATGGCTTTCTTGATGCCATTATCCTTCATCCACTGCCTTGCCTTGTTGATGGCGGCTTGCTTGTTGCTTCCGTCCGGGATGAACGCGCCAAGGTCGTTATAGTTCCCGTCGGTCAGTTCAAAATAGTAACGTCTCATATTCCTTACTTCTAAATTCGTTTATCTCGCGCCATTTTCGTATATTTGGCCGCTGTTTACTTCTTAAACACGCTGCAAATATAATACGCTATTGCGAATAATCAAAGCAAATGCGAATAAAAGTTCGCAAAATAACACAATTTATACGCTTATGACTATAAACGAACGATTTGAAACCATAATTGAAGTGCTGTTTAGAGGCAACAAAAGAGCATTTGCCAAAGCAGTAGGAATAAGCCCTACCGTAGTAGAAAATGTAGTTGGAGCGCGACAGGGAAAACCTTCCTACGATGTAATAGAGAAAGTTTGCGCAAATGCGAACATATCTGCTGAATGGCTTATCATGGGGAAGGGGAATTTAGTTACTGACATGTTCGAAATTCGTAAACCCTTAAGACTTTCATCTAAACTTGATGATGAAGATGAAACAGATAATAACAACAAAGACACAGATATTACTGACATCTCAGATCAAGAAGAGCATATAGCTCATCACACCTCCGAAAACAGTAATGAAGGCATTCCTCTTATCCCATTGAGCGCGATGGCCGGAGCGTTCACAGGCGATACGTCCGTGATGGAGTACGAGTGCGAGCGATATGTCATACCTGCATTTAAAGGAGCTGACTTCCTTATTCAGGTCAAGGGCGACTCCATGCAGCCTACATACTATTCCGGCGATCTCGTGGCCTGCCAGCGTGTTCCTCTCAATGATTTGTTCTTCCAATGGAATAAAACATACGTGCTCGACACCGCACAAGGCCCACTTATCAAGCGCATACGACGCGGATCAGATAACGAACACATCCTCATCGTGTCTGACAACACGGAATATGAGCCATTCGAGTTATCGAAAAGCCAGTTTCATGGCGTGGCTCTCGTCCGCGGCCTCGTCCGTCTCGAATAACGCACCTGGTAGCCACAAACACTTCAATGAAGGCGCACGCACACCCTTTTGGACGTAATGAAGGTATGAGAACTAAGGGAAATCCCTATATATCAGGTCAGTTTCCCTTATTATAATAAGGAGTAACCGCAAAACAAGTGTCGTTTTTCCTCTTTGAAAATGGCGAAAAACGGCACTTGCTTGCAAACCTTGTTCAGTTTCCTATTTCGGGTGTACACCCCAAAAAGCGGAAAACTATCCCCTAACCTATCCCCTAACTTCTGAAAATACTATACCCTAACTCTATCCCCAAGCCTATACCCTAATCAAAATGGACACAAAAAAGGGGGCATTTTGCCCCCTCAATCAGCATTCAAGGAAATAACGTCCGAAAGCCTTTCTAACGACGCTATTTTATCATTCTAACCGCCAGCCTTCCCACCGCCTGAAATAAGCGTAGACTGCTTGATTATAGCCTTTTTAGTGCATATAGTCCCATTCCCAGACAGCCCGGCATGCAGCAGGTAATTCTTCGTTGCTCCCACCTGTTCCGCCGTCAAAACCGTATATACAGCCGAAATACTGCTGAAATACCAGTCTTTTTGCCTCGTTCCGTCTATGTTATGCAGTAAATGCACGTGGATAACCTTCGCCATATCGTATGATTTTCAGGTACAAATATACCAAATAATCATTATTTGGAAGAAAATCAATAATACAAAATGAAGAAACGCCACCCAAAAAACGGCCACAAGGCCGTCGAGCCATCCGCATCGGTAATATTGTCCACGGCATCCCAAATGGAACGGGCACAGGCCACGAAAACCGCCCCAGAAGCCCAATTTAAGCGGTATCGGCACCTCGATGTAAAGTTATGGAGCCGGAATAGACAATGATACCCCATCAAATGTAAAGCCGATGTAAGCCAATGTAAAGCTGAAAAACCGCTTCGAATTATTTTTCCCTTCCATACATCCGTCCGTAACCTCCTATAAACAAACAACTTTCGCCATTTTGCCCGCCATCATTGAAAAACCGCTTCGTTATACGCCCCATAAATAGGGACGCGTTGCTTGAGCCGTGTGATGGGAAACTATCACGCACGGTTCTTAGAGGGGAAAGCCCCCGCAAGGGGGCTGACCTACTCGACGCGCATATTCTGCTGGTAGACACTGGAAACAGCTACCAGGGGTTGTGCAGGATGATCCATGACCGTACCAACGGGAAGGACGGGATTTACATCACGTATGAAGAGGACAATCCGATATCCTTCAACCCGTTCTACACCGAATCCGGAAAATTCGATGTGGAGAAGCGTGACAGTATCAACACGCTGATACTGACCTTGTGGAAACGGGAGGACGAGTCGCCGAAACGTTCGGAGGAGGTCGCTCTTTCCGGAGCAGTGAACGCCTATATCCGAAAGATTTCGGAGAACCGGAACATCAGACCGGACTTCAACGGTTTCTATGAGTTTGTCGCCGATGACTACAGAAGAATGATTGAAGAGAAAAAGGTGCGTGAGAAGGATTTTGACATTGACGGTTTTTTGAACGTTCTGGAACCGTTCTACCGGGGCGGAGACTATGACTTCCTGCTGAACTCCGACAAGGAACTGGACCTGACAGGCAAACGGTTCATCGTATTCGAACTGGACAATATCAGCAGCAACAAAGTGCTTCTTCCGGTGGTGACACTGATCATTATGGAAACTTTCATCGCCAAGATGCGCAGGCTCAAAGGTATCCGTAAGATGATATTGATAGAGGAATGCTGGAAAGCCCTGATGTCCGCCAATATGAGCGAATACATCAAGTACCTTTTTAAGACCGTCAGAAAATATTTCGGCGAGGCTGTGGTGGTGACACAGGAGGTGGACGACATCATCAGCTCCCCGATTGTGAAAGAGGCCATCATCAACAACTCTGACTGCAAGATACTGCTTGACCAGCGGAAATACATGAACAAGTTCGAGCACATCCAGCGGCTGCTCGGTCTGACCGAGAAAGAGAAAGGGCAGATTCTTTCCATCAACCAGGCGAACCATCCCGGGCGCTTCTACCGGGAAGTATGGATAGGGCTTGGAGGAACCTGCTCGGCAGTATATGCCACGGAAGTGAGCGAGGAAGAATACTTCACGTTCACGACCGAGGAGTCGGAGAAACTGGAAGTACAACGGATTGCCGGAGGACCGGAGGGCAGTCTGGAAGGAGCCATCCGCCGTCTGGCGGAGAAAAAGCGAGAGGAACAGAAACAGGTATCAAACCCGAAATGAAAACGATTATGAGAAACAGACCCCTTATGAGGCTGGCGGTATGTCTGATAAGCATGGCCGCCATGATATTGCAGAGCTGTTCGGAAAGCGGTATCGACCGCGACAAGATCTGCGGAACGTGGACCAGCGTGGAAGGCAGACCTGACGTACTGGTATACAAGGAAGGAGAATGCTATAAGGTGACGGTGTTTTCCCGTAGCGGGAGAACCCGAAGGCTGAAGCCGCAGACTTACCTGCTGGTGGAAGAAAACGGAAACCTGTTTGTCAATACGGGCTACCGTGTCGATGTGTCCTACAATGAGGCAGCCGACGTGCTGACATTCTCACCGGGCGGAGACTATGTAAGGAAGGAGGAACGGGCATGAAGGCAAGAACGCTTCTGATCGGAACGGCATTTGTACTGGGCGTTACCGGAGCACGCGCCCAATGGGTGGTGACAGATCCCGGCAATCTGGCCCAAAGCATCATAAACATGTCGGACAATATCGCCCATACCTCAAAGACGGCAGTCAATACGGCAGAAAGCTTTGCCGAGACAGTAAAGATCTATGAGCAGGCCAAGAAATATTACGACCAGCTGAAATCGGTCAACAACCTGATACAGGATGCCCGCAAGGTGCGTGACATCATCCTGATGGTGGGCGACGTGTCCGACATCTATGTAACCAACTTCGGCAAGATGATGAACGATGAAAACTTCTCACCGCGCGAACTGGACGCCATCGCCTTCGGTTACACCCGCCTGCTGGAAGAGAGCAACGGCGTGTTGCAGGACCTGAAACAGGTTATCAATGTCAGTACCCTGTCCATGACCGACAAGGACCGTATGGACGTGGTGGACAACTGCTATTACGAGATGCGCCGTTACCGCAACCTTGTGAGCTATTATACGAACAAGAACATAGCCGTAAGCTACCTCAGGGCCAGAAAGAAGAACGACCTGGAACGTGTGATGCGGCTCTATGGGAATGAAACCTCCAAATACTGGTAGCCATGATGCCGTTGTCGATAGATTTTGCCAACCTGCACACCATACTGGCAACCCTGTATGACGAGATGCTTCCCCTTTGCGAGGACATGATGGACGTGGGCAAGGGACTTGCCGGACTGGGTGCGTTGTTCTACGTTGCCGTCCGTGTATGGCAGTCGATGGCACGTGCCGAACCGATAGATGTCTATCCCCTGCTGCGTCCCTTTGCCATAGGCATCTGCATCCTGCTCTTTCCCACGCTGGTGCTCGGCACGCTGAACAATATTCTCAGTCCCATCGTGCAGGGCACACACAAGATGCTCGAAGGGCAGACGATGGATATGGAACAGTACCGGATCCAAAAGGAGGAACTGGAAAAGGAGGCCATGCTCCGCAATCCCGAAACAGCATATCTGGTAAGTGACGAGGAGTTTGACCGCCAGCTGGATGAACTGGGCTGGTCAACCATAGATACCGCCTCCCGGCTGGGCATGTATGTGGAAGTCGGGATGTATAATCTGGAAAAGAAAATCCGGGATGCATTCCGCAGCCTGCTGGAGCTGATATTCGCAGCGGCATCGCTGCTGATAGACACCGTGAGGACTTTTTTCCTGGTCGTACTCTCGATACTGGGACCGGTAGCGTTCGCCTTCAGTGTATGGGACGGATTCCAGTCCACGCTCGGACAGTGGTTCACGAGATATATTTCCGTTTACCTGTGGCTTCCGGTCAGCGACCTGTTCAGCACCCTGCTTGCCAAGCTTCAGGTACTGATGCTTCAGAATGACATTCAGGAACTGCAGAACAATCCGGACTACTCGATAGACAACTCGAACAGTGTCTACATCATCTTTATGCTGATCGGGATTATCGGATACTTCACCGTGCCTACGGTAGCAGGCTGGATAGTGCAGGCAGGCGGTGCCGGAAACTTCAGCCGTAACCTGAACCGTACGGCCACCAAGACAGGCGGCCTTGCAGCCGGAGCAGGCGGTGCCGTATTGGGGAATATCGGAGGCAGGCTGAGGGGCAAATAAACCCTGCGGAGCCTCCTTCCCATGAGTCGGGCAACCCAAGATGACGGGTCCGGTGACCTGTCGGAACGGGATGTCCCGTCATACCGGAAATATTTATTCATTCAAACCAGACATCAAAAAAATGGAATTCAAGTCATTGACAAACATTGAGAGCAGCTTCAAGCGCATCCGCCTGATGCTGGCGGTCTTTGCCTGCTGCTGTGCGCTCGTTACCGGATATGCGCTGTGGAGCTCATACCGCTTTGCCGAGAAGCAACGCGAGAAAATCTATGTGCTTGACGGGGGCAAATCGCTGATGATGGCCCTTTCGCAGGACCTCTCACAGAACAGGCCTGCCGAGGCGCGGGAACATGTAAGGCGCTTTCACGAACTGTTTTTCTCGCTCTCACCCCAGAAGGATGCCATCGAGCACAATATCAACCGTGCCCTGCAACTGGCAGACAAGAGTGCCTATCACTACTATGTGGATTTTGCCGAAAGAGGGTATTACAACCGCCTGATTTCAGGCAACATCAACCAGGTGGTGCATGTGGACAGCGTGGTGTGCGACTTTGCCGCCTACCCTTACAAGGTGCGGACATACGCCCGGCAGCTGATTATCCGTGAAAGCAACGTGACCGAGCGCAGCCTCGTAACTTCCTGCTCGCTTCAGAACACAGGACGTTCGGATGACAATCCCAACGGATTCATTATCGAGCAGTTTACCGTGCTGGAGAATAAGGACATAAGAAGTGCGGAACGATGAGGGGAAAACGCGGATTCTTCGGCCATGTGGACAGCCGGGTACGGCTGTTCTGCCGGCGGCTGACAGGAAAGCAGCGCATCCTTCTGGCAGGCACGGCCTCGTTCCTGCTTGCTGCCTCCTGCCTGTACTCGATTCTCTCCTGTGTATCCCGTTTCGGGGAGCCGGGCCAAAGACCGGCAATGGGACATATCCGTTCCGTCGTGTTCCGGCCGGAAAGAACAAGAAACATTCATTCAAACATCCATAAACATGAAAATGGACTTTCAGAAAATCAGGGAACGGCTCGGAGTGTCAAATGACAAGCCGCTGACTCCCGAAGAGAAGCGCCGGCGCGCAAAGTATATTGTCTATCCGTTTTTCTGCCTGCTGTGCATGGGGTTCCTCCTGCTGGTATTCAGCCCGTCGGAAAAGGAGAAGGCGGAAATGGAAAAAGGCAAGGGTTTCAACGTGGAGATGCCTTCACCGGAAGATTCGGAAATGGAGGGCAACAAGGTAAGCGCCTACGAGCAGGAAGCACTGGCAAAAAAGGAAAAATGGCGCAGGGGAACCTTCCAGGAAATGTCCGAACTGCTCAACAAGGACGGTCAGGATACTGCCGGTCTTACCGCAGGAAAAGCAAACATGGAACTTCCGCCGGAACCGGAAAAGGGGAAAGCCCCCGGCTCCATCCGTTCCTCTGCAGAAGCCTACCGGAATATGAACCGTTCGCTGGGCACTGTATATACCCGGAATGAAAATCAGCCAGATGCCGATCTACTCCGCCGTATTGAGGATCTGGAAAAAGAAAGGAAGCCGGCGGAAGAACAGGCGGAAGGCCAGACCCTGGAAGAAAAGATGGCTCTGCTGGAAAAGTCCTACGAGCTGGCTGCCCGCTACAACGGGAAAGAGCAGGATGCTTCCTCTACGGCCAATGCCCCAAACAGCCGGAAAGAACGGACGGCTGTCCGGCCTGTAAAACGGGTACAGAACCGGATGGTGTCATCACTGGCCCAGCCTGCAGGCAATGAAGACATTGCTTCCGGATATGCCGGCGAGAGAAATACCGGCTTCCACACCCCGGTAGGCAAAATGCCATCTTCCGGCAGGAACACCATCGCCGCCTGTGTGCATGGCACGCAGACCGTATCTGACGGACAGGCACTGCGTATCCGCCTGCTTGAGCCGATGGCAGTGGACGATCTCCTTATCCCCAAAGGTACGGTACTGGTCGGCGGCACACGTGTCGAGGGGGAACGGATGGGAATCCTGATCGAGACAGTGGAGTACAGGGGCACGCTGTTTCCGGTGGAACTCGAAGTGTATGACGCTGACGGGCAGCAGGGAATCCTTGTACCGAACTCGATGGAGTATGATGCCGCACGTGAGATTGCCGCCGGCATGGGCACCTCTATAGGAAGCAGCATCAATATCTCAACGGATGCCGGAGCGCAGATTGCCTCGGATGTGGGCAAGGGGGTGATACAGGGTATGTCACAATATGTGGGCAAGAAGATGCGCACGGTGAAAATCACCCTGAAGGCCGGACACCGGCTGTTGCTGCATTCTCCTGAAAAATGAAGGAGGAAAGGAAATCAACCATTTATTCACCAATCAACCAAGAAACACACATGAAGAAGATTCTGATGATGCTTGCCCTGATTGCGGGCACAGTGGCTGCATACGCGCAGCAGAGCAGCGGGGATTATTATGAAGGACTGAGCCGCAAGATCGGATTCAGCCGGATGATTCCCCCACACGGTCTGGAAATCACATATGACAAGACCGTACATATTATTTTTCCCTCTCCCGTGAGATATGTGGACCTGGGTTCGCCCAATCTGATAGCGGGCAAGGCGGACGGTGCGGAAAATGTGATCCGTGTGAAGGCAACCCGGAAACATTTCCGGAGCGAGACAAACATGAGCGTAATTACCGAAGACGGCAACTTCTATACATTCAATGTCAAGTATGCCGACGAGCCTTTGCTGCTGAATGTGGAAATGTGCGACTTCATCCATGACGGAGAGGCCGTGAACCGTCCGAACAATGCGATGGAAATCTACTTGCAGGAACTCGCCGGGGAGTCTCCCCGTCTGGTACGGCTGATCATGAAATCCGTGTATGAACAGAACAAACGCAAGGTCAAGCATATCGGCTGCAAACGGTTCGGAGTGCAATATCTGCTTAAAGGACTTTATGCGCACGGCGAACTGATCTATTTCCATACCGAAGTGAAGAACGCCACGAACGTGCCTTTCGACGTGGACTTCGTGACCTTCAAGATCGTGGACAAGAAAATCATGAAACGTACCGCCATGCAGGAACAGGTCATCTATCCGCTTCGTGCCTTCAACTATGTGACCCGTGTGGACGGGAAGAAGAACGAGCGGACGGTGTTTGCCCTGCCCAAGTTCACCATTCCCGACGACAAGAAGCTGATAGTGGAAATGTATGAGAAGCAAGGCGGCCGGCATCAGTCCTTTGATGTAGAGAATGAGGACCTGGTACGCGCAGAAACCGTCAATGAACTGAAAGTCAGATGAACGCCATGAAAAGAAACTCCCTCTTTATTATCCTCCTGCTTGCCCTCTTTACGGGGCAGGCAGAAGCCCAGCGCCGCCTGCCGGGAATAAAAGCCGTCCGCTTCACCACTGAAATGGCCGACGGATTTTACAGCCGGGCAAACCGTCACGATGCAGGCTATGCCTTCTCGCTGGCTGTATCCACCTGTACCGGGAACGGAAACCAGTGGATGTTTGGCGGTGAGATGCTGAAACGTAACATCCCTTACCGGAGTACGCATATACCCTTGTCGCAATATACGGGGGAAGGCGGTTATTACCATACGTTCTTTTCCACCCCCGGCAAGTCCTTCTTCCTGAACCTCGGCGCTTCCGCCCTGTTGGGCTATGAGACCGTGAACGAAGGAGACCGGCTACTGGATGACGGAGCCGTTTTGCAGCAATGCGAGTCTTTCATCTATGGCGGCGCGGTAACGCTGGAAGCGGAAGGATACCTGTCCGACAGGGTTGTTCTGCTGGTACGTCTGCGTGAGCGTTTCGTGTGGGGCAGCGCCTCGGGAATCTGCCACTTCCAGTATGGAATCGGAGTAAAATACATTTTCTAACCTTAAAAGAATACATACCCATGAAAAGAAAAATCCTTGATTTTATGCTGACAGCCTGCTGTATGGCATTCTCCTTTCTTGGTCTTGTCGCTTGTGACAATGAGCTGGATATCAGACAGGAATACCCGTTTGCGGTAGAGTCCATGCCGGTAGCGGATGAGATTACCGATGGGGAGACTGTGGAAATCCGGCTGGAAATCAAGCCGGAAGGGAACTTTGCCGGAACCGTCTATACGCTAAGGTATTTCCAGCCGGACGGCAAGGGCAGTCTGAAGATGGAGGACGGAACGGTACTGAAGCCCAATGACCGTTATCTGCTGAACGAATGGAAATTCCGTCTTTACTATACTTCGCAAAGCGGCAAGGAATCCCAGACCATAGACCTCTATCTTGAAGATAATTGGGGGAATCTGCAACAATTGACATATGATTTTAATGGAAAGGATACGGATGAAGAAAATAACAAGGAGGCTGCATGAAAAGAATACCGGCCGTTATGATCTTTCTGTTACTTGTCTTGTACGGCAAGGCGGAAAATCCCCCGTCTGACAAAGATAAGGCGGTAGCCTGCATCAAGCGGTGGGAAGGCTGGCACCGGGGGAAAATGCCTTACATCGGTTACGGACACCGCCTGCTTCCCCACGAGACGCTGACCGAGAACCTGAGTGAGGCACAGGCAGATTCACTTTTGAGATGCGACCTTGAACGGTGTTTGAAGGTATTCCGAAAATATGGGAAAGACTCGCTCCTTTTAAGTCTGTTAGGCTTTAATGTAGGCTGTTACCGTCTGATCGGCAACGGCAAGATACCTAAAAGCAAACTGATTCAGAAACTGGACAGCGGCAACCGGGATATTTACAGGGAATATGTATCGTTCCGCTGTTATCGGGGGAAAGTCATTCCAAGCATAGAGAGAAGAAGAAAAGAGGAGTTTGAACTGTTCTATATTCCGTAGATTGCTTGTTGATAAAGGTTTGGTTGTTACGAGACGACCGAACCTTTTTTATTTTTCCGGCATGAACATATCCCTAACAGGTGTTGTATTTTAATGTAACCGAAAGACATAAAATGTGTTATTGAGCATATGGTGCATAAAAAATGCTCCTTGAACATTGTCTTTCTTGATTTTTTGCTAAGTTTGAGATGTAATATCAAATGCATAAAACAAGTCGTCATGAATTCAGAAATAATATTGGAAATAAATGGCTACAAATGCAATCTACTAAAGTATAAATACTGTTTTTCCCGTAATATAGACCGTGAAGGAAGACCTGTAACAGGAGTGTTAGGAGGAAACATATATATAGAAATGGAATCTAATGGCAGCAATTGTATTTTGGATATGATGCTTGTTGATACGGACCGGCAGCGTTCCGCTTTCTTTTCTCATGCAGAACCTTTTCCGGTTTGGGGGAAGATACTGCATAGCATAGATGACATGATGTTTCGTGAACTTGCTTTTGATGAAGCGTATCTTTATTATCATGAGGAGAGTATGAGTGCGGAGGGAAAAGCTCCTATGATTACTCGTTTCCTCATATCTCCTACACGGTTGGATATTAACAGAACTATTCGGCTAGATAGGCGGATAAATACTACAGACGGATTCTGGTGGGAGGAATATAAGGAGGAAAATATAATATATTCCCCAGCTCAAAGCGCAATAACACTTAAAACAGAAGTTGCAGAAATAGAAATTGTAACCCCATTATTAATTAATAAATACACAAACAAAAAAGGATTGGAATATAGTCAATCCTATAAACTGAGAGTTAAAAGTTATACAAATGGAGTTCCTGAATCAAAGCATGAAATAAAATGGGAGTATAGTTATATTTCCAATAATGGAGATGTCGTTATTGGCACATTTGAAAAAGAACACAATAGAGGTGAACTTATTGACTTTAAAGTATCCAACGAAGATTTAATAGGTACTATAATTACGTTCTATGCCTATATAGCAGACAAAAATATGGGAGGAAAATGTAGTGTGTATGTAAATCCTTTGTATTACTACAAAGGAAGAAAAGAGTGGGGAAAATTACAATCGGAAAGAAAAGATGAAAATTCACAATTTTCTGCACATGGTCATAAATTATCTCTTCAAGATTTATTAAAAAATAAGAATGCTGATTTTTGGGCTAAAAGTAGAATGAGGGATTTGGATAAACTAACAGAAAAAGCTGTTTTAGACCATTATAAATGTATAAATAATTTAGTTCTTTCTGATAACGATAATATAGAACAAGTCGTTACAAATAATTTTATAACAGGAAAACAAACTACTTTGAGCTTTGATGAACATTCTATTCTTTCAAAAAAGCTTCATTCTGTTCCAAGTTTTCAACCATATTTTCAAATGTATTTAAATGTAATAAAAGGATTAATAGTAAAAAATAAACTTGAAGTTGTTAATGGTGAACAAATAAAAAAAGAATTTATTATTAGAGGTAATCAAACAGGAACACCTAACTTCTCAGTTAAAAGTGAAATCTATTCTTATGATTACTATGGTATATTTGGGGGAACCCAAAAGATTGTAGTAGATATAGAGGTAATTCAGTTTTCCCAGCATAAGTTCCTTTTAAAAACAAAAATGCATATAAAGGATTGGTATGGCTCTGATTGGGAAGATATAAATGGTATAGCAATAAAGCCTTTGTTTTTACAATGTTTTTTTTGGCTACAACATCATTATAATTATCATCCTTTTGAGACAGAAGTGGTTTTTGTGTCAAATGATATTATTGAAATAAAGTAAAATGCGAAAAAAAATATTTTTTATAATTGCAATCATTCTTATTGGATTTATTGTTATTGAAAAAAATATCCAAATGACCAATAATATTAAGATATATAATGTAGGTGTAGATAGTTGCTGCACCTACTTGATAAATAATTTTGTTGATAATGAAAAGCTCTTGCATTCGATATTAGAAGAATTGAATAATAGTAAATATCCTGTCAATTCTTTTATAACGAACGAAGAATCTGCAAGTTATTCAGATGGATTAGTTTATACTGATGGGACAAGTGATTTATTGTATTTTAAAAAGCACCATGATAAAACAGATAAATTCTTATTTGTCAGTTTGTTTTTGTTAGAAAGAAATAACTTTGATTTGCAGATGAAATTTTATACAGACAGTTGTGCTATTTATCGTGGTACTTTTGAAGAATTAAGTGTTAATGTGTTAAGATGCTCTCTAAATAAAATAGAGTTGGATAAATTTGAAAGAAATCATAACAATTTTCTATATAAGTTTTGCAATACAAAGGGAAAGTGTTTAGAAGTATCATATATGAATTGGGGGGAATGTTTTAGCTTGCATTTAGTTGATAACAATAAATAGTATGAGCCAATACAATAATATTTTTATAAGCAGAGAAGATTTTCTGGATTATAAAACAAAAGGAATTCCGTATACTGGATTTGTAATAGGAGAAGGGTATGCTTTTGTGCAATATCAGGATTATTACGAGGATACAGATGGAACAGTCATAGATATGAATGACAATATATTGCCATACCAAATATGCATACCTAACATTGTTCAAATCCAATGCATTGATACCTCAAAGGAAATGATAAAAAAAAGCCTCAGAGGGCTATTTAGCAAAAATGGATGCGCAAGATATGTAGTGTGTGAAGGAGATACCTTAGCATATATTGCAGAAATGTTTGATGTTACCGTTGAAGAATTAAAAAGATGGAATGATCTGTCAAGTGAGTATTCTATATCCGCAGGACAAAGATTATTAATAATTGACATAACGGAAAGAAGGATTATAGATATACCACACACAATAGATAATGGAGAAATTAAAAAAGCTGGAGCCTTGACTTCTCTTGAATTTTGGTTGGATTCACCATCCGACACTTTTCTTGAAGGCATAGGTAAAATTCTTGTCAATACAGCTTATAGTAAAATAAACTCACCATTAGTTTTTTTTACGGGGCGTACTTTAGCAGGAGCAAGTCAATTATCGGAAGAACGGTTTGGGGCTTTTTTGGATATAATATCGCTTCCTCTTTTTGGAGGGGTTAAAGCCATTGGCTTTTGTGGCAAAGTAGGAAAAGGGTTGATAAATGGATATAATCCGTTTTTAAAAACGAAACAATATAAGATGTATAAACCTTCAGGCAAAGGTTGGCAAAAAGAAGCAAGCAAAAAATTCAAGCAGGCAAGAGAACATTACATAATGCATGTCGAAAGTAAAAAATTTTGGAACGATATGGGTTATGGAGTCAGTATATGGAATGAATATTCAAAAGACAATAATAATGATTGATATTGTAGGACTGGAAAGTATAGGCAAATATATTATTTGGCTATGGAGTAAATATGTAAAACGAAAACATATACCTTATATGGACCTTGAGTTTCATTATCCCAACTATCTCTTTATAGTACTGGGAAGTATTGTATGTGCCATTATATTGGGCATAGCAATTGCCTATTTTTCAATTAAATAAGGAAATGACCCCAATTGCCATATTAGATGCAGATTCCCAAAGCGGGCAGAATCAAGAATCGGGAAGTGGCTAAAACAGAAACGCCACAGGTATGATGTGATATACATCCCCTTGTGACGTTTCTGTTTTTTAAGATGTAGTTGTCTGCTGTTCTTACTTTTGAAGCAAGTATTCCCCTATTGAATGATACCGGTCTTTGATTGCGGCATTTTCATTGAATCCATTCAGACAATGGAGCAAGGCTTTCTCCAAAGTGGTGTATCTGCGGTTAAAACATTGCGGATTGTCCAGGCAATAGGCATTCAAGGCATATCTGTATGGGGCATATTCAGGATTATCCTCTTTTGTGATTTTCACATGCCAAGGAAAGTGTATCCGCAGAGTGAATGACCGTGTTTCCCCTTTTGTAATCCGTTCCTCTTCCTCCAGCATTTTTTTCACGAGGGACCTGTCCAGCAACGGATATCCATATTCCCTGTAATGTTTGATATGGCAGCAATACTCCGTTGCGTATTGCTTCAATTCTTCCGGTCTTATACCATAGTGCTCCCCATAGAAAAGCAGCACTTCCCTGCCTGTTACGATAACGGGCTTTCCGTCCGCTTCATGTTTAAATACCTGCCGTTCCATCTTTTCTCTGTCTGTCAGCAAGGCAAAACCGAAACATTCCGTAAGGGTGAAACTTTCCCTGCCGGGAACGGACAGCCCAATAAGGCTTTCCAATGTGTGGCAGTAAAAGAAAATACCGTCATCGGCCATACCGGTGTCCGGTGAAAGCATAATTCTTACATCCTTGACCTGACCGCTGTTCCTTTGGACAATCCGGCAATTTGCGTAATGTGGCTCACAAGCATTCTCTTTCTTGAACCTGTGGTATTTCTCCAAAATTTCGTTCCGGATTTCCTCCTTGTCGGTCAGGGCAACTCCCAATCCGCAGTTTTCGCACCACCCGTAATAAAAAGCTTCGTCCGTGAAGTGGTCGAACCCTTTTGTGTTGGGGTTTACCATTGCCTCACACCTGACATTGGCCGATCCGCATCTGCTGCACACTATATTATTTTCCATTGTTCTTCTGCTTTACGGGCGACTCACGGCCGCCCTTGTCATACAATTCGGTTGTTATTCTCTTAATTTATCTTTACCCGGTTCATCAGCTGTCCCGAAATTTCATGCAGTTCCCGGCAGCGTTCCGGCTGCTGTTCCCTTGCAAAGGCGGTGATTCCCTGTGTCAGTTTCCAGAGCGTGGCCCCGCCTGTCACTCCGTCGTCAGGATTGTTGTTCATCAGCAGTTTTTCCACCTCGCGTCCTTCGTTTTTCAACAAGGCTCCTTTCTGCACCAGATTCTTCAGTTCCTTGTCGAAATCCACGTCTATCTCCGATGCTCCTTGAATTTCGATGGCCTTCTGCATGATGGTGTCTTTGCTGTACAGTCCTTTGGTCAGGTCGGAAACAGCCGATACGGTGGTCTGCGTGTCCAGTTCGTAGGTCTTTTGGGAGAGGGACAGGGATTCCGGCAGTCGGCCTCCAAGGTGTATCTGCCGCATGACGGACTCCCTGACCATCCCGTTCAGGCACGCCCCGTTGAGCAGGAACGACCGCATATCGACCGATCCGTTGCCATAGTCGGATGTGGAGAAGCGTGCTCCTGCGAAGATGATGACCGTTCCGTTCTTACGGGTGGGTATCTCTATCGGAGTGGGTAGGATTGTCTCACACCATACTTTCGTGTCGTTCATATAGGCATCGGACACGACCGCTCCCTGTCCTCCCGCCTCACGGATGAAAGCGGTCAGGATATCCACCGAGTTCAGCCGACGGTAGGAGTCCGACAATACGCCCCGGACTTCCATTCCTACCGCCCGTATCAGTACCCGTGTACGCTCGGTCCATCCCGAATGCTCGTTCAGGATGGTGGCGCACAACTGTTTCTGCCAAACATCCCCGGCGGAAAGCTCGCGCAGGTATTTGGCGGGAATGCCCATCTTCTCCGAAATCTGGCTTATGGCGTTGCCGTGCAGGTTGAAGTTCCCTTCGGGCATTGCCATCTGTACCCTTCCTTCCGCTTTGAAAGAGATAACGGGGCGTTCCTTGCTACGTTGGCTTACCCCGATGGGAGCGATGAAATCCTGCGCGATCCGTCCCTCACTGAGCAGACGGTTAATGGTGTCCATGACACCGCCTTGCCTGCTTTCTATCATCCGCTGTACCTTGTTAATGACTACCTGGTTGAGGCCCTGCTGTTTCTGTACCGATGCAGCTGCCGGCATTACTGTTGTTTCCATAATACTATGTTTTTAATGTTGATGAATCAGAATTTATTCTTAGAGCTTGTCTTGGTTGTTTTAGTATGTCCCATGTATTTTTCTTCTGACAAACGGATATAATCCTCTTCGCTATATCCGGTCAGCCCGAACAGTTCATAATATCCGGGGAAAGTTTTTTTTCCCGCTTCCGGTATATGCATGCTGGTTCCCTTGTGGCAGCAGATGATATGCCGGACAAAGCGGTAACACTTGCAAAGATCAGCCACGACGGTATATTCGTTGTCCGTATGAGGTTCGTAATATCCACAGGAAAGATTGATACAGGATACTTCCAGACCGTTTCTTTTCAAAGCCGCCACATCTGTATTCAGTCCCTGTGCCGGCTTGTAGCCGTACTTCCGGACATCTATAGCTGAAATGAACTCGTTGGAGCAGAGCTTCATCCCATTGATTTGTGTTACCATATCCCCGTTCCCTTTCCGGTCACACTGAATCACGAAACGGCAATCGGAAAAGAAGGACATATCGGCATGGCTGCTGCCTATGCATCCCACCTCCTCCTGTACGAAGAAGGCACATTTCACCGTCTTGCAATCCTCCAGGCATTTCAGGCAGATCCAGATGCCGTTCTTGTCATCCGCACCGATTCCGGTCATCCGTTTACGCTTGTGATCATAGCCGACAATCATCGAGTCCGCCACAAGATGGGCTGCATAAGAGCCTGTCTTGCGCCGGTGTACCTCATCCATGTGCGCCACGACACAGGGGTAGCTTTTCCGGTTGCCTTTGACCGCATAGATGTTTCCGTACCTGTCTTGCCGGAAAGGAATCTCCATCTTTTTGAGTTCCTCTATGATGAATTTAGCCATCTTCCCCTCTCTGCCGGAGGGGGAAGAAATGCCGTAAAGAGCCATTAGTTTTTCCATGATAATGATATTTTAGGAAATGAACAATTTTTCGATTTGCAGGTATCGTCTGAATTCCGGTACGGGACGCCCTTTACGAAAGAGAAAAGACGGATATTTCTTTCCTTTATATTCCACTGATAATCCTTTCAGGACTTTCCCGAATACGGTAGATACATAGTACATATCCTGACAGTTCTTGCAGAATGCCGCATCCGGGAAGATATGTATCTTCCCGCATTTGGGACATACATATTTTTTCCTGTTTGCACACCCTTCCGTGCTCCGGCAGGTGGCTATGCTCGTGTCGCCCTCCGTATTTCTCAGTTCCAGGTTACCGTCCGTCAGATGGAGGCTGTAGAACGTGTCGAGGTAAGGCACCCCTTTCTTGTGCCACCTGCAGGCGGGCACTTTCACCGTCAAAGAAACCTGTATATTATCTCCGGCTGCCCATTCCTGCCCCTCAATGGGATTCAGTACGGTGAAATCCGTTGTATGTGTATAATCGTTGTATCTGCGTCGCAACAGGATGCCTGCCTCCTGCGCCTGCTTGCGGATCAGTTCGACGACGAATGCGTGTGAGGAATAGATACGATCCAGCAGGGAGGCGGCAATCGGTGTGTTTATTGATTTCCACAATGTTATCTCGTTCCATACAATGGCCCGTCCGACCACATTGCTGCTGTCATCCCTTGCCACGAGTATTTTGGCTCCTGCGAAATTGGCATAGAAATCCGCTGCATTACGGGCCTTGTCTTCATATCTCATACAGGAGTTGTGCAGGCTGGATTCGCTACCGTCAGATATGGGACTGTAGTTGCTTTCCAGATAAGCCTCCATAAAATCGTTCATACTGTCATGCAGTCTGATTGTGACCTTGCTGTCCAGTGAGATGGCGCTGCAGAAATAGTTGATTTCATCGGGCTGGTACGGTCCCAGATTTTTGAACAGCTCGATAAACGTGGACGGTTCCAGATCTGTCCGGTTCTCCGGAAACCAGGGCGCCTGCGGATTGTTCCGGTCCGGGAAATTGG
>OHTX01000098.1_pt1 | contig 22765 bp, 9 predicted proteins | sample 1579151 | NCBI WGS metagenome assembly OHTX01 (sample SAMEA3879523, study PRJEB24766) | human gut metagenome | biome: human-associated habitat; feature: feces | place: USA | collected 1985/1987 | reverse complement strand
CCATCGTCAACCGCCGAGCCGCCATCATCAACGAGCTGAAAAACGACTCCGTGGAAAACGGTGTGGTACATCCGGTCGACCACGTTCTGGTACCCAATACCAGCTTGGGGTCTACGCTGTTGGACGAGTACCACGAGGATTTCGAGATTTATTATGAAGCCCTCCGGCGAACGGGACTGATAGACTCTTTATACCGTTACCGCGACGAAGAATACGAACAGGAAAAAGGGAAGTATGCCCCTTTTACCCAAAGCATGCGCATCGGAAATGAAGATTACGTAGCCAAACTCCCGGACCACCGCTACAGTGGGTTTACTCTTCTCATCGTACCGGACAAAGACCTGTATGAGAGATACCCCGACCGCTTCAACGAAAGCATGACCATGGACGAAAAGATTGATGCCCTTTACGAATTGGCCGTGGAGAAATACAGTGGAGCGGATGCGGAAGCCATTTTCGGCCTGAACCAGACAGCTCCGGGTTCTGATAAAACATACAAACAACTCTATTGGAACAAAGGTTCACTGACCCATCCGTATAACCCGTTGAACATGTTCCTTTCTTACCATATCATCGACCGTTTGTTCAGCAGCACCGCCAAACTGGTAAACACCATCGGCATCCATACCGCATACGCCGACCCGACGGACTGGGTCAGCACGCTGCTCGACTTCTCTACCATCAAATTGGAAAAGGTGTACCGTCCGGTAGATCCGGCAGTCGAATACCCCTCCGAGTTTTATGTCAACCATTGCCATGCTTCCCAATACAACAATCACGAACGAATCCGAGGTGCCCATCTGACCGTTCCGGAACAAGAGAACTTCTCTTTGAACGTAGCTTACTATTACATCGACGACGTGGTGGCATACGATCCTACGATGCGTAACACCATCATGAACACTCGGATGCGAATAGATTTCCAACTTCTGTGGCCGGAACTGACGAACAACAATATGCGGTTGTGCGGCAATCCCCTCAAAGAATACAATAGCGGTGACAACAGCGAGGACGGGACGGAAGGCGGAGGATTCAACTATTACCTCCCTCCCGGCTATCTGAAAAACATAACCTTCAGCGAGAATACCATGTTCATCGTGAAACGCCCGATAATCTATTGGTCCAACTATCAAGGAGACGACATCGCCGTGTTAGGCACGAGTTATGACGTGACATTCCGCCTGCCGAATGTTCCTCCCGGAGAGTACGAGCTCCGTCTCGGTTATTGCGCGTTGGATAGTCGTGGTATCGGACAGGTCTACGTGGACGGAGTACCCCAAGGTCTTCCGATTGATATGCGTGACAAAGCCGACGCGCCTAACATCGGAGGTCTTTACAACGGTTGGAACGGCCTAAGGTGTGAAGACGACGGTTCCGGAGGTATCTACACACGGGAAGAACTGGAAGAAAACGCCCGTGTAATGAAAAACAACGGCTATTACAGTGGCCCCAAAGGAGTGTTCTTCTACTTAGGTAGCGGCAACGCCAGTACTCCCGCCTACGACCCATCGAAATGTATCATCTTTTACAATCAAAACGATTTGTTGCGTCGGAAAATCTGCCAAGTGCAAGTACAGCCCAACAAACACCATACGATACGCTTACGTTCCGTACTGTCCAGTGCCACCAGCGGAGGCTTCTCTTTAGATTATATGGAACTCGTTCCCATAAGCATCTGCGGCCCCGGCGGTATCGGAGAAGATATCTATTAAACGAATTACTTTCAGCCAATGCCACGCTAATCGGCGTGGCATTGGCATATACTTAAAAAAGAAAGGATTTTTCGCCCAAACATGCAACCCATCCCGTCTCTTTTCGTAACTTTGTATAAATTAAGCTACATGAAAAGCTGTAAGTCCATATTCCTCACGCTCCTGTGGTCCGGATTGTTCCTTTCGTTCTTTCCCATGCACGCACGGGATTACTCGGCCACGCCCCTTCCGTTTGCCTCTTCGCTTCCCTCAAGAGAAACCACTTCCCTTCATCAAGACCGCGAAGGCATGATATGGATTGGCACAACCCATGGTGTAGCACGTTATGACGGATACGAAACCATAGTGTTCAAATCTGATCCCTTACATCCCGACCTACTGACGGACAACTCCATTACGTTGATTACCGACACGGAACACCGCGTATTCATCGGTACACAAAACGGACTGAACCTGTTCGACAAACAAACATGGAAATGGATGCCCGTCCTGAATGGAGCGTTCTGTCATACGGAAATCAAATATGTGTACACTGACAAAAAACAGCAGTTATGGATTGCCACGGCACAAGCCTTGTACCGATGCGACGAACAATTGCATATCCTTCGACGATATGACCTGAAAGCCGCCGTCACCTCCATCTATGAAGACCACGCCCAACATTTATGGATATTGACCTGGGGCAAAGGTTTGTTCCGATGGGATGCTGAAAAAGACCATTTCACCGGCTATCCGGCCATAGGAAACGCCAACATACCTTTTGTCTTGTTTCAAGATCGCGACGAACATTATTGGTTAGGCACATGGGGCGACGGGCTTTTCCGTTTTTATCCCGAACGGAACGGCGCGGACATGTACGAACACCAGGACGTGGCAGACGACATTTTCTTCGATATAGAACAAGACGGGCACAACGGACAACTCTGGATGCTTTCCTATAATGCTTTGCACATATTCAACCGTCCCACAGACGGCATATTGCATTTCTCGTCCGCATCTGTCCCTTTCGACCGCAACCGGATGTTTTCCACTCTATTGAGAGACCGGGAAGGAGACCTTTGGTTAGGAGCATTCGACGCAGGCTACCATATATCTTTCTGTCCGGAAGAGCTATCGGGGCACAGTTTGCCTTTCATCAAAGAAACATTAGGATTTGATACCAACATCAACTGCATGTACGAAGATGAGGGCGGTGTACTATGGTTCAATCAAGAACGCAACGGCATCGGGCTGTACGCCCCGGATAGCGGGACCTACAACCTCCATCCCTATTCCCAAAAGAGGAATGTGGAAGTCAATCTCATCGCCCGTTCCCGGTTTCCCAACACGGTATGGATCGCCTCGGCTTTTGTCCCGACCGTGTTCCGGGCACAACGTCAGGGTATGGACATTCGCTTCACCGATACGCTGCTTTTAGCCCACGACGGGGCAGAAACCGGCCATGTCACCGGAATGCTTGAAGACCCGGCAGGCCGTTTATGGGTCATGACAGAAAGGAAACTGTTCGTATTCAAACCGGACGGCCATCCTCTCGCCGCAGTCACAAACCTCCCCGGAAACGTCAATGCCCTTTGCGAAGACCAACAAGGCCGGCTATGGATAAGCGATGCTACCGGCAGGCTCTCTTGCATGCATACCTATCCCACAGGAATCCGCCCCACAACCCGCTATAAACTACCCTTGTCCCCGCACGACCGCATCCGGCACCTTTGCTGCGACAGCACCGGACACATCTGGATGGCTACGGAACTGGGCTGCCTCTACAGTTTCTATCCAAAGGCTTCCAAATGGTCGAACCACACCTTGTCCGGTTTGCCAGACATGTCCCCGGTACTCCATTTGGAAGCCATCGGTAAAGACTTATGGCTTGTCACGCCGAGTGCCGTCATCCGGTATAACCCAGAGAAGCGTACCCGGCATACTTACAACACACAAGACAAGCATGTTCCCGTATTTGCCTTCCGTAACAACGCGTCGTGTACAGGACATAAAAAACTGTTATACGCCGGAGGCCACGGAGGATTCATCACCATACGTACCGACAAACCGCAACCGGAAGTAAAGCCGGACAAGATATTTCTCACGGACTTACGTATCGAAGACAGAAACATGCAGACCGACCCTTGCGAAGGATTTTCATGGAACGGCGGGCTGATTGTCTTGCCACCGGAAGCCTCCCGCATCGAATTCCGTTTTTCCTCCCTTACATATTCTTCTTCCGGAAACATCCGCATAGCATACCGGCTTGCCGACCTGGACCGGAACCCCATACAACTCAGAGCCGGTGTACACACGGCTTTCTACGACCGCCTGCCTAAAGGAACCTATACATTAGAGGTTTGGGGCATGGACGAAAACGGGCACACTACAGGTCCAAGCACCATTTATACCGTTGTCAAACGCCCCCGATGGTTTGAAACCTGGACAGCTTATACAGCCTATGCCGTCATGTTTCTTGTCTTGTGCATATGCGGTTTCCGTCTTTACGCCAAACACCTGCGCAAAAAGAACGCACAACTGTTACGCGAAGAAATCGCCCGGACAAAGTTGGAATACTTCACCAACGTTTCCCACGAACTGCTCACTCCGCTCACCGTCCTGTCCTGCCTGACCGATGAAATCGAACAAAACAGCCCCTCCGGTTCCCCTATAACCCGTGGCCTGCGCGACAATATCCTCCGCCTGAAAAAGCTCATCCGTCAAGTACTCGACTTCCGGAAAGCCGAACAGAAAAGCCTGTCCTTGCAGGCAAGCTACGGTGATGTGGCGGCTTTTATACGCCACATTGCACAAACGGACTTCACATTACTGGCCCGCAAAAAAGAGATTGACTTTAACCTGGACATCTTCCCTGAGGACATTTACGGTTTCTACGATGCGGACAAATTGGAAGAAATGGTATTCAATCTTCTTTCCAATGCCGTCAAGTACACACCATCCCGCCATAACGTCGGCATACGGCTACGTGCTGCAAAGAAAGACGATGGCAAGCACTTACGGTTGGAAGTATGGGATGAAGGCATCGGCATCTCCGCCCAAGAACAAACCAAAGTATTCACCCGATTCTACCGCTCCCCTCAAGCCAACGGAACCGAATCGAATGGCATCGGGCTGTCCCTGACACGAGATTTAGTCTACCTGCACCACGGCACATTGGACTTGCAAAGCACACCAGGCAAAGGCAGCCGTTTTACCATCGATCTGCCGTTAGAAGAAACTGCCTACCAACCAGAAGAAATCTGCCAGCCACCGATGGTGAACCATCCGGATACCGATACAACACGACCGTCAACCGACGGACTCGCACATTCTCCGTCCGCAAGGCTGTGTCCGACCATACTTATCGTGGACGACAACGCTGAAATCACCGATTCCATCGGGCGTTTAATCGGACAACGCTACCACATCATAACAGCCCACGACGCAAGACTGGCATTCTCTCGGCTCCAAGACCAAAATATAGACCTGATGGTGTGTGACCTGAAGATGCCTGGCACAGACGGACTGACACTCTGCCGAGAGGTGAAGAACGACCTGTCCACTAGCCATATTCCCGTCATCATCCTCACGGCACAAGCCACGGACGACACCCATGCGGCCTGCTACGAAGCCGGAGCGGACGGTTACCTGACCAAACCTTTTGACATTCGCGTACTCACCACCCGCATCGACAACCTGCTCCTGCAATACCGCCAACGCAGCCGACAGTTCCTTCACGCACCGGATACAGACTGCGATGTCCTACCTTACCAGAACCGGGACAAGACCTTTCTGGAAAACATGGTGAAGACCGTAGAAAGCCATTTCACGGACAGCGACTTCAATCTGGACTGCCTCGCCGCAGAAGCCAAGCTGTCCAAATCAACCATGAACCGCAAACTCAAAGCCATGACCGGGCTTACCCCGATGGATTTCGTAAAGAATATCCGTCTCCGGTCGGCTTGCCGCCTGCTACGGCAAGCCGACATGACCGTGTCCGAAGTGGCCTATGCCGTAGGCTTCAACGACCCGAAGTATTTTGCCAAGTGTTTCAAGGAGGAATACGGCCAAACGCCTAGCCAGTTCCAAGACAGGCCGGACATGGGAAATCGGGCATGACAAGTGCGTATCTCCCTTGAAAAATACGCCTTGCCGCGATTTTCCACCCTTTTGGCAATCTGTTACACCTGTCTTTGCCCGGATTCCATTAGCTTTGCCCCCGAAAACATTTTTAGATATAATGATATCATGAAACAAGACAAAGACCAACGCCGGACATCTCCCGGCACATTCTTTCCGGAGCATACCCCAAAACGCCCGACAATGAACCGAATGCAAGACCGCACACGATCTTTTTCGTTGTTCCGCCATACCGTTTTATGGTGTGCCATCGGCCTTTTGGGCATGCACTCCACCTATGCCATGGAAGTGGAAAGACTACGTACGGAAGCCGTGAAAAACCCTGTAGGTATCGATGTGGAAAAACCTATGTTCAGTTGGATGATGGACGCAGACAATGAACGGGGCATCTGGCAAACTGCCTATGAAATCTCCGTATTCACCGATGCCGCCCACAGCGAACAGGTATGGACCTCCGGCCGAATCGAATCCGATTGCCAGATAGACGTGCCTTATGACGGCAACCCATTGTCTCCTTCCACCCGTTACTATTGGACTGTGACCGTATGGGACAACAAAGGACGTGAATCCACTTCGTCCGAAGAAGCATATTTTGAAACCGGACTGCTCGGCAGCGGATGGGATGGCGCACGTTGGATCAAAGCGACCGACACGCCACTGGCTACATCCGAAAATGCCATCACGCACTATTCCGTAGAGGCGGATTTCGAAATCGACAACCTTTCTGCAGGAATCATCTTTGCCTCGAATGCCGAGCACAGCCATTACCATATGTGGCAAGTGAACCTCGAAGCCGGTTATCCCCGTTTCCGCCCACACATCTGGCGCGGCCCCGACCTCGCGGACGCGACCTGCCTGGCAGAGATAGACCTTCGCCCGTTCATCGACGTGCAACTGCATAAGTCCTACCATCTGCGCATCGAAGTGGACGGTGACGTGGCGCGTACGTACATCGACGACGTATTGATTGACACCCGAACGAATCCCGACGGTGGAGATTACGGATACGGCACGGTGGGCATCCGCCAGGACCGCGCCCTAAACAATTACAATGATACGGAACGTGCTTATTTCGACAACTTTACCGTAACCGATTTAGAGGGAGAGAGTCCAAAAATATTGCTTCACGAAGACTTCTCGGACGAAAACAACCCTTTTACCACAGGACAAATCAAGGACAGACGCCTGTTCATCGAAGCCTCCTATTCCTGGTACAATCCCATGAACACTCCAACGGTATATGCACTCGATTTGGATTTCCTCATCGAGCGTGACAACGCAGGCATAATCTTTTCAGGCTACGACACGGACAATTTCCACCTGTGGGGCATCAATGTGCGCGACAAAGAAACACCGTTCTTGCGCCGCCACGTGAAAACAAACGGTGCGTTCAGCTCCAACGATGCCGATTTAGGCAAGTTTTTCACTAAGGCCGAACTCACCGGCTCGCTCCACCATCTGACCCTCAAGGTGAATGGCACGACTGTGGAGACCTATATCGACGGGACACTTGTGGACACCTATACCGACACGTCCGGCCGGTTGAAAAACGGCCTGATTGGCTTCCGCACCTACCACGACTTGACCATGGACGAGATGGCGTATTATGACAACATCAAAGTGACCACCTACGACGAAGAGGACGGCACGCAAGGTACCGTGACTTTCTCCGAAGATTTCGAAGGAGCCGGAATGGCATTCAGCGACGGTACCGTGATAACGAAGAAAGGCAGCAAAATGCTGTGCGTACACTCCACTTACGAAGAGACTTGTGCCATGCAGACCGGTACAGAAAAGGGCATCCCTCTTTTCCGCAAGGCTTTCACTGCAAAAAGCACGGTGAAATCGGCTAAAATCTACGCATCCGCTCTTGGGGTATTCGATTTGTTCATTAACGGAAAGCGCGTCGGACAAGACGGTACGACCATGTATGATGAACTGAAACCGGGCTGGACCGACTACCGGAAAGAAATCAACTACATGACCTACGATGTGACCCCTCTTATACAAGAAGGCGAAAACGCAGTCGGCGCACAAGTGAGTAACGGCTGGTGGGGCGGAGCCATCGCACATGGCATGTACGGTTCCCCCTCGCTCGGGTTCATCGCCAAACTAAGGCTTGAATACGAAGACGGCACGATAGAAAACATCGTAACCGGAACGGACTGGAGCTGTTCTTACTGCGGCCCCGTCATTTCAGGAGACATCTACAACGGCGAGACGTATGACGCACGCCGCGAAAGCGACTGGAGCATGCCGGAATATGATACCTCCGAATGGTTCGCCACAGCTGAAAACACAGAATTCAACGGAGAAATCACAGCCTTCCGCAGCCCCACGGTCAAGGTGCGCGACTTCTTGCGCCGCACGCCCCAGACCATCACCGTATATGAAGGCACGAAAGCCTCCGGCACCACTTACGGCACTATCAATGTGGTCCGTACATTGGAAGGCACGGAAACCCTCCGGCTGAAAGCCGGTGAAACCGCCCTTTTCGACCTCGGACAAAACATGACGGGATGGATACGGTTCACGACCAAAGGAGAACGCGGCACGAAGCTCCGCTTCAAGTTCGGGGAAATGCTGAACGACACGGGAGCAGCCGACCGCGCCAATGACGGACCGGGCGGAAGCCTCTACACCTACAATCTCCGCACGGCGGAAGCCACACTCCACTACACGCTGAAAGGAACGGAAGAGGGCGAGACATTCCAACCCTCCACCACTTTCTTCGGCTTCCGTTACTGCGAAGTAACAACCACCTCGGATGTGGAAATCAGTAAACTTACGGGAGAATTCGTCGGTTCCGACCTCGAAGAACTGGCTACTTTTGAAACTAGCCATCCGGACATAAACCAACTTTACAGCAACATCATCTGGAGCCAACGCGACAATTTCCTGAGCGTGCCCACCGACTGCCCGCAACGCGACGAACGCCTCGGTTGGACGGGCGACACACAAGTGTTCGCACGCGCGGCTTCCTATAATACGGACACACGTGCCTTCTACCGTAAATGGTTGAATGACCTGCGCCAAAGCCAACGCGAAGACGGGGCATATCCGGAAATCGCACCGTTCTGCAACTTCTGGGGCTTCGGTAACTCAGGATGGGCCGATGCCGGAGTCATCGTACCTTGGACCGTCTATCTCATGACCGACGACCAAAGTGTACTGAGCGAAAGCTACGCTTCCATGAGCCTCTACATGGATTGGCTCTCCACACAAAGCGGAGGAGGCTTCAAGTACAACGGTGCCGGTACGGCCACAGGCGACTGGCTCTCTTACGAGACCACGGACGGACGCTACGTCAGCGTATGCTATTATGCCTACGTGGCCCAACTGATGAGCAAGATTTCAGGAGTGCTGAGCGAGGCACAGGCCGACCGTTTCTATTTAGATTCACTGAAATACAGCACTCTCTACGAAAACATCAAGGAAGAATTCCAACGCAGGTATCTCAATTCCGACGGCCTGCCCAACATATCCACGCAAGCCTCTTACCTGATGGCCTTGAAGTTCGGCCTGTTACCCGAAACCGCCATAGGGAAAGCCCGCGAAGTGCTGCGCAAAAAAATCACAGACAACGGTTACAAACTGAGCACCGGATTCCTCGGCACGAGCATCCTAAACCAGACACTCAGCGCGGAAGGCATGGATGACTTGGCCTACGACCTGCTGCTGCAACGCGAGAACCCATCGTGGCTGTACAGCGTAGACCAAGGAGCCACGACTATTTGGGAACGTTGGGACTCCTACACCAAGGAAGGCGGGTTCAACAAGCACCCGTGGATCATGAACTCCTTCAACCATTACTCCTACGGTGTGGTGTCGGAATGGATGTTCCGTTACGTGGGCGGCATCGAGGCAGACGAAACACAACCCGGATTCAAACACATCATCCTGCAACCCACTCCGGACTTCAGGACGGCATTCCCCACCGGACAAAAACGCATCACGCAGGCCAAGGCATCTCATCTGTCCGGATACGGGCGTATCAGCAGTGAATGGCAATACAAAGAGGACGGACGCATCAGCTATACGGCCACCGTACCGGCCAACACTACAGCCACACTCTATCTGCCCCTAATGGAAAAGACAGACAACATCACTGAAAGTGGAAAAGACCTGAAAGAAGCAGAAGGCGTGGACTTCAAAGGCATAGTAGACGGAAAGGCCGTGATAGAACTGCAATCGGGCACCTACCAGTTCGACATGGAAAAGGGAAGCCCCGACCGTGTGGAAGAAAGTACGTCCCCAAACTTACGCATACATCCCAACCCCTTCTGTGACAGGCTCCATCTTTCTTGCAGCGAAGACATCCGCTATGCCAGTGTCACGGCTTGCAACGGGCAAATCCTGTATCGCCAGCACCGTGGTGGGAACATCGACACGTCTGCTTGGCACCCGGCATCTACGTGGTGAGGGTGGACACGCCGGAACACAGCTACACCGAAAAGGCTATCAAGAAATAAAATGACAACCGAAAAGAAAAGCACTTCCTTATAACGCTCTGTATACCAACATAATGAAACAAGCAAATCGTTTGGCTTAGATTGATTTTCCATTCTGCGCCAAACGATTTTTCAATCTCCTGAGATTGATTTCCCGTTTGGCGCAGAATGATTTTCGGACGAGGCTTTCCTTTACAATGCTTTCCATTCCCCCATAAAAAAACGGCCATTCGCTTGCCTAAATCAGCAAAAATCTTTTTCTTTGCCACTGCAATCCAATATACTTCAATCAATGAAAGACAAAACATTACACCTGATTTCAATCCTGTTAGCCGGGTGCAGCACATTCCCGGCCCTCGCACAAAATTTCAGCTCAAGCAGCAACCTGAAGCCCCAACCCACGGCAGACCGCGTCGTACCCTTCCGGCTTTCGGACAAGGGCATCACCCATAAATATGTAGAATGGGGGGCAGACATTGCATGGCTTGATGAAAACAACCTGCGACGCAGTGCCGCCTTCATGGGCAAGGACAACCTTGACGTGGTACGCACATCCTTCCAACCGGACCTGCCCATCGTGGACGGAAAAATGCAACAGGGGACAATCGACACACTGCAAATGCGCGTCAACATGTTCAAATGGGTCAAACCCGATGTCAAACTCATGATTAATTGTGACGCGCCTTTCATGAGCACTTATTACACGGACGAGAACGGAGCCAACGCCGCCCATTGGGCAGAAATCATAGACCTTTCCACCCAATATTACCAAGATGCCGGTTACGAGGTCGTCTCTGTCGCCCCGTTCAACGAACCGGATTACTTGTACAACAACCAAGGTTCACCTAATGAGGCAAAACGAAAAGCCGAGTTTGCCGCAATCATCACGGAATTAAAGCAAAAAGAACGTTTCAATAATATCCGCATGTGTGGCGGAAACACGCTGAACTCCGACCAGGCCTTGCCGTGGTACAATTACTTGAAAGACCAACTGGATGAGGGAAACACGCACCAACTGGCCGGAAGTTTCGACAACTTCGCCCAATTCTTCACCACGGTGAGAGAAGACGGCAAACATGCCACCGGTGACGAGATGCACAACGTCATGGAAGCCATGGTAGGCTTGGAATACGGCATGCAAACCGGAATATGGTGGGGATGGGCAGAATACACACGTGGCGAGTTCTGCAAGGCGAGCCATGGTGAACGGTTGGCCTACGCGGAGCATCGTCCCAACTGGACGGCAGCGTCGGTCTACCGTGCACCGGACGGCAAGGTACAGGCGTTCGGCGGGACATCCGAACGGCAAGCCGTCACCACCTCCTACCGCTTCCTTTCTAAAGAGCGCGACGTGTTCTTCGACGGACACGGGCCGCAACGGGAATACGTCATGGAGCTTCCGGGCGGAGCACCGGGAAGTTACCAAGACGGGCAGACCAATGCCGAAACCGTGGTGAACATCACGTGGGGCGATGACGTGCAACCCGTGGTGGACGGCACCTACGCATTAATCAACAAAAGCAACCTAAAACTGTTGGACAACGACAACGGCTCCCTCACCTCATCCACTTATTCCACAGGCAAAAAGTCGTTGCAATGGCATGTAAATCCGGTAGACGCTCGCATCGGAGGTGCGTTCAGCTACCACCAGATTCTTTCGGGCACTTCAAACCAGACGCTCGACGTACTGAACTGGTCGATGGACGACGGCACGGAAATCATACTTTACCAAAACAACAAGGGCACTAACCAACAATGGTACTTGGAATATGCAGGCGACGGATGGTTCCGCATCCGCAACCGCAACAGTTCGCTGTGCCTCAAGACATCAGGCAACAAAATCGTACAGGCCGAACCAGACGAAGAAAGCGCAGCGCAACTCTGGCGCTTCATCCCGACCGGCATCCGTCCGCGCATCCGCGACATCGATGCTCCCACCGGCCTGAAAGCCGAAATCCGCGCATCCTCCGTACTCCTGACATGGGAAAAGGCAGACGCCACAGCCCCGACCTACACCGTGCTGCGTTCGGAAAATCCGGAGGAGGGTTATGAAATCATCGCACGCTACGTGGAGGACACGGCTTTTGTGGACAACAAAGCCGAAGAGGGAAAGACATATTATTACACCGTCAAGACTGTGGATGCTTCGATGAATACTTCCCCGGCATCCTTGACCGTAAGCGCAAGCGTAGCCCCGACGGATGCCCTCTTCGCACGCTATGAATTTGAAGAAAACCTCCACGACACGACCCTTAACATCCGCCACGGGGTCATGCCGGAAGATGGTGTGTACACCGAAGGAAAATCCGGCCAATACGCTTTGGCTCTGGACGGTTCTGGCCAGTACGTGCAACTGCCGACCAACGTGGCCGACCATGAGGAAACCACCATTTCAACGTGGGTGTACTGGCAAGGCGGCAACAGTTGGCAGCGCGTGTTTGACTTCGGAAACGGGGAAGACGAATATATGTTCCTCACCGTGCGTTCGGATGACGGCCGGATACGGTTTGCCGTCAAAAACGGTGGAGACGAACAGCAATTAGACGGCGAACGAATCACGCCATACCGCAAGGAATGGATACATCTGGCCGTCACGATAGGAAAAGATGAAGTTTGCCTCTATTTGAACGGAGCACTTATGGCTTCTTCAAAAGACATGACCTTGCGCCCTTCCGACTTCCACCCGTTGCTGAACTACATCGGGCGCAGCCAGTCTGCAGCCGACCCGTTGTTCAACGGCAGTATCGACGACTTCCGTATATACGATTATGCTTTAAGTGCTGAAGACATCAAGAAGCTCGCAGACGGCACCACCCGTATCTGCGGCACGCCGAAAGACGAGCCAGGCACGTTCGACGTAGGTCCGTTGCCTGCCGACCGCCGCCTCGACGTGCGTTACTTGTTGGACAACGGTCCGGAAAGAGTGGACTTCCACATTTACGACCTGCAAGGCAACATGCAACTTACCCAAAGAGGCACGAACGGAGCCACGACTTCATTCGATGTCAGCAGACTTCCTGACGGCATGTATATCCTGAAAGCCCGGTGCGGACAGGCGAACGACAGCAGGAAATTTACGGTACGGCATCCTTAACGTGGATGCGCACGACCACACCCTAAACCGTCCCGGAAAACAGTTCCCTTGTTTTCCGGGACGGTTCCGTTTATGGAGCGGGAACTATTCGTGGAATACGCTCAATGCAAAAAAATACAAAAGTTTGCAAAAACGGAGGGGGGGGGTAAACGGAATTATCGTATATTTGACACCGTTTCCGGAAGGAAATAGAGAATATTAATATTATTAACTTAATTTCTGTCCAAAATGAAAAACAGATTACTTGCCTTAATGGCACTTTGCGGTGCGACTTCGTCAACACTTCCCTTGTGGGCCGCATGGGATGATCCCGTACTACAATTCACAGAACCGAACTTAGCTACCGATGGTACCGGAGGCGGGGTGTTCTACATCTACCACGTAGCCACACAAAAGTTCATGGCCGCCGGACAACCACACGGCACACGTCTTGTAGTAGCAGATGATGGACAAGAAGTAACCCTAAGTTACGGGCAAGACTATGAATTGAGCCGCCGTGCGGAGAGTGACCCTGAATACTCGGAAGCCTACGGTTGGCGCTTAAGTATGATGAAAGCTCCCTCCAACGGAGGTTTCCATGAGTTGTTCAACGATGCAGCCGCCAGCATTTGGGTAGACCACAACAAACAGGGACATATCTTATGGAAGATTGTGGCACAGGACAAGGCCAACAAGGTCTACCGCATAAAGATGATAGATGAAGACAAGCTTTATGGCACGGAAGCAAACGACGGCTTGTACGCCAATGCCTACATGGGAATAGACGAAGGAAAGCTTGAAGTGTCCCCGTCCATCGACACATCCACTTCCGGACATGAAACTGCCAGCTTGGATTGGAAGTTCGTGGATTCCGAGGTATATACGGTCTATAAAGCCAAGAAAGAATTGCAAACTCAACTGAATGCCGCTGACGAGGCCGGATTCAGCGATTATGCAAAGTATGCCGAGATTTATAATAAGGCTAACGCCACGGCTGAAGAAGTCGAAGAAGCAGCCAAAGCCTTAAAGCAAGACATCGTAAACTGGAAGAGTTCGGAAGCCACACCGGACAAACCCGTAGAATTCACTAACGCCATCGCTAATAATTCGTTTGCTGACGGGAACAACGGTTGGAATGTAGTGGGAAGCATCGGACATCAAAGCGGAACGAGCTACGAGACTGCCGACAACAAATACAAAATGGATCACTTCTCCGAAAAATGGGTGACTTCTGCCAACAACGGCAACCTTTCGGGCAATCCGATGGATATCTCCCAAACTTTGGAAAACATGCCTGTGGGAAAATACCGCCTCACGGCCAACACCATCGGATACTGGCAAGGCGACTGGCAAAATACCGTGCCCCATGGGGTCTACGTCTTTGCCGAGAACAACGGGACGGAATACCGTGCCGAAGCACACACCATCGAATTCGGTGGAATCAGAGGTACTGAAGCCCCTGCTGAAGGCACTCCTTCTCCGCGCAATGTAATCTTGGAATTCTTTGCCTTGGAAGGCTCTATCAAGATAGGCTTCAAGACCGTCAACACAAACTGCAACTGGGTGGGCGTGGACAATTTCAAGCTCGAATATCTGGGTCTGGTCGAAGGCGGCATGGCAGAAGAACTGAACAAGGTCATCACCAAAGCCGAAGAACTAAAAGCAAAATATGACACCAACCAAGAAAAATACTCAATAGCCGGAGAGGAAAAGTTCACCAAGATGCTCCAAGCCGCTAAAGATGCGGCCTCCAACCCGGAAGTCGATGACAAGACCTTGGGCATGTTACTCACTACGGTACAAACCGGCATGGACACGCTGACTGCTGATGTGAACGCCTACAAGACCTTGAACCAAAAAATTTTGGATTTGTCAAATGCATGGGACAACGGAGTATATGTAGATTTAGACCTCCCCGATTACGAGCAATTCCTCATAGATTTGGAAACGGCACGGGATGGCAGGACATTCAATCCCGCCGAAGTAGACAGCATACAACCGCGCGCCGACCGGATTTGGATGTCGGGAATAAAGAAGGCCTTACTAAATGGGGATACCGACAATGTGACTGGGATAATGAATAATCCCGGTTTTACGGGCAGCAAGGACGGGTGGAAATACGACTTCGTGTCTGGTGACAACAAGTTCAACTATGGCTATAACATGGGTGAAGTTTATCAAACGGTTTGTGACGTATACCAGGAGTTGGAGGGCTTGCCCAATGGCACGTATGAAGTCACTTTGCAAGGGTTCTACCGCCCGACATTGAATAGCACCTGCGCATCTGCATGGGGCCTGGAAGGCGATACCACGAATGACATTTTGGCTTATGCTTTCGGCAACAACACAAAAGCCAAGCTATGCCACCCGTTTGAATGCGTACAAGACACCAATACCGTGAACAATTGCGAGCAGTTGACAGCCGGTGGAGCGGAACTTGAAGGAAAGTGGACTCCCAATGGCATGGCCAGTGCTGCAGCCATCATGGAAGCCAACCCCGATGCTTATAAGCTCTCTTTCAAATGTTATGTGGAAGATGACGGGAAACTCCGTGTGGGAATAACCATTCCACAGGCCGGATTAGCCAGATATTGGGCTTTGTTTGACAACTTCCAAATCAAATACGCCGGAGCTGATGACATGAGCGGTGCCGTTTCTACCATCAACGCCCTGATTGCAGAAGCCACTGATTTGCTTAACAACGAAGAAGCCCTGACCACAGAAGAAGCCAAACAAACACTGGGCGCAGCCATCGAAGCTGCCAACAATGCCATAGCTGAAGGCTTGACCCTCGAAACCTACAAAGCACAAAACGAAGCTTTGAACGCTGCCATCAAGGGCGGACATGATGCCATGTCGGCAGCTTCCGCGTTCGAGACATTGGTAACAGAGCATATCAACAACTTCGACACGGGCGTATACGACCCATACTCGTCCAAAGCAGAATACGGTAAATTCCAAGACCTATTGTTGGATGAAATGGAACCGGCACTGGCACAAAGCCTGGAATCCATAAAATGGATTGAAGATGCCACCATGAAAATCGACAAGGCTTACGCCACGATGGTAAGCACGGACATCGACTTCACCGGAGCTAGCATCAACGCGCCAGCCGATGTCACCGCAATGATACAAAGCCCGAGTTTCTCCGTTCCCGACCCGAACGACCCCTCCAAGGAACTCTCCTCCATCAAGGGATGGGTGACCACGGAAGGCAACAACGCCAACGCGACCGGTGCACAGAACTATGAGTTCTACGTGGGCAAGGGCGATGCAGACATTCACCAAGTACTGTATGCCTTACCCAAGGGATACTACCGTTTGGTTTATAACGGCTTTTACAGAGCCGGAGGAGCAGTGGAAGCCGCCGTTGCACACCGCGACAGCACGGATGCCCGGAATGCGAAAGTCTATGTAGAGGCCGGTGATGGTAAATGGAGCAAAGAACTGGCTTCCATTTTCGACCACGTAAACGAATACAAGTATGATGGCGGTGATTTCGCATTGGCTGACAGCCTCTTCCCTGAATCAGACAAACTTTACCACTTTGTGGTGAACAATGTGAACGGGACGAAAGCTGCATTCGACGAAGGATTGTACGAAGGTAACTTCTCATTCTACGTATCGGAGAACGGGCAACCTGTCACCATCGGAGTCAGCAAAAAAGAAGTAATTCCTAACGACTGGGCTATCTTTGACAATTTCCGCCTCTATTATTACGGTGACGGAGATGCTAACAAACCGGGAGACTTCACTTCTGCCATAGAAGATGCTGTTACCGACGGCAAGGCAAACGTAGTAAGCACAGCATGGTATACCATCAACGGCGTACGTGTAGATGAGCCGAAACAACGCGGTATCTATATTCGTCAGGATTTGATGAGCGACGGCACCAAGAAGTCAGTGAAAGTGATAGTCAAGTAACTTCTTGTTTAAGTTAATACAATGTTTTGTGATGAGCCGGTTCGAACCATGTGAATCGAACCGGCTCACTTTATCTCCTCTTAAACAATACCTAATAAATGCAACATCAAAGGCGTAAAAAGAGCCGTCAACAACCCGTTCAGAATCAATCCTAAGCTAGCATACGCCCCATAAATACGCCCGTATTCCATGGCACGCGATGTCCCGACGGCGTGCGAAGCCGTGCCCATGCTCAGGCTTTGGGCGATAGGGCTTTTCACCCTCCCTACCTGAAGAATCTTAAATCCGCATACCGCTCCGAACAGTCCGACCAACACGACAATGGCAGCCGTCAGGGAAGGAATACCGTTTAACGATTCCGTCACGGCCATCGCAATAGGAGTCGTGACCGACTTGGGCGCAAGGGAAATAATCACATCATCGGAGGCTCCCATCCATTTGGCAGTCAATACCACCGAAACAATGCCGACAAAACAACCGACCAACTGAGAAACCAACACCGGCATCAGTTGCCGCCGGATGCTCTTGAGTTGCAGATACAAAGGTACTCCCAAAGCCACGATGGCCGGTTTGAGCCAGAAGTCGATGATGGAAGCACTCCCGGCATACGTCTCGTAGGAAATACCCGTAACTTTCAGGAAGCCTATCAAGGCCAATATGGCCAACAATATGGGATTCAACACCACCCAACCTGTGCGCACCTGCAAACGTTTGGCCAGAAAATACACGCTGAACGTCAGCGCGATAAGGAAAAAATCACTTTCTAAATACTCCATGTCTTCTTACCCATTGATGCACGTGCCCCGTGACGACTAGAACCAATACCGTACTGACCACCGTGGCCGTAAAAATCGGCCAGAACTCAGCGGCAATCACATCGAAATAAAGCATCAGGGCCACTCCCGGCGGAACGAAAAAGAACCCCATGTTGCTTACTAAGAAATCTGAGATACCCTTGACCCAACGCAGCTTTACCCATCCCATCTGCAAGAAGGCGGTCAGGAGAAGCATACCGATAATGCTACCCGGCAATTTTACCCCCGTGGCCCACACCACGAAGTCGCCCAAAGCCAGACAGCCGAACAAAATCGTACATTGTTTTACCATGTCTACAATCTTTATAATCTTATTACCTTATATAAATAGCCCATCAGCCACCCAAAAAGCTTCCGGCAAATTCCCCGTCCCATTATTAATTATAACAAAATTCATGCAAAATTATGATATAATACAGATACGGGCAATAAACCGGTAATAAAAATGCTTAATGCTTGCCATAAAAGAAAAACCATATCTCATAGGTAGGAAAAAAGTCTTTTTGTCGTACGTTTGACATATTAATACGGCTTTCCCTGCCACACATCAGTAAATAATCCAAATTCATATGGACATCGAACCGATTTTTCCGTAACTTTGGCTCATCAACTATTAGCATTGACATCATCATGAGAAGAAGACTACTATCACTTTGTGCCGTCCTTTGTATGGCACTGGTCGTAATGGCTGAGGGCAAAGCCAAGTATGTATTTTATTTTATCGGTGACGGAATGGGAGTCAACCAAGTAAACGGAACGGAGACCTATATGGCTGCCGTGGAAGGGCGTATCGGAACATCACCGCTCTGCTTTGCACAATTTCCATACGTGGGGCTTGTCACGACGTATTCCGGTACGAACGGGGTAACCGATTCTGCCGCCGGAGGAACGGCCCTTGCTACCGGAAACAAAACGAAAAACGGAGCATTGGGCATCAAGTCCGACTTGACCACCCGCATCAATAGCATAGCCGCTTTGGCCAAATCAGAGGGGAAGGCCGTGGGCGTCACTACAAGCGTATCCGTGGATCATGCCACTCCCGCATCTTTCTATGCCCACGTAAAAGACCGGAACATGTATCATCAAATCGGCAAAGACCTCATAGCAGCCGGGTTCGATTTCTATGCCGGTTCCGATTTCCTGCAACCGGAAAACAATGAACTGAGCGGAAATAAGGACTTGTACACACAATGCCGGGAGGCCGGTTATACCATCGCACGCGGATATGCCGACTACCGTAAAAAGGCAAAAAAAGCCGATAAAATGCTCCTGTTGCAAACCGAAACGGCCAACAAGGCAGACCGTACCAGTATCCCCTACGCCATAGACCGTCAAAAGAATGACCTTACCTTACAGGATATTACTCGGGCAGCCATCCATTTCCTCAGCCAAAAGGATACGGACGGTTTCTTTTTGATGGTGGAAGGCGGAAAAATCGACTGGGCTTGCCATAGCAACGATGCGGCAACAGCTTTTAAAGAGGTTATAGACATGGACAATGCCATCAAAGTGGCATACGAGTTCTATGAACAGCATCCTGACGAAACGCTGATTATCATCACAGCCGACCACGAGACCGGAGGGATTGTTTTGGGAACAGGTAAGTACGAACTGCGTACCGACCTGCTGAAATACCAAAAACAAAGTGCGGGAGCCTTCAGTAAAATGATAGCCGCACAACACCAGAAAGAGGGCAAAAAGTTCACGTGGGATTTCGTACGCAAGCAGTTACAGGACAACTTCGGATTTTGGTCTCAAATACCATTGGATGAACGGGAAACGGAGCAACTCAAAAAAGCATACGAGAATTTCTGTGAAGGAGTGGCCAAAGACACGAAGACATTGTATGAAAGCGAAAACATCATTGCCTCTACAGCACGGCAACTCATGGCTCGGAAAGCTATGGTAGGATGGCAAAGCGGAGGACATTCCAACGGCTATGTTCCGGTGTTTGCCATAGGAGCCGGTGCCGAAGAATTCACCGGACGTATCGACAACACGGAAATCCCTAAAAAGATAGCTGAAATAGCGGGCTACAAGGAATAAGGAAGACAAAACACACAACCTATAAATAGAAAGAGAAGTAGAGGAAGGAGTTCCCCGTACTTCTCTTTTTTCTTTTTCAAATGTCATATATACCTGATTTTATTTGCATTAACAGGAATGACATAGCATTGCAACCAACATTTAAAACGAACGTTACAGTGTCTTAAAAAGACTTTAGTTCCTTTGCAGTGTATTTAGAAAGCGACTCAAATACATATAGCAAATAGAGAAAAATGGAAACTAAAGTTTTAACGAGATTGGGCAAGAGCATGGCTATCCTGACTATCAGCAGCCTGACGACCCATGCCATACAGGCTCAAAGCTTGGTGAGAGGGCAAGTGACGGACACAAAGGGTGAACCGTTAATGGGCGCCACTATCAAGGTAAAGAACAGTCAAGAAGGAGCCATCACGGACTTGGACGGGAAGTTTTCGTTCGAAAGCAAGCGGACGCTGACAGCCAAGGACCGCCTGGAGGTGAAATATGTAGGTTTCAAGACGCAAGAAATCGAATATTCCAATAAAGTCCTCCAAGTTCTTTTGGAGGAAGACGCGGAAGAAATCAATGAGGTAGTGGTAACCGCATTGGGAATCAAACGCGACGAGAAAGGTTTGGGATACGCCACGACGAAAGTGGAAGGCAGCCAAATCACCGGTACAATGCCGGCTAACTGGTCGTCGGCTCTGACAGGAAAAGTGGCCGGATTGAGCATCATCTCTTCCGGAGGACCTCTAAGTACTAGCCGGATATCCGTCCGAGGAGATGTTTCACTGAATGCGAATGGCAATAATGCTTTGGTAGTCGTAGACGGTGTTCCCCTGAGCAGCCCGATGACCAACCCGGGAATGGCCTACGGAGCCGGCGATGCAGCCGAACTCTCGGTAGACTACGGCAATGGTTTCTCAGACTTGAATCCGGAAGACATCGAAAGTATCCAGGTATTGAAAGGAGCCAGTGCCACAGCCTTGTACGGTTCACGCGCAGCAAACGGCGTCATCATGGTAACCACCAAATCGGGAGCCAATGCCAAAAAGGGGCTTGGCGTTTCTTATAGTGCCCACGTCAGTATGGATAACGTCATGCGCTGGCCCGACTATCAATATGAATTCGGACAAGGACAAGCCAAAAACATCGGTGCGGAAGGTACGGCATACGCCGGACAACATTACTATTCATACGGTGCCGGTCCGGACGGGACCCCCAGTACCGGTGGAACCAGCAGCGCATTCGGTCCGCGTTTCGAAGGACAGATGTTCTATCAATACTCTCCGGAGAACCAAGGCCGTGCCGATGCTGCGACTCCTTGGGTGGCTTACAAAGACAACCGGAAAGACCTGTTTCAAACAGGTTATACACTGACCAACTCCGTAGCGTTGACCGGAAAATCAGACCGGGGCAACCTGAGAGCCTCTATCACACATACCAAAAACGAATGGATATTGCCCAATACCGGCTTTCAACGCGTATCGGCCACCCAACAAATCTCACGTGCTTTACGTGTCAACTTCAAAACGAGCTATACTTATCGTAAAATCAACAACACTCCCGCATTGGGATACAACAGTAATTCCATTGCCTACTTCCTCATCTTCCAGAATCCGAACGTGAACCTGGACTGGTTGCGCCCCATGTGGAAAAAAGGGCAGGAAGGACTTGAACAGTTGCAGCCTTACAGCAGCTACATCGGTAATCCCTTTGTCACGCTGTATGAAGCAGAGAACCCTTCGGAAAAGCATAACGTCGTCTCTACCGTATCGGCCAACCTGAAGCTAAGCAGCAAGTTCGACTTCATGATACGTTCCGGCATACAACTCTCGGCCGACCAACGCGAACAGCATCGCCCCATCAGCGACGTGGTATTCCGCAACGGGTTCTTTAAAAAAGAAAACGTTTTCGACTACGAATTGAATAGCGACGCCTTGTTGACCTATCATGATTCATACGACGGAGGATTCCACCTCAATGCTTCCGTAGGAGGCAACATGATGCAACAACGTTATGACTTACTGTCGGCTTCCGTCAACGGACTTATTACCCCCGGTGTGTACAAGCTGTCTAACGGAATCTCTAACCCGAACGTCGTGAATACCATCCGACGGAAAGCTTTGAACAGCCTTTATTTCACCGCCAACCTATCCTGGCAGTCCAAACTGTTCCTCGATGTGACAGGACGCAACGACTGGTCGTCTACCCTTCCCCGTAACCACCGTTCTTTCTTCTATCCTTCGGTCAGCGCCAGTGCCGTCATGAATGAATTATTCGCCCTGCCCGACCCCGTCAGTTTCTTTAAGCTCAGGGCTTCTTTTGCCCAAGTCGGTAACGACACCGACCCTTATAAGACCTCCGCTTACTACGACAACAGCAATTTTCCGGGGGCGGCCGAAGTGGCTTCCACTTTATACAATCAAGACTTTAAACCTGAAATCTCGACGAACTACGAGGCCGGCTTCGACTTCCGTATGTTCGACAATCGAATAGGTGTAGACTTCTCGTTTTACTATAATCGCACTAAAAACCAAATTTTGGATGCTCCTCTCGACCCGACCACAGGATACAGCCGCGGCACAATCAATTCCGGCTGCGTCCGTAACAGGGGATATGAATTGGAAATCACGGCCACGCCGG
>OHTX01000067.1_pt1 | contig 31513 bp, 10 predicted proteins | sample 1579151 | NCBI WGS metagenome assembly OHTX01 (sample SAMEA3879523, study PRJEB24766) | human gut metagenome | biome: human-associated habitat; feature: feces | place: USA | collected 1985/1987 | reverse complement strand
TGAACAATGGTAATGGCATGTTCGGTGGTAACGGTGGTTGGTGGTGGATCTTCATCATCGTGCTCTTCTGGATGTGGGGCGGATGGGGTGGAAACGGCTTCGGTCGTGGAAACCAAGCAGAAACAAATTCGGATTTCGCTCGTTTAGCTGCTATGGGTAATCAAAACAACAATACAGACTTATTGATGCAAGCAATCAATGGTAATAAAGATGCAATCAATACATTATCTACTAATCTGAACTGCGACGTTAAGTCAATTGACAACGCTTTGTGTTCTATCCAGAATGCAATTGGTAAAGTTGGCGGTGAAGTAGGTTTCTCTGCAGAAAGAGTAATTAATGCAGTTAACGCAGGTGACTGCAATGTTATCAAAGCTATTAGTGACTGTTGCTGCACAACTCAACGTTCAATTGATTCAGTTAATTTGAATCTGACTCAGATGAATGCTGATAACAGATTGTCTATCTGTCAGCAAACTAATACTTTGCAGAACGCTATTACTTCAGGTTTCAATACCTTGTCTAGTGAAAATGCTACAAGATTCAACATTCTTGGTGCTAAGATAGATGCTCAGACTCAAATGATAAATGACAAGTTCTGTCAATTAGAGATGAGAGAAATGCAGAATAAGATCGATTCATTACGTGAAGACAAAGCTGCTCTTCAATTATCTGCATCTCAACAAGCACAAACTGCAAACATTGTAAGTCAAATTAGACCTTGTCCGGTTCCTGCTTACTTAACATGCAATCCTTATGGATGTAATGGTGGGTTTGGTTACGGATATCCTTACGGATACAACGAAGGTGGATGTTGCGCTTAATAAAGAAAGGAGGTAATTATGTTTCCTTTCATGTTTAATCCTTACTTTGGGCGTAGAACTAATTTTCGTTTACTCGATCAAGTAATACCTAAAGTAACAACAATAAGCGTAAGTGATACTGATACTGCTACTACTTTAGGAATTTGCCCTAGAGTATGGTGTCAGTTGCCAAGAGAAGGTGTAATAGTATTTGAAGCTAGACACACTCCTGCAGAAGCAAGTGCTGAATTACCAGTTCTTATTTCTCCAACAGGTTCAGTTAGTCCTGCAGCTAATACTAAGAACATTCCTGTAGTAAAAGCAGATAGCTCCCCATTAACGGGGTCTGAAATTGCAGCAGGTAATAGATATTTTATTTATTACAATAAATGTGATAATGTAATGCAAGTCATGAATCATTATCCTACAGCTACAGCTGCACCAGCTGCCTAAATATTAATCAAGATATATGGGCAGCTATGAGAGTTGCCCATATTCTTTAAATTTATAAAGATATGACATTCTCTCAGTTAACGTCGGGTACTAGAATACACGTACTCGAGATAACAGGTACTTTTAAAAAGAACACAACGTACAGTTTAGGAACGGTAGTCAGTGTATCAAAACCCTATGACGAACCAGTGCCACCGACACAATTTCCGATGCCTATGCAAAATAGACGCAAGCTCGTGGATCTAGTGATTTCGTGTGATGGTGAACAAAGAAAACTGTCAGTATCTGAAGATAAAACAATGATGACCGATTCATCCATCGGTCTTACCATAGCCACAGAAAAATCACAAATTGTTAACATGGTTAGACAATCTCTTGATGATTGTAGAATTAAGAAAGAAAGCTTAAGTAAGATTGATGAGGAGATGAGGAGATGTGAAGACATCTTAAAAATACTTAACATAAATTCGGACATAACAACCAATGTGACAAAAGATTTCAAAGAACTTGATGACTTAAAAGCTGAAGTGAAAGAGCTTAAACAACTTTTACAAAACGTATCTGCTGTTCGTCCGGAAGTAATAAAAAATACTCCACCTAATTCTACTGAAGACAAAAAAGTAGAACCGGAAGGAGAAATAAAAAAAGAAATCTAAAACACAAAGGTTGGCTATTTAGTCAACCTTTTTTTATTTTAAACAATATGAGCACATTATACAATAACAAATACGATATCCTAGCTAGTACAATTCAACCCAACCCTGCTTCTGTTAAATATTGGGCAGATTTATCATCTAACCCAAATGGTGGTGATTTGAAATATTTTAATGGTAATACATGGGTGCTGGTTAATAACAAAGCCACTGAAGACATCAGTACGTTAAAACAAGATGTTGAAGATTTAAAAACTAATAAAGTTGACAAAGTAGAAGATAAACAGTTATCGACTGAAGACTATACTACTGCAGAAAAAAACAAGTTAAAAGGATTGTCTAATTACAATGATGCCGAAGTAAGAGAATTAATCTCAGCTTTAGCTCTTAGAGTGGGAACATTAGAAACTGACTATGAAGCATTAGAAGCTAGAGTTGCTGCATTAGAAACACCAGCTGCATAATGGAATTAAAATTAAATAGAATCTTTCTAAGTAGCTCTGCAACTATTGGAGAACTGTGGGCAAACAATACACATTTGTGTGATACTCTTGAAGATAGAGTAAGACCAGAAGGAGAAAAGATTTATGGTAAAACTGCAATACCTGAAGGTACATACGAAATGGTATTATCGTATTCACCAAGGTTTAAGAAAATATTGCCGGAAATCCTTAACGTACCTAATTTCACTGGCATACGCATTCATTGTGGCAATTCGTCTGCCGACAGTTCTGGATGTGTACTTGTAGGTACTTGGGATGGTGAGAAAGAAGATTGGGTAGGTAATTCTAGAATAGCTTTTAATGAACTTATGTCCTTACTCCAGAAAGCTGCAGACAACAAAGAAAAGATAACAATAACAATTAATAACTCGTGGAAATGACATTTAATTCACTAAATGCAATTATAGACGATATTTACAACATTCTGAGAGACAATAATGTGTCAGAAAGTGAAAATCTAAGTCGTATACAGGTAGAACAATGGATTCATCAATACAGAGCTTATCTAATCAAACAAGATTTGGATAAAGGTAGAGATATAAATGAGTCGTATGTTCAAACAATAGGACCATTGCATATTTCTAAAGTACGCAATTGCCCTACGGATGGATACAATTATAAATCTGACGAGGAATTACCAAAGTTTATAGATTTACATTTTGGATCTGGGTTAATTTGTGTAAAAGATTTAGATGGTAATTTGATTCAAGTTGGAACTGAAACCAAAGCAAAGTATCAAATTAATAGAAAATATACATGCAATGATTATATTGCATATCTTAAAGGAAATCATTTGTACATAGTGGGACCAGAACATCTAGAGTATGTAAAAATAGATGGGATTCTAGAAGATCCAACGTCAATTGGTGAATGTTTTGATATGGATGATACACCATATCCTGTTCCTGCAAACATGATACCTACGATTAAAGATATGATCTTTAGTAAAGAATTAAATTTGATGTTACAAATGCCAAATGATACTACTAACAATAGTACAAATGATGTAAAAGTTCAATAATGGAGACGAAAGCTTATACAGGACACAATTTTTATGATTCATACTCTGAGTATGTGGAAGATAATCCACTATATCAAGTTGAATATAGAGTATTTAGAGACATAATAAACGATTACTTTAAATATCTTAGAGATGAGTTAATAGAAAACGGAAAAGAGGTTAAGTTACCTTGTAGAATGGGAACCATTCAAATAGTAAAACACAAACCTAAAGAGTATACTGGGAAGAGTCTTCGAATTGATTATGCTGAGAGTAAGAAAGCTGGTAAAATTATTTATCATTTAAATGAACATTCCAATTTCTATAAATATAGAGTATATTGGAATAAACAAAATATGATAACACCAAATAAAACTAAATATCAGTTAGTAATGACGAGGGATAATAAAAGGCATCTTGCTCAGATTATCAAAAATCATATTAGAGATTATAGAGAATTATGATTACAAAATTAACTTCAATTAAAACGGTAATTGCTAAGATAATTGCTGATCTAGATTTGAAAGAAGATGACATGAGAATAAGTGACATCAGATCTTGGTGTGGAGAAGCAATTGAAAAGATTGGTGCTGTTACACAATTTATTCCAAAAGTATCTGGTCAAGATGGTACTCCAATTACTAAATTGTGTGGGTATCAAGCATCATTACCATGTGATCTTCATCAATTACATCAAGTTGCATATTCTTTCAATTGTGATGGACCTTGGTTTCCTATGAGGAAAGCTACAGGTTCATTTGCTGTTTGGGGACATGACAAATGTTGTTGCAATTGTGGTTGTTATGATGAACTTGGCCACAAAAAGGAATGCCGTCATAATAATTGCTGTGAACATTGTGACCCAAATATGATTGTACAAGAGGATACAATGGTTAACTTGGTAGTGGATATGATTGGTAACATAGATAAAACAGAGGCTTTAGAATTACTAAATACCAATCAAAATCTACGTACAATTATTTCAAATCTTATAAACGAACGTACACATAACGATGGGTTCAATACAGCAAATCCTAGTGGTGGATTGCAATATAGTATCAAACCTGGGTTTATAATGTGTAATGTTCCGTCAGGTTACTTAAAATTATCATACAGTGCGATACCTACCGATGAAGATGGATACGCTTTAATACCAGATTTAACTTCTTATACTGAGGCTATATACTGGTATGTTACAATGAAACTGAAGTATCCTGAGTATTTGAATGGTAAGTTAAATCGAGAAGTGTACTACGATATTAGAAGATCTTGGAATTTTTATAGAAACCAAGCATATGCTGAGGCATTGATGCCAAATGAAGATGGTATGGAGTCTATTAAAAATAATTGGAATAAAATCGTTCCAGAATTTAGAGATCACAATACTTTTTATTCACATACTGGGGAAAGACAAATAATTTATAACGCAAATGAACGCTACTAGACAAACAAATACATTTTCTGGGGGTCTTAGTATGGACGTAGATTATTCCGTATTGAAAGATAACCAGTATATATATGCAGAGAACATTCGTATACTAACGAATGAAGGATCTTCTTTTGCAGCAATGCAAAATATAGAAGGATTTTTAGCGTGTAGACCTTCTTCAAATTTGTCTGGTGAAACTATCATACATATTACCACAGTAAGAGATTGGGCGATTGTTTTTACTAAAATTAATGGTACTAGCAATAATAATGTCTATAGGATTGATTTTTCTAGATCACAGGAAGAACCAATTGTAACAAAAGTGGTAACTAATAGGCCTTTAGATATAGAAGTATCATCTAGCAACGTAGCTGCAATTAGTAGTGTATGTAGATGGGAAGCAAGTAATAATGTAAAAGTATATTGGGCAGATGGTCATTCACAAATTAAAGTAATCAATGTGGATGATGATCACATATCTAGTAATTCATCTATTACTTCGGATACTATAGTAATGCTACCAAAGGCTACATTACCTCCATTTGAATTTAATGGATTTGGAACAGGTAGTTTAGAATCTGGAATGATACAGTACTGTTATCAATTGTTTAAAGTGAGAGGTACAGAATCTGCAATATCCCCACTTACTCCTCTTTATCATTTAAGTGATGGAGATCAGAAAACAAATTATAATGCTGTAAAAGGAAGTTCTAAAGGACAGAATACTGGTAAGTCTATAAAGTTGCAAGTAAGAAACAATAGTACTGGATTTGATAGACTTAGAATAATCTCTTTATTCTACAAGGCAAAGAATGAAGTACCTGTAATATCTATAGTAGATGATATAGTTATTGGCACTGGTTCTGTAATAAACTATGAAGATAAAGGCGGTAGTTTAGTATCAGAATTAAGTATTGATGAATTTAATTCATTAGCTAATTACACATTTGTACCTGAAGTAATAGAATCTAAAGACAATAGATTATTTGCTGCTAATCTTACTGAGGAAACGTGGGATGTAGAATATGATGCCAGAGCATTTAGGGCTAATTCATCTGGTAATGTACTATTACTATCTAATTCTGGTGCTCCATTAGATTTTGCTTTATCTGCGTTAACCACTACAAATATACCAAAGGATCATGATTGTATATGCCCATTTAATGTTGATGGTAGTGCTTATAAATACACTACTTCTCCAACAGGAGGATATATACAAGGTGGAAAGGGTAAGAACGTATCATATAGATTCATTACTACGGACTTACTAGAAGATGCATCTACCACATCTAGAGGAATGATAAACGAAGAATTTACATTCAATTCTTCTTCAAGATCACTTACTAGTTTAGGTATCAACTATGAAGGTAATGATAAATCAAATACAATAAGCTTATCATCTGGTAACAAAATACCAAACTATTCTAATGCTGAAATAGAATCCAAAGTAAAAGGATATATGAGGGATGAGATTTATAGATTCGGTATAGTATTGTATAACAAGCAAGGTTTAGCATCACCAGTACATTGGATAGGTGACATAAGAATGCCATCTAATAAAGATACAGGTTATAAGTTTTTTACTTCTAATGAGGCTAGTGATTATGGATCTAATTTATCAGTTGTTACCAAACCACTTGGTATTGAGTTTGAAGTAAAGAATTTACCATCAGATGTAGTAAGATATGAGATAGTTAGATGTGAAAGAACATTGTCTGATAGAACTATATTAGCTCAAGGTGTAGTAAGTTGTATTACAAATTATGACAGAGATTCCAATATATTAACACCATTCCCATATCTAGCTTATTCAAATAAGCATGGTTACTATGCAAAGACTCATAACGATGGAGATTTTCAATATACTTTTAACTTATCAGATACGCAATCTAACAATTATTTCATGTTTGTGTCTCCAGAGATAGCGATTAACAGAGAAAATGCAGATGCGTTAATTGATAAGTTTCAAACAGTTGAAAAGGTAGGGGTTATGACGTCTCCTATTACTGCAGATGGTGACTGGGGTATTGTAGATGGTTCTCTAAAAGTATTAGCAAATGCTAGATCTATAAAGTATGATGGTTCCACAATAAAACCAACTAAATCATTAGGAGGTCAATCTAGTAATGGTTATGTGTCTAGTGGAGCAATAGTAATAAACAATGATGATTTTTATTCAGCATTGCTTGCTAAATACTATGGTTTATATGTTGAAAATGGTGTTCAATCTGCTGCAATAGAAAGTGCAAAATATGCAGGACCCAGTAGTCCTTGGTTAACAAATGGTGATCAACCTTGGTATAATGCTGAAGCAATTACTATTGGTGATAAAGTATATTACAACTGGGTGTGGGATAATATTAGAACTGCAGGAGACAGTGAAGTAGATAAGACTGACGCAAATAATGTTAGAAAATATGGTCCTCATGGAATATGTGCCATATTTAAGAGTGATAACATGGTTGCTAATATACCACTAGCTGTAAGTACTTCTAGTTACAGATATGTCAATGCAGTTGTTTTGTGTAATATAAAGCAAAGCGTAAATGCATATGGCGGTAATTCATACTCTGCTATACAGAATTCTGTATATATTACTACTGGTGCTAGCGCTGAATCTAGTGTTTCCACAGTACTGTGCTATGGTGGCGATACATATCTAAACATATTTGATTATAATAACTGTATGTTTAGTTATAATACAGACGATTATTATAACAATAAAGCAAATAGATTATTCTTAGGGGCTTTCATACCATGCGAGTCAAGTGTTAATCTAGCATTAACACATGCTGATTCATCTATAAATAGAACTTATCAAGCTGGTGATGGGTATGCTAACCACTTTGTAGAAGACGATATAATTACTGTTGGTGATTTATATACTCAGAACACTCCATCATATGCATACAATGATGCTTACTCTGCTCAACCTAATGCAAAAAAGTTTGTAGCTAAATCTATTTACAATATAGATAATTTATTAACAGATACTCGTATCATATCTTCAGAGCTTAAAACAAATAATGAAGTTACTGATTCATGGACAAAATTCAAAGTAGCCAATTATCTTGATGTAGATACTAGATTTGGACCAATTAATGATATGAAGTTATTTAAAAACAATTTAGTATTCTGGCAAACAGACGCTTTTGGCACAGTTGCAGTGAATGAACGTTCTATTATAACTGATAATAACCCAGGTGCTCTTACTCTAGGTACTGGTGGTATACTAGACAGATATGATTACTTTACTACAATGAATGGTGAAAGTCCAAACCAGTTGAGAGCAAATACTCAATCGGATAGTACCGTATACTGGTACGATAGTAAACGTAATGAGATATGTGGGTTTAATGGTAAATTACAAACAGTATCTAAATTAAAAGGAGTTCAATCTTATTTGAATAAGAATAAAGACTTGTTTAAAAAAGATCCTATTGCAGTTTATGATAAGAAATACAATGAAGTTCTGTTTACTCTAGGAGATAAAACATTAGCGTTTAATGAACAACTAGGAGTATTTACTTCATTCTATAACTATAATCCAGACTATTATGCAGAGTTTAGTGATAAACTATATTTATTTAAATCATTAAAACTGTTTAAATATAATGGTGGTGAACAAGCTGATTTAGATTCTGACAAAGCAAAGGTATCTGAAATAGAATTTGTAGTTAACAAAGATTATCCACAAACCAAAACATTTGATAATGTTGAATATAGTGGTGATTTTACTACAGATACTAATTTTGATTTGATCTTATTTACTACAAAAAGACAGACTAGTGAAACATTAACTAGTGAAGATATTGATTACAGGGAGGATACTTATAAATTTGCAATCCCTCGTAATTCTTTGAAGCTTAATGAAGTAGAACAACTGGCTAACAAATCATACAAAGATAGGATGAAAGGAAAATATCTTATCTGTAATTATAAGTATGATTGTAATGGTGGTAATGAATTTAAAGTACCATATATTAGCACAGCTTATAGATACTCAATGATATAATATGAAAAAGAAAAACAATAAAAAGACTATACCAGCATATGCGTTTGGCATGGATCAGTTGTCAAACTACCTTGGTGGAGCTAATGTATTTGGCTCTGCCATTTCTGGTTTATCAGAAGAAGGTTCAACAGGTGATGTTGCAGGTAGTACTATTGGCAGTGCAGCTTCGTTAGCCGGTGCTGGTCTCACTGTAGGTGGTCCTATTGGCGCCGCTGTTGGTGGTGGATTAGGATTGGTAAGTGGACTTATTGGTTCAATTAAACGTAAAAAGCAAATGCAAGCATTACGACGCAGAAAGGAAACCCTCAACAAGACCAAAATAGGTATGAATGCTGCAGCTGAAACTGAAGGGGAATATTGGGATAATAATGATCTTGCATATACATTTGAGAATGGTGGAATACTCCCAGACTTAGCGTACTTGGACAATAACGAAGTGGTCAGAGATGACTCTGGTAATATTGTTCAAGTTCCAAACACACAACCTGGCACAGATAATCATCTAGTGGATGCATCTACTTTAGAATCTGTATTATCTGACAAGATTAAAAGACCAGGTACAAATCGTACATTTGCTAAGGAAGGACAAATATTATCTAAAATGACAAAACCTAGCAAAGGCAAAGATATATTTGCTGAAAATACAAACAGATTAAATAAAATAAATGCTAACAAAGCTTATAATAAATTGTTAACAGAACAAGAAGCTGTTAAAGCTGCAAAGGGTGTTAAGCCCAAAGTAAAAGGAATACCTGCATATGCAGATGGTAAAGGTAAAACTGTAGACGATGTTAGAAGTAAGATGAACGCAGATACATACGCTGCATATTCTGATTTCTTCGATGAACTCGGTACAGGATTAAATAAATTTGGTGAAGCATTGGGGTATTTTCCAAAACGCATATTTGGTCCTCTTATAAATAACAAGGGTATAACTGACGCTGTAAAATCCGCAAGAGATACAAAACCTTCTGTCACTTCTACCAATTATACTGGTGACTCCAACGTTGGTAAAGTATTTAACAGAAGTACATCTATGAATCCTTTATCAATTGGCTCTCCTACTACTGGTGCTTGGTTTTCATATCCAACACAAATGATAGATGCAATCACATATGCAAACGATGAACCAATCGCTGTTGATATACCTCTTTTACCGATTGAATCTGAACCAACTTTAACAAACACGTATACAAATGCATCGAATAAACAAGTTACAAAAACCCCTAGTACTACTGGTTCTGTAACCACCAAACAGACAACCAAACCTAACATTACTAAAACTACTACTCAAAGATTATCTGAACCAACAATACCACTAGTAAACACTAGTATGGCAATAGATTGGGAGGATATTGTTACTCCAGTAAATATACCAACGTCTGCAGATGAAGCTACTAAGAAACGTGCACTTGGTAAACCAAAAAGTGGATATTCACCAGATTGGTTATCATTGGCTCCTACAGTGTATAATACTTTACAATCATTAAGAGGACCAGAAGAAGAACCATTAGTATTAAACCCATATGCTGGTGCAGTTAGAAATACAATGGCTAGACGTAGAATGAACATTGAACCAGCTAGATTAGCTAACAGTAGATCAAGGGCCATTTCAAATTATAACTTAGCAAATATTAATGCTAATACTGGTGCTAATTTAGCAGCAAGAACTCAAGCCGCTGTTGATGAGTATGCTTCTAATGCAAATATGTACGCTACTAAACAAAATGCTGACAATGCTTACTTAGGAGAATACGCAAATACTCTTAATAATTTAGGACAACAATTTGTACAAAGTGAAAATATGTACAACGATCTTAATGCTAGAAACAGAGCTGCTGCTAGAAACTTTGGAGCAACTGCAACTAGTCAACTTGGTAAATGGTCTCAAGTAAATAGACAAATGCAAAATCAATACAATAGGGATCAAATGACACTACCATTCTTAGCTGATTTCTTAAGTCAAGGATTTACTAAAGAACAAGTGGATAATTTATTAACAAGAACTAGAAATAGAGTTTAATATGGTAAATAGATATGATAATCCTGCACAAGCAGAGTTCATAAATACATACGTTCCAATTCCATTTGAACAATTGTATACACTTGGGAAGCAGGCAAAAGAAAATGTAGATCAAGCATTAAAAGATTATTCAACAGCTTTGGACAAATGGGCTGAATTTCAATCTCCATCCGCTGCTGACACAAAAGCATACTATGATGAAACTTATGGTAGAGCTTTGCCTGTGGCTGAAGAATTGTCTAAAAACTTAGACATGATAAAAACTGCAGAAGGGAGATCCAAAATATATTCAGCAATAAATAATGTAGACAGGGCTAAACTAAGCATGCTTCGTCAAAGTGCTGAAGGTTTAAGAGAGAGACAAAAAGTAAATCAACGTCTAATGCTAGAAGGTAAATATAATCCCTTGTGGCACGATGTTGATTTTACTGGTTATAACACACTTACTTCAGGTATTTATAATGATGTATCTCCACTAGGTTATCAATCAATAAAAGATCTTACAGATAAATATGTAAATAATCTTAAAGATAGCTATTTGGGTAGATCCAATGGTTTTATTCATACTGGTGTAACTGGGGATCAAATTAAAAAAATATTGGATGAAAATAGAAGTGGTATACTATCTACTCCTGAGGCTCAAATGCATATGCAAGTGTACTTAAAACAGAACCCTGGAGCAACCGCTGAAGATGCTGCAAATGCTTTTATGGAAAGAGCATATATAGATAATCAAGAATACATTAGAAATAATATTACAGTAGACCCATATGCAATGCAAGCTTTGAAAGAACAACAAGCTTTAAGAGTTGCAGCTACACGAAAAGGAAAAAATGGTGAACAACCAACTGATTATCCAGATGCTTATACTAAATTGTATAATGACGCAGTAGTTCAAGAAAAGCGTCAAATGCAAAATAATCCAAATCTAACTAGAACAAGATCATTTATAGAAGGTCAAGCATCTATGATACAGACTTTGACAGACGCTGCTAATGCTCTAGAATTAGGTGCTATTACTCCAGAAGAATACAACACTATGTATAAGGCATACCAAGAATCTGCATCAAAGAACTACAGTAATGAAGCTATGGCAAATGCTTATGCAGAGGATGTTAGGGATATGTTTGCTAAACAATCTGATATATTCCCAGCTGTTGGAGTAAAACAAGAAAAGTTACCACTGTACTATGATACTGCGTCCAGGGTGTTGAACGAACTTACTTATCCTACTTCAGGATTAGTTATGAACCGTTACAATAAAATAAAATCTTCTAAAGAAGTAGAAATTAACAGTAATGATGCTATAACTAATGGATTTACTATTCCAGATACTAATGGGTTAATATTGTCCACAGACTTTGTAAACAAAGTAATGAAGGTTCCTTCTATGAAATACACTGTTCAGGACAATTCAAGACTTAATAGAAACTTTGCAGAAGATCTAAAATCTGGAGTATTCCAAGATGTTATAAAGGTACCTAGAAACAAAATAATGGTAGGTGAATCCAATGGCCAACCACAATTATTTCAAAGGGTTAGTGTTAAAATACCTATTCAGTCCATAAGAAATGCTAACTATGATGTTGACAGTTTTAAAGAAATGGTCAATAAAACTATGGGTTTAACATCTGAAGTTGGTTTAAGTGTTAAGCCAATAAAAGGTGAAAGTATAGAAGACGCATGGGGTCATTCTGACACTAGAGGTGGCGCAGCTCTTACTGGAGAATACTTTACATTTGATGCAATGGAACCAATTGATCCACATGGTATGACAAGAATGACTTTTGATCAAGAAGTCAATAAAGAACACGGTGGGTCTAAACTACAAAATGATTTATATGATAGTTCATATAACGAATCATATTCTTCTGATATCGAACTTTATCAAACTATGCTTAATCTGTTACAATAATATATGGAAACATCTATATTAGACAAATACAATGCTGGTTTAATTCCTTCTAAAACCAATGCCACTACTGCCGCTATACGGCAAGTAAATGCACAGCATTCCCCTTTAACAAAAATTAAAATAGGGTACGATCGTGAATTGGAACAAACTCCAATTGATGATTATGAAGAAATGTATCTATTGGACAAAGAAAATCCAGAGGAAACTCTTAAAGATAAGAGCTACTTAAAAGATGCATGGACCACTTTTATGAATAGTAGAGATCAAATCAATCTAATGTCGGAAAGAGCTAAATTAGCTAAGGATATAAATCCCGTATTAGATGATATTGATTATGAATTGAATTTTCTTAGTGATAAGCAAAAGCTTAAAAATCTTGAAAATACTATTCCTACTTTGGATGAGAATTCTGAAGAATACAAAAATGCAATATCTGAATACTTTCAACTCCAAAGAACATTAGCAGATAGACAAGAGCAATACGATAGCATCTTGTCTAAATATGGTGAAAAAGAAGGTGATAACATTGATGCGAGAATTGAATATCTAAGTAATTCTAGAAAATCGTGGGAAGAAGAAAGATCTAAAGTAAATGAAGAAATAAATAATATATACTCTAACTTACGAGAAAGATCTGAAAATTATACACCGTCTTCTGAATTTAGAATAAAAGAACAAAGAGCTCAAGATAAACCTTGGTATTCCCCAGATTATTTCTTATACGCTGGTCCAGGTTTAACAGGTTCTTCTATGGCAACTGTTGATGGTTATATCGCAGATGCTTTAGCTACCGGAGCTTTGTGGTTAGGTAGACACTATGCTACTACTGGAGCATTGAACGCTGTCCCTGGAATTGGTGCTGCATCTAATTTAATTGGGTGGGGTAGTGCAATTGCAGCTACTGCAGCTAGTGTTGCTGGTAATATATACAGTAGACATAGAGAGTCTCTAGCTCAAGTATATGGTGCGTATAGATCTAGAATTGAAGATAGTTTAAAGGAACAAGGTATTGACATTAAACAATATGCTGAAATTGGTAGAAACCAGTTAAAACAACAATACCCCAATATAGATGTTTCTAAGATCTCTGATGATGAGATAATAGATAGAGTTATATCTGGAGAGATAAACATAAATGATGCAACTCTAGCAAATGCTAAAAGATCTTTAAAAGATGGATTAGAAAGAGTTTATGATAACAACATGGCATTATCTGCTATGGATGTTGCTCAATCTGCTTTAGTATTTGCACCTCTTGGTAAAGCTATGGGTAAAATAATAACAGCTCCAATTAAAACTGCTTTAAACCCATTGTTAAAAACAGGTACGAAATTAAGCGAAGCTGCAGCAAGTAAATATAACAAACTTATAGACGCTTATACTGGGTTTAATGCTAGACTTGCATACAATTCCCCAGTAAAAAATGCTAGTCTGCAAGCTGCCAAAGCACTTGGTAGATTGGGTTTTTCTGCTACTGGAGAAGCGTTTGAAGAAGCCAATCAAGATGTATTTGATTATGATTATATTTCTGGTAAGTATGATGGAAAGTCTAGCAGTATTTTTCAATCTTTAATGGGCTTAGCTGACGCCAATTATCGTACTGCAAAAATATTATCTGGAATAGATACTGAATCTGAATTAGCAAATGATCCACAATTTTGGAATGATGTGAAAGGGGGATTTGCATTAGGTTTATACATGGGGGGACCTACGATTGCTTATCATTCTGGATTGAAAACTTACAAAGATATGACTGCCAATTCTTTTGTAAGAGACGTAGTTGCAGATCACATTGGTAAAAAAGATGCAATGATCAAAGCTATGTCATACTCTGAAATGGCAAATAAAAAGTTGAATTATCAACAAAATGTACTTGATGTACTTGAAAATTATAAGTATAATTTGCCAGAAGGTATTACTGAACAAGATTTAAATGATGAAATAGCTACTGCAAATAACATCTTCAGTTTGTCTAAATCCAAAGTAAACCAAAATATTGGTAAGACTATTGGATACAATCCTGGAACTACTGAATATAATACTTTAATTGGATTGCAACACTTGGCTACAATAGATGCACAAGAAGCACTTGACAATGCTAATCAGGCACAAGAAGCAGATAATAATTTCTATACTACTCTGGAAAATGATCAAATGTTAAACCATTATTCTCCAGAAGAAAAGCTTACTGCTGTTGCATTAACTAAGTTAAACATTCAAAAGCAAGCATTAGAACAATTAAAAACAGCACTCGAATCTAAGCCAGAAGAAAATCAACAAAAGTTTGGTATAACGAATGAGTCAAATGCTGTTGGTAAATCTATTTCAAAAGAAATACCTAATATATTAAAAGACATAGATGCTAAACTAAATCAATTATCAGAAGGTACTAGATTCAGTTCAAACTTCATAGCCACTCCAAATTTGGTTAACAAAGGTATTGATAGTTATGTCAACACAATGATTGCAAATCATGACCTTTTGGTAGCTGAGCATAAGATGAATGAAATATTCGGCAATACTTTGGAAGATGGTAAACTTATAAACTTCAACAACGCTTCTAATGAATCAAAAAAGAAGATAGGTAAAAAGATAAAAGAAAGAATTGATAATTATATAAACAATTCAGATGAATCATCAAAGATAGTAGAAGAAAATGCAAAGGATGTTGTTGAAGCAGAATCTGCAAAAGAAATGTCTAGAGAAGCAGCTAATCAAAGTGATGATCAACAACCTATTACTAACAACGAAACTCAAGTAGATAATCAAGTAGCTACTGAAGTAGAGCAAGAAAAGGCAACGTCTCCAAAAACTCCTATTATGGATGACAGGGCTACTTCTGACATTGATACTAAAATACCAGTAGTAGAGAAGGAAGTAAAAGAAGATGAAGAATTTCCTACTAAAGGATTAGAAGAGTTAAGTAAGGAGTTTGAAAAAACCTTAGCCAAAGTAAAAGAAAAAAAACAAGAAGATACTGAAAGGAAACCTAAACCTGAGCCTAAACCAGTTGTTGAAACTCAAGAAGACGAAGAGGATGAAATAGAATTTGAGCGAGCTGATGAAAAAGCTCTGATAGATCTTGCAAATTCTGAAGCTGTTTCAGATGAGGATGATAAAAAAGTATCTGAAACTTATGAAACTTCTAATCCTGAAGTAACTGAAGAATCTCAAGTAAAATGGGCCCGTAAGAAGATTGCTACAGAATCTAAAATGAACAAAAGAGCAGATATGGACTCTGAGACTAGAGATTTGGATGAATCTTTAGAAATTGAAGAAATGGTACAAGATAAAGTATCTCATACACTGTTCTTTAATCCTGATGCTACAACGTCTATTTATCCTGGTACCAAGCCAGGCAAGGAATTAGCAGAGAGAATAAAAGATCCAAACTTTTTTAATGATAGTTTCTGTGAGTTTGTTATAAATAAAGATTATACAGAAAAGGGGCATAAACCATATAAAGAAAATGATCCTAGTACATATGATTCTGCATCTATAATAATGTTAATTCATCATGGCACTGGCGATTATGCAATGGCTTTGAAAACTCCTTCTGGAGCTAGAACTTTCTTAGCAGCAAAATTATCTGGCATACCTAAAGAAAGGCTTACAGAAGAGGATATTAATCTTATTAATAATGCTAATGATTTATCTATAGCAGATTTACGTAGATTTAGAAATGCAGTAATTTCTACAATAGAGTCTGCAACAAATGATGAAGCTGTAGTACCTAGCACAATAGTTAGAACTAAAGGAATACCTAATGTTGTTAGAAAAGATGGTAGAGCTGTATTCAGACCAATACACGAAGTAAAAGGCTTACAGATACCAACAGAAATTACTGAGATTACTCCAGAAAATGTAACATTTGGTATAAGTGATGGTATTGTAAAAGATTCTGATATAATAGGAGCTAATGGTGAAATGTTGCCAGGTAAAGGTGGTAGTGGACAATTGTTTATTTATCCACCAAAATCTAGTACTTTATCAAATCAAATGTTGCCATTACAATTAACTCTTCAAAGATTTGATAGAAATCAAGCTGAGTTTTTAGCTGAATTGTTAATTAATTATGGCACTAATCCTAACTCTGAATATAGAGATACAGGAGTTATTGCTGGAGAATTAATTGACTTTATGGTTAGATTTGGAGATGCTACCAAAGTAACCACTGCAGATAAAACATTTGATTGGTTAAAAGAAAAGCAATTGTATATTGATGATAAATCCAATCTAATAGTTGGTGAAAAAACATTCAATATAGGCAATTTATCTACTCAGGATAAAAAAGACATAGTTGAAGCTTTAATGGGATTCCATTGGCGTGTAGCTAGAAAAAATTTCTTTAGACCAATAAAAGAAGCATTACCTTCTGTATATGATTATTTTAACAATAATTCTGTTGATTTGCTTGATATCATTCCAGGTATATCTCTTACTAAGGATGATTTCATTTCTTCTACCCCAGTTTATACTATGGGTGTGTTAGAAAAAGCTGGTATAATAAGAAGTGACTTAGATGATCAACTATTTAAAGATTCTTTCGCATATGCTGAAGATGTTCAAAAGATACCAAGAAAGATCAATAATCCTGAAGTAAAAGAAGCTGTTGAAAATAAAACCACAAATTTAAATTATTCTGGGTATATTCCGGTAACTGAGCTTTTTGATCAAGGTGATGATTATTATTTAACTCAAGCACAGAGAAGTGAAATTTATGAATTATCTACTAGAACCTTCAAAAATTTTCCTAATGTTGTAAAACAAGTAATCTTTGGAGCAGATGATATTGCTCCTAGAATAGTATTTGAATTAAATGGAAATGAAGGTATACTCAAATACGATGGAAAACGTTGGAATGCTTCTTCTTGGAATGAAGAACATCAAGCATTTTATGATGTACCTTTAAATCCTGATCAAAGAAAGCGAATAGTTAATGAAATAGTACCCAAAAAACTACAAGAATATCTGGTCTCTGAAAAATTCAAAAAAGATAAAGTAAAAGATGTTATAGATCGAAATTCTAGAGAAGTAGCAAAATGGTATCTTGAGAATTTCAATGTATCGGATATAAATGAATATTGGATAAATGAAGAAAAAACACATAGTTCCTTTGTAGAATTTTTGCTAAATCATCCAGACATAAAATTAAGTAATTCTACAAATACGGAACCATCTTCGAAAGAAGAATCATATGTAAAGAAAATAATCAATGATGGAGAAATAGATCCTTTGAGCTTTGGTGTTGATGAAGATTTTGATATACCTACTCGTAAAGTTACAGGGAACATATCAGAAGTAGTAACTCCAGAAGAAATTCAATGGTTTAGAAATAAATTAGGATTACCAGAAGACTCTTTGCATATTGTTGAAGATGCTATTGCACTTGGTGGTAATGAATATGCTATGGGTCTTGTCAGAAAAGATTCTACTATACTATGGAAAGGTGCAGAACGTGGTACATTGTATCATGAAGCATTCCATAGAGTATCATTATTAACTATTTCTCCAAAGGAAAGAAAGAAAATTTATGAATTCTATAGAAATAGAACTGGTTTTGTTGGAAGTGATAAACAAGTAGAGGAAGCTTTAGCAGAAGACTTTAGGCAGTATATGCTGAATAAAGTAGATCCTGAATTAAATCTTCTTAAAAGAGCTTGGAAAGCTATTAAGAATTTCATAAGTAAATGGGTTTGGAGAACTGATACTAGTATTGATAATATTTTTAACAGAATCGCTTCTGGTTATTACAATAGATCCAAACAAGATTCGGCTGCTGTAAATGAATTTCTTGCTGCATATAAAGGTGCAGGTGCTCCATTTAAAATAAGAAACCACAAATTTAAAAACATTACTAACACACAATTCAAAGAAACTGTAAATTCACTTGTAGGTGCTTTGTTTACATTAAATAACATAAGACTACGTGATGATTTGCAAAATCTTAATTATGGAGTGTTAAAAGCTGCATTAAAACCAGATATAACAGCTAAATTAGTTGAAAAAGGAACTATTACTAAGGAACAAGGAGAAGTTAGAGATGAAATCTACAATACGTTCGATACTGTATTTAAACCTGAAATCATAAATAAATTAAATGAGTATCAAATAAGAGCAGTAGATAAACAAGAAAACATTGATGCAGAAATTGATGAAAAAGCAGTTGGTAATAGCGTAGGAGATCAAATGGCTAACTACATTCAAGAACAACTGTCTGTTTCAGTTAAAGATAATGCTCTTGCATCTATAAAAATTTTCATTGCGACAATGCCTAGAACAGAATTTGTAATGAAACAAAAAACAAATCCTGATGGCACTGTAACCCAAGTACAAGGTGTTGCTGCAATAAAGAGTCCTGTTACAGGCTTACCTCTAATGGTTGACTTTGATAAATCTTGGAATACTATTATTAATGAGATCCACTCTGAAAACACATTCAAAGGGATGATGGACAAGAGTGCAAAACTTGCTAAAGTAGCACCGTTATTTAAAACTCTGTATAACGAGTTATACAAGGTTACAAACGAATACGTGCAGAAGAAAGGTATTCAAGAGGATGAAGCTCAAAAAATAGCAAGAGAGAACTTACAAACTCAGTTTAGAAATACGTTCCGTAAAGCTAGACATAAGTTAGTTGGTATTTTATCAGAAAAAGTTGAAGATGAGAATGGTAATGAACAAACTAACTTATATGTTAAAGATGAAAATGCAAATAAGGTATCTAAAAACATATTAGAAGGTTGGAACTATAGTTTAATAACAAATGGAAGCGTATTAGACACTTCTGATAACTTATTCAAAGCAAAAGTTAGTGAATCTGAAGAATTCATAGCTAGAGAAATCAACAATGAGTTTAATAAAATAATAAAGGTTGTAGAGAAATATAAAACTACACCTAACAAAAAATTAGTAAATGGTCAAACTTACAAAGAATATGTACCAGAAAAGCTAATTACTATTAAGAATAAGATAGTTGATTTACTCAATAAAGTTGGAGTAGGAATTGATTTAGAGTCACTAAATTCTTTCCTTACTAAGGAATATTACAATTCAGATCCTACTGAAGCATTAGTTTCAATGTTATCAGATAGATCCAATAAGAGTATATACTTCTTCTTTAATTCCAAAGTAAAGGACTTGGCAAAAATTCAAGAAAGTGGTGTAATTCCTGGTCAATACAATAGAAGTATTACAAAGTATTATGCTGATTCTAAATTCTTAGGAAGACTTGCTGAGACATATGCTATGTTACATCCTTCTTCTGACGAATTATCAGTATTAGCTACTGATGGTAAATTGTTATATCCTATATCAGAACACAATTATTTGTCTGATATGGTTCAAAGATTGGATAATGATCCAGTAACGGTAGAAGCACTTACCAAAGTGTTATACAATACTGGTAATAATGACAATCCTAATTATTTCAAGGGTTCTGTATTGTTAACAAATTTGTATAATAATGCGGATACTAAAGGTAAAATAGGGTTTGAAACACTTGTATACTTTAAGGAACAAGGTAGTGCAGATAAAGGACGTAAGTATACAGAAATATCCCCTCTTGAAGACTATATTGCTAAAATGACATTTACCAGAGCAGGTAGAATTATCTTACCTACTATGGGTGATTCTCAAACATATAATACGTTGTATGGTACTGCAATAAATAACTTCAAAAATCCATTTGATGTAAGCAATGGTGAAATAAAGTTCGATGCTCAAATTCTTAAAAGATTTATCAATTACTTTGAAACTGAATTAGATACCATTGAATTTAATTACAAGAATGAGAAGAATTTGACTGAAGAACAAAAAATAAAGAACTATGATACTGGAAACAGAAACGGTTATAGATTCAGATACTTCAACGGATTCTTTAAATTGAAAGAAAGACCTACGTTAAATGGTATTGAATTTGAAAAAGATTTTTCGAACTTTAACGAAGCATTAGACCTAGCAGAAGATCTTGGTGGTAATGAATATGGAACTTCTATTATTTCTCAAATAAGAAATAATTGGAATAAGTTCAGTAATGCTGAGAAAGCAAATCTGATGAATAACTATCTATGGGATGCATTTAAAGATGAGTTAAATTATGCACAAGAATTAGGTATAATTAAATGGGATGGTAATAAAATAGCTAGTGTAACGAGTTTAGCATTACCACAGAAGGCATTAGAAGAAGCATCATCACATTATAAAAAATCTGCAACAGTTTCTAATTATAGCGAAAATCTTGGTGCTGCTGAAATGATTGGTAATTATTTTGCTAATACCATTTCTTCAGTAATTGAATTTGAGAAACTTTTTATAAAAGATCCAGCCTACTACAAAAATCCTGTAGATAAAATTAAACGTTTACGTGAGGTATTATCCACTGGTGTTACTCCAAGAATAGACTACGAAGAAGGAAATCCAATGGCAGATCTCACTGAAGTGAACGTAGGTACACTATCAGATAATGTTATAGTAAGTAGACAAGCTGATCAAATTGCAGAGTACGCTAAAAGATCTGCAGCTATACGATTACTTCAGGAAATGCATAACATGACATTAGATGAAGCAATTAGAACTTATGATAGTTCTGAAGCTTTACCCAATGATGTAGAAGATGCAGCCAATCTTATAGTAAGAGATAAATTTGATGGCTATCTTAACCCTAAAGGCAAAGTAAATCAAACTGATGCCACAGTATTAATATCCCCAGAGTTTTACAAAGAATTAGTACGTAGAGTAGATGGATGGACACCACAAGTAGCAAAAGCATTTGATTTACTTAATAATCCAAATGCAGATCTTGAAGCAGATATGGATACGTATGCAGAAGCATTGGCGGTTACATTGAAACCTTTGAAATTCATGTATTTTGGTGATCATTACGATGTAGGTGCTAAAAGGGATATACCAATATTTGATAAGATGGCTATGTTCCCTGTGCATCGCATCTTCTCTACTGGGGATATGGGTAAAGTATTGGAAGTTATGCAATCACGTAATATCCATATGCTTGCTTTTGATTCCGCAGTAAAAGTAGGACAAAGGGCTAAAGAGGTTAAATCAAGAATTTATAAAGATAAGACTAACAAAGAAATAGACATGGACAGTTTAATGTCAATGCCTACTCATAAACAGTCTTTAACTAACTTTAGACGTCAGTTAATTACTGATCCTCATCATGCAGAAAGACAGATGTTTGTATCTCAAGCACAAAAAGCTGCTATGGGTAATATCAGAAGTGCATGGAAATATACCACACCAGATGGTAAAGTGTACAGTGGTGATGAATTAATTAACAATTTTAATGGTGCTCATAATGCGATTACTGAGGCTGGTAGAAAAGAGATAGAAAGAGATTTTGGTATTACTCCAGATAAACCCCAAGTAAGTGTACAAAGGTTTGCTGAAATTATGCAACGCAAAGCTCTAAGTTCAAACATGAATGACAATGTTATTAATGGTTTGGATGTTGAAAATGGTGAAACTGTTGCACCAATTTCTGGTTTATCTGATAACTCTTGGATAGAAAGCGGTCTTATATCAATGTTGAATAAATCAATTGTTGATACCAACTTACCTGGTGGTATGTTTATTCAAATGTCTTCGATATTGTACAATAGAATTGCTGTAACTTCAGATGTACAAAATGAAAGAAAGTTAAGATTCGCAAATACCGATGGTACTATGGATTGTGTTATTTCAATCAACTTATTGAAACACATAATTCCAGATTATGACAAAAAGACTTTTAGTGAAGCTAAGAAGTGGTTAATAGATCATGGTATAGTTGGTCCAAATTCTAAGGCTATTGCAATGGGTTATCGTATTCCTGCTCAAGGCCAAGCGTCAACTGCAGCTCTTAAAGTAGTAGATTTGTATCCTGAGCAAATTGGTGATACTATCACATTACCTGATGAATTTACATCTCTTACTGGTTCTGACTTCGATATTGATAAATTGTTCGTTGCTAGATATAACTATGATAAGAACGGTAATAGAATCAAATTTGAGACTAAAGAAGATTATACTAATAGACTTAGAGAAGCTGGTCTAGATGATGAAACCATAGTTCGTAAAGTTTATGAAAGATATAATGGTAAAACTGACTTTGAAGCAAACTCAAAAGAAGCAAATGAAAACATGCTTCTTGATATGTATATATCAGTTATTTCTAACCCATTGAACTTTGCAGAAGCTAGACAACCACTAGATACAGTAACCGATTACTTAAAAGATACTATTCTTAAAGAAGTAGATACAATAACTGGTCAAGGTAAACGTACAAGCAAATCCCAACTGTATTATGCCACTCCAGCATTCCAGAGTAGAACTAAAGCAGAGTTGAATGGTGGTAAATTTGGTATTGGTCCATTTGCATTAGCAAATGCTCATCAAGTTCTTACTCAATTGGTCAAATTAAGATTTAAACCAAATAAAATTTTAAGAGACTATGGTATAAGTAATTTGTATGGTATCCAGAGTAATGATAGAAATAAGATTAATATCCTTGACTGGTTATCAGCATTAATCAATGCTCATGTGGACGTTGCAAAAGATCCATACATCATTCGATTGAATGTAAGGAAGTTAACATTTAATATGACTAACTTCTTGATTAGATCTGGTAAAGGCGAAAGTACATTTTATTTCTTGCCTCAACAGATATTAAAAGACTTTGCAATAGAATATGACAAATACTCTGGCTTTTATAATGTAGATACACAAAACAAAAATCCTGAAAGTCTAGCATATAGAACTATTTGGAATACATATTTTGAGAAAGCAAAATCTTTATCTAAAGGTAAATATGATCAGCTTTTAGACTTTTTGAATGATAAAGGTGTAGGTGTTAAACAAAGAGAAAAGATGTTCGATGTCAATTACTTAAAGAAGCAATTGAAAAAAGAAGAAACATTTGATTGGTACTACAATCAGTTGCTTATTATGAAGACTTATCAAGAACTTAATCCGTTCTCAAGATCTTTGTCTGAATTAACTACATTATCTCAAATTGATACTAAGCGCTTTGGTAATAATTTTGGTTTACAAAGTGCATTCTTGGATAAATGGAAACAATTCATGGTAGAGCAACAAGTATTTGAAGATCCTATAAAGGTATTCTCAAATACATTCTTAGGTAAGAAAATGCAAGATGCATTAATATTCCCTAGAATTGCCTTCCAAAACACAATGATTAGACTTACTCCAGAATTTGAAAACTTAAGAACATTAATAGAATTCTATACTAAAGGTTATGCAATTAGTGATGATACATACATTAATAATATTACCAGAAGTATGGAAGCTACGTATAAAGCTGGTTTCTTTAATAAGTATTTAGCTGAAAATGGAATAAAGCTCAGTAGTTTGTTAGGTGGTCCAAATAGTATCTCTAAGAGATTGGATAGAATTAAATCTGATGTAAGAAGTGGTAAATATCCAGATTTATTAAGTAGTGATGGTTCATTTGAAAATGTACTTATTAATAACATCTTTAGTAGACCAAAGGAAGATACAACTGAATTAAATGGTCCTGATTTTATTGCTTACAAACCAAACAAGAGTGGTGATAATAACTTAGAAAATGAGATCATTAGAGCTTGGGAGGAATTGTGGGATAGTGATTATCAGGAAATAAGAGATTTTGCAAAAGATCTTGCATTGTATGCTTTCTATACTTCTGGTGATGCATTTGGTAAGAATAATATCTTTAGATATGTACCTAATTCAATCAGAGAGGAAATAGGTTATTTTGATTACATTAGAGATTTAGAACGAAATCCTGATGATGCAGTTAAAGATATTAAAGTATTCCAAGTAATAAAAGACTTGTGGTGGAACGACCACGTAGTTCCTACTATTGATTATTACGTATTAGATTCTAGTAGAGAAACTATTGAAGAAGAAGGTAGACCTGTATACAGGGCGTTACCTCACGAAGATAGTGGTTTTACTGTAGTAAACAAGAAAGGAGTAGAAGTACAAATTCCTGGCATTATATATGATAAAAAGTCTCAATCTATAATTTCATTCAATCAAAATGGTCAACCTATATATCCACCATTTAAAAAAGTAAAATTAGATAGAAACAATGATCCTAGAACTACGTTCCTGTATGAGTACATAGGCATTAATGAAGATGATACCCCAGTGTACAGATTGATTAACAAGAAGGGAATGAGTTATAGAGGAAACATATTAATTGAGAGTGGTAGAAATAGATCTGTTCTTAAATACAACAATGTTGTACCAAAGGGTTATGAAATTATGCCAGAAGAACAAATAACTTGGGTTACTGATCTTACTCCGGTAAAAGCTAGTTTACGAGCAAAAGCATTCAATCAAGCTGGTGAGTTTAATACAGATATGCTTGCTAATATACAGCAAACAGTTAAAACTCAACAAGCAACTAATACAAATATAAAACAACCAGCAATTACTGATACTACTAAAGGATTTTCTCTAGAACCATTTATAAATAAAATATTTCCAGATTGGAAATCAAAACTTCCGAATTTACCAGAGGAATTAGCTGCTGAATTCATGTCGTGGAGTATTGTACCTGGTATAGATGCTTGGACAATAAAAGAAAGAATTGAGAAATATAAAGATTTTGAAATCGAAGAAGAAACAAAGTATGCAATAGAACATGGGGATAAAGAACAAATTGTCCAAGGTATTGCAAATACAATTTCTTATGAATTGGCTAAGGATGGAATCACAGAAAGAGATCTATTTATAAATTTATTTGGACAAAGTTATGTAGACAATGTAGATAGATATGTTGCTGAAATAAAAGCCGAAGTTCAGAAAGAAAAAGATACCACTAATGAATTCTTAGATTATGCTAATCAATTTGGTTTTACTGATGAAGCTGCTTTACTTGCAAAAGATTTACCAAAAGCATCCGAAGAGGCTAAGAAAGTAGAAGAAGAGTATGTATTTACGTTTAATGATGGGTTTAAAATCAATTTACCATTCTCATTAAATGATCAACAGAAATCAGCTTTATATGAACTAGAGAAGTTCATTGAAGATGATGGAACTGAAATTACTTTATCTGGTTATGCTGGTACAGGTAAATCTACTATCATTGGTATATTTAGTAAGTGGTTGAATAATAGAATTGGTAGAGGCAACATTGTATATACTGCTCCTACTCATAGAGCAAATGTTATAACTAAACAAAATAATCCTAATGCTAATGTATATACGCTTTCTGCTCTATTTGGGTTTACTCCAGATACAGATATAGCAATGGAACAAGGTTCATTGGATTTAAGAGAACTGGAGTTTAGAGCCAAGAATCAAATGAAATACGAACCAGGTCAATTAATTATTATTGATGAAGCTTCAATGGTACAAGATGGCTTATATGAATATATTCAAGAAATTGTAGCTAAACATAATGGTAGTGTAATATATGTTGGGGATTCTGCACAATTAAGACCTGTAAAATCAGATCATATTTCTAAAGTGTTTACATCTGATGGAGTACCTCAAATAACTTTAACCAAAGTAGAAAGAACTGGTGATAATCCTATTTTAAAAGAAGCCACCAGACTTAGACAAGGTGAAGGTTTGAGTTATCAAACTGATATAAATGATAGAGGTCAAGGGATATTGTATACTTCAGATAATGCAAGTATAGATGAAAACTTAAAACAGATTGTTACTTCTGAAGAGTTCAATGCTGATCCTTTACATTTTAGAGTATTGACTGCTACAAATGCTGCAGCATCTACATATAATTCAAAGATTAGATCTTTGAGATATGGAAAATTTGCTAAACCATTTGTAAAAGGTGATATTATAATGGGGTATTCAAACAAACTCAGAAAACCCGATGGATCTTATAGACTAATAAACTCTGGAGATTATATAGTTCAAAGTGTAAAGGATACCAACATTAAATTCAAAACCGATAAAGGGGATATAGAATTTAAAGCATTCAATTTATCAATTAGACCGACTGGTGGTACTATTATGGATGACTTTCAACTTACTGTAATTGACAAAAATGAACCAGATTCTAAGCTATTTGAAGTAGTAGAATATAAAGATAGATTGTGGAAAATGGCTAAAGAAGCTAAACAAAATGGGCAAATATCTAAATATAGAGATTTAGTTCAAATGGCGTACAATGTTGACAATGAACTGAATATTACCAAGAATTTGGAAGATAACCAAGGCAGGTTAAAAATTAGAAAAGCAATTGATTATGGATATGCACAAACTGTTTGGAAATCACAAGGTAGTACGTACAGTAAAGTTTTAATACTCTCCAATGAAATTGATACGTTTGGTTATGGTAAAGATGTAATGCAATTAAGAAATGAGTTGAGATATGTAGCTGTGTCACGTGCTAAAAACTTTGTTATAATAAATTCAGAAGCAGAGAATAAGAAGAAAGTTTCTATGCGAAATGAAATAGCCGAAGAAGATTTATTAGACGATATAGAATTTGAACCAGCTACAGAAGAACAAGCAATAAATGCATCTTTGCAGGATTCAATTGATGAGTTAACAGCAAATGGTAAACAACGTAGAAAAGAATGTGAATAATTATGCAGTGTTTAAATGTTAAAAATAAAGAGGTTGCAGCTTTACTAAAGCAATATACAAAGATATTGGGTAATGAAAATGCTGCATATTATGTGTTATCAGAAAACAATGGTTATGGTTTAGATAAGGCTCCCAATGGGGAGCCATCTAAGCTATTTTCAGATTTAGTTAATCATTTTAATGGTAATAAGAAAGAAGCTATACGAACAAAGTCATTAATATATTCTGCACAATTTAGACAGATAAGAAACATTGTATTAAATAATGATGGGGAAGTATCTATAGATGTATTATTAAATAATTCAGATAAAATAAATAACCCATCATACGTTCCAAAAAAAATACATGAAACGTATAATAAACTTATTCAAGCCTTGACAAGGCGAATAAAAGACATTCAATATGCGAAATATAGTGACAGTAAGAAAGTAGATGAATTAAGAGCATTGGAATTTAAATTAAATCAATTGGAAAACGATCAAGCTACTTTTGAATTTGTAGACTATATGGCAAGTGATGTAATATCTGCATTAAATGAAGTAAAGGCTTTACAAACCAAAGTAAATGAAAACCAAAAGTACAATAACCCGCTAGATATAACTTCTGCAGAATTAGATATGATAAAGAAAGGTTATATTGGCTTTTATGGTAACATTGCTACTAATATCCAGAACATGCTGGATGATGAATCTACATTTGACTATTTAAATGATCCTCAATTAGTTGAGGATACAAAACAAAACTTAAAAAGGACTGTAGGTGACTACTACGAATTAGTAAGAAACTATAATAACTTAGCAGATATTGTTGCTAAAGATAATTTTATTAGAGAAGCAACTAAAGCCGGTTCATTTACTATAGATCATCTTAAAAAAATATTAGATGAAGGTGATGTGGATATAAATCTATGGGATCAGTGGGCAGGTAATACACAATATTCTAATAGTGAGTTAGTACGTATAATTCTTAACAAGATAGTTAATACTAAAAATAATGTTGCTGAAAAAGAACTAGAAGTAGGTAAAGAGCTTGTAGAAATACTATCACATGTAGATAAATCTAAGTTAGCTTATATGCATGAAAAAAATAAAGATGGTCATAAAACAGGCTTTATAACAAGAGACTTAAATTACGGTCAACACTATCAAGATTACTTGGAACATCAAAAAAAGTTAGCCGAAAAGTTAGGATTTGGAGATAAAGATATTGCTGAAGTGCCCGGTTTATTGAATCCAGAGCAACTAAAGAAATGGAATAAAGCAAATAATGATTGGGAAGCTAAGCATACAATTCGTAAGTTTACTCCAGAGTATTACGAGCTAACTAATAGTCTTAGTGAAGAAGCAAGATCTCGTAGAGATTCCATAAATATGGAAATAAACCTATTGTTAAGTACTACCGTTGATAAGAACGGAGATTACCACAGAGAAGATTTATCCGATGAAGATTATCTAAAATTACAAGAGTTAGAAACTAGACGTAGAAATTTAGCTAATCCATATTATCCAGATGGTTCAGTAAAAGTTGGATTAGATAAAGAAATAGCAATAGAAATGAGAGAGTATAATGAAAAATTAAGAGAGAAATTACATTATACTCCAAATATGGAAAAGTTTAATAAAGCTCTACAAAAGGCAAAGAAGAATTTAAGTCCAGAGAAATTTGCTAAGTGGGAACAACGCAATACAGTTGATCAAATAATTGAAGAATTCTGGGACGATATTAAAACTCTTTCATCAAACACAAATAAATCTGATGATCAAATACTATATGAAACGGCTAGAAAGAACATGTTAAGACTTTACACCAGAGAAGATGGTAAAGTAGATGTTGATAGCATGCCTGACCAAGTAAAGTCGTGGATTAATACTTATGATGAATTGATTTCTGAGGAAAGTTTGAAAACTCGTGATAAATCAAAGAAATCCAAAGTAATGGACATAGCTGAATGGGAAGTAAACCCTAGATTCTATGAAGAATTAGAAAGAGTTGAAAAATTAGGTCAAGCTGAATATAATGCGTGGGTTTCTATAAATGCTAGATATGACTATGAAGGAAATCTTGTACCAGCTTCTTTTTGGAAGAAATTAGTTCCGAAGAAAGAGTTAAGATCTAAATACATGCGCAAAGTACCTAACAGATCCTGGTCTGAAATCGATAAAGAATCACCTTTCTACGATAAAAGATTTACTAAATATGCAGATCGTGGAGAAACAAGAATTCCAAATCCTGAATTGTATGACAACAGTGCAAATTATCGTAAAATAACTTCTGATTCAAACTTAAAGAAGCTTTACGATAAACTTGTTGATGTAATGGAATTATCAAATTCTAAGATTCAATTCTTAAAGTATGAAAATAAATATAGACTACCACAAATAGAAGGTGGGGCATGGACACAAATCCGAAGTAAGGACAATATTTTAAAGGGGTTAGCGTATGCAATAGAAGATACTTACACCGTAAAGGATGATGATAATGCATATATGTTGGAAAATGCTAAACGATCAGATGGGTCACTTGTTAAACTTATACCTACTAGGTATATTAAGATGTTATCAAATCCAGACGCTTTAACAAACGATATAGTAGGATCTGTCATTGCTTATTACAAAATGGCAGAAAATTATGAACAAATGAGTGAAATTGCCCCAGAATTAGAAGTAGCTCTTGATTTTGTTAGTCGTACAGATTTTACCGATAAGAAGGGTGGTAGAATACAAGGTTTGGAAAGTAAGACATATGATAAATTAAAATCTGTACTAGATCAATTGGTATATGGTATGGAAAAGAATGCATTAGAATTAAATGTTCCTTTACCAAAAGGCAAACATGTGACAGTAAGTGTTGGTAAGTTAGCTGCTAATTTAGCTGCATACACTAGAATACAAGGCATAGCTCAAAATATGAATGTGATTCTTACTGGTCTTATTACAAATAAAATACAAAATAGACTCGAAGCAATTTCTGGTATATACTTTGGAAATAAGGAACTTGCACAAGCAACAAAATTAATCATACCGTCATATGCAAATGCAATAAAGAACATAGGTCATTCAAACAACAAAGACAAGGTTCTATGTTATATGGAGTATTTAGGTGTAGTAAGAGAAAATGCTCAAACCTTTAGTAAACTTAATCAATCTAGATTTTTAAGAGCATTAAATCAACACTTCTGGTATTTTGGACATGAAATGTCAGATTATGTAACAAAAGGTAAAATGGCATTGGCAATTGGTCTATACTATAAATATGATCCTGAATCTGGTAAATTCTTAAATAAGAACGAATTCCTAAGAAGATTTAAGAGTAAAAAGGAAGGCAATGCCAAATGGAATACTTTAAGTGTAACTTTTTATGATGCATTTGAAGTTAAAAACAACAAACTAGTAATAAAACCAGAGTACGCTAAATCTCTCGATGAAGCTACTATAAACAAAGTTAGAAATACGGCAAAACAAGTAGGTACCAGAATTGACACGCAATTAACAGATTTGGATAGAAGTAAATTACATGCAACTGTGATTGGACAATTGTTACTTATCTTCCGTAACTTTATTTTGGTTAACTTACAAACCAAGTTCTTAACTAAACGTCAATTTAATTATTCTACAGGCATGTGGAGCGAAGCTCAAGTACCAGCTGCAGTTAAATATGTATATAGACATTACTTTAATCAGAACAAAATAGATCAATTAAAGGAACTATATCAAAATCATTATGATGAATTGGACGATTTCGAAAAAGGATGTCTTAAAAGAGTTACTTATGAAGTTTTATTTTCCACAGTAGGTTTCATGATTATTTCTTCTCTTATTAGAGCAATGGCAGATGATGACAAACGTAATTGGTGGAAACAAGAAGCAGCGTATCTTACTCTAAGAGCTTCATTAGAGACACGTGGTAACATATTACCTATTGAAGTAATTAACTTACTTAATACTCCTACTGCTGCATGGTCTACTTTACAATATTGGGGTGACTTAACTACAATGATGTTGAATGATCCTACACAAGAGATAAAAAAAGGTCCATACAAGGGTATGAACCGATTCCAACGATCCTTAATTAAGGCCACTCCTTTAAGAAGTATATGGGAAGCACAAGATCCAAGATCAAAAATGGAGTATTACGATAACATGATTTCGATATTT
>OHTX01000017.1_pt1 | contig 78265 bp, 61 predicted proteins | sample 1579151 | NCBI WGS metagenome assembly OHTX01 (sample SAMEA3879523, study PRJEB24766) | human gut metagenome | biome: human-associated habitat; feature: feces | place: USA | collected 1985/1987 | reverse complement strand
CTATCGGCCTGCGAAGGGCAACTCTACGCCGCAATCATCACCGAACGTATCGCCCGCGTCCTGAACAAATTATACTAACACATCCTGCCCGATACAAACCGGACAGGTTTCCTTTGTCCCACCCTATTTACAATACCTTCACAAAAGATCGGAATACACTCGGCATAAAAAACAGTTCGCTCGTTTCATTCTGCACTCATTTTCATTACTTTTGCAGAAAGTCGGATACATTCGGCAACACCCCCGGATCCGTTTGTTGGATTCTGTATTCATTTTCATTACCGCCGCGCCACTGGTCAGACTGAATATCTTTGCTTTAGGCCATCGTAGACGTGCCAATCGGAACGAAGCCGCCTTTATACGCTTGGCCAAACCTATTCCACGATAATTAGGATGCACAATCAATCCCGAGGTTGCTACATATTGCTTGTTTCCCCATGACTCAATATAGGTAAATCCTGCAAAATCATCTCCACATAAAGCAATAATCGCCTTTCCTTCTTTCATCTTTGTAGTCACATATTCATGTGTGCGTTCTGCAATGCCTGTTCCGCGTACCTTAGCAGCTTCTCTAATAGTATCTAAAATTTTATCAACGTAAACTTCATGTGAGGCATCTGCCACCATCACATCCACTTGTTTAGCATCCATTTCCTTTTTTATCTATTATTATATTATTGTATATTCGGTATAATCAATGAAAGTGCATTCTTCACTCCCGCTCTTGTGCAACCTTCACGAATGACAAGCATAATAGTATCATCACCAGCAATAGTTCCCAATATTTCATCAAAGTTCCGGTTATCAATATCATAAGCCAAACTACTAGCATATCCGGGACGAGTCTTGATTACTGCCAGATTAGCCGAAAATTCAATGGAAATAAATCCATTATGCATCAACATCTCACTGGCCGAATGTTGCTCAGTCATACGTTTGTACATGGTATTGTTTGGTAATACATATACATAATTTCCGTTCATACTGGCTGCCTTCGCCACTTTCAACTGCTTCAAGTCGCGAGACAAAGTAGCTTGGGTCAATTGGAATCCTTCTTTCGCCAATTCCTGCAACAACTCTTCCTGGCTACCTACTTCCTTACTCGAAATAATAATCTTAATGGCATCAAGTCTGCTATTCTTGCTCTTCATACTGCATAATTATTCTAATTCGGCTGCAAAATTACAGAATATTCGGGAATATAGATACAAAAAAGAGAATATTTTTGCGACTTTATGCATATTTTCAACAAAGCTTTTATCTATCATCCCAAGAATAAACCAAAATCATACCAAATTTTCTTTTCAATGCAATCTTCTTAAAAAGACAGTAATATTATGTTTTACGACAGGTACAACCAAATCCAACAGTTATAATATCAAAAAAACAAGGACGACTTTCGGGGAATAAACTATTTTTGCATCACTATTAATTCCTTAAAATCAAAAAATAAAGGCATGGAACACACTTATTTCTTTGCGGTAGACCTGGGAGCCACCAGCGGACGTACCATCTTAGGTTGCCTGGGAGAAGGCAAAATGGAGTTGAAAGAACTGACTCGTTTCCCTAACCATATTATAGAAACCGGAGGACATTGTTATTGGGATATTTATGCCTTATACAATGAAATTATCAAGGGACTGAAAGTGGTAGCCAAAGACAATCTGCCTATCCAGTCTATCGGTATTGATACTTGGGGGGTGGATTTCGTATTAGTGGGCAAAGATGGAGAGTTACTCCGCAATCCTTATTGTTATCGCGACCCTCACACAATAGGTGCACCCGAAGAATATTTTACCCATATTCCCCGTGAACGAGTATATGACATCACTGGAATCCAGATTATGAATTTCAATTCCTTGTTCCAATTATCAACACTCCACCGCAATCATTGCTCGGCCTTGGAAGCAGCAGATAAAATACTGTTTATGCCGGATGCTTTAAGTTATATGCTGACCGGTAAAATGGTAACAGAATATACCATCGCTTCTACTTCCCAGATGTTGAATCCGCGCACCAAACGCTTCGAAAAGGAACTACTGGATGTAGCAGATATCAAGGAAGAACAGTTCGGTCGTTTCGTTTTTCCAGGGGAACCTATTGGAGTGCTGACAGAAGAAGTGCAAAAAATTACAGGTCTGGGAGCTATTCCTGTTATTGCCGTTGCTGGCCATGACACAGGTTCAGCCGTAGCTGCCGTACCGGCACAAAACGAAAAATTCGCATATCTGAGTTCCGGCACGTGGAGCTTGATGGGGATTGAAGTGAAAGATGCTATTATAAATAAGGAAAGCTTTGAGCAGAACTTCACCAACGAAGGAGGTGTGGAAGGAACGACCCGGTTCCTGAAAAATATCTGTGGCATGTGGTTGTTGGAACGTTGCCGCAAAGAATGGGAAGCAACCAACAACTATTCTTATACAGAACTGATAGATGCAGCCCTGGCAGTTCCCGCTTTCCGCAGTGTCATCAATCCCGATGCTCCCTGCTTCGCCAATCCGTCATCTATGATTCAAGCCATCGGACATTATTGCAAAGAAACCAACCAACCTGTACCACAGAGTTATGGCGAAATCACTCGTTGTATTTTCGATAGTCTTGCCCTGCGCTACAAACAAGTATTCGGCTATTTGCAACAAATGGCCCCGTTCCCCATCGAAAAGCTGCACATTATCGGTGGAGGCTCACGAAACAATTTGTTAAACCAATTCACTTGCAACGCAGTGGGCGTACCTGTTATAGCAGGTCCCAGTGAAGGAACAGCTATCGGCAACATTATGTTACAGGCAAAAGCCAACGGCCTGGTAAGCGATATTGCGGCTATGCGCCAACTAATCAGCACTTCCATAGAAACCGTTTCTTTTGAGCCCCAGCAAGCAGAAGAATGGGAAGAAGCATATAAGAAGTATTTAGCTCATTATAGAGAAGATATTTAATATTCACCTTGAAATTTATTCATTAAATAAACAAATAATATCATGAAAGAAGAATTGATTAATAAAGCGTATGAGATTGCAAAAGAACGTTATGCCGCTGTAGGTGTTGACACAGAAAAAGTAATGGAAACCATGCAGAATTTCCATCTGTCACTGCATTGCTGGCAAGCAGATGATGTAACCGGTTTCGAAGTTCAGGCAGGTTCATTGACCGGTGGTATCCAGGCTACAGGTAACTATCCCGGCAAAGCTCGCAACATCGACGAACTGCGTGCAGACATTCTGAAAGCTGCTTCATATATACCAGGTACTCACCGTTTGAATCTGCACGAAATTTATGGCGACTTTCAAGGAAAAGTCGTAGATCGTGACGAAGTAGAACCCGAACATTTCAAAAGTTGGATTGAATGGGGTAAGGAAAACAACATGAAACTGGATTTCAACTCTACTTCATTCTCCCATCCCAAAAGCGGTGATCTGTCTTTGTCAAATCCCGATGAAGGTATCCGCAACTTCTGGATTGAACATACTAAACGTTGCCGTGCCGTAGCCGAAGAAATGGGTAAAGCTCAAGGCGATCCTTGTATCATGAACCTGTGGGTACACGATGGCAGCAAAGACATCACTGTAAACCGCATGAAATATCGTGCTTTGTTAAAAGACTCTCTGGATCAGATTTTCGCAACAGAATACAAGAACATGAAAGACTGTATCGAATCCAAAGTATTCGGTATCGGACTGGAAAGCTATACAGTGGGGTCTAATGATTTCTATATCGGCTATGGCGCCAAGAACAACAAGATGATTACCTTGGATACCGGGCACTTCCACCCGACAGAAAGTGTTGCAGACAAAGTTTCTTCTTTATTGTTGTATGTTCCCGAACTGATGCTGCACGTAAGTCGCCCCGTACGTTGGGACTCAGACCACGTAACCATCATGGACGACCCGACTATGGATTTATTCAGCGAAATCGTTCGTTGCAACGCCTTGGATCGTGTACACTATGGACTTGACTACTTCGATGCTTCCATCAACCGTATCGGTGCATACGTTATCGGCAGCCGTGCAGCTCAGAAATGTATGGTACGCGCTTTGCTGGAACCGATTGCCAAATTGCGCGAATACGAAGCAAACGGACAAGGATTCCAACGTCTGGCTCTGCTCGAAGAAGAAAAAGCTTTGCCTTGGAATGCTGTATGGGATATGTTCTGCTTGAAGAACAATGTACCCGTAGGCGAAGAGTTCATTGCAGAAGTAGAGAAATACGAAGCAGAAGTTACTTCTAAACGCTAATCAATATCCAACCACAATATCGTCCTCTGTAAGGGTGGCCTCATGTATCTGCCCCTACAGAGAACGTATTTGTGGTTTTAAAGAATATAAACAATGGAAATCATTATCGGATTAATCATTATCGCTATAGGAAGCTTCTGCCAATCCAGTTCATACGTACCTATCAAGAAAGTAAAAGAATGGAGTTGGGAAAGTTTTTGGCTGATACAAGGTGTATTCGCCTGGTTGGTGTTCCCACTATTGGGCGCATTGCTAGGTATTCCCCAAGGAGGCAGTCTGTTTGACCTTTGGGGAGCGGGAGGTGCTCCAATGAGCATCTTTTATGGTATATTATGGGGAGTGGGCGGCCTTACCTTTGGTCTTTCCATGCGTTATCTGGGAGTAGCCTTAGGACAAAGTATCGCACTGGGTACTTGTGCCGGATTCGGTACACTGTTCCCCGCCATCTTTGCCGGAACCAACCTGTTCAAAGGAAACGGACTTATTCTTTTACTAGGAGTATGTATCACTTTGTCGGGCATTGCCATTATAGGATATGCCGGCAGTCTTCGCGCCAAAAACATGAGCGAGGAAGATAAACGCGCGGCAGTAAAAGATTTTGCTCTGACTAAAGGACTGTTGGTAGCCCTACTGGCAGGTGTGATGAGTGCCTGTTTCGCTTTGGGACTCGATGCAGGAACTCCCATCAAGGAAGCTGCGTTAGCTGGAGGTGTAGAAGGTCTTTATGCGGGACTTCCTGTAATCTTTCTGGTAACACTAGGCGGTTTTTTAACCAATGCCGTTTACTGTCTGCAACAAAATGTAGCCAACAAAACTATGAGTGATTATGCCAAAGGCAATGTATGGGTAAACAACCTGATATTCTGCGCCTTGGCAGGAGTACTGTGGTACATGCAATTCTTCGGACTGGAAATGGGTAAAAGTTTCCTGACCGGAAGTCCTGTACTGCTTGCCTTCTCATGGTGTATATTAATGGCTTTGAATGTTACTTTCAGTAACGTATGGGGTATTTTATTAAAAGAATGGAAAGGTGTATCCACCCAAACTATCACTGTTCTGGTAACCGGACTGGTAGTTCTTATCTTTTCTCTTGTATTCCCTAATTTATTCTAAAAGAATTATTATATTTGTAGCATACTGTTATTCAGAATAAAAAAATGAATAACAATACCCTATGAACAATCAAATAAAAGAAGATATGAAATCAATCTTAGACAATCGCCCCGAATTGGTCAAAGAGGTGAATAAAGTAGCCGAAGTAGCCGGATATTTGTGGCAAAAAGGATGGGCCGAACGTAACGGAGGTAATATCACCGTCAATATCACCGAGTATGTAGACGATGAAATCCGTCAGATGCCCGCTATCAGCGAAGTAAAACAAATCGGTGTAACACTGCCTCACTTGAAAGGCTGTTATTTTTATTGCAAAGGAACCAATATGCGTATGCGGGATTTGGCACGTTGGCCTATGGATAACGGTTCTGTCATCCGTATTTTAGATGATTGTGCTAGTTATGTCATTATTGCCGACAAACCGGTTCAACCTACTTCGGAAGTTCCCTCCCACCTGAGCGTACACAATTATCTCATTAGCATAGGCTCTCCTTATAAAGCATCCGTACACACACACCCCATCGAACTGATTGCCTTGTCTCACAACAAAAAGTTCATGGAGAAAGATGTGGCAACCAACCTGCTATGGAGCATGATTCCCGAAACAAAAGCATTCTGCCCACGTGGATTGGGCATGATTCCTTATCAGTTACCCAGTTCTGTAGAATTAGCAGATGCAACTATCAAGGAATTGGCTGATTATGATGTAGTCATGTGGGAAAAACACGGTATCTTTGCTGTTGACTGTGACGTAATGGCCGCATTCGACCAAATTGATGTTTTAAATAAATCCGCATTAATTTACATCGCTGCCAAAAATATGGGATTTGAACCCGACGGCATGAGCCAGGAACAGATGAAAGAAATGAGTGTGGCTTTTAATCTACCCAAATAATATTTTTATGGTCTTCCCCTAATGGGGAGATTTTGAAGATGATTTGAACCCACATGGGGACAAATCATCTTTTTTATTATCGGAGCTTAAAAGATAAATGAGATCCAGATTGCCACTTAAGCTTTTCATCACACGATATTCATCACAAATGAACAAGCATATAAAATGACCAATTTATGTTTTTATCTCATTATTCTATTGATTAAAAAGATTAACACTCCCTATATAGCAAACACTTCCTAGATAATCGCGTACTTAACTCATTGACAGTTTGAGTATCTTATGTTTTTTTTAGAACAACGAGTACTCTTTTTGGCTATCTTTGACAAAGACAGATTCACTAAACCTACAGAGATATATGAAAGCAAATAAATTATTCCTTTTGGCAAGTTTCTTTCTATCAAGCAGCCTGACACCTATAGCGGCTCAGAGTAAGAAAGAGAAGAAGCAACAGACAGAACAAGCTGTACGCGAAGCTGTTGACGCAAAGACATACAAAATCAATGTGGACCGGGTAATGCCTATGAAAGGAGGCAGCAAACACCTGACTTCCGATTATTCTTTAGAAATAAGAAACGATTCGGTTTATTCCTATCTGCCTTATTTCGGAGTGGCGTATAACGTTCCTTACGGGGGTGGAAAAGGATTAAATTTTAGTGCTCCTTTATCAGAATATACTTCAGCATATAATAAAAAGGGGAATGCTAAAATCACACTAAAAGTACGGAACGAGGAAGACAATTACCTTTACAATATCATCATTTATCCCAATGGCAGCAGTAACATACAGGTCACCCCTACAAACAGACAATCTATTTCTTTCTCCGGAGAAATGGATCTAAAGAAGAAAGAATGAGCCATAAATAAAAGGGGGTCAAAACTAAAACAACCTATCGTGCTATATGATCAGGTCATTTTAGTTTTGCCCCCCTGATTAAATTACAGCTATTATTTACTTATTTCTCTAACCGGCTAAAGAAATTCTCAATGGCTTCCTTATTGACAAAAACTCCTTTTACTCCGGTCACTTCCACCGTATCCATCAACAAAGCCAAGCCCTGATAACCGTTTTCATCCTTTGCCAATACTTCCTGCTGATAAATTTCAGCTGATTGGCAGGCTTTACCATCTTCAGGTAATTTCTCGAACCGACCAAGGTAATAATTGCCTTCAAAGAAATTATGTGTAGATTCTGTCAATTGGAATCTGCTGGATTCTGGAGCATAAAAAATATTTCCACTAATAAATGTACTATCCGGATATCCGCCCCATGAATCCAAAGTAATCATAGTACGATCGATATCAGCCGCAGGTTTACGGTTCACATGAATAATGTTACGGGTAATGCGACTGTCCTTTACAGGACCTGCCAGATGAACAGCTGGTGAGAACATCCCGGCACGAGTCGGTTCAGGCCGCACTCCGTCACCTATACTCACATTGTAACGGACAATAGTGCCCAAGTTACCTACATTAAAAGATGCGTCGGCCGTGCCGTCATTGCAAACCAATACTAAGCCACCATAGTTATCATGACTATAATTATACTGAATGACCGTTCCCCGGCAATTCCAGTCCGAATCAAACCCCTGTGCATCCCACGGAGCCTTATGACCACTTACCTCATTGAATTGCACCAAAGTATTATCACAACTCCACGGCCAAATACCTGCCGCCGCCTCTGTATCAGGAAGCATATCAGGACAATCACGCATTACGTTGTATTCTATCAAGGTACTGTCACAACCGATAGGTACAATACCATCACCTGGTACTTCCTCTATCAAATTTCCCCGTATCACGGTATGCTTGCTGGGATGCCAGTTCTGCCGATCGCTATAAGCGGCCCAAATCATAGCATTACGGGTACATCTCAAAATATGGCAGTTCTCTATGGTTAACCTATTGAATGTTGAAATTTTCTTTTCACCGCCATTCACTATATAAATACCGCACCCTCCGCCTTTTTCTTTTACCAACGAACCATTGACATCCCGTACAGTCACATTATTGACAACAATGTTCTGCGATACGCCATAATCCATACACTCTATCTTCAAGCCCGAACGATAAGGCAGAGGCTGTCTACCTGTATTCACGATTTCCAAATTCTGCATCGTTATATAGTCCGAATTACAGATACGAGCTGCATACAAGGAAGTATCATATCCCACAATGCAAGGTTTCCGTTCACCATCACCATAAGCATCTATATAAATACGATCTTCGGGTATACCGTGTCCGGTGATTTCAAGTTCGCCATTAAAAACCTCACCGCGCTTCAACAAAACTTTATTGCCCGGCAGTAATTTCACTCCACGTAGTTTTTCCAGACTTTTCCATGCTTCATCCGGGGCTAACCCACTATTATTATCATCACCGCCGGTAGCATCCAGATAATAGCACACTGGACTATCAGAACATGCTGCCAACAGGAAGGAAAATAAAAGAAGGATCATTGTTTTTCTCATTTCTCTTCCGTTTTTAAAAAGTTATCTATTTATTCCAGAAGTTGTCAGAACAACTAGGATTCACCACAGATTACGCAAATTCACACAGTTTTTTGATTTAAAGGTTGTTTGCCTCCTACTTCTTTGTGACAATCCATGTATCCTGTGATGAAAACCTACACTCTACATTACTTCCACAAGTCGTGCTGAACCAGTTTCTTGTTAGTATCCAGTTCGGCAGTTGGCAAAGGCCATACATAATCCCTCTCACCGTTGAACTTACGTGCTTCATAAGCCAAGCCATACATAGTGCGTTCATTCTCTATATTAGCTACCGCCTTATCCAATTCCTTCCAACGATAAAGGTCAAACAAACGCAAGCCTTCAAAGGCCAGTTCCACACGACGCTCATGCTTAATGACTTCCAACAATTCATCTTTAGAAAGAGAAGTGCCTTCCACTTCCTCTACTGTGGGCATGTTCACATCTGCACGTTGCCGCACTTCATTCACTAAAGCAGTTACATCACTATAAGCATAGCCTCCTTTCTGTACCATTGCCTCCGCCAAAGATAATAAAACTTCAGCATAACGCACCACATAAAAGTCTTGTCCATTATCCCAAGAGTTAGAAGTATCCGTAGGATCAAAATACTTATAAACATATATGGTAGACAGGGAAGCGGCAGCTCCACCATATACATTGACATACGGATTTGAAGCCGAAGTATCTATACCTCCTTTACCGTTCCAAAGCATACCGGGAACAAACAAAGTACTATACAAACGTGGATCACGATTCTCAAAATGAGCAGGATTAGGCTTGCTAACATCCAAGCCACCCTCATTGTTTAATTCGGCTATCTTCGTATCGGTAGTCGGCTTACCGTCTTTGCAATAATAAGCATCCGCCAAATCTATAGTACCATTCATTGCTTCCAGCGGAGTATTCCAATGCGCATTAAAAGCAGCACCTTCACTCATACCCGGTCCTTCATAACGGACTGCAAAAATGATTTCAGGAGAAGTTTCTCCACTTTGAGTAAACAGTTTGGCATAACTCGGATCAAGCGAGTATCCCAAACCTTGCACCTGCTTATAAGCAGCAATTGCGTCATCCCATTTTTCATTATACAAAGCCACACGCCCCAGTAGGGAAAGAGCAGCTCCTTTGGTGATGTGTCCCCGTGAAGACGCGTTTTGCGGAAGTACTTCAGCCGCGTCCTGCAAATCAGTCATAATATGAGCCACAATAGCTGCACGGTCCGTCTTTTCACATTCAGCCTCGTCAATGGTCAAAGGGGCGGTCAGGAAAGGAACATCCTGATACGTCATAGTCAAGTTTATATACATCAATGCACGTATGGTCTTTGCCTCAGCCTGATAAATCGCCTTTTGGGAAGCATCCATATCCACTCTATCAATATTAGCAATCAGCACATTACAACGACTGATCACTTCATAGCAATCTTTCCAATAACTGCCAATAATAGAAGAATTTGGGGTATGAATCCCCATAGCCATATCATAACCTTCCATCCAGCCACTCCAATTAAAATGACCGCCATTATCTGATATACAATCCATATATAAAGGGCCCAATGAATATTGGTCGGAATTATAAAGCTGATTGCTCTGCAAAGCATCATAACAAGATGCCAACGCCATCAAAGCATCATCCGGTGTCTGCCAAAATGTATTAGATGAAGATTCTGTCAATGAGTCCCTCTGCAAAAAACTGTCAGAGCAAGAAGTCAGCAAAGCTCCTGACAACAGAGCTAGCCCTATAAATTTATTAATTGATTTCATAGTTGTTGCTTTTAAAATTTAACGTTAACACCAAATGAATAAGTTCTTGTATTGGGATGCACATCATTACGGGAATCTGTGCTCAGTTTCTCAGGATCATAATCATCCAAGGAAGTGAAAGTAAGCAAATTAGTTCCTGCCAAATAGAGTCTGAGACTCTGAACGCCCAACTTGGTCAAAAACTCTCTTTGTCTGAAAGTATATCCAATTTCCAAGTTCTTCAGGCGCAAATAATCTCCTTTTGTCAGCCAAAATGAAGAGTAGTTATTATTAATAGTTCCTCCCAAACGAGGCATGCTTCCATCCGGATTACTTTCAGACCATCTGTCCAACCAACGGCTAGTCTTGTTTCCGCCATTGGAAATAGTAGTTTCATCCCAATTATAACGATATACACCTGCAATGCCTTGCCAAAATGTATTAACATCAAAATCTTTATAAGAGAATCCCAAGTTAAAAGAATACTGCATTTTAGGGAACGGATTTCCGATAACAGTACGGTCAGCATCATTTATGTTGCCATTATTATCTATATCTTCATACATGATATCACCTAATTGCGGTTCCTGGTTGTTTTGCAGAATCTTCTGTCCGTTCGCATTTACACGATCCAAATCTGCCTGGGTACGATAGATACCGATAGCTTTCAGCCCATAATAAGAACCGATGGCTTCACCTTCACGATTGATGGTATTATTACTTATATCTTCCACCCCTTTCATATCAGTAATCTCATTTTTCACGCCTGAAAGTGAGAAACCTGCCTGCCATGCCCAATCACCTTTTTGGTCGAAATAGTTAGCTGCCAATTCCCAACCACGGTTACGGACCTTTCCCGCATTCTGATAAGGAGCATCCAAAGATCCCAGGAAAATACCCGGCATAGCGAGTTTCATCAAAATATCCGAGGTATTTTTCTCATACCAGTCAAAAGTGACATTGATCTTTCCACCCCAAAAAGCAGCATCAAAACCAAAGTCTGTAATAGTAGTTGTTTCCCATTTAATGTTCTCATTAGGTATCTTGGCAGTCTTCATACCAATCTGTTTGCTATCACCAAAATAGTAACTACCACTAGCCGCCAATGTAGCCGCATAAGCATAGTTACCAATTTCCTGATTACCCAATTTACCCCAGCTACCACGCAATTTCAATGAGTGGAGGAACTTCACATTCTCCATAAATTTCTCATTTGTCATGATCCATGCACCCGAAAATGAAGGGAAGGTAGCATAACGATGTGCCTTGGGCATACGTGACGAACCATCGTGACGGACATTCATCTCTAACAGATAACGGCCTCCGTAATTATAGTTCAAGCGTCCGAAGAATGACTGCAAGGAACTTTCTTCCGCCGATCCGGTCACATGATCATTCATAGTACCTCCATCCATTTCATAAATATTATCGGTAGCAAATCCCTGCTTGGACGCCTCATTCTTGTCCCAACGGGTAGCCTGGATAGAATGGCCTGCCAACAGATTGAACGAATGTTTTCCTACAGAAAAATCATAAGTCAGGATATTTTCATTAATATAAGTCGTTTCCAGATAATGATAATCTGTCAGTTTATTGGTACCGACCGTGGTCAGCGCATTTCCTTCAGCATCGTATCTTACATTATTCTTCGGATTGAAAGTAGTCACATCATTCATATAATATTTATAAGCCAGGCTTGAACGGAATTTCAATCCTTTCATGATGTCAATCTCACCAAAGAATTTACCATCAAAACGATAATGCTTGTTATCCTTATATCCCATATTCAAAGCTTCAATCGGATTTTTGAATACGGATTGGGAAATATTGGGATTTCCATCCAGGAATCCATAATGTCCGTTAGAATAGCGTACAGGAACAGTAGGACGGGTAAACCAAGTAAGGTAGCGCATCAAACCTTCGCCGGTAACACTGGTCGTAGGCTCATCAATGTTCTGGCGGCTTCCCGAAAGATTCAATCCTAATTTTACAATACCCAACTGCGCATCCAGATTAGAACGGAAATTGAAACGTTGGTTAGCTGTCTCACGCAAGATACCATCTTGCTGGAAATATTGAGTGGAAATCATGTAATGTACTGCCTTACTACCTCCATTCACTGACAAATGGTGTTGGTGCATAGCTGCCGTACGGAACATTTCCTTAGCCCAATTGGTATTGGCAAAATGATCGGGATCTGATCCATTTTGCAATTTCTGTAACATATCATCCGTATATGCCTTGGAAGGCCAACATTCATTATACATCTTCGCCCACTCATAAGAATTCACATAATCGGGCAACACGGTAGCCTCCTGCAAAGCGATGCTACCAGAATAAGTAATAGTAGGTTTCTGCTCACCGCCTCGTTTGGTAGTCACCAAAATAACACCGTTTGCAGCACGTACACCATAGATAGAAGCCGAAGCCGCATCTTTCAATACAGAAACACTTTCAATATCATCAGCAGGAATTTCCGCAATCTGGCTCACCGAGCTTTCCACTCCGTCGATCAGGACCATCGGATCATTGTGTTCAAAAGTTCCCACACCACGGATACGGATTTCGGGACTGTCATGACCGGCCTGGGCACCATTGTTGGTCAACATAACACCCGGCAAACGGCCCTGAAGCATATGGCAGTATTAGCTACCGGCATAGAAGCTACATCCTTGAAATTTACAGCAGCAACAGAACCCGTCAGATTTTCCTTCTTCTGCACACCATAACCGACTACTACCACTTCGTCAATCATTTCCGTATCTTCCTTCAGATTTACATTCAGTACCATATTGTCTTTCGAAATATGAAATTCCTGATCGGAATATCCTATAAAAGAAATGACAATAGTAGAATTAGAAGCCACCGAGAGATTAAAATTACCATCCAAGTCAGTTACCGTTCCATTGGTTGTTCCTTTTTCAACCACACTAGCACCGATGACCGGTTCGCCTGTGGCATCTTTTACAATACCGGAAACTTTAAACTTGTCTGCTTGCAGACTGGAAGCGCTCACATTCATCGCAGGGATGAAGAAGCAGAAACACAGCAATAGGCTCAGTACCCGGAATGTACTGGTTTCTGTCAGAGTTTTCATGTTCATAATACTTTTTTTAAAGGTCTAACAAATAAAGATAATTCGTTTTATTTGCCAGCAAAAGTAAGAGGAACAGAAAAGAAACAGGGAGAATTATTACCGGAAAAAGGCTGTTTATTCCCTATAGAGCCTATTTCCGGTAATAATCAGCCATCATACTTCATCATATACTCTGTAGGAGAAAGTCCGAATTTCTTCTTAAAGCAGGAACTGAAATATTTAGGGTCGTTGAAACCTACAGCATACGCCAAATCGGCTATACGGATTTTCTTTTTCTCGTCTATCAGCCGACAAGCCGCTTGCAAACGGACATTGCTGATAAATGCAGAGGGAGTAAGTCCGGTCAACAGTTTCAATTTATCTGCTAGTGTAGTCCGGGCCATACCCATCTCCGCCATAAACTGTGCATGTTCAAAATCACAATCACTCAAATGGGCATTCACACAATCCACCGCTTTCCGAATGAAAGCTTCGTCCATCGAGGTGTAATTTAATTCTTTGGCTTCAAAAACCAACTGCTTACGGAAATCCACCCCCATACGTTTGCGCCGTTTCAACAAGTTATCTATCTTGGCAAACAAGACAGAGAGGCGGAGCGGTTTACAGATATAACCATCGGCCCCAGACTCATACCCTTCCACACGGTCTTCATCACTAGTCTTGGCCGTTAACAAAATCAATGGAATATGGCAGGTCTCAAATTGAGTCTTCACCCGGCGGCACAATTCCATACCGTCCATTTCGGGCATCATAACATCAGAAACAATTAAATCCACTTCCTGTTTGGCAAGTATCTCCAAAGCTTCCGTTCCATTGGCGGCCTTCAGAATATGGTATTTGCCATGCAACAGACGAACCATCAAAGCCAATAATTCCTCATTATCCTCCACCAACAAAATAGTCGATGCTGCCGGTTTCTCTTCCAACATATCAATCTCCGAGACATTCTCCATTTCATCTGCCGATAAAATAGCATAGTCCACATTTTCGGTATTCTCGTCTACCTCATCCTCATCAAAAGCCTCACGTCTTATAGGAATTTCAACCACAAAAGTATTCCCTTCCTCCTTATCGCTAAATACTTGTATCGTTCCATGATGCAACAATACCAAGTCTTTAGTCAGTGACAAACCGATACCCGTCCCTATGGTATGGAATTTGCGATACTCCCCTTCATAAAATCTCTCGAACATATGATCCAACTTCTCTTTTGGAATCAACTCGCCGGGATTGTTCACACTCAATTTAAAAGTTCCCCTTTCCTCATCATGAGCCTGTGACACCACAATAGTTCCTCCTTCAGGAGTATATTTAGCGGCATTGGAAAGCAGATTGTACACCACTTTATCCAATTTATCCACATCAAAATATCCCGAATATTCTTCAGACAAATCAAATTGTATGGACAATTTCTGCTTTTTAACCAAAGGTGCGAAAGCCGACACTGATTTTTTCAAGAACATACTGACATTTCCATGCGAGACTTTCAGCCGCAACTTGCCATTCTCCACTTTTCTGAACTCTAAGATCTGCTGAATCAACCGGATTAACCGCACAGTATTATCAGCTATCACAGGACAAACCGACGAACTTGCCGGTACTTCTTGTTTCAGTTCATCCACCGAAGCCGATATAATAGAAAGCGGAGTCAGCAACTCATGAGTGATATTGGTAAAGAACTGTAATTTAGCATGATTGATTTCCTCCATTTTCTGCCGTTCTATCTTCCCCATCTCTATGGCCTGTTTCATCCGGATACGGTTTCTGACAATCCGATAAGTATACCATGCCAATGAAACGAACAACAAGACATAAAGGCAATAAGCCCACCACGATAACCAAGGCGGCGGAAGAATAGTTATACGCAGACATTTCATATCCGGAGACCAGATTCCATTCTGATTGGCTCCCTTTACACAAAAAGTATAAGTACCTGCCGGAAGATTGTTATAATAGGCAAACCGACGTCCAGCCTCAACGGACAACCATTCCTTGTCATATCCCTCCAACCGATATAAATAACGGTTCAACTCAGGATTGATATAGTTCAATATTGAAAAATCAAGACTGAAATTATTCTCCCGGTATCCTAATACAATTTTATCAATAAAATCAATAGCCCTGTTTGCAACAATCCCCTTTCTGATGGAAAGAGGGTAGGTACGTACCGATACATTATGTACCTTTATATCTGTAATCACTACCGGAGAATAAGCAGTATCCTGAACAATTTTATCAGGATAAAAGCTGTTCAATCCACGGAATCCTCCGAAGATAAGTTTCCCATCCGCCCCCTTGAAGCAAGAATTCCGGTTAAACATGTGGTCTTGCAAACCATCATCTACCGTGTAAGTATGTATTTTCGGTGCAGCACCATCCAAAGGGATATCAATGTGATACATTTCCGCATTGGTAGTAAGCCATAAAGTATGCTCATCATCCTCCAGCATGCTGAAAACAACATCTCCATTCCGGAAATAATCATTCAAGACTGAAACAAAACGATCATTCTTCCGGTCATACAAATCGAGTCCATTACCATTCGACCCCACCCATACTCTATTGTATCCATCCACACAAACACTCATCGCCCCGATAGTGGATAATGTACCATCCGAAGGCGTATAAAACTTAACCTTATATGTTTCTCCGGATGTATCTATCCGCCATACCCCTTCATTGCTAGTCGCTATCCAGATAAAACCATCTTGATCTTCCGCCATTTTGAAAATAGAAATTTGGGGCAATGCCTGATTTGTCAAAGTCACCAGTTCATTCAAAGAATGAAGCCTTTGTTCCGTATCCAAAATAAACACTCCCGAACGTGTCCCCAACCACAGATTCCCTTTCGAATCCTCCAACAAAGAATAAATACAAATATCACTCAGTTCCGGGTTGGTTACGGTATTTACCACGTGTGCTTTCCCGGCTTTGACGTTATAGAACCACACACCGTCATCCCAAGTGGCAAAACACAATTCATTTGTCCTTTTACGATAAATAATATCATTGACCGTCGATGTATATCCCATATTCTTCAATACAGGATGAGAGCGGTAAGGAACAATGGTATGCTGTTCCATATCATAAAAAACCAGACCGAATCCCATGATTCCCATCCACAGATTCCCATTATCCTCCTGATAGACACTGCGGACAGAGCTGGTAGGGCAATGCTCACGCAAAGCCTCCAAAGAATCATAATTAAACCGGAACTTATTTGTATTTACAGTACAAACACCTCCCCCCAACATACCCAGCCACATCAGCCCGTCTTTACTGCACAACAGAGAATTCACTTCATTAAAAGGTAAATCTCCTTGAAGGTTACCCGGAACAATATTGGTAAAATTCCCGTCCCCCGATTCATCTTCCAAAATACTGACTCCACTGCGTGAACCGATCCAGAGCTTTCCGGAATTTTTATCCTGAGCAATGGCGTAGATAATATTATCCAACAGAGAATGAGAATTTCCCTTGATGTTCCGGAATGTTTTAAATGAGAAATGTTCCGGATCATACGGATTAATGAGTTTCACCAATCCATACCGCCAGGTACCGATCCAAATATTCCCGGCTTCATCCTGAAATATGACATGCGCCGAATTACCAGGGTTAATCCCCTCGTAAGTATAATACAATTCCTCTTGAGGATTATAACGCAGCAACCCCTGTTCCCAAGTACCAATCCATATTTGTCCTTCCCTGTCTTCGATAACGGACTTTATGTCCATGTTCTTTTCACAATCGAAAGTACGTCCTCCGGCTTTCCTGCGAAACAACCCTTTGTTGCTTCCCACCCATAAGTCCCCGTTGCTTGCATAAAGAATACTCTCCACATTGCTTACCTGTAACAAAGGACTGATTATTTTTTCTATCTCATCCGTTTCCTTATGCAATACATATAATCCATTGTGCGTACCTATCCACAAATTATTCTCCTTGTCTTCGGCCACCATATTCACAAAACTATCAATGGAACGTCCATGATTCACTCCATCGGGTTTATACACCACAATAGAATACCCATCATAGCGCAAAAGGCCATTGTAAGTCGATATCCATATATACCCCTGGCTATCCTGAAATAATTTCCGGACTTCATTAGTCGGAAAATTCACCGAAGTGGAAATAGATTTAAAATGATAGGTATTGACCTTGTTATCAGCCCAAAGCCAAACGGGAAAACACAAAAGATATATTACTCCAAGAATATATTCACAGTTACGGTGTGCAAAGTGCATAGATTCAACTTTAAGATTTGATGCAATATTCGCAAAAAAAAGCATTTTAAGCAAATATTCCATAAGATTTGTTCTAAATTTCCCTCATCCGCATACATAAGAAACTAAAATTATACCTCCAGAAACACTTAGGACAAAAAGGTTGGAGGCAGTTAAAATAAAAATTGTATATTTGCCGATAAGTGTGACCTAATTTTAAAACAGAGAAACATGCATTACAACGACCAAGGCGCTGATTTTAAATACCTAATTGTCAATGAACGTGACAAGCGTTTCGGCTTGTCGGTGACTACCGTCGGATTCCAGGCCATCAGGGCCGGGAGCGTTTATCCACCACGCAACCACCCGGACGCTTATTATTTCACGGCCCAGAAAGGACGTGTGCTGCATGAATATCAGTTGGTATACATTACTAAAGGACGGGGAACTTTCGCCAGCGATACTACTCCGTCTGTCGACATATCTAAAGGACAGATACTTTTCCTGTTTCCCGGACAGTGGCATACCTACGCGCCGCTGCAAAAAACAGGATGGAACGAATATTACATCGGTTTTGAAGGTCCGATTATAGACAATCTGGTAAAAAACAGCTTTATTTCAAAAGAAAACCAGATTTTGGATATCGGTATCAATGAAGAACTGGCCAGTCTTTTTGCCCGTGCACTGGAAGTAGCGGAAGCAGACAAGACCGCAGCGCAACAATATTTGTCCGGCATTGTTTTACACATTATGGGAGCCGTACTTGCTATCTCGCAGAACAAACGCTATGAGGTGGACAATGCGGCACAAAAAATAGAAAGTGCCAAAATCATCATGCACGAAAATGTGTACAAGGATATAGATCCGGAAGAACTGGCACTGAAATTAGGTATCAGTTATTCCTGGTTCCGCAAAGTATTCAAAGAATACACCGGCTATGCGCCCGCCAAGTATTTCCAAGAGCTGAAATTGCGCAAAGCGAAACAATTATTGATTGAAAGTTCCATGTCAGTGAAAGAGATATGCTATGAATTGAATTATACCTCTACTGAACACTTTTTCTCGGTATTTAAAAAACGTACCAACTTCACCCCTACCGAATATCGTAACTTCGGACGGGGAGGAAAAGAAAAAGAGAATGAAAACGAATAAAGGAAAAATGAGAAAAATAACCATCAATCTGGCTGCTGTGGCAGCCTTTTGCATTGTAGTCGCCTCACCCGCCTTAGTGAGCAGCAGTTGTGCTACTCCCCAAACGGAACAGGAAGATACCACTATCATACGAGAAGATTTAGGTATTACGGCATTGAAATACAGTAGTCCCGAAGTTCCCTCCAGCATTGAATTTTGTGGTAAAGTGATTGACTTGAGCCGCTTTGACCGCCACGAGCGTATGGACCGTGAATTATTGGCATTCACCTATATGCACAGTACTTCCCTGCAAATGCTGAAAAAAGCCAACCGTTATTTCCCCATTGTAGAACCCATACTGAAAGAGAACGGAATCCCCGATGATTTTAAATACCTGATGGTCATAGAGAGTAATATGAATCCCACCGCCCGTTCCTCTGCCGGAGCCGCCGGACTATGGCAATTCATGCAAGGTACGGGAAGGGATTACGGACTGGAGGTTAACAACAATGTGGATGAACGTTACCATATTGAGAAAGCGACTCGTGCCGCCTGCCGCTATCTGAAAGACGCGTATGCAAAATATAAGGATTGGGTGGCTGTTGCCGCCTCATACAACGCTGGTCAGGCACGTATTGCCAGCCAACTGGCTAAACAGGATGTGGACGACTCGCTGGATTTGCAACTGGTAGAAGAAACAGCCCGGTATGTGTACCGCATTCTTGCAGCCAAACAATTGTTCAGTGCCCCTACTACTTTCGGTTTCCGTCTGCGCGCATCGGATTTGTATCCGCCCATTCCCTATACGGAAGTCACTGTGACGAAAGGAATTGCAGACTTGGCACGTTTCGCACGCAGCAAAGGAATCAATCTGGCCATATTAAAGAATATGAATCCCTGGTTGCGGGAAACATCCTTGTCCAACCACAGCGGGCGGACTTACGTGATAAAAATCCCTACCAAAGAAGGAATGACTTATGATCCGAAAAAGACGGTGGCGCATGATAAGCGATGGGTGATAGAATAACTTTCTATCATACAGCATTCCATAATCAATTTACCAGTTTTCCTCCACAGTATTTACAATAAGCAGCCCCGTCCTCATGTCCGTCCTTACCACAATGCGGACATTTCAGGGCCACCCTGCGTCTATGTTCCTGGATCATAGACGCAGAAACAATTCCTGTGGGGACTGCAATGATGGTATAGCCCAGTAACATTACAATGGCCGAAAGGAAGCGCCCTAGCGGAGTTTCCGGAGTGATATCCCCATAACCTACCGTCGTCATCGTCACTATCGCCCAATAAATACTATTCGGAATATTATTGAAAGAAGTGCCCGGCCGCTGTCCCTCAATCATATACATCAATGTACCGATCGAAGTCACCAATATCAGTACAAACAAGAAAAAAACAATAATCTTCCGACTGCTGAACACCAAAGAACGCAACAAGAAATTACCTTCATTCAGATAATTGAAAAGTTTAAAGATACGGAACACACGAATCAACCGGAAAGTGCGGATCACCAGCAGATAACGTGCCGTGCCGAAAAGCCAGCCTATATATAAAGGTAAGGTAGCCAACAAATCCACTATACCGAAAAAACTAAAAGCATACTTGCGCGGTTTAGGAGAACAATAAAGCCTCAACACATACTCCAACGTAAAGAAGAAAGTAAAAACATACTCCGACACTCGCAGATAAGGCCCGATAACAGCATCCCAACTCTTGATACTCTCGGCAACAACCACCAGAATACTCAAGACAATAAACCCTATCAACGCCACATCGAATAACTTTCCCATCGGTGTGTCACTCTCAAAAATAATCACATATATTTTATGCTTTAATTTCTCATCATGCAGTAAATTCTGCCACCTGTTCCAAATATGCTTCAAGAATGCCATAATTTTTTATAATAGAACGCAAATCATTCATAATTATAACAAATATTGCCCGATTTATGTCCTATTGGTCACTATTATTTTCACTATATTTGCACAAAACCAATAAAATAATAGCATGAAGAAACAACTTATGACAGGTCTGTTCACAGTCCTCGCCCTTACAGCAGGTGCGCAGACCTTCCAAGAATGGCGCAATCCGGAAATAAATGCGGTAAACCGTGCGCCGATGCACACGAACTACTTTGCTTTTGAAAATGCAGATGCAGCTAAGAAAGCGAACAAAAAACAATCAACCAACTACATGACTTTGAACGGAACCTGGAAGTTCAACTGGGTGAAGGATGCGGATTCCCGCCCCACTGATTTCTGGAAAACCGGTTTCAACGACAAAGGCTGGGATGACCTGCAAGTGCCCGCCGTATGGGAACTGAACGGATACGGTGATCCTATTTATGTGAACGTAGGCTATGCCTGGCGCAACCAGTTCCAGAACAACCCTCCCGAAGTGCCGACAGAAAACAACCACGTTGGTTCTTACCGACGTGAAATTGTAGTTCCTGCCTCATGGAATGGAAAAGATATTATCGCTCATTTCGGCTCGGTTACCTCTAACATGTATTTGTGGGTAAACGGACGTTATGTAGGCTACAGCGAGGACAGCAAACTGGAAGCCGAATTTGACCTGACTCCGTATTTAAAACCGGGTCAGAAGAACCTGATCGCTTTCCAAGTATTCCGCTGGTGCGACGGTAGTTACCTGGAAGACCAGGATTTCTTCCGCTACAGTGGTGTGGGACGTGACTGCTATCTATATGCCCGCAACAAAAAACGCATTCAAGATATCCGTGTAACTCCCGATTTGGACGCAGCTTATCAAAACGGTAGCCTGTCTATCAATCTGGATTTGAAAGGCAGTGGTAAAGTCGATTTGGAACTGGTGGATACACAGGGCAAGCAAGTGGCAACCGCTACCGCCAACAAATCCGGTCTGGTAACGATGAACGTAGAAAACCCCAAAAAGTGGAGTGCCGAAACACCTTATTTATATACGTTGCGTGCCAGTATGCAGGGCAGCAATGAAGTAATTCCCGTCAAAGTAGGTTTCCGCAAGATTGAATTGAAAGGTGACCAGATCTTAGTTAACGGTAAAGCAGTCCTGTTCAAGGGGGCCGACCGCCACGAAATGGATCCGGACGGAGGATATGTAGTATCTCCCGAACGTATGCTACAGGATATCCAGATAATGAAGCAATTCAACCTGAACGCTGTACGTACCTGCCACTACCCGGATGACAACTTATGGTACGACTTATGTGACCAATACGGTATCTATGTCGTAGCCGAAGCCAATATAGAATCTCACGGCATGGGCTACGGCGAAAAGACTCTGGCCAAGAACCCCTCTTATAAGAAAGCCCATCTGGAACGTAACCAGCGCAATGTACAGCGCGGATTCAACCACCCAAGCATCATCTTCTGGTCATTGGGTAATGAAGCCGGCGACGGCCCCAACTTCGAACAATGCTATCAATGGATTAAAGCAGAAGACCCCAGCCGTGCCTGCCAATATGAACAAGCACGCCAGAAAGACCATACCGATATCTTCTGTCCGATGTATTATGGCTACGAAGGAATGGAAAAATACGGTCAACGCACCGATGCTACCAAACCATTGATTCAGTGTGAATATGCCCATGCAATGGGTAACTCGCAAGGTGGTTTCAAAGAATACTGGGATTTGATTCGCAAATATCCGAACCTGCAAGGTGGATTTATCTGGGACTTCGTTGACCAGTCCTGCCGTTGGAAAGGAAAAGACGGTGTGATGATTTACGCTTACGGTGGAGACTTCAACCGCTTTGACGCTTCTGACAACAACTTCTGTGACAATGGTTTGATCAGCCCCGACCGCGTTCCTAATCCGCACATGTATGAAGTAGGCTATTTCTATCAGAACATTTGGACTACTCCCGCCGATTTAAGCAAAGGGGAAGTAAATGTGTTCAATGAGAACTTCTTCCGTGACCTATCCGCCTACTATATGGAATGGCAAGTACTGAAAGATGGAAAAATAATCCGCACCGGACGCGTGGATGATTTAAAAATCGCTCCTCAGGAAACAGCCAAAATTACGTTGAATATCGGCAAGACCTGTACCTGCAAGGAATGGTTGCTGAACGTTTCCTACAAACTGAAAAACCGCGAAGGTTTGCTGCCTGCAGGTTTCACCGTCGCCAAGAATCAGTTGACACTGAATGATTACAAAGCACCGTCTATGGATTTGAAGAACGTGGAAACAACCAATGTAGCCACCGTTGTTCCGCAAATCATCGACAACCAATATCATTATCTGATCGTAAAAGGCAATAACTTCGTAGCCGAGTTCAACAAACAGAACGGTTACTTAAGCAAATATGCAGTGGACGGAACGGAAATGCTGAAAGAAGGCGCAGCCCTGACCCCTAACTTCTGGCGTGCCCCGACAGACAATGATATGGGAGCCGGCCTGCAAAACAAATATGCAGCATGGAAGAACCCGGGATTGAAACTGGTTTCCTTGAATTCCAAAACAGAAAATGACCAGATAGTAGTGAATGCGGAATATGACATGAAGAATGTTTCCGCCAAATTATATCTGACTTATGTCATCAACAACGAAGGAGCCATCAAAGTGACCCAAAAGATGACAGCCGACAAGAATGCCACAGTATCTCCGATGTTCCGCTTCGGTATGCAAATGCAGATGCCTAAGTGTTTTGAAACCGTAGAATATTATGGTCGTGGTCCGGTAGAAAACTACAGTGACCGCAACCACAGCACAGACTTGGGTATTTATCGCCAAAGTGTGGATGAACAATTCTATTCCTATATCCGTCCGCAGGAAACAGGAACCAAGACCGATATCCGTTGGTGGAAGCAACTGAATGCCGGTGGTAACGGCCTGAAGGTGGTAGGTGATGCTCCATTCTCCGCATCTGCCTTGCATTATACCATCTGTTCACTGGATGATGGCGAACAAAAAGACCAGCGTCACTCGCCCGAAGTACAGAAAGCAGACCTGACCAACCTGATTATCGACAAGGCTCAGATGGGATTAGGTTGTGTAAACAGCTGGGGAGCTCTGCCGTTGCCTCAATATATGTTGCCTTACGGTGATTATGAATTTACTTTCATCCTGACTCCGGTAAAACATCAGATTGAAATAGAATAAGACAAGAATTTAAACGATAGAAACAGGGTGGCTGGATTTGGTTCTCAGCCACCCTATTCTATTCTCTCTGTTCTTCATAGCTACCGCCATCTACAATTTCCTATGCAACAAGTGTAACACAAGTAGCTGGCCTAATCATCTCCTTTCAAGATACATTTTCCACCTTTTTTCCCTTCAAATCCTTCATACACAACCAATACACTGAATATCAAACTATTACAATGAATCATTCTTATTCCAATCCTTCATAAATTCTTCATAAAGTTATATCCGTTCCCTTTGCATGAACCAACCACGGGAATCCATTCCGACAACCCATCGAATCTTTTTCCTTATTTTACCGTACCCGATTACAAACCTCAGTTGTATTACTCATAAAGAACAATTAAACACTAGTAAAATGAGACCAGACGGCTATTTGAAAACAGCGTGGATCATGACCATATTATTCAGCATCATCCTTCCGCTTCATTCACAAACACCCCGGCAATTCTCTATAGAATTAAAGGACAAACCACTTCCCGCTGCCCTTAAACTAATCGAAAAGGAAGGTGGAAAGAATATTATCTTCTCCTATAACGAAACTGAAAGTTACCGGGTTACAGCCTCCATCCGGCAAAAAACTGAACTTGAAGCCATCGGCACTGTCCTGAACGGCACTCCTTTCATTTGCAAAGAACGGGAAGAATACTTCGTCATACAGAAAAAGGGAAAGAATGTACCCACCACCGAAATACGAGGACAAGTAACCAATGAAAAGAATGAACCGCTGCCCTACTCCAATGTACTCTTATTGACCCCCGGCGATTCCACCTTTGTAAACGGATGTGTCACCCGTGAAGACGGAAGTTTCCTGATGATAGCGGAAGAAGGGAGACCTTACTTGATACGGGTTTCTTACATAGGCTATAAGACAGAAGTGCAACCTTACCACCCTACTCCTACGTTTCACCTGCTTCCCGACACCCAACTGATGCAGGAAGTCACCATCAGCGCCCGACGCCCCATGATAGAAGTGGGTCCCAACGGACTAAAAGCCAACGTGGCAGGAACTTCCCTGGCCCGAATGGGGTCTGCCGCAGAAATGTTGCCCCATCTTCCTTTCGTCACCGGCCGTAACGGCGAATACAATGTAATGGGATGTGGTTCTCCTGTAATCTATATAAATAATAAGAAGGTACGCGACATTACAGAACTGGAGCGTATCCGAGCCAACGAAATCTTATCCGCGGAAGTCATCACCACTCCCGGAGCCGAATATGCCTCGGACGTAGCAGCCGTCATCCGCCTCCACACCATCCGCCGGCGCGGACAAGGGTTGAGCGGCCATTTCAATACGACTTATTCACAAGGACATTCTGCCAACGCCAACGAATATATGGCATTAAATTATCGCACCGGCGGTCTGGATCTCTTTGTAAAAGGCTATCTGGCACAACAAAACTCGTATGGAAAAACCACAAATATGAACCGCATCAAGGGTTCCGCCATTTGGCAAACCAACAAAAATGATGTGCAAACCCATAAGAGCCAACGTTTTTCCGGTGAGCTGGGATTCAATTATGAACCGGATGAACACCATTCTTTCGGTCTGCGCTATATGCCCGAAACCGGAATAGGGAATGCAGACAGAAATTCATCCGGTAGAACCGTCACCAGACGTAACGATGAAGAAACCGACCGGATAAACTTTACTACAGCAGAACAAACACATACAGGTTGGGATCACGCGGCAAACGCCTACTACGCAGGAGAACTGGGCAAATGGAATATTGACTTCAACGCCGATTATCTATTCAAACGCTCGCATTCCGACCAGAACGCCATTAATAATGACGATGCAACCGTGCAAGCAGACAGTCGTATGCGCAGCTCCCTCTATGCCGCCAAGCTGGTAGTCAGTGCCCCTTTATGGAACGGACGTTTTTCATTCGGTACGGAAGAAACTTTTACCAACCGCCATGATATCTTTACCCAAAACGGTTTCTCTGCCGATGCCGACGACCACATCAAACAATCCGTATATGCCGCATTTGCTGACTATTCAAAATCCATCCGCCATTGGAAACTGAATATGGGAATACGTTATGAACATCAACAAACAGATTATTATGAAAAAGGAATAAAGATAGATGCACAAAGCCCTACCTATAATGATATTATTCCTGTATTGGCCGCCAGTTGGTCACACAATGGCAAAAGTTTCAGCCTCTCTTACCGGTTAAGGAAAAATAATCCCGACTATAGTTTATTGACCAATTCCATCCGCTATCGCAGCAAATATGAGTATTCTCAAGGAAACCCTTTGCTGAAAACACAAAAGACGCACCGTTTTTCGGCCAGTACCTCTTGGAATTGGCTCTATTTCTCAGCCTATTTCAGCCGTATTCTCAATATGTATACCAATATAATTATGCCATACAAGGAAGATACACATCCGGGCGTCCTCTTATTTGCCACACAGACCATTCCTACAACCCATAATTACGGCATTAGTCTCAACGCCTCTCCCAAGCTAGGGTATTGGGAACCGCAACTCAATGTGAATATGGCTTTTTTGGATATGAATGCGAATAAAATAGGAATCACCGAACGCCGGAACCAACCCCGTTTCTATATCAGTCTGGACAACAACTTCAACCTTCCCAAAGGCTGGTTCTTCAATATAGAAGGATATCTCTCCACCGCTTCCCGGCAAGGATTTTTTGTAACGCGCACGGAAGGACAAATCAGTGCACGCTTATCCAAATCATTTTTAAATGAAACATTAAACATAGCACTTACCGCCAATGACATTCTTCATACCGGTTACTATCATTTCAATTTATACGGCATAAACGCTTATATGGAAAATCGGATTTACCGCGACTTCCAACGCTTCGGCCTCCAAGTATCCTATAAATTCAATGCAACCAAGAGCAAATATAAAGGAACCGGAGCCGGACAAAGCGAAAAGAATCGTCTGTAACCCCAGCGGAGAAAAGGAAATTTCCGTACCTTTGTTCACGGAAGACAAGGAAACATGCAGATTTTATTCAGGAGAAGAAACCATAAAGAAGAGCACTTCGAACGACTGTTCTCAGAGATGTACCCACGCCTCGTCCGTTTTGCCACCACCTTGATGGACAATACGGAAGAAGCCAAGGACATAGTAAGCGAAACCATGGAACAAGCCTGGAAGGAGTTCGACCAACTGAAGGAAAACACCCGTAGCGCTTGGCTCTATGCCGCCGTGCGTAACGGGTGTCTCAACCGTTTGAAGCATTTGAATGTGGAACAGCAACACATCGACCGCCTCACCGAAGCCACCCGTGCGGAAATGAATCAAGGTTATCGTGCACACGAGGCACTGTTGCAGCAAGCGGAAAACATAGCCCACAATTTGCCCGAACCGACTTGCACCATCTTGCGAAGCTGCTATTGGGAGAAAAAAACATATCAACAGGTAGCCGAAGAACTGGGAATCAGCCCCGACACCGTGAAAAAACATATATCAAAAGCATTGCGGACTCTACGCGAAGCGATGCTGGGAAAGGAGGAGAAACAATGAAAAAGGAGTTTTCAACAAATGACCACATCCATCCGGACAGCAGAAAGGATACCCATAACCAAAGCTCCCAAGAAAACGGGACTTGGAATGACCATCAATTGGAACAGCTCTTCGGTGAAGCATTGGGGGATACTCCCACCGCGGACGAAACCCGGAAAGCCTGGCAGACATTCATCCGTCGTCACCGTATCAGACACCAATCTATCCGCCGGATAATGATACTAGGTATAGCCGCCGCTGTCATCGCCTTGGCACTTGTATTCCAGCCTTTACTGCAACCTGAGCAGCAGGAAGTGGAAGTCTTCACTTCACTGGAAGTTCCTGAGGAAATTACTTTTCGGGAAGAAGGGAAAAGGATAATTGTAAGCACCCCGCCCGCTACCATTACCTCCGTTCAATTAAGCGACGGAAGCAAGGTATTGCTCAGCGCAAACAGCCGTCTGGAGTATCAGAAAGAGTTTACAGATACCATTCGCAGTGTCAAACTAAGCGGAGAAGCCCGTTTTGAAGTAGCCAAAGACGCTTCCCGCCCCTTTATAGTCTGCACCGAGCAACTACAAACACGAGTATTGGGAACGGTGTTCGATGTGAAAGCCTATCCCCGTTACTCGCCGGATGTCATCCTCTATCAAGGACGAGTGAATGTAAGTCATACCAAGCGCCGTCAAAGCCGGGAAATGCACCCTGGGGAACAAATATCCTTGGATAAACAAGGAAAACTCCAATTGAAAAGAGTCGATACGGAGAAGAGAAAAGGATGGGCGGAGAATAAATTTTCTTTTGACAATACCGACTTGAGGCAAGTCATGCAAGAAATAGGTTCATGGTATAACATCAGCATCGTATTCCGTTCACGTCCGTTGCTGGACGAACGCATCTATTTCCATATCAACCGCCAACTCCCGATGAATACCGTACTGGATGCGCTGAATGATTTGAAAATCGCACAGTTCACCATGAAAGAAGGAAAAATAATAGTGGAAACACCACAAGACAAGAAACGATAACATCAATGGGAGTTCAATAAACAAGCCTATATTTTCATCTGGAGATTAAAATATCAGCGTTCTTTTCATCTTCAGGTGAGAACCATTCGGTTTATCCCCCTGTGCTAAAGAACCTACAGCATTATCTCTTTTTCCAGTCCCCTCGTGTGAAATCGGGAATCTCCACCGGAACACTGCCCTGCCGCACGGAACGCTCGCTCAGTTCCGTAATGCAGGACCATTCGGCGGCATCATACACATCCTGATCCAACGGCAAACCGTTCCTCAAACAATGAATAAGCCGATAGTCCATGATATAATTCATTTCATTCGGCATATTCTTCCGCCGGGCCTCTTCTCCGATAACAGCTGTAAAAGGATGTTTATACTGCTCCATCATCCGCTCAAACTGCTCGCCGGACAAAGGCTCTTTTCCGTATTTATCCAGCATAAGACAGGGAACGGGATATTTCTGCATGAATCCCTTTGTGCCGCACACCGTCTGATGGCGGCTGTACGGGCGAGGAGTGGTCACATCATATTGCAACAAGATAGTTCTTCCTTTTGCGGTATGAATCAGCGTGGTATTCACATCCCCCATCTCATAATTCTGAGCCGCTTCTTCGGAGGATGCGCCAAACGCCTGTCCGGCATAAGCAGAAAGACCGGCCTGACGCGAGGACATGGAAACCAGATATTCCATACGGTCTCCCCGATGAATATTCATCCATTGGCAGACAGGACCCAAACCGTGAGTAGGATAAGGATTCCCCGTATGCTGCTGACTGTAAAGCTTTATCCAGTGATTGTGATACCCACCCGCCTTTTCATCTGCAAAATAATGCTTGCGCAAGTCATGGATGTATGCCCCCTCGGCATGAGTGATCTCTCCCAACACCCCCTGCTGCACCATGTTCAATGTAGTCAAGGCAAATGCATCGTAACAACAGTTCTCCAGCATCATGCAGTGACGGCGGGTTTCTTCGGCTGTATCCACCAAACGCCAGCAATCGGCCACACTCATGGCGGCAGGAACCTCCAAAGCGACATGGCGTCCCTGCTGCAAAGCATAAACCGCAATCTCGGTATGAGTCAGCCAGTCTGTACAAATATAAACAAGATCTATCTCTTTACATTCGCACATCCTGCGCCACATCCCCTCTTCTGAATAGTTCTCAGCCTTGGGGCGGCCGGACTCCTGCAAAATCCGCTCTGCACGCTCTATGTTTTCCTTCCGCAAATCACAAAGCGCTTTCACCTCAATGCCTTCCAGGTGCATATATCTCTCGAGTGCAAGAATGCCCCTGTTTCCTAATCCGACAAAACCGATCCGAACTACGGGGATGGCAGGGCAGGTTAAATTAAGTACGTTGGGTCGTTTCATGGACTGCTTTATTTTTCTGACAAAGATAAAGAGAAAATTCGAGAATGGGAGCGGATTGGAGCAAGAAGGTTGTAAACAAGGGATTTAGAGAGAATCGAACTGCGATATCGAAGCCAAACCGAAGCCATCGAAAAGCCAACTGAAACCGGGCGACAACTATGTTACCGCCGAGAAAGTTCGCAATGCCTATTTAGGTTTGGGCATGAACCACGAGACGCAGGTCGGTAAACTCAAAAGCCTGCGCAGCTATTGGAAATACTGCGTCGTTTACAAACACCTCGCGGAGTTCGTCGAAAAGCGATACAAGGCCAGTGATATTGCGCTGAAAAAGCTCACTCCGACATTCATCACCGACTTCGAGTTGTTCCTCAAAGTGGAAAAGGACCACTGCAATAACACGATCTAGTCGTATACAGAGGAATAAAAATTTAAGTAAAAAACAGCCGTATAAAACGGTTGTTCTTATTTGTATCTTGAACAAATATCTTGTTGTTTAGCGGACAGATATATCTTTCCTATACTCTGACGGTGTTGTCTTCATCCTCTTTTGCACATACCGACTGAAATAAGAAACAGACGAGAAATTCATTCGCTCGGCAATCGTAGTTAAAGACAACTCTTTTTGTCGCAGCAAGCGGGTAATCTCTTGAAGAGTAAAACGGTCAATCCAATAAGTGGCAGGTTTGCCGCTTACCTTTTTACATATCTCCGACAGATAATGAGGTGTTATGCAAAGCCGGGATGCATAAAAATCGAGATCTCGATTTCGGATATATTCGCCGTTATATAACAGTTCTATGAAATTTCGCAGTAAGACCGTAATACGCTCCGATACCTGCATGGTATTCTGACTGCGTGCATGAATATCATAAAGGTCGAGGATGTGCGCCGTAAGCAGGCTTCCCATCAATTCTTCCCAAAACAGATGCTCTTTATCTTTCAGACGTTGCCGGATACAGCGCATTGCCTGCTCGCATACTTGAAAATCATGAGAGGAAAGTTTCATGACCGGATTCTGCAAGAGTGATAGATACCCAATAATGCCGTAATTGCTGCGAATAGCAATCGAGGAAACGAACGCATCCGAAAGGTTCATCAGGATACCTTGAAAGTCTTCGGAGTCCGAAAATTCCGATACGAGTGTGGCGTTGGGCAGAATTACATAATCCCCGGCCGCGATGTTATAACGGGTATCCTGAAACGTGAAACCCATATTTCCTCCGCTGCAAAGAATATGGATTACTCTTCCTGCATATCGTAAAGCATTAAATTCCTGCAATGTATCAGCAAAAATAATCCCGTCGAAGTCTGTATGTGTCATTTCTCTTTCATTTCCTGCAAAAATAACGAAAAACCACGAATAGTGAAAATTCTTCCCCGAATAATGAAACAATAAAATGATAGGTACCCTGTAACTTTGCATCAGAATTAAAAACCATAAAGGATATGAAAAATGTAAGATTAAGCAATGGAGTAATGATGCCTGCTATCGGGTTCGGTGTCTTTCAGATTCCTGAAAACGAAACGGAACGAGCCGTAAATGATGCCATCGAGATCGGTTATCGGAAATTCGATACGGCCGCTGCTTATTTCAACGAGGAACAGTTGGGAAATGCCATCCGGCAAAGCGGTATCAAACGGGAGGAATTCTTCATAACCACCAAATTGTGGGTGCAGGACTACGAATACGACGATGCTCTGCGCGCTTTCGACCTCTCGATGAAAAAACTCGGGTTGGACTACCTCGACCTCTACTTGATGCACAAACCCTACGGGAATTACTATGCCGCATGGCGGGCGATGGAGCGGCTCTATAAAGAGGGACGCATCCGGGCTATCGGGGTTACGAGTTTCTCTAATGAACGCCTGCAAGACCTTTTCTTGCATAACGAAATAAAACCCGTCGTAAACCAGCTTGAAACGCATCCGTTTTTCCAGCAGCAGGCTGCCAATGCTTTCTTACAGCAGGAAGGCATCCAGCACGAAGCATGGGCACCTTTTGCCGAAGGGCAGAATGACATATTCAATCATCCTACATTGAAAGCGATAGCAGAGCAACACGATAAGGGCGTCGGAGCCGTGATTCTTCGCTGGCTGAACCAGCGTAACATCGTGGTTATCCCGAAATCCGTACATAAGGAACGGATGATCGAGAACTTCAATATTCTCGATTTTACGCTGTCCAAAGAGGAAATGGATGCCATCGCCCTGCTGGAGACAGGGAAAAGTCCTATCTACGATGACATGGATTTACTTACGGTAAAAGGTATCGGGTTGCACAAAATCCATGAATGATTTCAAAAAACAAATAGAATATTAACCCTTAAAACAGAATCATATGCAGACTGTAAAATTGAACAACGGCATCGAAATGCCGGTATTAGGATATGGTGTATTTCAAGTATCGCCCGAAGAGTGCGAGCGTTGCGTACTCGATGCCATCGACGCGGGTTATCGGTTGATAGACACGGCGCAGGCTTATTATAACGAAGAGGGTGTGGGTAATGCCGTCGCAAAATGCGGCGTGTCCCGTGATGAACTTTTTCTCACGACCAAAGTCTGGATTACCAATGCCGGAGAGGAAAAGGCAACCCACAGCATCGACGAATCGCTCCGTAAGTTGCGCACCGATTACATCGACCTGCTGCTTATCCATCAGCCGTTTAGCGACTATCCGGGAACATGGCGGGCGATGGAGAAAGCGGTAAAGGCCGGAAAAGTCCGTGCCATTGGGCTATCGAATTTCTATCCCGACCGCTTCGTGGATATGGCCGAATGTGCCGAAATAAAACCTGCCGTAAACCAACTAAAAACCAATGTATTCAGTCAGCAGTGGGATGCTGAAGCTGAAATGAAGCCCTATGATACACGTATCATGGCTTGGGCCCCACTGGCACAAGGCGATCCCGACCTTCTGACCAATCCCATACTGACGGCTTTGGCCGAACGATACAATAAAACGGTACAGCAAGTCGCCCTGCGTTACTTGGTGCAACGCGGCATCATCGCCATCCCGAAAAGCACGCATATCGAGCGAATGAAACAAAATCTGGATGTATTCGATTTCACACTTACACCGGAAGATATGGAAAGTATCCGTCCGCTCGACAAACCTGCCGACTTCCGCTGGTCGCACCGTAATCCCGAACTCGTAAAATTCCTTCTGAATTACGACAAGCAATTTAACCCTAATAACAAATAATAACCCATGTATAAGTCATTGAACAACAAAGTCGCTCTTGTAACCGGAGCCGGGACGGGCATCGGAAGAGCTATCGCCCAACGTCTGGCCGATGAAGGTGCTAACGTATTGATTGTAGGCCGCACGGAAACGACACTTGTCGAAACGGCTGCTTACAGTGATAAAATCTCCTATCTTGCCATCGACCTCGAATCGGAAGACGGGATACGCACTATCATCCGTACTGTCGGAGAACGGTACGGTCGTCTCGACATTCTTGTCAATAATGCCGGATGGGCACCCGTCACCCCGTTTGCAACGATGAAAATCGACGAATACGACAAGGTATTCGCCATCAACGTGCGTGCCGTTGTCATGCTGACACAGGCCTGCCTGCCGATGATAAAGGCAGCAAAAGGCAATATCCTGAATGTCACGACAACTATGACAACCAATCCTATCGCGACGATGGCGAACTATGCCGCCTCGAAAGCTGCCGTCTATACCATGACACGTGCATGGGCGAAAGAGTTGGCAAAAGACGGCGTGCGTGTCAATTCACTCGGCGTGGGGCCCATCGAAACCCCTATTTACGGCAAGACCGAGCTTTCGGACGAGGCCGCGAAAGCCCACAAGGATATGGTAACGAAGAGCGTGCCTCTCGGTAGAATGGGACAGCCCGAAGAGGTTGCCGCCGTCGTCGCTTTCCTGACGAGCGACGAAGCCAGCTTCGTAACCGGAGCCGACTATAAAGTAGACGGTGGTGTAGGTGCATAAAACAAATAACAATAAAAAGAATGAATATGAAAAATGTATTGATTATCAGCGGCCATACAAACCTTGCCGCATCTGTAGCCAATAAAACGATTCTCGAAACCCTGAACGAACGGCTGCCGGAAGCCGAAATCGTAAAGCTGGATGAACTCTATCCCGATTTCAAAATCGACGTGGAAGCCGAACAGCAGAAATTGCTCCGGGCAGACATCATCGTATTGCAGTTCCCCCTTTTCTGGTACTCCGCACCCTCCATATTGGAACGCTGGATGGAAGAGACTTTCCGTCACGGATTCTCGCACGGAAGTACCGGAGACAAACTCAAAGGCAAGAAACTCGTTCTCTCTTTCACAACGGGAGCACCCGAAGCATTGTATAGCCACAAGGGGGCGATGGGCTACACCATAGACGAATTTTTAGCTTGCTACAAAGCAACCTGCCGACTGACGCACATGGAGTATAGCGGCAGTGTTTATACCTGCGGCGTAAGTTACGGCAACCGTACCACACCGGAACTTATCGAGCAACAAAGAAATATATCAGTAGCGCACACCGAACGTCTTATCGAATTACTCGAAACGCTCTAATGCTTGAAGACAGACTACATAATTTCGATGATATAGTATTCAGTTGCTTCCTACCCGATGACTGGCTGAATGAATTTCGTATGCCGCAACACGTACTCGTGTATGTTTATGCTGGTTTTCTAATAAAACGAACATTTATGATACATCATACCATGCGGATCGTTTGGTGGAATCCGCCACCCAAACCGTCACAGAAGAACTGTTCCGCGACTTCGGCAATACACTCCGCATCCTCTGCGACGAAGACGTTCAACAGTAAACATAAGCCTTTTTATCCATACAACTAAGGTCTTTATTCCTATTATCTTCTATAGTCTTCCGGTGCAGACCGTACAGTCCACTGTAGCAGACCGTACAGTCCATTACGGCAGACTCTACAGTCCATTACAATGGACTGTAGAAGGTTTCAGTATAAAAGCCCTTAATCATCCGGAAGAAAACACTTAGCCAAAGAGAAGATGGCACTTAAGAACCGCTTTATAACCAGACAGTTCCCTTTTCCGGGAAAAAACAAAGAGGATGTGTCCGGGCCGAAGTGACAGCCACAGGACACATCCTCTGTTTTCTAATGAGAACAGTACAAACTGTGCTTAAATAATAGAAGTACGCTTGGTAAATTCTATAATTTCAGGAATATAACCGAATGCCAGACCGGTCACCGTATCGGCACAACCATAATAAACGGCTACCCGTCCCGTTGCCGGATCATGCAAAGCCGCACAAGGGAAGCATACATTGGGCACATCACCCATACATTCGTAAGGTTCACGCGGAGAGAGGAGATAAGGTCCCGAACGGAACTTCACCTTCCAAGGCTCGTCCAAATCAAGCAATGCCGATCCAAAGGCATAGACATAACCATTGCAGGAACGAAGCACACCGTGGTAGAACAACAACCAGCCTTCACTGGTTTCGATAGGAATAGGACCGGCACCTATTTTCAAGCACTGCCATGCACTCTGTTCAAAAGGCGCAGGCGACATAACATGCCGATGGCGTCCCCAAAACTCCAAGTCGGGCGACTCGCTATAATAAATATCTCCGAAAGGAGTATGCCCGTTGTCACTGGGACGGCTCAACATGGCAAAATTACCATTAATCTTGCGAGGGAACAGCACGCCATTACGGTTGAAAGGCAGGAAAGCATTCTCCACCTGGTGGAATGTCTTGAAATCCGTAGTCCATGCCACGCCGATGGTGGGCTGGCCCTTATATCCGTTACACCAAGTCACATAGTAACGGTCATCGATAAAGCAGACACGCGGGTCATAACCATACACCCATTCACCTATCTCGGGAATATCACACTGGAACTGCAACTTCTCCGGATTGATGTCCCAATGAACGGCATCCTTGCTGAATCCCACATGAAGCGCCATCCGGCGGTTTGTATCATCACAACGGAACACTCCGGCATACCCTTCGCCGAAAGGTACTACCGCACTATTGAATATACTATTGGATGTAGGCAGCAAATCACGGGGAATGATAGGATTCGCACTACATCTCCACATTACATTTTTACAACCTTCGGGACGCTCCTCCCACGGCATACCGGGCAACGGATTGCCCGCAATCTTCAATTCACTCATATTCTCTTTTTTGTTAGGTTAATAGTTTTTCTCTATTTCTTGTCTTCGTGTGTGAAGGGTACAAACCAGGTCATCAGAAAGGCCGGAATGGTAGCCACCAGCACAAAGATGAAAAACAGTTTATAGCCCAACCAGTCGCTGACATATCCGGACATCATACCGGGCAACATGACACCCAGATTCATGATACCCGATGCAAAAGCATAATGCGCCATCTGATGAGGACCGGCAGCCACTTGCTGCATCATGAACAAGGTAAGCCCCACAAAGCCGAAACCATATCCGAAATACTCCAGCACAATGGCCCCTCCGATAAGGGGCGCACTCTGCGGTTGGAAAATGGCAAGCAGCGTGTAAGCCATAAAAGGCAGATTGAACACACAACACAAGGAGAACAAAGTCTTTTTCAATCCACGTGCGGAAATATAATATCCACCCAGCAATGAACCGAGTACGAAAGCTGCCGCTCCGAAGGTTCCATAATAAATACCAATCTCCTGTTCTGTCAATCCCAAGCCACCCACATCACGACCGGCTTTCAGGAACAAAGGTACAATTTTCATCACAAACCCTTCGGCAAAACGATATAAAATAATAAAGCAAATATAGTAAACAATATGCTTTTTCGTAAAGAAGTTCCGGATGACATTCCATAACTCGGTCATACTCTGCGAAAAAGAGGTGACCGAATGGGCGTGCTTGCCCGAAGGTAACATACGGGTATGATAAATTCCCAAGGCGAACATCACTACTCCGAGGATAATCATAATGACCGTCCAGGAATAAAGTACCGCATCTTCTGCAGGCCCTTCGTATTCATCTTTCAGAAAACCGGCCAGATAGACCAGCAAGCCTGTACCGATAATCTTCGCCACATTATAAAAAGCTCCCTGCCAACCTATATATTTAGCTTGTTCCTGCGCATTCAACTCGTCCATATATACTCCGTCACAGGCCACATCGTGCGTTGCTCCGCTAAAAGCGACAATAGCGAACAAGGCAATAGTGACCGCAAAGAAAGACGGAAGATGAAGCGACAAAGCGATCAACCCGAAAGTAACTCCCGACACCATCTGAGTGAGGACAACAAAGAATTTCTTGGTACGGTACATCTCCAGCAACGGACTCCAAAGGGGTTTCAGTGTCCAAGGAAGCATGATAAGGGAAGTCCAGAAGGCTATTTTCGCATCACTGACTCCCAGACCTTTGTACATCAGTACGGCTACCATATTGAGGACAACAAAAGGGAGCCCCATACCAAAATAAGCGGTGGGAACCCAGAAAATAGGACTACGGCGTCTGGACGGAGTTGGGGTTTCGGTTGTTTTCATTTATATCTAAGTTTTAAGGTTGTTGAATTCGGCTATAACCGAAGATAACTTCATCTCCTTCTGAGAGGGGATGAAGTTACCTTTCGGAATCTATTAATGCAATAGGACGAAGCATTTGGTAAATCAGTCAGTTACAGGAATAAAGCTTACCGCTTGTCCACCACCTTTTGCCATGACTACAGACAAGGTATCGGCTGCTGTCACCTCTCTGTCCTTAATCTGATAAGAAGTAGGATTTGTTTTCCAGTCGGCATCTTCTCCATCAGCATAAATCACCGCATGGTATTTTTTATCTTTTTCAAGAAAATCCAGAGGAATGGTCAGCGTACGTGCTTCCTCATTGGTCGTAGCTCCTAAGAAATAATTATCTTTCGCTTTCCGTACTACGGCTACAAACTCTCCCGGTTCGCCCTGCAAGGCTTCAGACCAGTCACAGTCCGCATCAAAATCCCGGAAGAACTGGAAAGCAGGATGCCCTTCATAATTCTCAATCATATCCGATGCCATTTGCAATGGAGAATAAATGATTACCCAATTGGCAATCTGCTTTGCCAAGGTGGTATTCACACGGCTGTTTCCTTTATCCAAGTCATTCCATTTCTTGCGGCGGGGAGAATTGCGTGTCTTTTCATAAAGAATATCAAAAGTACCCGGCGTATAATCCATCGGACCGCCCAGCAAGCGGGTAAACGGCAATAACTCGTGATGCTCGGGAGGATTACCTTCACTCCATCCGTTCCACTCCATACCGCGGGCGCCTTCCCGTGTCATCATATTGGGGTAAGTACGACGAATTCCTGTATCTTTGATAGGTTCGTGGGCATTAACGGTTGTATGATAACCGGCGGCAGTCTGCACCACCTTGCGGTAATGGCGTACATTGAACTGTCCATGATGGCTGTGACCGCCCGGCAGTCCTCCGGCATAACCGGTCTTCACGCTGTGCACTCCCAAGTCGGCATACCATTTGTAAGCATTGTCCAACTGGCGTTCGTAATTAAAGATATTGCCACCTGTTTCGTGGTGACCGATTATTTCAATCCCTTTCTCCTTGGCATAACGTGCCACCTCTGCCATATCAAAATCGGCGTAGGGTTTGGTATAGTCAAAAGTCTGCATACCGCCCCAACTTTCCCAGCCTTCATTCCATCCCTCGAACATTACCGCTTCTATGTTATTGGCAGCAGCAAAGTCTATATAACGTTTGGCATTAGCGGTGGTGGCGCCGTGGCGTTCATCCATCGTCCACGTTTCGACTCCCAGATGCATTCCCCACCAGATACCTACGTATTTCATAGGACGTATCCAGCTCAAATCCCCCTCCAGCAAACAAGGCTCATTCAGATTCAGTATCAGGCCGGAGTTTATCAGACCTACCGCTTTGGGAGCTATCTGAATACTGCGCCACGGAGTCACGAAAGTCCCTCCGGCAAAACGGGCTTTCACCCCATCGGGCCAGGAAGCCAGTTCCGATTTGAAGTGACAACCTTCGGTATGCTTCAAAGTCATTTCGGGGAAATCGGTCAAAGCTGCTTCGTGGATACTGGCATATACCCCGTTATCTGTTTTGAAAGTCATCGGGGTATTGGCATTATCCACCTTGCTGACGGGCAGGGTGCGATACAGCAATTCGTAGGTTTCAAAACTGGCGGGAATAGACCATGACTTGCCGTCTTGTGCCAAATTAAATGAAGTGAGCTCATCCATTACGAACACACTGTCCACTTGGGGTACTTGATATTCATAGCGGAAGCCCAGGCCGTCATCGAACACGCGGAAACGGAGAGTCAGCTGTGTATTTGCCTGGTCTTTCAAACGCACGGCCATTTCGTTATAATGGTTCCGGATTGATTTATTTTCTCCCCAAGGTTGGGTCCAAGTTTCATCCTTTGTGGTGTACTCGGTACTTTCTATCAGAAAACCTTTGGAAAGATTTACCCCGTCACGGCCTTCAAAGCCCATAACGGAGGGGGTGATGAACGGATTCCCTCCTACAGAAACTCCGTAGGTCATCTCTCCCGCTTCATTGAGATTGAATACTAATTTTATATTGCCATCCGGCGATGTCAATTCTGTGGGGCGAGAACACCCACAAAACACGACTAACAAAAATAATACATAGTAACTGTATGCCTTCATAATATTAAATTGGATTAATGATACAAATATAAAACAATTAAATAAGGTATTACACTTATCGAAGGAGGAAAATTATTTTAAATGGGAGAGGGAATGATAAGCTTATTTGTACTGACAGCATTAATTTTGTACTTTTGTCACATATAACAACAAAGTGCAAATGAATATAAATCAGAATTATAGAGAAGCAGTAAAGGCCATAAAAGAAGCTATCTTACGAAGCCAGTACCGTGCAGCCGCATCAGTAAATAAGGAACAATTATCTCTTTATTACGGCATCGGGCATTACGTGTCGGAAAATTCCCGTACAGGCTTTTGGGGGAAAGGTGCCATTGAACAAATATCTTCTCTGTTACAAAAAGAATTGCCGGGGCTGAGGGGATTTTCAGCAACAAGCATAAGAAATATGCGTATTTTTTATGAAGAGTGGGATAAGGTTTTAAATCATCCGCCATTGGCTGATGATTTGGTGTTGAATGAAAAATTGCTTCTTGTAGCAATTCATCAGCCAGTGGCGGATGAATTTAATTGGTCAGACTTCTTTTCAATCGGCTTTAGTCACCATACCGAAATAATATCCAAAGCCAAGACTTTAGAAGCAAGACTATTTTATATACATGAGTGCGCCATTCGCTATTGGAGTAAATACACGTTAAGGGATTACTTAAAAGCAGATCTATACAGCCATCGGGGAACTTTACCCAACAATTTTGCACAAACATTGCCTGATACTAAGCAAGCGCTAAAAGCTGTTTGTTCATTCAAAGATGAATACTTGCTTGATTTCATCAATGTGGAGGAACTGAAAGCAGGAAGAGGACTTAGACGAAAAAATAGTAGAAAAGGCAATTGTTGCCAATGTGAAGAAGTTTATTATGACCTTCGGACAAGATTTCAGCTTTATAGGCAATCAATATCGCATGGAAGTTGCAGGAGAAGAAATGTTTATTGATTTGCTCTTTTTCAATCGGGAGCTTAACTCCTTAGTCGCAGTTGAGCTTAAATCCGGAAAATTCCGCACTTCTTATTTGGGGCAGTTGAATACTTATCTATCCGCTTTAGATACATATATCAGAAAACCGCACGAAAACCCTTCTATCGGAATAATTCTTTGCAAAGAAATGAACCAAACCTTTGTAGAGTTTGCCGTTCGTGATTATAACAAGCCGATGGGAGTTGCCACTTACCGTGCATCTAAAGATATGCCGGAACGACTTCGTAACGCTCTGCCAAACATTGAAGATTTGAAAAAGTTATTGTAATACAAACGCCGACAAAGCCCTTTTAAAGACTCTACCGGCGTAAGTTCACCTATTAAAAAAATCAGAATTCCAAGTCAGCCAACTGAGGATTATGATCGGAAAGCAAAGCTTCCGGTACTTCAGCCGGTATCTCACAGTTCCTTACCAGAACTTGCGGAGTGACAAAGATGAAATCAATCTTTTCACAATCCTCGGCCGGAATACGGGCAAAATCATGAAAAGTATAATCAACGCCGGTCACACGGGCAGCCGTCTTATAAGCATCCTTCATCACAAACTCGTTGGTAGTGATCGTTTCGTATGCATCGCTCGCATCGGTCACATTAAAGTCACCCGTAACCACTGCGGGGCGTTCGCCTACGATCTCTTTTATCTTACGGATAATGAGCAATGCGCTTTGACGGCGAGCCTCTTCACCTACATGGTCAAAATGAGTATTGACAGCCATGAATATCTTTCCGGTGGCCTTGTCTTTAAATTTCGCCCAAGTGGCGATACGGACACAAACCGCATCCCATCCCATCATTCCTACGCTATCGGGATTTTCGGCCAACCAGAAAGTATTGGAGTCCAACACCTCATATTTGTCCTTACGATAGAATAGCGGCGCATATTCACCTGCTGTCTTCCCGTCATCACGTCCCACACCGATACCATCGTATTCGGGCAAGCCTGCACGAAGATCCTGAAACTGGTTATGCAAAACTTCCTGCATACCGACAATATCCAGTTCACGGTCCTTAATAAACTGGCACACACGGTCTTTCCGATATTGCCAATTGTTCAAACTGTCCTGCGGATTGTCATAACGGACATTAAAAGTAGCCCAACGAACGTCGGTCTTCTTCTCTTCCGCACAGCCGCCCAATAACAGGACGGCTGCCAATAAAAATAGAATTTGCTTCATTTTGTTTCTTTTTATGTTCCCTAGGATACAAAGATAGCAATTTCTATCGGAAATTATTCGGAGTATGCCACTGACCTTTATCATTCATCGTATCGGCCACATCCCACCATACACGGCTACCCTGGTTCACATTGCCCGGTTTATTAGGGTTACGGGACTCGCTGTTAGGATAGTTGATGCGTTTGATAAGCTTGCCGGACGCCACTTCTCCATTGGAATTGTTTCCATTAACCGGAGCCAGCAGATAACGCGGATAGTCGGTACGACGCACTTCTGCCCATCCTTCATTTCCATTCGGGAAAACGGCAATCCACTTCTGAGTAATAATCTGTTCCAATTGTTCTTCCTCGCTACCACCGGCAAATGCTTTTACGCCATCCAGATGACTGATGTATTCATTGGCCTTGTCCGCATCAATTTCATAATAATCCATAGATGCCTTGATACCTTTCAAATAAAGAGCTTCAGCAGTTTCATCCACCAATGACGGCCAGCGCAATGCTGCTTCCGCTTTCAGGAACAAACTTTCAGAATACCCCATCCAGACTATTTCACGGGCCAGATTCCACCAATAATCCTTGTTCATGGCATCAGATGACAGAATACAACGGTTGGCAGAGTATCTGTTCAGATAAGAGCCACCTACATTGGTTTCTCCATTCATCACCCCGTTGAAATCTCTCTTCAGATTCTCTGTGGGAAGCGGACTGGTAGTCAACGAATCAAACGGAGTAGGACGGAACCATAAAACTTCACAACGAGGGTCGAGATAACAATTCTCAGAATTCTCATTGAAAGTAACGGCATCGGCTGCCGCCGCACCTTCTTTCAAGGCCTGATTCTTATAAGCCCGTTCCATTTCTTTCGACAATACAGCATTGCCGGTCCAGCTGAACAACAATGCGTATATATTTTCATTACCGCCGGCGATATACTGACGTTTAGGAGTCTGCTTCATATTATCATCCTGGCTTTGCATCAGACCGGCCAGATCTGTCAAAGCTGCTTTTGCCTGAGTCTGGGCCAATTCCGGATTTACATTGGATACACGCAAAGCAAGGCGCAAACGCAGTGTGTTGGCAAAACGACGCCATTTGTCCACATCACCTCCGTAGCATTTGTCATTGTCACCTAAATCATACTGACTGACAGCAGGAAGATTTTCCTGGTGCAACTCTGTTATAGCCTGATCCAACAGCTGGAAAAGGATATTATAGACCTCTTTCTGAGGCGTATAAGACACATTTTCTTCCGGCGGCATAGCTCCCTTCACATAATAAGCGACGGGAATATCTCCGTAAGTATCTGTCTGCATGGACAACAAGAAAGCATAATAAATGCGGGTAATATAGAATGCCGTATGATAATAATCCTTATTACAGAAATAGAATGTCTTGACCAACTGACTGTATTCCGAAGTGCTGCGGTCATCATAGAAATGCTTCCATCGGCTGGCCGACCATCCATCCGTATAAGAATAGGTAGGCGCCTGATTCACAAAGCCGCTGACATTGTTTCCCCAATAACCGGCATAGATATCATGAGTCAGATTGGTCGTTGTCTGATAATCATTGTAAAGACCTTCGTAGGTGAAATTGGCAAAAATACTTCCGATAGCGCCTTCCATCCCTTTCAAACTTGCCATGGCATTGTCTGTCAATGTGTAATCAATGTCTATTCCATCGGCCGATACATTCTCCACAGTCGGGTCATAAATCGGTGCGTAAGGATTTGTATTCAATTCCTCAAAATCATGGCATCCGGCCAGAGCCAGCAATGAGCATAAGGCTACGGATTTATATAATTTGATTTTCATAATCAGTTTTTCCTTTTAATTAATTAGAAACCTAAGTTGATAGAAATACCGAAAGTACGTGTAAACGGCAACGATGCATAGTCAATGGCTTGTGAGAACATCGTAGTGTCATAGCCGCCTTCGGGGCTTGTACCCGGCGTGTGCTTCATCAGATAACACAAGTTACGTGCTACAAATGAAACATTCAGCGAGTTGACAGGAGTCTTCTTCAGCATAGATGAAGGGAATGAATAGCCGATTGACAATTCTTTCAGTTTAATGAATGAAGCATCGTAGATGAAATCCTCAGCCTGCAATGAGCCGTAGTATTCTGAAGCGGAAACCTGTTTTGTATTCACCTCGCCTGATTCTGTCACACCGGGGAATACCATCATATAGTTGTTTTCCTCACCACGGTTCAAGGTACGCTTAGCCAAACCGTTTCCGGTAGCCAGCATCTCGGAATAAGAGAAGATATCACCACCGAATTTCATATCAAACAGTGCAGACAGTGTAATCCCTTTATAAGTAAAGGTAGGAGATACAGACATGGTCAGCTTAGGCTGGATATTACCGATAGGTTTGTTCACATATTCAGACTCATTGGTCACAGTCATGGGCAAACCATTTTCATTTACGATAATATCACCGTTTTCATTGCGCTTATAAAGCGATGTAGCATAAATCTCGCCTAATTTGTGTCCGGCGCGTGTACCTACTTTTACAGGGAAGTTTCCATCACCGTTAAAGAACATATAGTTCACATTTTCTTCCGGAGCCAGTTCTTTCACTTTCGATACGTTGTGAGCCATATTCACATTCAAATCAAAAGCGAAATCCTTTGTTTCTACCAGAGTGGAATACAACATAAATTCTACACCTTGATTGGTTACCATACCTGCGTTTACCCATTGGCCACCACTCCAGGGAGCTGCTGCGGGCACTTTCATAATCTGGTTCTTTGTTTTGCTGTAATAGTAAGTAAAGTCAAAGCCCAGACGGTTGTTCAAGAACTTCATGTCCAGACCTGCTTCATAAGAGGTCGCGATTTCAGGCTTCAACTGATCGTTCATCTTCACATTATCCTTGGTCGGAGTCAATACACCATTATCGAATTTGAAAGAGTAGGTGTTGTATAACTGATAAGGGCTTGTGTCCTTACCTACCTGTGCGGCAGACAGACGTGCCTTGGCAAATGTTACCCAACTTGGCAACGGTTTGTCGATGGAGCGCAAAAAGTCGGAAACTACGAAACTGAGGTTGGCAGACGGATAGAAGAAAGAATTGTTACCTGACGGAAGAGTGGATGACCAGTCGTTACGAGCTGTCAAATCCAAAGACAGATATTCCTTCCATGCCATCTGTACAGAGCCGAACACTGAGTTCATGGCACGCTTGTAACCATCCTCACTACCGGTTCTCAACAAATTGGCCGCATTCAGCATCCAATTACCTTTATCCACCATATTACCTACGCCCACACCCAAAGTTTCCGAACGCTGGTACATAAAGTTACCACCGACATTGAAGCCCAGACGGAAGTTATCAGTCAACTGACGGTCACCCATCAAAATGACTTCAGCATTTGACTCGAAGAAGTTTTCTTCACTACGGTCCATTGAGTCATTCGTAATCATGGAAGTATTGGCTTCTCCATTGATACCATCACCCGCATTGGTGCTTTGCACTCTGGTGCGGTAGTAGTCAAAAGCGTATTTAGCAGACAGATGCAGCCAATCTGTGAAATTGATTTTCATGCTATAATATCCGAAAGCACGCCAGCGTTCATCTGAATTCTGACGCTGATGCAATACATAATAAGGATTACGGATACTGGCAGTAGGTCCTGTCCAGTTCACATGCGCATGAGTTTCATCAGAATATTGTTTCAAGTCATCCAGACGGACGTTGTTAGGGATTCTCATCAACTGGGAAATAGCACCGTAATCACCATACAGTGGACGGTTATCGGCTTTTGTACGTGAAAGAGAAATCTTTCCGTCCATAGACACCCATTTGTTCAATTCCGTTCCTGCATTCAGGTCGGCATTCACACGGCTCAAACTTTCAGTGGGGAATACACCGTCATTATCTGAGTATCCGAAAGAAGTACGGAAATGTGATTTCTCTGTACCGTTGCTGATAGATACGTTATGCGTATGCGAGAAACCGGTATCAAAATAATCTTTCAACTTATCCCCATAGTTAGAGTAAGCGTAAGTTTCTCCGTTCCAAGCCTCTTTCATGCTTCCATCCAATACCGGGCCCCAGCTTCCGCTATCCGTTTTGTCATACACCGCAGTCTTGGCATCTTTTGTATCAATATGTCCTTGTCCGTAACGGCGTTGCATATCCAATGTCTCGCCGATAGCTGTCCAAGTGAAGTTACCACTATAACGGATTCCGAAACCATCTTTCTTACTGCCTTTCTTTGTCGTAATCAAGATAACGCCATTACCTGCACGCGAACCGTAAAGAGCAGCCGCATTCGGACCTTTCAATACCGAAATGCTCTCGATGTCATCCGGATTAATGTCCATGGAAGCGCTACCACGGTCCACACCACCATAACGAGATGCGTCGGATGTAGTGTTGTCGCTGAAAGGAACGCCATCCACAATCCATAACGGCTGGTTGTTATCGGTAAGAGAAGAGTTACCACGAATGGTGATTTTCGTAGAACCACCTAAACCTGTAGCCGAAGTATTCATCTGAAGACCTGCCACCTTACCTTGCAAGGCACTGGTCACAGACGGGTCACCTGTCTTGTTCAGTTCATCACTTTTCAGTTCCTGAACCGCATAACCCAACATCTTCTTCTCACGTTTGATCCCCAAAGCGGTTACCACCACTTCGCCAATCTGCTGTGTGTCTTCCTGCATGGTTACGTTCAGTACATTCTTGCCATCGGGCTTCAATGTTTCCGAACGGTAACCAATGTATGAGAACACAACCTCGCCATTTCCGGGAACCGACAAAGAATAGTTACCTTCAAAGTCAGTAATCGTACCGGCTGTAGGGTTTCCTTTCACTTGTACGTTTACACCAATCAAGGCCTCTCCTGTCGCATCAACCACTGTTCCGGTCACTGTATGTTCCTGTCCTGTCTGTTGAGGTGTTTGAGGTTCTCCGGGTGCTGAAAGATAGACAATATTATCCTCTATCTTGTAGGTAATTCCTTTGCCTTGCAAAGCTGCATCAAGTACAGACTGCAATGAACCGTTCTTTACATCAATGGCATTCACCGGCGTTTCAGCCAGTTTGTCATCATAGAAAAACTGATAGTTAGACTGTGATTTGATGTTCTTGATTACCGCTCCAAGAGTTGTCTTGGGAGTTGAAAGAACAATTTGTGCGCGGGTCCATTGCATGGGTGCAGCCACAAACAAAAGAATCAAAAGCGCCCTGAGTAATTTGGGCTTTCTCATTAATTGATTGCCTTTCATAATTTATTAAATTAGTTAACACTGACTTATTTTTCTCCAGTGAAGGGGTTCTCATGCCCCTTTCGAGAATAAAAACAGGCAGCTAAAAGAAAACACTTACTCCATCTCGTTCTTTTTTCTAAATTTTCTAGAAAAAACAGAGGAAAGGCAAAAGTAGTGATATCATCGGACTTTGACGTATAGAAGAAATATTTAAAAACAAAAAGGGGATGTACTCTTGCAATGCTGCCAAAAGAGAACATCCCCCTCCAACCTCTCTTTACAAGAGAGAAATGCATGGTGAAACTTTTATTTCATTGTTTCATCTTTTGAAAATGAATAAGGCAAATCACTTTCTTGTGTTCCACGTTGCATATTCGGACGGTCGGTCATCTTGAAATCGATAACACCACCTTGTAACAATTCATTGTGTTTCAAATAATTCTTGGTATAAACAGTACCGTTTACACGCATTTCATCTACATATCGGTTGGTATCGCTGTTATCCGGTGCGGTTATTACCAAGTTCTTTCCGTTTTCAAAATGCAGTGTCGCTTTCTTGAACAACGGAGCACCCAGAATATATTCATCTGTACCGGGACATACCGGATAGAATCCTAATGCAGAGAATACATACCATGCCGAAGTCTGTCCATTATCCTCGTCACCGCAATATCCGTCAGGTCCGGCTGTATACATACGGTTCATCACCTCACGCAACCAATATTGGGCTTTCCAAGGCTGACCCGCATAATCATACATATAAATCATGTGCTGAATGGGCTGGTTTCCATGTGCATAGTTACCCATATTCATAACTGTCATTTCGCGGATTTCATGAATCACCTGTCCATAATAGCTATCATCAAAGATAGGGGGAACCGAAAAGACAGAATCAAGCATGGTAACGAACATTTCCTTACCTCCCATCAAGTCAATCAAGCCTTGGGGATCATGGAATACAGACCAAGAATAGTGCCAGCTGTTTCCTTCCGTAAAGTCACCTCCCCACTTCAACGGTGAGAATTTAGGAGCGAATTTGCCGTCCTTCTGCTTGCCGCACATCAGCTTGCTTTCCGAATCAAACAGGTTCTTGTAATTCATGGCACGCTTGGCAAAGAGTGCGATTTCCTTCTTCGGACGTTTCAATTCTTTCGCCAGCTGATAAATACACCAGTCATCGTATGCATATTCCAATGTACGGGCTGCATTCTCATGAATCTTCACATCACAAGGCACATAGCCCAGCTTGTTATAATATTCATATCCCAGACGTCCGGTAGAAGAAACTTCAGGATGTACAGCTTCCGTTCCATGAATCAGTCCTTTGTATAATGTTTCCACATCTTCCACACGTACTCCTTTCAGATAAGCATCGACCAAGATAGAAGCTGAATTATTGCCGACCATGCAACCACGATGACCGGGGCTGGCCCATTCGGGGAAAAAGCCGCTTTCCTTATAAGTATTAATCAAACCTTCCTGTATTTCCTGATTTACCGAAGGATACATCAGGTTCAAGAAAGGGAACAAGCAACGGAATGTATCCCAGAATCCTGTATCCGTATACATATATCCCGGCAATGTTTCCCCATTGTAAGGACTGTAATGAACAGGCTGCCCATTGGCATCCAGTTCATAGAATTTACGCGGGAACAACAAGGAACGGTACAAGCAGGAATAGAAAGTACGGTATTGATCCAATGTTCCACCTTCCACTTCTACTTTACCTAAGACCTCATTCCAGGCATCTTTACCTTTCTGTACCAATACTTCAAAACTGTCTCCACCCAATTCCTTCAGATTCTGAATTGCTTGTTCAGGACTGATGAATGAAGAAGCGACACGGGCATGAACTACTTCGCCTTTCTTTGTCTTGAAACCGATAACGGCTCCGGTATGGAAATCAGTCTGCTCCAGTTTACCTTCTTTCAAGGTTACAGGAACACTGCCGTCCGGTTTTTCAGGCTGTACATCGTTAGAGAACGTAGCCTCATAAGTAAACGGCTTATCAAACTCAATAACGAAATAATTCTTGAAGTTGGCAGGAACACCACCACTGTTGCGAGTGGTATAGCCCACAATTTTGTTTTCTCCGGGAATCACCTTGATAGATGAGCCACGATCAAAAGCATCAACCACTACGTATGAGTCATTTTCAGGAAAAGTAAAGCGGAACATAACGGCACGTTCCGTAGGAACCATTTCAGTCACCACATCATGTTCTGCCAAATAAACCTTATAATAATAAGGTTTTGCAATTTCAGCTTTATGAGAGAACCAACTTGCACGCTTGTCTTCCTCAAATTCCGGTTTTCCAGTTACGGGCATGATGGAAAATTGACCATAGTCATTAATCCACGGACTGGGCTGATGGGTTTGTTTGAAACCACGGATTTTATTAGCCGTATAGACATACTGCCATCCGTCCCCCATCTTTCCTGTCTGGGGAGTCCAGAAATTCATACCCCATGGACGGGATATGGCAGGATAAGTATTTCCTGTAGAGAGTTCAAAGGAAGACTGTGTACCTACCAACGGACTCACATAGTCTGCATAATCCTTTGCCTGCACAAACAGTGTAACACACAGGACTGCAACTGATAGAAATAATTTTTTCATGATATTGTTATTTGGGTTAAGTTATACTTTTTAATTCTTTATCTGTTTTCCCCATTCCGTCGGTACGGAGCTCATGGTAATCTCCATCGTTCCCCCACGTACTATGTCATTATGGGTAAAGAAAGGAACATCCAGTGGTTTTCCGTTCAACAGAACCGACTCAATGTACTTATTGGTCTTCGAGTTGTTGTGGGTACGGATAACGAAAGTCTTGCGGTCGGGCAGATTAATCGTCACCTCCTCAAACAACGGACGTCCGATAGAATAAACCGGCTTGCCGGGACATACCTGATAGAAGCCCATGGAGTTCAAAATATACCATGCAGACATCTGACCGCAATCTTCATTACCCGACAAGCCGTCAGGAGCATTGAAATACTGGTTATGCAGCACACTGTCAACCAATTCCTGAGTACGCCATGGACGGTTTACATAGTTATACATGTGAGTAATGTGATGACTCGGCTCATTGCCATGCGCATACTGGCCTATCAGTCCTGTGATATCAGCAGAGGTAGCCTCTCCTTCCAACTGGGAAGAAACCGTAAACAAAGAATCCAGCTTTCCAACGAAAGCATCCTCTCCACCCATCAACTTCACCAATCCCGGAATATCATGCGGAACAAACCAAGTCCACTGCCATGCAGTTCCTTCACAATAATCATCATTACGGTGATTGGAAGAACGGGGATTGAACGGGGTACGCCATTCACCTTTACTATCCAATCCGCGCATGAAACGGGTGGCAGGATCAAAATAAAATTCGTACGCATCCGCAAAACGGGCATATTTCTCCTTGGTTTCAGTATCTCCCAGGCTGTCTGCCAACACGGAAATACACCAGTCATCGTATGCATATTCCAACGCTTTCGCAACCGATTCATTCTCACGATCACACGGGATATAGCCAAGGGTATTCTTATAGTAACGAGCTTTAGGCATTACATAAGGAATCAGCCAACCGGGAGCGACAATACCGGTCGTATCATATTCCGCCGCACGCAAACATGCCTTGTAAGCTTCCTGCACATCAAAATCGCGATATCCCTTCACATAAGAATCGGCTACCAACGAAGCCGCATGATACCCTACCATCGTTCCGGTATAATTGGATACACAATCCCATTTCGGGAAAATACCACCTTCTTGATGCTTCTTTATCAATGAACGGATAAATTCCGTATTCAACTGAGGATCGACAATAGTCAGTAACGGATGTAACGCACGGAAAGTATCCCACAAAGAGAAAATGGTATAAACCGGATGTTTCATGTCGGTGGTATGCACTTTCAAATCCATTCCCAAGTAACGCCCGTCTACATCAGTAAACAGATTGGGACTTAGGAAAGCATGATACATAGCCGTATAGAAAATGGCACGCTGGTCTTCATTATTGGTTTTGACTGCAATCTTTGACAGGCATTCATTCCATTTCTTCTTAGCATCGGCACGCACTCCATCAAAATTCCAACCGGGCATCTCAGCCTGGAGGTTCTTATAAGCACCTTCCGTATCAACAGAAGAGATAGAGAACTTAGCCAGCACTTGTTCGTCTTTCACCGTTTCAAAATGCAAAAGCATTTTGCATACAGGAATCTGTTTGTCATTTTCCTGAACAGTATCCGTGTACAAAGTATACGTGAAGGGTTTGGAAAATACGGCATAAAAATAAAGATCCTGCCGGTATGCCCAATAGGCACTGCGTTTGCGCCCCCGCAACACAGTATCATTCACAGCCTCCACTTCCATGACCTGATTGATTTGTTGCTGAATATTATAGTCCATATCCAAGATAAATCCTGACTCCTTACTTTCCGGGAAAGTATACCGATGCATTGCCGCACGCTCTGTTGAGGTCAGTTCGGCTTTTACCCCGTATGTATCCAGGAAGACAGAATAATATCCCGGTTCGGCATGTTCCTTTTCATGAGAAAAAGCCGATGCGAAAGGACGCTTCTGGCTTTCTGTTCCCAAGAAATCAGTGCGTTGCACACCTACAGTCGGCATCAACAGGAAATCTCCGAAATCCGCACACCCGGTACCACTAAGACGTGTATGGGCAAAGCCATTGATCGTAGTATCTTCATAATAATATCCGGAACAGGAATCCCAACCGTCAATACGAGTATCTGGTCCCGGCTGTATCATGCCATGGGGAACCATAGCACCCGGATGGGTATGTCCATGGCCTCCTGTACCAATAAAAGAGTTGACATAATGGGTGTAATCATTCATTTTATTGCCCTCAGAATCACATGCGGTGAAACACAATAACCCTAGAAGACAGCCGCTTAAGAGCATGTTGATTTTCATAGTTCTTTATTTAAAAATTATTTCGTTTCCGATGAGATAAATATATTGTTATCATCTACTTTCTTATAATTGAAAGGAATAGAGTTACGCAAAGAATTCAGCACAGACTCTATATTATCTTTCTTTTTCAGCACTCCTGAATAAGTATTGGTACTGTCTACATCCGGTGAAAGGATAATCTTCACCCCATAGAACCGTTCCAATGCTGCCGCAATCTGGAAAATAGATGATTTTTCAAATGGAATCAAATCATTATGCCAGACTATCTCCATCTTGGGATCGACCTGTTTTACCTGCATCCGCCCTGTCACCCTGTTTAAAACAGCCTTTTGTCCCGGTAACAAAGTAATTCTGCCTTTATCTGATTTATCTTTTACCTCAACTTCCCCCTCTACCAGAGTCGTTTCAGCAAAACTGTTATCCGGACGGCATTTTATATTGAAAGAGGTTCCCAAGACCCTGACATCCATTGCCTGGCTTTTTACCGTAAAAGGTTTCTCATGATTACGTGCCACTTCAAAATAAGCCTCCCCATCCAGATATACATGACGTTCTTTTCCTTCAAAAGCACGCGGATATTTTAAAACAGACGACTGGTTCAACCATACTTTTGTCCCGTCAGGCAACAACATCTCACGCACTTGTCCATGAGCAGCCGATGCTACCACCAATTCCTCCGCTTTATTCCGGAACCAATAGGCCAATCCCGCAGCCAACACTATCACGCCCACTATAGCAGCTGCATAACGCAACACACTCTTAAGCTTGAACACCTCCTGTCTCTTTTGATTTTCCTGTTCCAATCTTCTACCCAACCTGCGCTCTGCCTTCGCTACCAGATTTTCCTCCTCAAAGGGGAATTTACCTAACTGATAAATCTCCTCCATACGGAATAACTCTCCGGCATTCTCATCAGATTCTTTCATCCATTCATTGATAAGAACAAAATCCTCCTCCGAGCATCGGTTTTCCAAATACCTGATAATAATATCTTCGTTAAGTTTACTCATCTTTTTCCCTATTCATATAGTAAACAATTCAACTTGTAAAAACACTTAGCAGTTTTGCTGAAAATATAATCAATGACAATAATAAATGGCTGAGACGTTCGCGCAAAAATTTCAAGGCCTTATACATATGTGCCTCTACGGTACGTAAAGAAATACCAAGAGTATCAGCAATTTCCTTGTTTTTCATATCATGAAGATAACTCAGTTTGAACACCTCCTTACATTTATCCGGCAATTCATTAATCGCTTCAAAAATTTCCTGACGTAATTCCTGATTCTCTATCTTTTTAATAACTTCAGCATGATCCGGCTGGTAATATTGCAATTTTCGTTCATAGATTTCTATCATTGCCGCACTGTAGTTGTTCTCTATAACCTGATGCTTCAATAAATTTATAGCCTTGGTATATACAGAACGATAAAGGAAAGCTAAAATCTGCTCTCCTATGACGACTGAATCTCTCCGCCTCCACAACTCCACAAAAACATCCTGCACTACATCTTCGGCTTCTTCGGTACCGACCAGCCGTGTCGCATAAAACAACAGCTTAGGATAGCATTGACGAAAGACGGCCTTATAGGTGTCATCAAGTTCCTCGTTCATATTATATAATTCACCTTTGTATGAGGAGGGAGCCAATGTTCCAAATAACGATCCAATCATCCACTGCAGGGGTAGAAAGCTTCCGCTCATCATACAATTTTCACGCAGATTCAACCCGCCTCTACAGCAAAACGATAACAACAAATATCACTTTTAACTCACCTCCTGTACAATTCTTAATAAGTTGAACCAATTATTATCTATACCAAATATTTCCCGGTTCCGGACCCATTTCAAATTCTACAGTAGCACCGTCCATTATTTGCCGGTGTGTGATATAGCTCTTATCGTATGGTTGCCCATTTACTTTCACCGACTGGATATAGATATTTTCACGACTTACTCCAGGGGCCAGTACTGTGAACGTTTTTCCATTATCCAAATGCATCTGTATTTCGGAGAACAACGGCGTACCAATCTCATATTCACCACTTACCGGATTGACAGGATAAAATCCCATAGCACTGAATACATACCAAGCAGACATCTGTCCACAATCCTCATTACCACACAGTCCGGCAGGTGCATTGAAATAAAGGTCATGCATGACCTGCGCCGCATACTTCTGAGTTTTCCAAGGCTGACGTACCTTATTATATAGATAAATCACATGATGGCTAGGCTCATTACCATGAGCATACTGACCAATCATACCTGTACTGAAAAGAGGCAAATCTGCATTACTAGCCGGGATATAAGTAAACATACTATCCAACTTTTCTGTAAAACGATCCTTACCACCAGTCAAGGCAATTAACCCCTTAATATCCTGCTGTACAGACCAAAAGTACTGCCAACCGTTACTTTCACAAATATGGGCAGTGTAGTCATCCGGGCTGAAATTAGGTTGGAATATTCCTTTATCATCTATCGGCTGCATGAAGCTTGATGCCGGATTGAACACATTGCGATAATTCTGAGAACGCTTGTAGAATTCGTCCGCTAATTGAGTCCTCCCCATCTTCCGGGCCATTTCGGCTATGCAATAATCATCAAAAGCATATTCTAATGTCTTGGAAAGCGACCAATTTTCCGCATTATATTCATCCTTTATATTATAAGGTATATATCCTAACTTTTTATACAGACCAATGCCGCGATAATTATCCAAATTAGCAGTAGTCACACAAGCCTCCAATGCCTTCTCAGCATCAAAATCACCAATACCTTTCAAATAAGCATCAACAATAACAGGCACAGCATGGTAGCCAATCATCATATCAGTCTCACTTCCCCAAAAGTTCCATACCGGCAAACGTCCGTTCTGTTCATAAAAAGCAATGAATGATTTCACCATATCATTGACACGTTGAGGTTCCGTATAAGTAAATAACGGATGTGCGGCACGATAAGTATCCCACAATGAAAAGGTTCCATAATTCACCCAACCATCCGTCTGATGAATTTTCTTATCGGGACCATAATAAGACCCGTCCACATCACTGTAAATAGTCGGGGCAATCATAGTATGATACAATGCTGTATAGAAATTGACCTTATCGTCCTTGTTGTCACCTGTTATTTCTATTTTTCCTAGCTGGCGGTTCCAATTATCTTTAGTTTCAGCCAAATATTTATCGAAATCATTGTGAGGTGCCTCAGCCGCCATGTTTTTAGCGGCACCTTCCATGCTCACTCCCGAAAGAGCAGTACTCAGAACAATCTGTTCTCCTTTTTCCGTATCAAAATTAAAGCGGGCGATATAAGCCGTACCTACACGTTTACCTTTCAAAGTAATGGCAGTAGTATCCATCTCTACCGAAGCAAACGGTTTGGAGAAACGAGTACGAAAATACACATGCTGGTCTCTTGCCCATCCTTCAGAAAAACGATATCCCTGAATAGTGCATGAGTCAATTATTTCAATATAAGAATCATTGGTAAAATCCCAATTCATCGCTTTCTTCAGATTCAGAAAGACAGCCGACTCCCCTTCAGGAAACGTATAACGCTGGATGCCGCAACGCTCTGTAGCAGTTAATTCCACATTGATATCATAATCTTTCAGCAACACGCGATAGTAACCTGCTGAAGCCTCTTCATCCGCATGAGAGAATTTGGAATAGATGCCTAAAGGAGCTTCCGCTTCCTGATAAGGCAAAGTAACAGGCATAAAAGAGATATCATACAAGTCTCCGGCTCCCGTCCCCGACAAATGGGTATGACTGAATCCGGCAATCGTACTGTCCGGATAAAAATAGCCGGAAATACGGTCCCATCCGGGCAAGCCGTTATCCGGACTAAGTTGTACCATTCCGAAAGGCGCTTGCGCTCCCGGATAAGTATTGCCGGTAAAATCGGTTCCGATAAACGGATTCACCAATTGGGTATAATCGGTTGACGGCTGGGTTTGTTTATTGGACACACAGGCTCCAAATGCCACTAAAGAAATGAATAGCGCGAGAACAGGTGTTTTCATACTTAAGAGGTTTTTCATTATTACTTTGTTACAAAAATACACATTATAATAATACGAACAACCTTATTATGAAAAACACTTAGCTTTAATTCATTATTTTTTCGTATTTAAATAGTAAAGAAGGGATTCTTTCACCTTTTCATCCGAAGTTACAATCAAAAATTCACCGCCTCTTTTATCATACAGAAAGCAATAGGTCTTATAAAGAGCTATACCTGCTATCTCTTCCCAAGGGAATGTCTGTTTCAGTTTCGCCTTGTCATATGTCAACCCTTCCGGAGTTATTTCCACCCAAGTCTGCCCTGCAATACTCCGCTTATAAATTTTATTTAGTCTGACAGGCAGCATAATCAAGATATAGATAAGACACAAGAACCAAATCAGCAGTGGGCTGAACAGGCTTTGCTCTTCGGGAACAATATAGTGCCCTGTACACAATGCAATACAAATATAAATGATAAACAACAAAGAAAAACTGAAATGACGGATGTCCCACAATTTATACAAAGCATACTTTTTCAGGCTGATATTATAATCACAAACCACGACACCTGGTTCCCGTGTCAGTTTGCTTTTCGGTATGCTGAAGATACGCAATATCTGGATTCCCCGCTTCACGCCGTACCCGAATAATAAAACCATCACACCAAGATTTATCAAGATCCACCACCACAATGATTCGTTTGCCAAAGCCGGTTGCCCGACAAGCACCATTGATGCAAAAGTGATACCCGCCACCAATAACAACATACTACAAATTACAGTTAAAATCCATCCTCTTGTTTTCATAATAACCTTTTTACTTTATTCCATGACGGGAAACAAAGATAAAAGATTATGGCTAGATAACAAATAAAGAGCCGTCGAATTATTAATCACAGACCATATTATACATAAAATTGCCCGGAAGCAATCTTATTTGCCATTCCTTCACACCTCGAATTTAAATTGTTGTTTGGTTAGGAAGTTAGAAGTTTTTTCGTATGTTTGTCGCAAATATTAATGAAAAACACATTTCTATCTATGAAAAAGAGTGATATTCTGTTCTTTTTATTTATAATAGCATTGTTTCTGCCCTTTTTTATTAGTGATACCATTTATGAATGATACAAATCTTTCAATGCAATCCATGGTATGGTTATGAGTTTTGTGAAGTTCGCCATTCTAGCTACTTTGGGAGACAAAATTCATCTCTTCCCTACCCTACCTTTCCAATACTTTCCCTACCTTTGTGCCATAAGTACGTATGACAAATACCAATATGGAACAACAACAATCATCTTATAAAGAAAAAGAACGTATAGACCTTCACGAGCCGCGACGCTTCAAAGTTATCATTTTCAATGACGACTTTACTACAATGGAATTTGTTGTAAAGATATTAACTACCGTTTTTTTCAAATCAACGATGGAAGCAGAAGCTTTGATGATGCAGGTACATAAAAGTGAATCGGCCGTAGTAGGCATCTATACGTATGATATCGCCCGGTCAAAAGTACAAAAAGCCACCCGTATGGCTCGTGAAGAGGGATTCCCTCTCCGACTCACGGTTACACCGGAAGAAGAATAAAAAATCAAGAATAAGATATGGATATACCAAATACCGATTCGGTGAACTACGCTTTCGCTTCTGCGCAGAGCCAAGCGATGCAATATCGGCATGAATTTATCACGCCCGAACACTTATTGAGCGCATTGCTGAAACAAGTTCCTTTTCAAAAAGCATTGGCAGAGTGTTTTTGTACCCCGGAAGAACTGTCCCAGTCCATTTCCGAATATCTGTCAAAAGAAGTGGAACGAGTTCCTCAAGAAATAGAATATGAATTGGAAATTTCAGGTCAACTCTCCGAGCTGCTGCAATATGCCTATATGACAATCAGCCATTCAAGCGCAGAAGAAATGGATGTTCCTCATCTGGTACAAGGAATGCTTCAACTGGAAGATTCATGGGCTGGCTATCTGTTAAAAAAAACAGTGGGCGAAGATATGCCGGAATTCCTCAGCACCCTCATTTCAAATTACGAGCACATGAATCAGTTTCAAGAGGAAACTTCCTCTGAGCAAGAGAAAAGCGAGCCTTGGCGTAACTATGTTACCTGCCTCAACGAGGGCCTGCAAAACCGGAATCCGCTTATAGGCAGGGATGTGGAATTGGAACGCACCATTCAGGTTCTCTGCCGCAAAGAAAAGAACAATCCTCTGCACGTGGGCGAACCGGGAGTGGGAAAAACCGCACTGGCCTACGGACTGGCCGCACGTATAGAAGCAGGCAATGTTCCCGAACGTCTCACAGGTTGTCGTATCTACGAGCTGGATTTAGGCAACTTATTGGCCGGTACACAATATCGGGGTGAGTTCGAGAAAAGGCTGAAAGCCATTATGGAAGGAATACGGAAAGAAGGACACGCCATTGTATATATAGATGAAATACATAACCTGATAGGCGCCGGACGGACGGGAGACAGTTCGATGGATGCCTCTAATATGCTCAAGCCTTATCTGGAAGGAGGAGAGATCCGATTTATCGGCTCCACTACTTACGAAGAATTCAACCGCTATTTTTCGCGTAGCAGAGGATTAGTACGGCGTTTCCAACAGATTGACATACAAGAACCGGGAATCGAGGAAACCATCCACATAGTGGAAGGGTTAAAAGAAAAATACGAAACGTTCCACGGAGTGATTTATGAAGAAGGAGTGATAGCGTATGCCGTTACAGCCGCCGCACGGTACATCAGCGACCGTTTCTTGCCCGACAAGGCCATAGACCTGGTAGACGAAGCCGGTGCTTATCGTGAGATCCACCCCACAGATACAGAAAGACAAACGGTGGACAAAGCATTGATAACCGATATACTGGCACGTATCTGTAAAGTGGATGTACTCGCCATGAAGGAAGAAGACAATGCCACATTAGAAACCTTGCATGAACGCATCAGTGCAAAGATATACGGTCAGGAAGAAGCTGTCTGCCAAGTGGTGGAAGCCGTACAAATGGCCAAAGCCGGGCTACTGGACGAAAACAAACCACTGGCAAGCCTTCTCTTCGTCGGCCCCACCGGTGTGGGAAAGACAGAGGTAGCCAAAGTATTGGCTTCCGAACTAGGTATCGCCCTGCAACGCTTTGACATGAGCGAATATACGGAAAAGCATACAGTGGCCAAACTCATCGGCTCACCTGCCGGATATGTAGGTTATGAAGACGGTGGACTGCTGACAGATGCTATCCGCAAAACTCCCAATTGTGTGTTACTGCTTGACGAAATCGAGAAAGCACATCCCGATGTGTTCAATATTCTGCTGCAAGTTATGGACTATGCCGTACTGACGGATAACAAAGGACGAAAAGCGGACTGCCGTCATGTGATACTTATCATGACCTCCAATGCCGGAGCGCAATTCGCACACCAAGCCTCTATAGGTTTCGGCGGACAGGTTGCTGCTGGAGAAGCAATGTTGAAACAAGTTAAGAAAACTTTCAAGCCTGAATTTATCAACCGGTTGTCTGCAACAGTTGTTTTCCATGATATGGATTACGGAATGGCTTCCCTCATCCTAAACAAAAAGCTCGGCGAACTGAGAAACAAGCTGTCGGCGCGTCATGTAGAAATGGAACTCAGCCTGGAAGCCTATAAACATCTGCTGAAGCTAGGTTTTACCAAAGAATATGGGGCCAGAGAAATGAACAGGGCAATTGCCTCGCATCTGAAACCACTGCTTATGCGTGAAATTCTATTCGGAACATTAAAAACGGGAGGCAAAGTGGAAGTGACAGTAGAGAACGGACAATTGAGCTTGCAAGTACTCAAAGAGCAACAAGCCTAAATGAAACCGGTAACTCCTCCGTAGGGGCATACATACGAGTCAGTCCCTACAGGAGACAGTATATGAATCACACAAATAAAAAACATTATGGTCTTTCAACTAACTCAAAAACTTGTTTTCCCCGACCCTTACTATGGCGAGCCGGACGGACTATTGGCTGTGGGTGGTGACCTCTCTGTAGACCGCCTCATCCTTGCCTATTCCAATGGCATATTTCCCTGGTATGCTTTCCGTGAAAAACAGATACAATGGTGGTGTCCCCTGAAACGGTTTGTGATTTTCCCTAACGAAATTCACATTTCCCACTCCATGCGTACCCTTATGAACAAAGGACGATACGGAGTTAGTTTTAACCAGGCATTTCATGAAGTGATTCAAACTTGCGGTAATCTGCGGATGGAAGAAGCGGGAGCATGGTTGGGAGAGGATATCATGAAAGCCTACACCCGCCTGCATGAACAAGGTTTTGCAGCCAGTGTGGAAGTATGGGAAGAATCTTGCCTGGTCGGCGGGCTCTATGGAGTCACTTTGGGAAAGTGTTTTTTTGGTGAAAGTATGTTTTCTTTGGTTCCTAATGCGTCGAAACTGGCGCTTATCTATCTGGCACAAACATTTCAAGAATTGGGAGGGACCTTGATAGATTGTCAATTTGAGACACCACACTTAAAGTCAATGGGTGGAAGGTATATAGACTATGAGGAGTATATGAGGTATGTGCAGGAACCTTTCGAGTCTCTGTAAATGTCTCTTTTTTACCAATTTTGATTATCAAATCATCAGTCTGAAATAAAATATAGGATATAGAGCTAAGATTATCAAATATATTTGCTAACTTTGTTTTCGACATTACAAACAGAACTATTTACCAAGCCTCAGAAACAATATGAAAAAGAGATTCTACTGTTTGCTACTTACCTTCTTTGCTTTGTCTTGCTCCAAAGAAGAGGCCGATATGGATGGTGACAAAAATAAAGAAACAGAAAATAAAGACATAAAAATTATATTAGAAGCAGAAAAAAGTTCTCAAAACATATTTGCTCCTATTGTGTTCTACCAATCTTTTGATTTTGGTAAAGATGCACCTTGTTTAAGCGAAGTGTATGATTCCATAGTGTGGAAATCATCTCATTCCCCAAATAGTTTTAAAGTATTCAGTCATTCAAATTACGCCAGATATGTGGAAACAACATTCTTCAAATGGGCACATGTTTATTACTCACCCGGCACATACAAGACTTATCTGCTAGGTTACAAAAACAATGAAATAATCTATAGTAGTGATACAATATCCATTGATATCACAAATAAAAAAGATTTCCTAGCTTTCAATTGGAAAGACGTAACCGACTCCAGTTTTATCACAGGCTATGCAAATAATCTAGACGAATATCATCTGAGTACACAGACTCATATCCATCAAGGTATTCCATCTGTTGTGCTGTATGCTAGAAGTGAGAAATATGAAAAAGGGGGATCTATAAAAAGTAAACAGATACTGTATGACTACATAAATTCATTTTTCTCATTACCTAATTATACCGCAACCTCAGACGAATCTTTGAGAAAAGAATTCAGCACTATATTTTCATTTCAAGAAGAGAATGCCATTCCACTAAACATTTGGCTTACCCCCAAAGCTAAAATTGTACTCCTCAGAAAAGATTTCAAGGGACTAGAGAGCGAATACAAAATTTATGCCGAACCAGGAGATTTGATTTAACCTGCAAAACACAATTGTTTAACTAATGAAACATCAACTCTGTATATAGCTACATTCAACAAATAGCACTACCTCCCCAAGCTATTCAGCTATTCTGACGGATCTTAAACAAGATTCGTTACAGAGTTTTATACCCCTATTATCAATTCATACAGATTATGCACCATCCCCAAACCGATAAGTGCATAAGCATGGTGTATACATTAAGTTAAACAATGAATTATACATATAGACAAATATGGCTCATCAACTTTCCCATAATGATGAGCGTTTTAATGGAGTAATTAATCAATATTACCGATGCCGTCTTTCTGGGCCATGTCGGTGAAGTGGAACTTGGCGCATCTGCCTTAGCAGGAATATATTATCTGGTAACTTATATGCTAGGCTTCGGTTTCAGCATAGGGCTGCAAGTCATGATTGCCTGCAGGAATGGAGAACAGAACTATGCCGAGACAGGACGTACCTTCTTTCAAGGACTCTTTTTCCTTTCCGGACTAGCGCTCTCTTTATATTTGTTGATACAGGGCCTTTCTCCCTTCCTTTTGAAACAATTAATTACCTCACCGGAAATCTATCAGGCCATAACGGACTATCTGGACTGGCGCAGTTTCGGACTTTTATTTTCATTTCCCTTTCTGGCACTCCGGGCTTTTTTTGTGGGAATAACAAAGACCAGGACCTTATCTTGGTCTGCAATAGCAGCCGTACTTATCAACATTCCTTTCAATTATCTATTGATATTTACCTTAAAGTTTGGGATAGCAGGATCGGCAATAGCCTCAACGCTGGCAGAAATGGTATCTTTAATCATTCTCCTTATCTATATGTGGAGAAAGATTGATAAAAACAAATATGGACTACAACCGGTAGTTGATGGAAAACTATTGAAAAGACTGTTTTACCTGTCCGTATGGAGCATGCTGCATTCTTTTATCAGCATGGCGCCATGGTTCCTGTTCTTCGTCGCCATCGAACATTTAGGAAAGATGGAACTGGCCGTATCCAACATTACCCGCAGCGTTTCCACCCTCTTTTTTGTGATTGTCAGTTCTTTAGGAACCACCAATAGTTCCTTGGTAAGCAATCTTGTAGGAGCTGGACAACGAAAAGGTGTTTTTCCTATCTGCCACAAAATCATCAAAATGGGATATGCCATCGGTCTTCCACTGGTAGGAATCGCATTGCTTTGTAATTATTGGATTATCAGATTTTACACCAACAATGAAACACTGGTGCAACACACTGTCCCCCCTTTCATCGTTATGCTGTTTAATTATGTATTCGCAGTGCCCGGATATGTTTACATCAGTGCTGTCACTGGAACCGGAAAGACAAAAATTGCCTTTATCTTTCAAATGGTTACCATTATGGTATATCTTCTTTATCTTTACTGGCTGAGCCACTGTATATATGCACCTCTAGCGGTATATATGACAACAGAATATCTGTTTGTCATCATGTTAGGAATACAATCTGTCATTTACTTGAAAAGGAAGCATTACTAAGTTCCTTGCCACACCCTTTCTCCCGATTCATTCCGGCAATAAATAGTTATTTATAACTATCTTCAGTTTGAAAGCTTTTCTCTACTTTTGCAAACTCACCATAAAAGATAGCGTATGAATATTTTCGACATTGCCAAACAGAATCAGGAGAAAGCCTGGCAAGTTATCAAAAACACGAACATCATCCAGATATGGGAAGATGCCGGTGCAAAAATTAATCTGGTAGGTTCACTCAGAACAGGGTTACTGATGAAACATAGGGACATTGATTTCCATATTTATTCATCACCCTTGAACCTAGCGGACAGTTTTCTGGCAATGGCCAGACTAGCAGAGAATCCGTCTATCAAAAGAATAGAATGTGCCAATCTACTGCATACCTCTGAAGCCTGTATTGAATGGCATGCATGGTATCAGAATGAAGAAAACGAACTTTGGCAGATGGATATGATTCACATCCGGGAAGGTTCACGTTATGACGGTTATTTTGAAAAGGTAGCCCAACGCATTTCGGAAATTATGACCGATGAAATACGGGAAACTATTCTAAGGTTAAAATATGAGACACCGGAAACCGAGAAGATTATCGGAGTGGAATATTATCAGGCAGTCCTCCGAGATGGGGTACGGGATTATAGCGGATTTAAGGAATGGAGAAAGCAGCATCCTATTACGGGAGTAGTGGAATGGATGCCTTAACCCGATGAAATCGGGCAATCAGCTTAACAGCCCCGACTCCTGTCCCAGGCGTATCGCCTCCAAAGAGTTGTGTACTCCCAGCTTACGCAACAGATTTTGCCGGTGAATATGGACGGTATGAATACTGATACATAATTTATCGGCAATTTCTTTGCTTAAGAATCCTCGTTGGATGAGGCGTAATATCTCCATTTCACGTCCGGTAAGACTGACAACCGGATTCATTATCACCACACCGGGTGAAAACATTTCTCCATTTCTCAGATTCAGAACAGTACATTCCACCTGTTCTGATTCTTTCTGACCGGGGGCCATACTCATATTCCCTATAATGAGCCATGCTTTTCCGTCATGGCTCTGTTCCAAAACTTGATGCCTGCTTGTTACACGCACATAGTTACCACGAGCATTGAGTATACGAAAACTATATACATTACAATAGTCATTCCGATGTTCCAAAGGCTGGTTATAAATGAACTTCCCCAGCCTGACTTGCAAGTCTTCCAATAGGGAACGATCATGCGGATGAATACGCGACTCCAGATAATCACCCTGTTTTTCCAATGTTTCTATCTTGTGCCTGTCATACCCCAACCAATCGACAAAACCCGTAGAAGCATACGCATAACATCCTTTATATACATCCACCACGAAAGAACAGCCGCCATTGATTCTAGATAACTTCCGGAGCATGGATTTATCCCGTTCCCATACTGCATAATCTATGTTTTTGCAAGACAAATGTTGCTTTGCCCACAATTCCTCACGGGTGACATCTGTTACACTCATATTCTTACTCTTTATCAAAGTAGTACTTCAAGAGGATAGATCTTCTCAGCTTACTCACTTACTTTTGTCAAAGTAAAACAGTCAATATCCGGAGCCCAGCAAAATGAACTTCCCATACGTACCTTATTATACCCTGCTTTCAAATGCACCGGAACAGTAATCGAAGCTATTTTTTGAGTTTCATCCGCCGACAGCGAATCAAGAAGAATCCTTTTTTCATTATTCACACAGACTTCCAGCTTACGGTCTGCTTTAGGCACATAGCGGATAGTCATTTCGTATTTACCGCCTTGCTCACTGTACACCTCTTTCCATTCTGCAAAATTCTCTTTTCGCCCTCCCAGATAGCTTACCTTCATGCCTCCGGATGCTTCATGTAACGGAACATATACGATGCTTTTCGGAGTCTTTCCCAAATCATTGAAACAAGGCAGATAAGCCCATTCCGCTTCATAAACAGTCGGTTCCAACCTCTTTTCGGACTCCATACGTAAAATCAGCACACTATGGGGAGGCAATTCCCGATTCAGAACACCCCCTTTTATCTCCGGTAAATCCTGCTGTTTCATCAGGTCTCGTACCTTAACTTTTCCTCCTAATTCCAAAATATTCATCGGAACTGTAAAGTTACAAATCGTGTCCGAAGGATTGTATAAAGCAACCGCACGTACATTACCACGCTTCCGTTCTATATCTTTCACCAACACATACCCTTCATTTTCATGCTGAACTACGTATGCCTGTAATCCTAAAGGGTCTTGGTTCAAAGCTATCAATTCTTTATTTTTCAACAGTTTTAATGACGCCTCCGGAATGGTTGTCAGATCACATCCTATCAACAAAGGTGAACTCATGATGCACCACATTCCAAAATGCACCTCTTCCTCTTCAGGCTTTAGCCCCCGGCCTATTTCCAACATATCCATATCATTATAATGACCTTCTCCCGCATAGGCAGACAGATAAAGATTTTTATTGATAATATACTTTACTGATCCCCACTCCGGACGGATATCCGCACTGATTCGCCATGAACGAGCAATGTTTCTAGCCCAAGTACCCGGGAAAGCCCATCGACAGATATTAATAGAAACATGTCCGCAACCCAGATTATCTATAGCCTGACGAATCTCTGTATATCGCTTTTCCTCTTCCAAATTCAATTCCTGACCGGCTCCGCAATAATCAATTTTGATAAAATCAAATCCCCACTCTTTAAAATACAACGTGGCATCCTGAAATTCATGTCCATACAAACCGGAACCTATTCCGTTCATATCTTTATCCCAGATAGAACCACAAGTATTGCTTCCCGCATCCGAATAAATGCCGGCTTTTAATCCTAAAGAATGAATATGATCAGCCACCCCCTTCAATCCGTTCGGAAAACGTTCGGGATGTGTTTGCATCACTCCTCTTTCATCCCGCCATCCAAAAAAACCGTCATCTACATTCACATAGGAATAGCCCACTTCTTTCAACCCTTTCTGCACCATAGCATCCGCTTGTCTTATTATTAAGGTGTCATTGATATGAACCCGATAGGTATTCCATGAGCTCCACCCCATAATAGGAGATTCAAAAACTGTCGTATTTTGGGCGAATATGCCGGAACATAGACCAAAAGCTAAAGTCAAAAACAAATTTCTCATATTCATTAATTCTCATTTTTTACTTAAAGAAATCATCAAGAAGGTATATCTTATGATCCTAATGGTTAACAGGAAAATAAAATCAGTTTTATCATGTAGAGAGCAAAGATAACGAAAAACTCTTACCCCACCATATACTATCCCGGAATTTTTCGGCAGGCAGGATAGCGGCCATCATAATCCGGGAATTAGTTGAACTTTAAATATAAGCCAAACTGACAAATATCTAAAAATACTGATAGGAAAGATATAAAAGAAAGCAGGTAATTACATATGTAATTACCTGCCTAATGCGCTTTTAAGTAAAGTTATGTACTTTCTTTGGTGGTGCCACCAGTTCTAAAACAGATTGCTCTCATTTTCTTTTATTTTTTAACTAAAATAATTTGGTTGCTGATTTCCAACTTCTTATCAGACCATTGGTGATTTGGATTTTTCATTTTTATTTCTATTATTCGTAAAAATGGGGAGCAAATGTTTTACCAATGTTTTACCCCTGTAAATTGCAAGCATAAAATGAATGTTGAATCCGATTAAATAATTGTAGAAATGAACGTAGCACGAATCGTAACAGTAATTAGACGTGAGAAATTATCAAAGTCCACGAATGAAGCCCCTGTATGTTTACGGATTACCAAAGATAGGAGAGTTATGTACAAGACATTATTTCATGTTAGTCCGGAGTTTTGGGATGATAAAAATAGATGTATAAAGAAACAACATCCGAATGCAGAGATATTAAATACTACTATAAACCAAAAGAAAGCTGAATTAGAAAAAGAAACTTTGTTTCTAACATTAGCGGACAGTTCCATTAGTATGGCAACAATCAGAAACAAAATTAATAATAGAACTTCGTTTGATTTATTTGAGTATGCCAACAAGTATATTGAACAATTATACAAGGATGGGAAGCACGCTACATATAAAAAGTATAAATCTGTAGTTAAGAAACTACGTTTTTATGTGGGGAATGGTTCTTTACCTATAAAATCTATATCATTGGATTTTATTAAAGGGTATGAAAATTATCTGATGAATCACATAGGTAATAATAGAAATACCACTACTGTTAATCTGAAAGCACTTGCAAAATTGGTAGGGGATATTTATCGAAATTATGATATGGATGAAACGGGAAATCCATTCCGTAAAATGAGATTTAAACGTGAACAAACAGACAGGACGTTTTTAGAAATAGAGGAAATACATAAAATCCAACATCTTAGATTGAGAGTTAGAAATCCGTTATATGATGCAAGAGAAGTTTTCTTGTTTGAATGCTATACGGGAATTAGAATCTCGGACATATTAACTTTGAAGTGGAAGCATATCACTGATGAAAAAATATCAATCCGTATGCGTAAGACTGAAAAGTTGTTGACTATTCCAATAAATGATTATGTTAGGTCTGTCTTGGATAGAAGACGTTGTGCGGTAGAGAATAATGGAGGAAAAATAACATCTGAAAAATATGTCTTTAATATATTAAAAGTGGATGTGGATGAAGTGTCAGCACAAGATGCTTTGAACGCTATCAGTTCAGCTACGGCGGTTATCAATAAACAATTAAAGAAGATTGCAGAACAAACTAATATTGATAAGAACTTGTCCACTCACTGTGCCAGGCATTCATATGCGACTGCGTTACTAACCAATAATATACCATTACCAGTAATAAAAGAAATGCTTGGACATAGTGATATAAAAGTTACTCAGATTTACGCAAAGGTTGTGGACAGCAAACGAAATGAAGTTGTAGAATGTTTAAATAAAGTATATCATGGATAATTCAAATTTATTTTTAGACTCCAAAGCTGTTGCTGCCATTTTAATGGTAAGCAAACGCACATTACAAAATTACCGCTCCGAAGGTAAATTAGTATTTTATAAAATTAGTCCTAAGACGATTCGATATCGTGTGGAAGATGTGGTTGATTTTTTAAAACAAAGCAATTGCTGTTCCTATCAGAAAGATAGAGTTAACGCGCTCATAGAGAAATACACGGTAAAATTATAATTCAAATTAAAGTAATAAATAATGGAGATGACAAAATTGCCATTTCCATTATTTTTTTAGATAATTAAAATGGAAACATTATTCAACCTTATTTTTGAATTTTCAGAATACGCAAAAAATAAAAATAACGAGTAAACTATAAAAGCCTTTTACTATAATACGTAAAATGCTGTATCATAGTCATATAAAGAAAATGAAGGAATCAGGTTAGTATATCTAACCGATAGAAAATGTGGTAAAAATACGGTTGTGTAAAAATGAAAAGCCTCAACCACATGGCTAGCCTAGCGGCATAAGTAAGAGGAAAGCATTTGGACGTAAGCCAAGCTATTAGCCCCCCCCTTAAATGACAACAGATAAGAGAATAGACAAGGGTGGTTTATTTAAATTCGGGCATGAAAATGAAAATTGAGATATTTTTTATTTTTATGCTGGTAACTGATTTACTTTTTATACCTTTGCAAAAATCCCTAATAAATAATAAGAAACAGACAATAATAAATAACATACATATTTGATTAAAAGCATTAGCTTTTATTCTTACGTCTAAAAATCGCCAATTTTTTGAGTAGATAAGAATAAAGAGTTGGTGCCCATGCTTACAGCGTGGGCTTTACTCATTTATCTACAGGGTGTTTGGCGATACCTTAGGCGTGAATGTAGTATAGCTCACGTTTTTCATGTTTAAAATATATAAATACATATTGTTCATAGATGAAGTTGCTGAACTTTATTTTAATGAGAAGAAGCAACATGAAGATAATTTTTTTGTCTTATGCGAAGAGTTGAACCAGATATATTATACGACAATAAAATCATTATCAAAGACCTATATTAGCCCTTTCTTAAAACAATATCCATTTTTAGGAACTCCTTCTTTTTTACAAGTCGTAAATAAAGATAGAAAAGAAACTTACCATTCGCTTTTTTTAAAATACATATTAAATAATCAATGTAAAATAGGAGGAGCTGTTCTTTCTGATTTTTGCAATATAATAGGGTGTCAAACTGAATGGCTAAAATCCATAGAACAAAAGTCTTATATAATAGAAAATGAATATTCAACTAAATGGCAAAAAAAATCATCCTTATCTTTGAGAAGGTTTGATTTGTTGATTAGGGATGATGCAAATAAATGCCTTATAGTTATCGAAAACAAAATAGATTCTAAAGTCCGTACAGAGAAAGGAAATCAATTAGACGTATATCGTGAATTTTGTGAGCGTGAGTTTTCCCATTATAGTAAGTGGTATGTTCTTCTTAGTTATAGAAATAATTGTGAGGATGCTCAGAATTACAAATGGAAATATATAGACTATCATACTATTTTCAAGCTATTACTTAAATATGTCGATGAGGATGCTATTGTAAAAGACTATTTGAAAACATTATATTCTTTGCTGTTTCCAAATATTCAAATTTCTAATATACAAACCTCTTTATATTGCTGTTGGCTTTTTATAAATCGTGTAATCTTAAAACTTAATTGATATGCAAGAACTCTCTTTACTTAATAAGAAGTGTTTAACTAATATGCCCATGATGTTGGACATAATAGCGATAACTACCAACAACTTAAAAAAAAGCTTTGATTCCGTTTATGATAATATTAAAATTTATATTCAAAGATTATTAGAATCTGATATGAAGTCACATTTTTTATTTGACAATAAATATGTAGAACGGGGTAAGATGATTTGTTTGGAGGAAAACGAAGGGGATATCGTACGTCCTTGGCTTAGTATTTCTTATAAGCTTCCTTTTACTTATTTATGTAGAAAGAAAGAATACGCTTTTGATGCAGGGTTAGAATACGTGGTTAATGAAGATTATAATGTTATTCGTTTCTATCTATCTGACATTTCATATAATTGCATACTTTGGGATGATATTGTCAAAGATAATCTATTAAAACAGATTCCTGCCCGATGGCAGAAGGGTAAAGATGAGAACTGTGATATTTATATGGGATTTGAAGTGGATAATTCTTTTGAGGAAGAAAAACTACTCCAATGCTCCAATGATTACAAAGAATATGTTCTGAAACCTTTTATTGAGCATTTAAAAATCTAAAGGATTTGAATATCCAAAAAACAGTTGTTTTGTTGGACGGAAAAACTATTCTCTGTATTTTTGTTATTCTATAAATATAGATAATCGTAGTAATGATAGATAGAATAACAATCTATATAGATAATGTAAAGTTTGAAGATGTAGAAAAACGACTTGGTTTAACGCCATCAAAGGTTGCTGAGGATGAAAGCTTTATATATTCTTCACTTATAAGCAACTTAAGGTTTACTTATAAAGGCAACCGTTTAACCATAACAGGTTCTTTGCACAAATATGCGAAAGGAAATAATTATTCTTTGTTTACTTATGAAGAAGCTAAAGCTGTATTGTTGAAATTGTCTGATATAACGAACATACCTTTGGAATACTTTATCGTTACCAGTATAGAATTAGGTGTCAATTTTCAAATGGATAAAGATGTATCACGTTATCTTAATACAATACATAGCTATAAATCAAATAGGTTTATTCCTATGACACCATTAAAAGGAACGAGTCAATTGAGAGGATGTAGGTGTAGCTTCTCGGAATATTCCATAAAGTTCTATGATAAGACTTTTGAAGCTATCAAGAGCTCCCGTATCCCTATAGCAGAGCGTGATAAAGTTCCTGTGAATTTATTGCGGTATGAAATTAAATTATCACGTAAGCAATTAAAGAACAAGGGATTCACCAATGTGACAGGCAGTAACCTATTAAGTCCTTTGCATTATATACGTTTCAAACGTTTAATGAAAAAGATATTTGATAAAATTGTTTTTGATGATATTGAAGTGGATTATACAGGCTATTTGGAAAATGATATAAAAAGATATATATTTGCCAAGTCTGACAGGTATGATTATTATCTGCAATGTCTAAAAAATTATTTCGGTGTTGCTGAATATCGCAAGGAAAAGCGCAGAACAAATGAACTGCTTAAAAGAATGGATTCACTCCCCAAAGGAGAATTAACAGCTGAAATAAAATCAAAATTTGAAATAGCAATGTCTAAAATATAATGGGAAACGTAAATTTTCCATGCTCCAATATGCAGGAATAGTATTTATAATATTAGCAATATAATTAAAATAATTGAAGCTGTATGCTAGATAAATTAAGACTGATATTATATTTAATTTTAATATTCATAGGACTAATAGCTCTTCTTTACATTGCACCTATATTTTTAATAGTATCTATAATAATTTTGTGGATGGGGATAAAGGATTTAGAGAAGAGAGAAAATAAAAAAGATTATGATATTAAAAAAAAACTATCTTCTTTGAATAATAAAGAGAGAGTTGAAAGTTGTACCCTTAGATATGAGCATGAACTAACAACTGTTGATATATATTCTGAAGAAAATAACCAAATAGAAGAAGATAGCTATCCAAATATAGACAAATACAATTTTTATATAACAAATGAGGAAAAAATTCTATCTTATTTTTATGAAAGATGCAACAGAGAGGATTTGGGAATATTAAAGACTACTGGGGAAAACAGTTTGTATAAAAAAAAGTTGAGAGACAAAAGATGGATTGAAAAGAGAGAAAAAATAAGGAAAAGAGATCGTTATCGTTGCCAATACTGTCATAATATTTATGTTTTGAAAGACATAAATGAATTGTATGAGATTGTGGATTTTGAAGAGATCGCTTCTTGTGTGATAGATGTTTACAAACAAATTCAGAAGAACGAAATAAAATTTGAAGTTGATAAAGATTTGAGATTTAATCAAGAAAGTTACTATATCCCCAAATATAATTTGTGGATGAACTATTTTTACGAAGATTTAAGCCGGTTGCCAATTTTATACCAATCGATGCTTCCTGCTAGGAAAATGCAAATACTATCAGATGTCAAGTGTTCTACCAAAGATACATATGAGTATTATTTAAAATCATTAAAAAGCTCTTTACGATATAAACGAAAGGGAAAAAATCCAGGCTTCATAGACTCTATTTTGATAGAACATGATAATAGAATTAAAACATCGCATAAGTTTTTTTTATGTCAAAATATTGAACGGGATAATAGATTTGCTTATCAAGGTAGAGCCAGGATATTTATTGATGGGTATTCCATAATATTTCCGCTTTATGAAATAAAATCATTTAATACACTGGAAGTTCATCATAAAAGATATCCAAGAAGTAAAAATCCATGGGATGTGGACGATGCTGATTTAATCACTCTTTGCTCTAAGTGTCATAAGTTGGAACATCAGAAGTTCAAATAGCGTGAATTTGAGATAAAAATCTAAGTTATTAAAAGAGAGATAGAGTTCTTTGACAGATGGCTTATTTTCTTCTAATTTTATATCAAATTCGCATTAATATAAAAAGGTAAATCTAAGAATATCTACTAATGTAGGATACTTGCTGACAATGTTCTTTTTGATAGAGGTATAAGTTTTGTATGTATTCAGTACATTAAAGTAAAGTAATTCAAAAGCAATACTGTCAATATATGGCACATCTTTCTTATAGCCTGAAATGAGAGCGCATCCTGTACGGTTAATAAAATCTGTGATATTTTTTTCAGTAGTATTAAGTGTAGAACAACTTCCAATATGTACGATAATACCGTTTAATTTGCCTTCTAATACATCTGCAATCTCTTTTAATGTTATATACTCGTTACCGATACAAATGCGGTTTTTACGTCCATGATACGCAATATATAAAACGGTATAATTTGAATATCGTTTTTGTGTGAAGCTTTGAAGCCCCTTTATAAAATCTCTTTTGGTAATGCATTTTTTATATATGTATTTGATTTTAGAGAAAGTGAACAATAAATCCAGTATAGGTTTTATGCTTTGATTGCTGTGAGGATGTTTATTCCAGTTTCCCTCTATGCAATAAATATGCCTTATCTTATTTTCCGTATTTTCCATTATATATTTATTGAGTTATGCACTTTATATATGGTAATACATTAAGTATATAAAATCTATTTTTGAAGTGATGATAACTTATGTATTTCATCTTGATACCAACTTTCATACCATATTATTTTAAAATAATGGTGCTAAAATACGAAAAAAAACTTATCTTTGCAATATAACCAATTGAAAATCAGATAATTAAATATGTTTTTATTAAAAGTTTTACCTATGTTTTACCCCAAAAAAACAAAAAACGCTGTAACTTATTCAGTTACAACGTTTTGTAAGAAGTTCTATGCACTTTGTTTGGTGGTGCCACCAGGAATCGAACCGGGGACACAAGGATTTTCAGTCCTTTGCTCTACCAACTGAGCTATGGCACCAAGTCAGTGGTTAAGCACATAGGAACTTACTTCTCAGCACATTCAATAAAAAACCTTAGCTTCTCGTTTGTGGTTGCAAAGGTAGACATATTTTTTGATTCTACAAATTTTCTACAAATTTTCTGTGAAATTCTTTTTGATTTCAAAAAAATGCCTTACCTTTGCACTCGCAAAACAGAAACGGAATGTAGCGCAGTTGGTAGCGCACTACGTTCGGGACGTAGGGGTCGGGCGTTCGAGTCGCCTCATTCCGACATTGTAAAGGGTAAGCCACTGAACTTCAGTGGCTTATCTCATTTTTAGCAAATCCGCCGGGACGAAATCGGGACGGGAATTATTAACCATTTGTTTCTGCTGTTAGCAAAAACAAATAAAAAAAAATGTCCAAAATCCAAGAAATCAAGAGTTACACACCACCTATATTACATACGGGTAAAGATTGGTACATTGACTTTTACGCATTCAATCCTGTTGACGGAGTGATGAAACGGAAAAAGATCAAACTGAACTTCATCAAATCCGTTAAGGAAAGAAGGGCATACGCCAAAGGATGCATCAACAGACTATCAGAAAAACTCGCAACAGGATGGAATCCTTGGATTGAGCAAGAATGCGGCAACGCCTTTCTACTGTTCAAAGATGTAATAGACAAATACCGCACTTTTCTCGCCAAAATGCAAAGGGACGGGAGATACCGACAAGAAACGATCAAATCTTATAGCTCCTACCTTCGTAATATGGAAATCTTCAATGAAGAGAAAAAGGTCCCTATCACCTACATTTACCAATTTGATAAGGATTTTTGTGTTATGCTGCTTGACGAAGTGTATATAACTAGGGATAACACTGCATTTACGCGCGATAACTATCTCGGTTTTTTGAAGTCTTTTTCCACCTTCTGTCTGAACCATAACTATTTAACACAGAATCCAACAGCCGGGATCAGTAGTCTGGGAAGAAAAGGGAAAAAAAAGCTACGCAACATCCTGCCACCGGAAACACTTGCAAAAGTGAGCGACTACTTAAAGAACCATAACCCCTATATGTTGCTGGCAAGCTATATTCTATACTATTGTTTTATCCGACCGGCGGAAATGGTAGGATTGAGATTAAACGATATAAGTTTGAAAAAGCAAACAATATTCGTATCAGACAATATATCAAAAAATCGCAAAGATGGCACTATTACATTACCATCAAAAGTCATACATCTCATGTTGGACCTGCACATTTTCAACAATCCCGGTGATTATTATTTATTCTCTGACGGGTTTCGTCCCGGTAAAACAAAAAGATCTGAAAAAATGTTCCGGGACTGGTGGGCACATCATCTCAGAAAAGATTTAAAGCTTTCCGCCCAATATAAGTTTTATTCCTTAAAAGATACAGGTATAACGAATATGTTACGACATTATGATGTGTTAAGCGTACGTGACCAAGCTCGTCACAGCAGTATATTGATGACAGATATTTACACGCCTCATGATATACAGGAAGCCAATGATCTTATAAAAAATTATCAAGGAGATTTTTAGTAAGCAGATATCAAGCGGTTACCCGTCGCTGGGCCGCTTGATATTCTAAAAAAAGTAAAATATGAGATTTTATTTATTATCCTCAATCTTCGCTTTGATTTGTTGAAGTAATCTAAAAGCTCCGGCCATCTTATAGTTGCCCAGACATTGCTTGGCTTGCATGATACAGGATTCAACAGTAAGTTTCAAATCCGGTGTGAAAGCGGATTTGTTAATCTGCATTTCTTTGGGAAGTTCATCAGCATGGTTGTTGAACCATACGATCATTTCATTCAATTCCTCTTCGGAATAAGATTCTTTTTTTTCAGCCATAATACATAAGTTAATGTTAGTTCCGGCAAAGATAACAAAAATAGCCCCGACTCATCACGAGCTGGGGCAGTCCAATTTATAAATTTAAAGTCTTATGATGAAGATTGTCTATTGCGCCAATGCTTTACTATCAGCATAACGACAATCAAAACGGTTACACAAACACAGGCAAAACCGATTTGTTTAAGCAAAGTGGATTCTTTTTTATCCTTTACCCCTTCAGTCTTGGTTTCTTCATGTTTGGTGGAAGTGGTTTCCTTGTCAGCTTTCACTTCCGTACTGTCTTTGATTGCAGTTTCCTTCCTTTTATTCTTGCTGAAATCACCTTCCACATGACCGTCTGCCAATAACGGAGGTTTCCCGGTCAGGCTATCGGGCGGTTTTCGGGTATCATAGATACAGAAATCAATTACATAGTTGCCATTAGTGGTTATCAGCTCTCTTAAAGAAGTAGCAGACCCATGTATGATGTTGACTGATTCACTGGTACTATCCTTCCTGATTACTTCTGTATCGGACTTGACAGATTTATGCGAGCTGCCACATGATCCGAACAGCAGGAACAGACACATGAAAGGAGCCGGCATATATTGCTGGCTTACCCAGTTCATAATTCTAACCAACATAAGAGATATCATTTATGCGGTTCATCCACCCCCGTTTGAACTTGTTGTTTGCTGGGCGTTTCCGGCATATATCCTCGATAAAATCAAACCGTGCAATCTTGATCTGGTCAAACAGTTCACGCGGATTACGGGAATTAACTGCGGCAATGGTCTTGGGACCTACAATGCCATCCACTGTAACACCAAGCAAGCGTTGAGGAATCTTAATTCCGTGCGCACCGGATGCCCAGACCCAATCAACCAATATATCAGCAACTGATTGCGATTTTATCTCATCAGCCTTCCATCTGTCCCAGTACATGGTTTTCAAGATTTCCGTCCATTCCTCTTTTGTGAGATTTTTCAATCTTTCAACTGTAGGCTTGGAATATCCTTTCTTTCGGCAATATGCCTCATAGGTTCCGATAGTCACTCCCATATTGGTAGCCCCTCCCAAATCGTCAGGGTCATTTACAAAACCGCCTTCCCACTTTAGGATAAACGGTGCAAGTTTTCTTACGTCAGCCATACTATTCATTAATTATAATTATTCGATTTTATTTTCTTTGAATTCCGGCAGGATATATTGTATGTTGACCGCTGCTTCATGCAAGACCTTATGAAGTTCATCTTCATTCAAATCCGTTTCATCTGTAAACTCACAAAAGATATTTCCAACCCAATCTTGAGATGAATTAAGCCGTTTAATAGCGACGCTGTTGCATCCATTTGTTGATAATAGAGATTTGGCAACCTTATCCTTAACCTGGTTATCAATATCTGAGTAGAACATGAAAAGATTCTTTGCGAGATTTTCTGCAAAAACGGCCACTTCACTCATGGGAAGTGATTGGATGTTTTCACGCATTCCGGCTATACCTTTTCGTTTTACTTCGAACTGCACCGAAAGAAAAGCTATATGCCCTAAAGGATGGGGTTGTACGATATATACCCTGTCTGCTTTCGTTTCATAAAGTACACGCCACAGCTCACCGAACACCTTGGCGGAGTTCTCGCTGCGGTGGTAACTTCTTCTTTCCTCCTCTTTTTTAAAATATTCCACTTTTAAATCAGTCAGTTTGTTTTTGGTATACTGATTATAGGCGAAATAAGCTGCCAGCAATGTTCCGGCAGCACTAATAATGTTTGCAATATCTATCTCCATTACATTCACCGTTTAATTATTATATGATAAATTATTCATCCTGTTTCCTTTATTTCTCAACTGTCCCTATCTTTCCTGAAAAAATGCCGAGAATTTATATATATGCAAAATAAATCCATATCCATATTGCTTACTATTCATATTTCACTATCTTTGTCAATACTTTGTTGACCTGATTCTTTCAAAACTATTATTGATTGGATTTAACCTCCCCCCGTCAGACTGTGAAGCCAGACGGGGGATTCCATTATTCGACAGATAGACAATAAAAAAAGAGCCTGATGACAATATTTATTGCCATCAAGCTCCTGGTTACTCTGCAAAGATAGTGAAAACTATTCCATATTCAATCCATATTGAAAAAAATAATCAGGAGCAATATTTCGATTATCCGAAGAATTTAAAGAATCACAATATTAATAGAAAACAAATAGGATTCATGAAATCTACCGGTTGTCTATAAAATCAGATGTTCTTAAGCCTTTATCGGGAAACATCTTTACTTTTTTCCTTTTCCTTTGAACATTTTTCAAGTCACGCACAATGGTGCTGGAAAGTACCTCCGAATAAATCTGTGTGGTCTTTACGGAAGTATGTCCGAGCAGCTTCTGGACTGTTGTAATCGCAACTCCCTGATGAACCAGCAGGGTGGCACAGGTATGACGGCTCACATGGTAGGTTATCCGTTTTTTGATACCACACAATCCGGCCAGCTTTCGAAGCTGCTTATTCACTTCCGAGTTACAAGGCAAAGCGGCAAAACTTCCGATATCCGGATAGCGGTCAAGAATGCCCAATGCCCTGCTTTCAAACAGCAGATGTAACGGCAGACGGATTTCCACCCCTGTCTTGACGGATTTGAAGTACAGCCACCGTTTGCCGTTTACTCTAATGAAATTCTCAGGTGTGAGCTGGCAGAAGTCAGAATAGCGCAATCCGGTATAACAACAGAACAGGAAGGCATCGAGCACATGGCGCATGGACTCCTCTTCCACCTCGACCGTTTCCAGCTTCTTCAGCTCGTCCGGGGTAAGAAACTCATGTCTGCCCTTCTCCTGTTTGATTTTGTACTTTCTGAACGGATAAGCATCTGCGTGCATATATCCCTGGTTGATTGCTTCATTGACCAAGGTACGGAGCTGTCTCATGTGCTTGGCTATCGTATTGACCGCAT